>Ga0208125_100016_pt1 | contig 357158 bp, 309 predicted proteins | sample LakWasM128_HOW14_2_FD_183938 | JGI IMG/M metagenome (GOLD analysis project Ga0208125, IMG submission 183938) | Freshwater sediment methanotrophic microbial communities from Lake Washington under simulated oxygen tension - Sediment Metagenome... | ecosystem: Environmental > Aquatic > Freshwater...
TGCCCTGGCGCGTGGTGCTCAACGAATGCATCGAGCTGGCCAAAGAATTTGGCGGCACCGACGGCCACAAATACGTCAACGCCGTGCTCAACGGCATGGCACCAGGTTTGCGTGCGGCCGAGGTCGAATCCGACCGCAACCACGGTAAAAAACCCCGAGCCTGAGCGACTGCCCCTACCGTCCATGCAGATATCGTCTCGCGCCAAAAAGATAGAACCCTTTTATGTGATGGAGGTGGCCAAAGCCGCCTCGAACCTGGGCCGAGAGGTGGCACACACCGACTCGCCCATGATTTTTCTGAACATCGGCGAACCCGATTTCACTGCCCCACCCCTGGTGCAGATGGCAGCTGAAAGGGCCATCCATGATGGCCGTACGCAATACACGCCGGCCACCGGGCTGCAAAGCTTGCGCGAACACATCAGCCATTGGTACGCACAACGCTTTGGGGTGAACGTATCGGCCGAACGCATCGTGGTAACGGCCGGCGCGTCGGCCGCGCTGCACCTGGCGTGCATGGCACTGATTGAAGCAGGCGACGAAATTTTGATGCCGGACCCCAGCTACCCCTGCAACCGGCATTTTGTCAGTGCCGCAGAAGGCAAGGCCGTGCTGGTGCCGACGACGGCTGAAGAGCGTTTCCAGCTGAGCGCCGACAAGGTCCGTGGCGCCTGGGGGCCCCGCACACGCGGCGTGCTGCTGGCCTCCCCGTCCAACCCCACCGGGACGTCCATTCACCCGGATGCCCTGCGCGACATCCACCAGGTGGTGCAAACGAATGGCGGCATCACGCTCGTCGACGAGATTTACCTCGGGCTGAGTTTCGACGCCCAATACGGGCAAACAGCCCTGGCACTGGATGACCACGTCATCAGCATCAACAGCTTCAGCAAATACTTCAACATGACGGGCTGGCGTCTAGGCTGGATGGTCGTACCGGAGAAGCTGGTGCCTGTCATCGAACGCCTGGCACAAAACCTGTTCATCTGTCCCAGCACGATTGCCCAGCACGCAGCGCTGGCCTGCTTTGAGCCGCAAAGTCTGGCCTTGTACGAGCAACGCCGCAGCGAGTTCAGAGCCCGGCGCGACTACTTCCTGCCCCAACTCAACGCCATGGGCTTGACTGTGCCCGTCATGCCCGACGGCGCTTTTTACGCCTGGGCCGATTGCTCCGCGGCCTGCGCCAAGCTGGGCGTCAAGGACTCCTGGGATTTTGCATTTGAGGTCATGAACAAAGCGCATGTAGCGATCACCCCCGGCCGCGACTTTGGAACCGCGCAAACACAGAGTTTCGTGCGCTTCTCCACCGCCAGCTCCATGGAGCACCTGCAGGAAGCAGTGGCCCGGTTGCGCGCCCTGCTGCTGTGAAGTCGACCATGCGCCGACCCTCCACCCCCACACTGAATTGCTGAAATGAACCAAGATCTATCCATACTCCATCTGGTGCTCAATGCCAGTTTCGTGGTGCAGGCCGTCATGTTGCTGTTGATGGTGGTTTCCATATCCAGCTGGGCCGCCATATTCCGCAAGTACTTTGCCCTTAACCGCGTGAAATCCCTGAACGAGGCGTTTGAGCGCGAGTTCTGGTCAGGTACCAGCCTCAATGACCTGTTTGCCGCAGCCACCAAAAATGCGGGCAAGGTTGGCCCCATGGAACGCATTTTTGCCAGTGGCATGCGCGAATTTCAAAAACTGCGCGAGCGCCGCATTGCCGATGTGGGCACCTTGATGGATGGAGCCCGTCGCGCCATGCGAGCCAGTTTTCAGCGTGAAATGGACGTGATCGAGACCAACCTGTCGTTCCTGGCCTCTGTTGGCTCCGTCTCGCCCTATGTGGGCCTGTTTGGTACCGTATGGGGCATCATGCACGCCTTTGTGGGCCTGGCAGCCCTGACGCAGGTGACACTGGCCACCGTGGCGCCCGGCATTGCCGAAGCGCTGGTGGCCACCGCCATTGGGCTGTTTGCCGCGATTCCGGCGGTAGTGGCCTACAACCGCTTTGCGCGCGACATCGACCGCATCGCCACACAGCAAGAGACCTTCATCGAAGAGTTCTCCAACATCTTGCAGCGCAACGTGGGCGCTCAGCCCCCCCAAGGACGCTGAGGCCATGCCAGCCGTCTCTCACCGCGGCCGTGGCCGGCGCACCATCAACGAGATCAACATGGTGCCCTTCATTGACGTGATGCTGGTGCTGCTGATCATCTTCATGGTGACGGCACCGCTGATCACCCCCAGCATGATTGATCTGCCCAGTGTCGGCAAGGCGTCGCGCCAGCCCGACCAGATCATCCAGATTGTGCTGGGCAAGAATGACAGTCTGGAGATGAAGATCAAGGACAAAACAACCAGCTTGACGCTCAAGGATCTGGCCAGCACGGTCAAGAGCGCGCAGGGTGCGCGCGATAGCGCGGCGGCAGCCAATTCGGCGGTGGTCATCAGCGCCGACAAAAATGTCAAATACGAGAGTGTCGTGAAGGTGATGGACACCTTGCAACGTGCAGGCATTCAACGGGTTGGCCTGTCGGTGCAGTTGGCCAACTGAAAGCGCAATACGACTTCAACAAAACGTCCCACGCGATGACCTCCGCCCAAGCCCGCATGGAATTCGCCCCGCCACCCACACCGGGTCTGGTGCGCGCGCTGAGCCTTGCCATCGTGGCCCATGCCCTGTTGCTGGCCGTCCTTGCCGTCGGGGTTCAGTGGAAGCGTGACGCAACCCCGGTCACCGTAGAAGCCGAGTTGTGGTCGGCACTGCCCGTTCAGGCAGCCCCGCCGGCCCCGGAGCCCGTGCCAGTTCCTCCCGAGCCTGTCAAGCCGCTTCCCGTACCCGCACAGACCATCGCCCCTGTAGCACCCCCTCCCCCGGCTCCAGACCCGAGCATTGTCATCGCGCAGGAAAAAGCCAAACTGCAGAAGGAAAAAAAGCTGCAGCAAGAGCGGCTGGAACAGGACAAGCGCCAGAAAGAAGCCCTGAAGGCCAAAAAGCTGAAAGAAGAGCAGGAAGCCCGCGACCGGGATTTGCGCGAGAAAGCCACCCGTGAGAAAAAGCTGCAACAGGAGCAGCAAAAAGCGCAAACCGCCAAATCGGCCGCCGATGCCAAGAAACTGGCCGAACTGCGCCAACAGCAATTGGAGCGCATCACCCGCATGGCGGGCCAGGCCGAGGGCAGCGGCGACCCCAACTCCCGTGGAACCGCCAAACAATCGTCCGGGCCATCCGCCAGCTATGGTGGCCGCATCCGCGCACGCGTCAAACCCAACATCACCTACACCGAGTCGGTAGCCGGCAACCCCACGGCCGAGGTCGAGGTGAGAACCTCACCCGACGGCACCATCATCAGCCGCAAGCTGGTCAAGTCAAGCGGAGTGAAATCATGGGATGACGCGGTACTCAATGCCATCGACAAGACCGAAGTCCTGCCACGTGACGTCGATGGCCGGGTTCCCCCGTCCCTGACCCTGGTGTTCAGCCCCAAGGACTGACTAGAAGGGGTGTCGGATAAACAATCACCCCTGACCGCAGGGGCGATGACTGGTCTCAGAGTTAGGTGACGGGCACTTGTTGACCTGATCGACAGGGACAAGCTGCCTACAGATTGCCCACAAGTAGCACCAAAGAAAAAAGCCTGCTATCGACTAAATAGCAGGCTTTTTTGTATCAGTTGGGGTGGCTGATGGGGCTCGAACCCACGACAACAGGAATCACAATCCTGGACTCTACCAACTGAGCTACAGCCACCGCGAGTCTATGATTATAGCGACAGTTTTGCCTTATTCAGCTGCGCCTTGCTGTCCAAGGGCTGTTGTGGTCGGACGTGGCACTTTTATTTGCACCTTGAACCGCTGCTTGAGCATCTTCTGATACGCCTGATTTTCAGCGTTGGCAACCCATTGTGCATATTGCTTGCGTTCCTGCTCAGCAGTGGTCGTTGCAGCAGGGGTGCGAGGTAGCACCTTGTTCACGCGCACCACCGCATAGCCCTGCGCACCCAGATCGACCCCCACCCATGCAGGGAGGGTCGTGGTATCGGCTTGCAACACCGCATCCAGCATGGGCCCAGGCACTGTTTGAGCACCTTCACGGGAAACCATAGTCGATGCCGGCAGGCTGCCAGGTGCAGCCGTTTTCCAGGCCGCCAGCTTGTCAATACCGTCTTTCTTCGCCAAATCAGCAGACTGGGTTGCCACCAGGCGATCTTTCACGCTGGCACGTACTTCTGACAAAGGTCGGGTGCTCGCGGGGGTGTACTGGATGATGCGCGCAGCAGCTAACTGATTGGCGCCTACTTCAATCGCTTCGGTATTGCGTTTTTTCTCCAATGAATCCGCGCTAAACACTGCAGCAAGAAACTTGGGATTGGTCAAGACACCTGCAGCGCCAGGCACAGCCTTGCGCTGCAGGTTGGTTGCTGCCTTGACTTCCAGTTTCAGGCGCTCTGCCACGGGCTTCAGACTGTCCGACTGCTCGTACACGCCATTGGTAAATGCTTCCGCCGTTTCTGCAAACTTGCGTTGGGCCTGCTGTGCCTTCAGGTCAACCTCGATGAGAGGACGCAATTCCTCAAAACTGCGCTGCTTGGGTGCCTTGATGTCCGTGACCTTGATGATGTGGAAACCAAAATCAGATTCGACCACGTCGCTGATGTCCCCTTTTTTCATGGCAAAAGCAGCATCTTCAAACGGCTTGACCATGGCCCCGCGGCCAAAAAAATCCAGATCCCCACCATTGGGGGCCGAACCAGCATCCTGGGAATTTTTGCGCGCAACGTCTGCAAACGAGTCAGGCGTCTTTCGCACCTGCAGCAACAAGGCGTCTGCCCGCTCTCGGGCTTTCTTGCGGTCATCCGCCGGCATGTCCTTGGGCGCATTGATCAGAATGTGGCTGGCCCTGCGCTCTTCCTTGCCACTCAGGCGGCCAACGTTCTGTTCGTAATACGATTTCAAATCCTGCTCATTGAGGACGATGGATTTCTTGACGGCATCCAGATCCAGCACAACATACTCAATGCTGGCCGACTCGGGCGTCTGAAACAAAGCAGGATTGGCTTGGTAGAAAGCTTCAATTTCCGCGTCGCTCGGGCTAACCTTGCTGGCGTAGTCTGCCGGGTTGAAACGGGATATCTGTACCTCGCGCCGTTCGTAGAAGGCGTTCAAGGAAACTTCGGAGAGCACTGCTGGCGAAAACGCGGTAGAAGTCAGACCAGCCTCCACTTGCCGCTCCGACAATTGGCTGCGTACCCGTGCCTCAAAACCGTCTGTGGTCAAACCCTGGCTCGCAGCCAACTGGCGGTAGCGCTCGATGTCAATCGTTCCATCCGGCCGACGCAGTGAAGCGATGGTCGGACTTTGTTGCAACTCACGGGCCAGGCGCGCGTCAGATGTGTTCAAGTGGGCGTCCTGCACCGCCTCCGTCAGAACGCGTTCGCGTACCAGACGCTCCAGCGTGACGTAACGCGCTTGCGGTGAGTCCAGCAACTTGGCATCCAGGTTGGGGACCGATGCGCGCAGGCGATCCACTTCAGCCTTGTGGGCAGCATCCCACTCGCTCTGGGTGATGCTATGGCTGCCTACCGTGGCGACGGCGTCGCCCTCTGCACTGATACGGCGAAAACCATCCACACCAACCAGCACAAAAGCTGGAATGATCAGCAAGAACATGAGGAACATCATGACCTTTGTGTGCTTGCGAACGAAATCGAACATGCGCTAACTCTCCATGTGAACAACAAAAAAGGCGAACAGTCTGTTCGCCTTTGCTTGGGTGGTGGGTGATGACGGGCTCGAACCGCCGACATTCTGCGTGTAAGGCAGACGCTCTACCAACTGAGCTAATCACCCCTCCTTAAACCGGAAATCAGTTCAGGGCATCTTTCAATGCTTTGCCAGGACGGAACTTTGGAACCTTGGCAGCCTTGATTTTAATCGCATCACCAGTCCGCGGATTGCGACCGGTGCGGGCAGCACGTTTACCGACCGCAAATGTACCAAAACCAACCAACGAAACCGAACCACCTTTTTTCAATGTGGTTTTGACCGCTCCAATGGTGGATTCCAGGGCGCGCGTGGCAGCAGCCTTGGAAATGTCGGCGTGTTTCGCAATGTGCTCAATTAGTTCGGTTTTATTCACAAAGACCCCTTGTATGGAAGCAGAGTTAAACGAATTGTCTCTTCAAATTTTGTTATCACCGGACACAGTTTTCGGTACTCTGCACATTGCGCAAACGGGCCTGAAGCTGGTCTGGATCACGTCGGAAGCAGCCACAACAGCTACTGCATCCCATTAAAGCCACCGGTCTTTGCCATGTCAATACGCCATGCAGCATTACAACGGTGCGGACGCAGATTCTAGTCTCATTTGTGATGAATATTCGTTGAGAAAATCAAGAAATAATGTGGTAGGGGCAGTGCAAAACCGGCCTGCAAACGAGGCGGCCCGTGCGCTCTTAAAGGGTTTGCACTACTGGGCTCGCGCCCGGATTTCCGGCAATGCCTTTTGCAGGTAATAGACCATGGACCAGATAGTCAGAACCGCTGCTGCCCAAATCAGCCAGACACCCCACACGTGCGTGTTAACCATGCCAAACAGCAGGCCGTCAAACAGCAGGAACGGAATGGCCACCATCTGCGCCACCGTCTTGAGCTTGCCAATCATGTGCACCGCCACGCTCTTGGACGCACCAATCTGGGCCATCCACTCGCGCAGGGCCGAGATGGCGATTTCCCGCCCGATGATGATGAGCGCGACAAACACGTCGGCGCGCTGCAAATGCACCAGAACCAGCACACAGGCGCACACCAGAAACTTGTCCGCGACCGGATCGAGGAAGGCGCCAAATGACGAGGTCTGGTTCAGCTTGCGTGCCAGGTAGCCATCAAGCCAGTCGGTTGCGGCAAACACCACGAACATGACCGTGGCAATGAGATTGCGTTCAGCTGGCGTCGCGATGGAGTCCGGCAGATAGAAGACACCCACGATGAGCGGAATCGCGAAGATCCGCGTCCAGGTCATGATGGTGGGTATGGTCATAAACATCGTGTGATTGTGGCACGCCTAATGCAGGGCCCGATAAATTTCTTCCGCCAGTTCCCGCGAGATGCCCTCCACCGAAGCGATGTCCTCCGCGCTGGCCAGGGCCACGCCACGCACACCGCCAAAGCGCTGCAACAGCCGGGCCCGGCGCTTGGGGCCAACGCCGGCAATCTCTTCGAGCTTGCCGCCCCCGACACGCACCTTGGCCCGCTGAGCCCGCATGCCGGTGATGGCAAAGCGGTGCGCTTCATCGCGTATCTGTGCCACCAGCATCAGCGCCGCAGAGTCGGCACCCAGATAGACCTTTTCCCGCCCATCGGCAAACACCAGCTCTTCCAGACCCACCTTGCGACCCTCGCCCTTTTCCACGCCGACGATGAGGGAGATATCGAGCCCCAGCTGTTCAAACACTTCACGCGCCATGGACACCTGGCCTTTGCCACCATCCACCAGCACCAGATCAGGCAGACGGCCCGTACCCGCTGGCGTCTGACCCGCATGCTTGGCCTCGTTCAGCGCTTCGGCCACCTTGCTGTAGCGGCGGGTCAGCACCTGGCGCATGGCCGCGTAATCGTCACCCGGCGTGATGCCCTCGATGTTGAACCGGCGGTATTCGGCGTTCTGCATCTTGTGGTGGTGAAACACCACACACGACGCCTGGGTCGCCTCGCCGGCCGTGTGCGAAATGTCGAAGCACTCCACCCGCAAGGCCTCCAGGTTTTCCATCGTCAAATCCAGTGCTTCTGCCAGTGCGCGGGTGCGTGCCTGCTGCGACCCCTCTTCGGCCAGCAGGCGTGCCAACTGCAGTGCGGCATTGGTCTGCGCCATGTCCAGCCAGGCCCGGCGCTGCTCGCGCGGCTGGTGCACCGCGGTCACCTTGAATCCCACCTGCTCAGACAAGGCCTTCAGCAGGTGCTTGCTGACCGGCTCGCTCACGATCAGGGTCGGCGGCATGGGAACCTCGGTGTAATGCTGCGACAAGAAGGCCTCCAGCACCTTGACCTCCACCCGGGCATCCGGCACACCAGGCTCATCGTCATCAGACAGTCCCGCCGCGTCTTCCACATGAACCGGAAAATACGGCCGGTCGCCCAGATGGCGTCCCCCGCGCACCATGGCCAGGTTCACACAGGCTTTGCCACCCTGCACCTTGACCGCCAGAATGTCCACATCCCGATCCTCCACGTTGTCCATGGACTGCTGGTGCAACACATTGGACAGCGCCGCCACCTGGTTGCGCAACTCGGCGGCCTGTTCAAACTCCAGCTTGTCGGCGTGGGCCATCATGCGGGCCTCCAGCTGGTGCATCACGCCCTGGGCGTCGCCACGCAAAAACTTCTCGGCATTGGCCACGTCATTCGCATAGTCCTGGGCCGATATGTGCCCCACGCAGGGCGCCGAACAGCGCTTGATCTGGTACAGCAGGCAGGGACGGCTGCGGTTGCTGAAAACCGGGTCTTCACAGGTACGCAGGCGAAACACCTTTTGCATCAGCAATATGGCTTCTTTTACCGCCCAGGCACTGGGGTACGGCCCAAAGTAGCGGTGTTTCTTTTCCACGCCGCCGCGGTAGTACGACACCCGCGCAAAGTTCGCAGCCACGGGCGCATGCCCGTCCGATGACGCGGGATGTTTGGGTAGCGGCGGCACCCCGGTCATCTTCAGATAGGGATAGCTCTTGTCGTCCCGAAACAGAATGTTGTACTTGGGGTTCTGCGTCTTGATGAGGTTGTTTTCCAGCAGCAGTGCTTCGGCCTCGGAGCGCACCACGGTGATCTCCATGCGCACGATCTTGCTCACCATGTGGCCGGTGCGCGTGCCGCCGTGGTTCCTCTGGAAGTAGCTCGATACCCGCTTTTTCAGGTTGATGGCCTTGCCCACATACAGCAGCTGGCCTTGCGTATCAAAGTAGCGGTACACACCCGGCAACGACGGGAGTGAGGCCACTGCGCGCAGCAACTCTTCGGAATGGGTTTCAGACATGGGTCGCTATTGTCCTTGCTTTGGCAAGGTAGACAATCAGGCCCATGCAATGGGATATTTTTTGTCGGGTGATCGACAACTTTGGCGACATCGGGGTGTGCTGGCGCCTGTGCGCTGACCTGGCTGCGCGCTCTCACCAGGTGCGCCTGTGGGTCGACGACGCCATGCCCCTGCACTGGATGGCGCCGGGTGCCCTGGAAGGCACCTGGCCGGGCGTTCAAGTTCTGGACTGGGCGCAATCGACGGACGCCAGTCTGGTGGCAAGCCTGGCACCTGCCGACGTCTGGATCGAGGCCTTCGGCTGCGAGATTGCTACTGAATTCATAGCTGCTTACGCACAATCCACGGGGGCTGGAAGCCAAAATGATTCACAACATCCGGTCTGGATCAATCTGGAATACCTGTCGGCCGAAGCCTATGTCGAGCGCTCCCATGGTCTGCCGTCGCCCATCATGAGCGGAGCGGCCAAGGGCCGGATCAAACACTTTTACTACCCCGGCTTTTCCGGGCGCACCGGGGGGCTGCTGCGCGAACCCGGTCTGCTGCAGCGCCAACAAACCTTTGCACAGGAAGGACAGATGTTTCAGTGGCTGGCCCGGCAAGGTGTCCATTGGACCGGCGAGCGACTCGTGTCCCTGTTCTGCTACGAGCCCACGGCCCTGCCCGCGTTGCTGGCGCAGCTGGACGCCCTGCCCACGCCCACCCACCTTCTGGTGACCGCCGGGCGGGCCACCTCGGCGGTTCAGGCTGTGCCCGGCATCGGACAGGCATTCCAGAACTTGCGCATTGCCTACCTCCCACCCCTGACACAGATCGACTTCGACCACCTGCTGTGGACCTGTGACCTGAATTTTGTGCGGGGTGAGGATTCCCTGGTGCGAGCCCTGTGGGCCGGCAAACCGCTGGTCTGGCAGATCTATCCGCAACAGGACGCCGCCCACGTGGGCAAGCTGGATGCGTTTCTGGACATGCTGGGCGCTGACGCGTCCCTGCGGGCCTTCCACCATGCGTGGAATGGCACGCACCGGCACCCGGCCGACACTGCTTTACCCTTGATTGACCTCAATTCGTGGTCGCAAAGCGTGCAGTCGACACGCCAACACCTGCTCCAAATGGACGATCTCGTCACGCAGCTGGTTCATTTCGTTCAGAAAAAACGGTAAAATATTGGGCTTTGCTGACTTTGCCGCAAACCATGGGCAAATCATGCTCCGCCGCAGCCCGCGGCCTAACATCGCTGACAGCACAGGCTAACAGCGAAACCGCTCCAACTAGCTTATGAAAATCGCACAAGAAATCCGCGCCGGCAACGTCATCATGCACGGCAAAGACCCCATGGTCGTCCTGAAGACCGAGTACAGCCGCGGCGGCCGCAACTCCGCCACCGTGCGCATGAAGCTCAAGAGCCTGATTGCCAACTTCGGTACCGAAGTGGTGTTCAAGGCCGACGACAAGCTCGACCAGGTCATCCTGGACAAGAAGGATTGCACCTACTCCTACTTCGCCGACCCCCTGTACGTGTTCATGGACGCAGAGTACAACCAGTACGAAGTCGAATCCGAGAACATGGGCGACACCCTGAACTACCTCGAAGACGGCATGGCTGTGGAAGTGGTGTTCTATGACGGCAAGGCCATCTCGGTCGAGTTGCCCACCAGCGTGGTTCGCGAAATCACCTGGACCGAACCCGCCGTCAAGGGCGACACCTCCGGCAAGGTGCTCAAGCCTGCCAAGATTGCCACCGGCTTCGAAGTCGGCGTGCCCATTTTTGTCGCCCAGGGCGACAAGGTTGAAATCGACACCCGTACTGGCGAATACCGCAAGCGCGTGTAAGACCGCAAGCCACGCCGACCGGATCACGTGGCGTGTTTGCAATCCCTCCAAAGGCTCCCTCGGGAGCCTTTTGTTTTTTCGTCCCATGGTGCACCAGCCCTGTGCGGGCAGCGTTTTCAAACTGCCATTTCGGTGTAGGCTATCGCCATGACCAGCGAAACACCCGTCAACGCCCCCCTACCCAACAACGGTGGCTTCAACGCAGCCCGGCTCGCCCTGCGCCGCGTGCTGATCGACACCTACCATGAGAACGTAGCCTATATGCACCGGGACTGCGACATCTACCGGGCAGAAGGCTTCAAGGCGCTCTCCAAGGTTGAAGTCCACGCCAACGGGCACAGCATTCTGGCAACCCTGAACGTGGTCGACGACCAGGCCATCGTGGCGTGTGGCGAACTGGGCTTGTCCAAAGCAGCGTTTGCCCAGATGGGGGTAGAGAATGGCCACACCGTCACAGTGGGGCAGGCCGAGCCACCCGAGTCGATAGGCGCCCTGCACCGCAAGCTCGGCGGCGAGCGCCTCAATCTGGAGGACTTTCGCGCCATCGTGCAGGACATTGCCGAACACCACTATTCCAAGATCGAACTCACGGCTTTTGTGGTGGCCACCAACCGCGATGAACTGGACCGCGAAGAGGTCTACTTCCTGACCGAGGCCATGATCGATGTGGGGCACCACCTCACCTGGCATGAGACCCTGGTGGTGGACAAACACTGCATCGGCGGCATCCCCGGCAACCGCACCTCCATGCTGATCGTGCCCATCGTGGCCGCGCACGGCATGCTGTGCCCCAAGACCTCGTCGCGCGCTATCACCTCGCCGGCCGGCACGGCCGACACCATGGAGGTACTGGCCAAAGTGGAGTTGCCGGTTGAAGAGCTGGAAGAAATTGTCCGCAAGCACCGGGGCTGCCTGGCCTGGGGCGGCACTGCCAATCTTTCCCCCGCCGACGATGTGCTGATTTCGGTGGAGCGCCCGTTGGCACTGGATTCGCCCGGGCAAATGGTGGCATCCATCCTGTCGAAAAAAATCTCGGCCGGCTCCAGCCACCTGGTGCTGGACATCCCCATCGGCCCCACCGCCAAGGTGCGCTCCATGCCCGAGGCGCAACGCCTGCGCCGGCTGTTTGAATACGTCGCGCGGCGCATGAAGCTGTCGCTGGATGTGGTCATCACCGATGGCCGCCAGCCCATCGGGTTTGGCATTGGCCCCGTGCTCGAAGCGCGGGACGTCATGCGCGTGCTGGAGAACGACCCCCGCGCCCCCATTGACCTGCGCCAGAAGGCCCTGCGGCTTGCGGGGCGCCTGATTGAATGCGACCCCGATGTGCGCGGTGGCGACGGCTTTGGCATCGCCCGCGACATTCTGGATTCCGGCCGTGCACTGTCCAAGATGAACGACATCATTGCGGCCCAGGGCAGCAAATCGTTTGACCACAACCAGCCCGGCCTGGGCACGCTGACCTTTGAGGTCCATGCACCAGAAGCTGGCGTGGTGATCGGCATCGACAACCTGCAACTCGCGCGCATTGCCGGTCTGGCGGGCGCCCCCAAGGTCAAGAAGGCTGGTGTCGACCTGATGTGCAAACTGGGCGATGAAGTACAGGCCAACGCCCTGCTCTACCGGGTGCACGCCAGCTTTGTGGCCGACCTGGAATTCGCGCGCCAGGCCTGCAAAAAATCCATCGGCTACACCATTGGCAAGATTGGCGACATGCCGCACGCCTTTGTGGAGTTCTGATGGTTGGCGCCACGCTCCTGTTGCACTTTGAAGAAGACCAGGCCAGTGCCACGCGCATCGCCCAGGCCGCCGGTATGGCGCATGCCCGGATTGAACGCCACCGCTTCCCGGACGGTGAACTCAAACTGCGCCTGCCAGCCACCCTGCCCGCACGCGTCGTGCTGCTGCGCACGCTGGACAACCCCAACGAGAAACTGGTGGAGTTGCTGCTGGTAGCGCGCACCGCACGCAGCCTGGGTGCCACGCACCTCACGCTGGTGGCGCCCTACCTGGCCTATATGCGCCAGGACATCGCCTTCCAGCCGGGCGAAGTGGTCAGCCAGCGGGTGGTGGGTGGCTTTCTGGCCGAACTGTTTGACGCTGTCATCACGGTGGACCCGCATTTGCACCGCATTGCCACATTAGCTGAGGCGGTACCGGTTGCCCAGGCCACCGTGCTCAGCGGTGCGCCCCTGTTGGCCGACCTGATTGCCACGCACCACCCGCAGCCGCTGCTGATAGGCCCGGACGAAGAGTCCGCGCAATGGATTGCGCAGGCCGCCGAACGCCACGGCTTTGATTTCGGCGTGTGCCGCAAGATCCGCAACGGTGACCGCGATGTGCACATTGCCCTGCCCGACCTCAACGTAGCGGGCCGCGCCGTGGTGCTGCTCGATGATGTGGCCAGCAGCGGCCACACCCTGGCGGGAGCCGCGCGCCTGGTGCTGGCCGCCGGCGCCGCGTCGGTCGACGTGGCTGTCACCCATGCCCTGTTTGCCGGCGACGCGCTGCAAGTCATCCAGCAGGCCGGTGTAGGCCAGGTCTGGAGCACCGACTGCATCGCCCACCCCAGCAATGCCGTTAGCATGGCGCCCTTGATTGCAGAAACCCTGATCTCCCACAACAACCAGGACACTCCGTTTGGACACCTCTAAAGACCTCGACGAACACACCATGGCCGACGCCTGGGCTTACCTGCAGGCACAGGCCGATGCGGGCGTCCCGCTGAAGCCCAACGCTTACCGCCTGGCCTTTGCCGACCCCGAGTTTTTGCTGCGCCGGGAAACGCGCGGCATCCGCTTCCAGCTGGAGATGCTCAAGCCCGATCTGGACCAGCAGGAGCAAGGCATCGAGAACACCATCGTGGTGTTTGGCAGCGCCCGCTTCAGCGCTCCGGAAGATGCGCAGCGCCTGATGGAACAGGCCCGCCTGAGCGGTGATGCCGATGCCATCACGCTGGCCGAACGCCACCTGCGCAACGCCCACTACTACGAACAGGCCCGCCAGTTTGGCCGCATCGTGGCCACCCACAGTGCAGCCCTGCCGGAGAACGAACGCCTGTACATCTGCACCGGCGGCGGCCCCGGCATCATGGAGGCGGCCAACCGGGGCGCGTCCGAAATGGGCGCGCTGACGTTGGGGCTCAACATTGCGCTGCCGCACGAGCAGGAAGGCAACCGCTATGTCACGCCGTCCCTGAGCTTCAAGTTCCATTACTTTGCGCTGCGCAAGATGCATTTCATGATGCGCGCCAAGGCCATGGTGGCCTTCCCCGGCGGCTTTGGCACGCTGGACGAACTGTTTGAAGTCATTACCCTGGTGCAGACCAAAAAAGCCAGCCCGGTGCCCATCATCCTGTTCGGCTCGGAGTACTGGAAGCGCCTGATCAATCTGGACGTGCTGGTGGAAGAAGGCGCCGTGTCAGCCGCCGATTTGAGTCTGTTCCAGTTCATGGACGACCCGCAAGAGGCCTGGGACGCCATCGTGGCGTTCTACCAGCTGTAGGTTGCAATTGCTTGCCATTGAAGTCAAAAATGCAAGTTCAGACTTGGGTGGCAGCAGGCGGCTAAGTGGCGTAACCCGACAGTCGCGAGTGCCCGCTTTCTGACCACCCAATTGCATGATTTGGGTTGCCGGTCAACCGACGCTTGTGGACTTCGGCAAGGTGTCGAAGCGATCCATCATACTTTTCAAAAGCGGACTCTCGACATCCCTGAACTGAATATCTCTCCTTTCCGCGGCAAATCGGTCACTGTGGGCAGTGTCTGGGCAAAGAAACGACAACCGCCCCGAAGGGCGGTCGCAAGAGATCCGTTCACATAGGTACAGAATACAAACCGTTACAGACCTCCAAGCCGTTTGGAAAAAGAGAACGCGTAGGCTGGCGAACGGAACAACAAGATCGGATCATTTGTCGGCGCGATGCCGTCACCCATCACCAGGGGATCGAAGTTGATTTTTTCGCATTCTGCACCCTTCTGCGGCATCGCCGAGGAAATGGTCAGCGTGCCCGCTTTGATCTGCCTGCGGCTCTCGGGCCAGGCCAGCGTCGGGTTGTCCTCAGGATCGCCTGGCTCACCAATTGAAACCATCATGTCCCAGCGCACCGGCCCCTGTCCGCTTCGATCGATCAGCGCCTGCTCAAGGAAATTCGGAGGTGAGGATTTCAGTTCATCATCGGACAGCCGTTTCACACCATCTTGCGGCACGAAGCGCCAACGCACCAGTGTGATCTTGTTTTCGCGATTGATGAACTTGAAAGTGTGAATTCCCCAATAGGCACTGGTGGCATAACTTGCCGGAGGGTTGTTGTTCGCCAGGAATTCCGATTGCGCAAGGTTGTCCGGGTGGCCAGCCTTGAAAGCCTTGATCTTTTCCGGGTCGGGCTTACCCGTCGCGGGGTCTGGCTTCGTTGCGACCATCAGGTCGAGAAAGGTGCGCGGGTGCATGGCGCCGAAGATTGGCGTGTTCAGCATCGTCATGTGCTGCAGGCCACCGTCAGCCAGCTTGAACTGCAGGGCCATGCCCCGGGCGCTTTTGGCCGTGTCGGGCGCTTTTGGATTACCGCCGGACAGTGAGAAACGGGCGACGACGGGAATGCGCTGACCCGAAAACAGTCCCGAACGCGAATAGGTTGCCGCCTCGGGCGATCCGACGAACTCGCCCTGCGCACAGACCCCCTTCGTGTGATTGCGGCGCTCGCCCGGTGTGACGCCAAAAGTACCCTCAATGGCTTTAACAACTTGGTCAGCAGTCACCTCATCCTGCGCTGCCATACCCAGCGGAGCACCGAGTACCAACACGCCGGCGAGCATCCATTTCGGAGATTTGATATTCTGCATATTCATTCTTAATGTTTGTTGAGATTGGGTTGAGTTACAAATTCCGGATGAAAGTTCAATCTCTGGCAAAGATGGAGGTTAAGTTTCATCTATTAGGATTCTTTAAGGTTCTGCCGTCCTTAATGTATACCGGACAGTCGCTACGAAACCTGAACGGCCGCTTTTGGCGGAACCAGGCATAAAAACCGCCCGTTCAAACGCTCGCAACTAAAGGCGGACGGTGGGGCTTGCGGGTGCTGGCCACCCGCCCCGACGATGGCGCTGAGTCTTGACCGGGCTCCCAACTCCCTCAACAGGTTAAACCGCCTTCACGGCCGCAGGCGCCACGCCAGGTTCGCACCCAGGCCCACAGCTGCCCCCACGGTCCAGAACACGGCTGGCACCCCCACCACCAGGCCGGCGGTGCCAAACAGCATGGGCATCAACACGCTGGACAAGTTGATGCTGGCCAGGCGCAGACCCAGGGCCTGACCATGCAGGGCGTGGGGCGTGATCTGGTGCAGCGTGCTCATGATCATGGGTTGCACCGAGCCCAGCGCCAGACCCAGCAGCACCGAGCACAGGCCCATGGACCACGGTGACGCCATCAGGGGGTAGACGGCAAACAGCAGGGCCGTCATCACCATCGCTCCACTCACCACCACCCACTCCCGCAGGTGCTGCGCCAGCAGGGGCATGGCCACACGCACGGCCGCTGCGGCAATGGCAAAGCCGCCCAGAATGGAGCCAATCACCGAGGCGCTGAAGGCGCGCTCATGGCCCAGCACCGGCACCACGAACGTATGCACATCCCAGCAGCTCGCCAGCAACCAGTTCACCTGCAACAACCGGCGCATATTCGGCTCGCGCAGCAAATCCCACACGTGTGGTGGCGTCGCACCCGGCGCGTGCACGACGGGCGGCAACTCCACGGTGCGCCGCACCCACAGCCAGGTCAGCCAGGGCAGCAAGGCCAGCAGCACAAAAGCGCCACGGTAGCCGTTGTCGTCGCCCGCTGTGCCGCCCATCCACACACCGGCATGGTCAATCAGCAAACCAGCCGCCACCGGGCCGACAAAATTGGACACCGCCGGGCCAATGGCCAGCCAGCTGAACACGCGCTTGAGTTCGGTGGAATCCCGCGCGGCGCGCCCCACATGGCGTTGCAGGGCGATGGATGCCGCACCCGTGGCGCCGCCCATTAACAGGGCCCCCAGGCACAGCACCCAGAACTGCGGCCACAGCACGGCCAAGGCGGCTCCCGTTGACGCCGCCACCACACCCAGCCCCATGGGGCGCTTCAGGCCATGGCGGTCGGCGTAGCGGCCCGCCGGCAACGCCAGAAAAACCTGCGTGAGTGAAAAAAGGGCCAGCAACACGCCGACCGAGAAGGCGCTGTGCCCCTGGCGCAAGGCCAGCAGCGGTGCGGCCATGCGCAGGCCCGCCATGCTGCCGTGCAGGCAGATGTGGCCGCAGATCAGCCGCAGCAGCGCCCAGGACTGGCCTTCTTCACTAACGGGCGCTGCACTCATGCGCCGGCGTCTCCGTCGCTGTCTGCCTCAGTCCGGTCAAAGTCCTTGTCGAAAGGAATCAGGGCCTGGGCCTGGGTGTCGGGCAGGGCGTCGACTTTTTTCAGCACCCGGCTCATGGCGCGGCTGCGCGTCTCGGCGTTGTCCAGCGTGTTGAGCACGGTTTGCGTTTGCGACTTGACCTTGGCCAGCACACCGCCAAATTTTTCGAATTCGGTCTTGACCGCGCCCAGCACCTGCCACACCTCGCTGGAGCGCTTTTCCAGCGCCAGGGTTCTGAAACCCATTTGCAGCGAACTGAGCATGGCCAGCAGCGTGGTGGGGCCGGCCAGTGTGACGCGGTGGTCGCGCTGCAGGGCTTCCATCAGGCCGGGGCGGCGCAGCACCTCGGCATACAGGCCTTCGGTGGGCAAAAAGAGGATGGCAAAGTCGGTGGTGTATGGCGGCTCCACGTACTTCTCGACCATGGACTTGGCTTCCAGCCGGATGCGCAGCTCCAGCGCCTTGCCGGCTGCCTCGGCTCCGGCCACATCGGCCCGGCCCTGGGCGTCCAGCAGGCGCTCGTAGTCTTCATTGGGAAATTTGGCATCGATAGGCAGCCACAGCGGCTCGCCGGTATCCGACTTGCCGGGCAGCTTGATGGCAAAGTCCACCACATTCTTGCTGCCGGGCCGCGTGGCTATTTGCACTGCGTACTGGTCGGGCACAAACACCTGCTCCAGCAGGCCGGCCAGTTGCGCCTCGCCAAAGATGCCGCGGGTCTTGACGTTGGTGAGCAGGTGCTTGAGGTCGCCCACGCCCTGCGCCAGCGTCTGCATTTCGCCCAGGCCCTTGTGCACCTGCTCCAGCCGGTCGGCCACCTGCTTGAAGCTCTCGCCCAACCTGGCCTGCAGCGTGGTCTGCAGTTTTTCGTCCACCGTGGCGCGCATCTCATCGAGCTTGGCGGAGTTGGTGGTCTGCAGCTGGGCCAGTTGCGCTTCCAGCGTCTGGCGCACCTCGGCCATGCGCCGGGCGTTGGATTCGCTCAACCCCGACAACTGCGTCGTCAGCGTGTCCGACAGGGTTTTCTGCAACAGCGTGAGCTGCTGGCCAAAGGCGTCGATCTGCGTGTTTTGCGTGCGGGTGGCCTCGGCGCCCTGCTGCGTCAGCGTCTGCTGGAAGGTGGCCAGGTTTTGCGTCAGCTCCTGCCGGGCACCCTGGCTGGATTCCGAAATCTCGCGGCGCAGCTCGCGCTCCAGCCGCTCGTGGCCAGACTGCAGCAACGCGCGCAGATCCTGCAACTCTTTGCGCTGGAGTTGCACCTCCACATCGCTGCCGCGCAGGCGAGCCAGCGCCACGCCGACCCAGGCCAGCAGCCCCAGGGTCAGCAATCCCAGCGCCAGCAGCGCCCAAGCCATCCATGCGTTCACACCAAATCCATTCTTGTAGCAAAAAATATAAGAAACAGGGCTCTAGCCCCCGTAGAACGTGCGCAAGCAGCTACCAAAACAATAGCAATCACTTCGCCGGCGCCAACGCCCTGGTGGCCAGTCCGGACGCGTTCAACGGCGTCACCGCCTTGCCGTGCACCAGATAGCCAATCAGGTTGTCCACCGCCAGCATGGCCATGGCGCGGCGCGTGCCCACGGTGGCGCTGGCAATGTGGGGCGTGAGCACTACGTTGGGCACGGCCAGCAGATCGGGGTGTACCTTGGGCTCGCCCTCAAACACGTCCAGCCCCGCCGCAGCGATGCGCTTGTCACGCAGGGCGGCCGCCAGCGCCACGTCGTCCACAATGCCGCCGCGGGCAATGTTGATGAGGGTGGCGGTGGGCTTCATCAGGGCCAGCTCGGGTGCGCCGATGGTGTGGTGCGAGGTAGCCGAGTACGGCACCACCAGCAGCACGTGGTCGGCGGTTGTCAGCAGCTCCTCCTTGCTCACATAGCTGGCACGGCATTCGGCCTCAAGAGCCGCATCCAGGCGGCTGCGGTTGTGGTACACGACCTTCATGCCAAAGCCCAAGGCGCCACGCCGCGCAATGGCCTGGCCGATGCGCCCCATGCCGATGATGCCCAGCGTGCTGCCATGGATTTCGGCACCCGAGAACATCTCGTATTGCCAGCGCGTCCAAAGGCCCGCGCGCAAAAAATGCTCACTCTCGGTGATACGCCGGGCCGTGGCCATCATCAGCGCAAAGCCAAAGTCGGCGGTGGTCTCGGTCAGCACATCGGGGGCATTGGTGCCCAGCACACCGGCGGCGCTCATGGCGTCCAGGTCGAAATTGTTGTAGCCCACGGTCATGTTGGAACAAATCTTCAGCGACGGACACTGGGCCAGCAGCGGCGCAGTGATGCGTTCCAGCCCGAAGGTCAGCGCACCGGTCTTGTCCTGCAGGCGCCGGGCGATCTCGTCGGCGCTCCAGTCGGCGTCATCCCCGTTGGATTCGACGTCGAAATGCTCGGACAGGCGCTGGGCCACCTCCGGAAAGATGGCGCGGGTGACCAGGATGCGAGGGCGGGATGCGAGAGTGGGCATGGCAATGGTTCAGTTAGGGGTGGCAATGTCAAACACCTGGCGCAGATAGGCCAGGTATTTTTCGTCGTCGCACATGTTTTTGGAAGGGGTGTCGGAGAGCTTGGCCACCGGCTGGCCGTTGCAATGGACCATCTTGATCACGATCTGCAAGGGCTCGTAACCCAGGTCGTTGGTCAGGTTGGTGCCAATGCCAAAGGCCAGCTGGCAGCGGCCCTTGAACTGATGGTACAGCTCGATGGTGCGCGGCACGGTCAGGCTGTCGCTGAAGATCAGCGTCTTGGTGCGCGGGTCGACCCGGTGGCGCGTGTAGTGGGCCAGCATGCGCTCACCCCACTCGAACGGGTCGCCACTGTCATGGCGGGCACCGTCAAACAGCTTGCAGAAATACAGGTCGAAGTCGCGCAGGAAGGCGCTCATGCCGTAGACGTCCGACAGCGCAATGCCCAGGTCGCCGCGGTACTCCTTGGCCCAGGATTCAAAACCGAAGATCTGGCTGTCGCGCAGGCGTGGCCCCAATGCTTGTGCCGCCTGCAGGTACTCGTGCGCCATGGTGCCCAGCGGCGTGAGACCTAAGCGCATGGCCGCCAGCGTGTTGCTGGTACCGGCCAGTTGACCCGGCATGCCGCTGCTGTGGCCGGGGCTTTGCGCCGTGCCCAGCCGGGCCATCAGCACCCGCAAGACTTCATCGTGCCAGGCGCGCGAAAAGCGCCGGCGCGTGCCGTAGTCGGCAATCTTCAACTCGGACAGCCCCTCGCCGCGCAACTGCTCGATCTTGACATCCAGCCGGCGGCGGCCCTCCAGAAAGTCGGGCACGGTCTGGGTATTGCGAAAGTACACCTCGTTGACGATGGCCAGCACCGGAATCTCGAACAGGATGGTGTGCAGCCAGGGGCCGATGATGACGATGTCGATCTCGCCATTGGACTGGGGTGTGACGGTGATGTATTTCTCGTTGAGCTTGAACAGCCCCAGAAAATCCACAAAATCGCTCTTGATGAAGCGCAGGGAGCGCAGGTAGGCCAGCTCGCTGTCCTGAAAATGCAGGCTGCACAGCGAGCGGATCTCTTCACGGATGTCATTGGTGTGCGCTGCCAGATCGACGCCCGGGTTGCGGCACTTGAAGCGGTATTCCACCTGCGCACCGGGAAACTGGTGCAGCACGACCTGCATCATGGTGAACTTGTAGAGGTCGGTATCCAGAAGGCTGGTAATGATCATGTCTTATGCGGTAAACGCGGTCTGCGCTGTCAGTGTAATCACCCGGTCGGCGCGCTCGGCCAATATGCCATTTTGCTCTGCCACCAGCATGGACATTCCCTGCGCTTTCAGGCTGAGCAGGGCATCGCGAATGGACTCCACCAGCACCGGCGCAATGCCCTCGCAGGGCTCGTCCAGCAGCAGCAGGCTGGGCCCGGTCATCAGCGTGCGGGCGATGCTGAGCATTTGCTGCTCGCCCCCGCTCATGTGGGCGGCGCTGCGGCCCAGCATGGTCTTGAGCGCGGGGAACAGCTGCAACACCTGGTCTTGCCGCTGGGCCGGGCTCAAGGTGTCCGCAGCACCACGCCGGGCCGCAATCAGCAGGTTTTCGCGCACGGTCAGCGCGGTGAACAGGCGGCGGTCTTCGGGCACATAACCCAGACCGCGCAAGGCACGCTGGTGCGTGGGTAGCGCCAGAATGCTCTCCTTTTGATAGCTTACTGCGCCCTCCACCCGGGGGCTGAGGCCCATAATGGCCTGCAATAGTGTGGATTTTCCTGCCCCGTTGAGGCCCTGCAGCACCACCAGTTCACGATGGCCCACCGTGAGCGATACGCCAAACAGCGCTTGCGCCGCGCCGTGCCAGGCACACAGGTCGCGTACCTCAAGCATGGGGAGCCTCCCCTTGAGAGCGTTCCCACCAGTGGCCCAGATAGCGCTGGCGCACCGTGGGGTCCTGGGCTATGGTTTCGGGACTGCCTTGCGCGGCAATGGCCCCGTCAATGATCACCAGCACCCGGTCGGCCACACCAAACACCGCGTCCATGTTGTGCTCGGTGTACAGCACGGCCATGCCGGCAGGCGCGCCTTGGGTTCGCCCCTGCGTTCGCGTCAGCGACTTCACCAGCGCCATCAGCTGCGCGCGTTCGCTGGCTGCCAGACCCGCAGCAGGCTCATCGAGCAACAGCAGTTGGGCGTCTGCTGAGCGCTGCGTGGGCGCGGCCGCTGGAGCCCCTTGCAGCCCCGCCAGGGCCATGGCCAGCTCCAGCCGCTTCTTGACGCCATAGGGCAGACCTTGTGCCGGCGCCTGGGCCCAAGCGCTCAGGCCGACCCGCGCGAGCAGGGCCTGGGCCAGCGTCGTATCACCCGCATCCAGAACGTTATAGGCCGCCAGCCCACGTGGAATATGCGCAAGCAGCTGCACATTTTGTAGCACGGTGAGGGCCTCAAAGGTTTGCGCGACCTGGAACGTACGGGCAATGCCCCGGCGCAGACGTTGTGCCGGCTGCAAGCGGTCAATGCGCGAACCGTTCCACCAAACCTCGCCCCCGGTCAGGGGGTGCTGGCCGGCAATGCAGGCAAAACTGGTGGACTTGCCCGCACCGTTGGGGCCGATCAGGGCCACACACTCACCGGGCTCCACCGTGAACGACACGCCATTGACGGCCCGCACGCCATCAAAGTGCTTGACCAGGCCACGAACCTGCAGTGTCATGGTTGCGCCCCCGGTACCGGCACCCTGCCCCGGCGCACCAGCGTCGCCCAGCGCAGACCCAGCAGCCCGCACGGTGCCGCCACCATGATCACCATCACCAAGAGGCCCAGGGCGCCACGCCAATAGTCAAAACCACGGCCCAGCTCGGCGGCGGCCCACACCAGAATCGCGGCCCCGGCCGCGCTGCCCCACAGCTGGTGCACACCACCCAGCAAGATCACCAGCAAGGCATCCACCGACATGGACACCGAGGCCACCGACGGAAAAACGGCCCCCTGGTGCGCGGCAAACAGCCCGCCGGCCAGACCTGCCAAGGTGGCGCTTTCGACATAGATGCGGTACTTGATCCAGTGCACCGGCAGGCCACTGGCTGCAGCACGCTGGGGTGCATCACGCACCGCCTGCAGGGCCGCGCCCAGCGTGGAGCGGCTCAGCCGCCCCAGCACGGCGATGCTGAGCAGGGCCAGACCCACCAGCAGAGCGTAAAACAGGGGCCGGGTGTCGTCGCCCACCAGGTTCAGGCCAATCAGTCCGTTGTCGCCGCCGGTCAGGGCGACCCACTGGCTGGCCGCCGCCCACAGCACCTGGGCCAGCGCCAGCGACAGCATGGCCAGGTAGACCCCGGCGCTGCGCACCAGCACGCCCCCCAGCGCGGCAGCCACGGCCAACGCCGCAGCGCAGCCCACGGCCAGCGCACCCGGCAGGCTCCAGCCCCACGCCGTGTGCGCCAGTGCCGCGCCATAGGCCCCCAGCGCGAAATAGGCGGCGTGGCCAAAACTCACCAGCCCGCCCAAAGCCATCATGGCCTGCAGGCTGACGCCCAGAATCAGCAGAATCAGCGCATCACTGACCAGCGACTGCCAGTAACTGCCGGCGACCCAGGCCAGCGCCGCCACCCCGGCAAAGCCCGCAGACAGCAGCAAAAACCCGGTGCGCGTAGCCGGCAGCCGGTGAAACCGGTGGGCCACCTCTTGCGGCCCGGCGTCCAGCGCCTTGCCCAGCAGCCCCTGGGGCCGCACGGCCAGCACCAGGGCCATGGTCACAAACACCAGCACCAGCGTGGCCTGCGGCATGAGGCTGATGCCAAAGGCATGCACCAGGCCAATCAGCAGGGCGGCCAAGAACGCGCCGGCTATGCTGCCCAGGCCCCCGGTCACCACCACCACAAAGGTTTCCACCACCACGTTCACATCCATTTGCAGGTGGGCCGGCTCGCGCGGCAGTTGCAGGGCACCGCCCAGCCCGGCCAGCGCACACCCCAGCACGACGGTGCCCAGCATCAGCGGCGCCGGGTTGATGCCCAGGGCAGACAGCATGCCGCGGTCCTGCGTGGCCGCGCGTACCCGGGTGCCAAACGCGGTGCGCGTGAGCAGCAGGTGCAGCCCAAGCCACACCAGCGGGCCCAAAGCGATGGTGAACGCCTGGTACTCGGGAAAATACTCACCACCGAGAGCGATGGCCCCCTTGAGCCCCGGAAACCGGGGCGCAAACACCTCATCCGGCCCAAAGGCCCAACGCATGGCATCGTGCAGGGCCAGACTCAGGCCGAAGGTGGCCACCAGCTGGTACAGCTCGGGCGCGCCATAGAGCCGGCGCAACAACAGAAATTCGGCTGCAGCCCCCGTCAAGGCAGCGCAAGCAGCTCCCAAAAGCATAGCAGCTGCATACAGCCAGGCGCTCTCGCTCCACAGGGGAAACCAGTCCACCAGCCAATGGGCGCTGAACAGCGCGCCCAGCATGAAGAAGCTGCCGTGGGCAAAATTGACGATGCGGGTCACGCCAAAGATCAGCGTCAGCCCTGCGGCCATCAGGAACAGGGTGCTGGCGTAACTCAGGCCGTTGAGCGCCTGGATGGTGACAAAGCTCATGGCGCCCACACCGTCATCGTGGGAGCCATCCGGCTAGTCGAGCCAGGTGGTGAAATCCTGCACCGGAACACGCGGTGTGTGAAAGGTGTTGACCACGGCCGACGCATCCGCATAGCCCAGCGCCATGCCGCAGACCAGCATCTCGTCCGCGCCCGCACCGATGTGCGGCATGATGATCTTGGAAAAACCATTCCACGCCGCCTGCGGGCAGGTGTGCAGGCCGTGGCCGCGCGCCGCCACCATAATGTTCTGCAGGAAAGCGCCATAGTCCACCAGTGAGCCCCGGCCCATCACGCGGTCAATGGTGAACATCAGCCCCACGGGCGCATCAAAGAAGCGGTAGTTGCGCTGGTGCTGCTGGTGCATCTTGTCTTTGTCGCCCTTGCCGATACCCAGCAGCCCGTACAGGCCCCAGCCGTTTTCGCGGCGGCGGTCGATGTAGGGGCTGACCCACTTGAGCGGGTAGTAGTCGTACTCCTCCACGTACTCGGCCACCAGCGCGGGGTCGGTGCGCATGGCATCGTGCGTGGTGCACACCCGTTCGACCAGCGTATCGCGGCTGGCACCCTGCAACACGTAGACGCGCCAGGGCTGGCAATTGGTGCCCGACGGCGCGCGGCTGGCGACCTGCAAGATCTGCTCGATCTGCTCGCGCGCAACCGGCTGGTTGGTGAACGCCCGAACCGACATGCGCGAGGTGATGGCCTCGTCCACTGCTGACATCGTCATAACAAAGTCTCCAAAACAGTTTTCAATGGCGCAGGCAGGGACACCGGCCTGCGCGTGAGTTTGTCCACATACACATGGACGAAATGCCCCTTGGCAGCCGTCAGGTCCGAGTCACCGAATATGCCCACTTCGTAGCGCACACTGGAGGTCCCCAGCCTGGCAACCCGGATGCCAACGTCCACCGTCTGCGGGAACGCCAGCGACTCAAAGTAGTTGCACTGGGTCTCAATCACCAGGCCGATGGTCTCGCCCTGATGGATGTCGAGCACACCGCGTTCGATGAGGTAGGCATTGACCGCGGTATCAAACCAGCTGTAGTACACCACGTTGTTGACATGCCCATAGGCATCGTTGTCCATCCAGCGGGTGGCGATGGAGCGAAACGCGCGGTAGGCACTGCGCGGTTCGGGCGCGGGCTTGGGAGTTTGGGAATTCGACATGGCCTGATTCTGCCAGCCCCGCCCCCCGAAAAATGGGAGCACCGCGCCCCGCACCATAGGGGCTGACACCTGTGTGACCCGGTGATGACAACAACCGGTTTTAGAAAAATTGTTCTAATTTGTTGCAATGCAGCAAAAAAAGGCTTGCACAGACGGGATAGCTCCCTATAATTCAAACCATGCTGCACTGCAACATGGGCGAGCCATCAGGCAAGGTTACGGAGCAGATAGTAATTTTTTTACCTCAACTCTTGGAGATATTGACATGATGACCGTTGAACAAGTTATGGCTTCCCACAAAGCAAACATCGAAACCCTGTTTGGCTTGACCAGCAAGGCTTTTGAAGGCGTGGAAAAAATCGTTGAACTGAACCTGACTGCTTCCAAAGCGGCCCTGTCCGAAGCCAACGCCCACACCCAGTCCCTGTTGAGCGTGAAAGACGCACAAGAGCTGCTGGCACTGCAATCCGGCCTGTTCCAGCCTTTGGCCGAAAAGACCGCGGCCTACAGCCGTCACCTGTATGACATCGCTACCGGCACCACGGCTGAGTTCGGCAAGAACTTCGAAGGCCAGACTGCTGATGCCCAGAAGAAATTCATGGGTCTGGTTGACAGCGCTGCCAAGAACGCACCTGCAGGCTCCGAGTCCGCTGTGGCCATCATGAAGAGCTCGGTTGCTGCTGCCAACAACGCACTGGAATCCGTACAAAAGGCCGTCAAGCAAGCCACTGAAATGGCTGAAGCCAACTTCAATGCAGTGGCCGCTACTGCAACCAACGCTACCAAGCAAGCTGCCAAGAAGCGCTAATTGCCCGTGAAGGCGCACTCCACTGATCTTTTGGAGTGCCTTCTCTAGCAGTCAAGGGAAAACCCTGACATAATCAATTGCATACAGAGACACAGTTGTGTTTCTACCAGTTGTCTCCTCGGGTCCTTTCGAAACCATCAGGTTCAGGGATCCCTTCAGGGCCTCGTTGCAAAACGGGGCCTTTTTTTTGCCCGTCCACTTTCAATGCGTCTTGGCAGCCAATGCCAGACGCAACTGCGGCATCAACTGCAGCATGGCCTGCCGCCCCGCCTCGATGGAGCGTTTGCGGGCACCAAAGTCAGAGCCCGAAACACCGGGCAAAGCCGGTCTCACCACGATATCGGCTTCCTTCAACTCAAAGTAGTTGATGCTTTTGCTCATGATGGAAAAGGTCTGCAGCAAGACGTCCAGGGTTCCACCGGCCAGATTGCCATCCGGTGGACTTGATATGTCCACCGCAATCACCAGCTCCGCCCCCATTTGCCGCGCAGCGCGCACCGGCACCGGAGACACCAGACCACCATCCACGTAGTCACGCCCCGAAATGCGGACCGGTAGAAACACGGCGGGAACCGCACTGGACGCACGCACGGCCGTGCCGGTATCGCCGCGCTGAAACAGCATGCTTTGCCCGGTGTTCAAATCGGTTGCCACAATTCCCAGAGGCAGGGGCAGGTCCTCGATCAAGCGTGAGCCCACTTGGCCATTCACGTAGCGGGCCAGCGCGTCACCACGCAACATGCCCCGATTGAACAGGGGCAGGGTCCAATCGGCAATGGTGGCCTCCTCCATGGTTTCTGCAACGTGCTGCAACTGCTTGCCGGTCTTGCCGCTGGCATAGATGGCGGCTACCAGGCTTCCGGCAGAGGTTCCAGTAACCAGTGAAGGCCGGATTCCCGCCTCCTCCAGTACCTGAATCACTCCAACGTGCGCAAAGCCCCGGGCGGCACCGCCGCCCAACACCAACCCGATGCGCGGAGGGACCTTGGGGGCAACCACCACCGGTGGCGGCACCGGAACTTCCGGGGGTACGACGATTTTGGGAGCCGTCGTGCACCCCACCACGGCCAGCGTGAGAATCAAAGGAAAGAAAATCTTCATGAAAACCGGAATCCCAAAATAGATATGATCACTTGTTGCGAATGATTCGCGTTTGTATTATGATGACCGAAATTCCACCATTGACTGCCCAACGAGCCCATCCATGATGAAAAAACACACTGCCATCGCCTGCCTGCTTTGTATCGCCAGCACTGCCGCCCTGGCACAAGAAGCGGTGTTGAATATCTACTCTGCGCGCCACTATCCGACGGACGAAGCGCTCTACGCCAGCTTCACCAAGGCCACCGGAATCAAGCTCAACCGTGTGGATGCTGACGATGCCGGCATTCTGGCCCGCCTGAAAGCCGAAGGCAGCGCATCCCCTGCAGACATCATTTTGCTGGTGGATGCCAGCCGTCTGTGGCGCGGAGAGATCGATGGCTTGTTCCAGCCCATTAAATCAAAAGTTCTGGATGATGCCATTCCGGCGCAGTATCGCGCCAAGCCGACACCCACAGGCGAAACGCCGTGGTTTGGTTTTTCTACACGTGCCCGCGTCATCGTCTACGACAAGTCCAGAATCAGGAAAGAGGACGTGGACACCTATGAAGAACTCGGCGACCCCAAGAACAGGGGAAAGCTGTGCATTCGCTCTGGATCCCACCCCTACAACCTGTCCCTGTTTGGCGCGGTAACCGAACACCTGGGCGATGCCGCCGCTGAGCAATGGCTCAAAGGCATGGTCACCAATATGGCGCGCTCCCCCAAGGGCGGCGACACGGACCAGATCAAGGCCGTCGCATCGGGTGAATGCGGCATCGCGGTGACCAATACCTACTATCTGGCGCGCATCATGCGCTCAACGGCGCCCGAAGACCAGGCCGTCATGGATCGGGTCGGGGTGGTGTTTCCCAACCAGGCCACGTGGGGCACACACGTCAATATCGCGGGCGGGGCCGTCGCCAAAAATGCCAAGAATCCGGCCAACGCCGTCAAGTTCCTGGAGTATCTGGCCAGCGCACCGGCGCAAGACCATTTTGCCAACGGCAACAATGAGTGGCCTGCCGCCAAGGGCATCAAAATCCACAATCCTGCGCTGCAGGCCATGACAGGCGGCAGCTTCAAGAGCGAAACCATTCCCATCAGTGTGGTGGGAATGAACCAGATCAAAGTACAGCAGATGCTGGACCGGGTGGGATTCAAATAATCGTCCGTTCAAACATTCTCTGCGGCATGGGGGGTCCCCTTTGAAAATACTCGGGTTTATCGCACTGTTCATTGTTGGCCTATGTGCCGCCGTGGTCGTTGCTGGACAGATGGGGTTTCTCAGGGGCCAGGTCCCCACCGACTTGGGGGTTCGTGACAATCGACTCAAGCCACCGTCCAGCACACCCAACAGTGTGTCCAGTCAGGCGGACCTTTACCCCGACCACCCACAAAGAGACTACGCACGCATTGCGCCTCTGCAGTTCACCGGCGACGCCGACAAGGCGATGACCCGACTTGCAGACATCCTGAAAAACGCGGACGGCACCGTGGTGGTTTCGCAAACCTCCGACTACATCTACGCGCAAAGCTCCACGCCCATCCTCCGGTTCACCGATGATCTGGAGTTCTGGCTCGACCGGTCAGCACGCGTCATCCACGTGCGATCGGCCAGTCGGCTGGGCCGAAAAGACTTCCAGGTCAACCGCGCACGGGTAGAAGCAATCAGGGCCCAGTTCGCGAGAAACTGAGCCCTGAATCTGTGCAGGTTACGCGGTGACTGTTAACCCGCGGTCGCCTCTTCGGGTTTCGACTTACCCTTCTTCTCGGGCAAGGGTTGAATGTCCAGCAAGACCTCGGTCTTGCTCTCGTCCCTGTCATCCAGGTCCACCGTCAGACGCCCACCTTCGGTCAGTCGGCCAAACAGCAACTCATCGGCCAACGCGCGGCGGATGGTGTCCTGAATCAGCCGCTGCATGGGGCGTGCCCCCATCAGGGGATCAAAGCCCTTCTTCGCCAGATGCTTGCGCAGCTTGTCGGTAAAGGTGACGTCCACCTTCTTGTCAGCCAACTGCGTTTCGAGCTGCAGCAGGAACTTGTCCACCACCCGCAAGATGACGTTTTCGTCCAGCGCTTTGAAGCTCACCGTGGCATCCAGCCGGTTGCGGAACTCGGGGGTGAACAGGCGCTTGATGTCCGCCGCTTCATCGCCGGCTTCACGCGGGTTGGTAAAGCCAATGCTGGCCTTGTTCATGGTCTCGGCACCCGCGTTGGTGGTCATGACAATGATCACGTTGCGGAAGTCGGCCTTGCGCCCGTTATTGTCGGTCAGCGTGCCATGGTCCATTACCTGCAACAGCACGTTGAAGATAGCGGGATGCGCTTTCTCGATTTCATCCAGCAGCAACACGCAGTGCGGCTTCTTGGTGATGGCCTCGGTCAGCAATCCGCCCTGGTCAAAACCCACATAGCCGGGTGGCGCGCCAATCAGGCGGCTGACCGCATGCTGCTCCATGTATTCGCTCATATCGAAGCGGATCAGGTCAATGCCCATGATGTAGGCCAACTGCTTGGCAGCTTCGGTTTTGCCAACACCCGTGGGGCCGCTGAACAGGAAGGAGCCAATGGGCTTGTCGCCCTTGCCAATGCCCGAGCGCGCCATCTTGACCGCAGAGGCCAGCACATCCAGTGCCTTGTCCTGACCAAATACCACGTTGCGCAGATCACGCTCCAGCGTCTTGAGTTTGCCGCGGTCATCGTTGGAAACATTAGCCGCAGGAATGCGGGCAATCTTCGCCACAATCTCTTCGACCTCGGCCTTGCTGATGGTTTTTTTGCGCTTGCTCGGTGGCAGGATGCGCTGGGCGGCGCCCGCCTCATCAATCACGTCAATCGCCTTGTCGGGCAGATGCCGGTCATTGATGTACTTGGCGCTCAACTCCGCTGCCGCCTGCAAGGCGGCCAAGGCGTATTTCACGTTGTGGTGCTCTTCAAAGCGGGATTTCAGTCCCTTGAGAATCTCAACGGTCTGCTCGATGGTTGGCTCGACCACGTCCACTTTCTGAAAACGACGGGACAGGGCCGCATCTTTTTCAAAGATGCCACGGTACTCGGTGAACGTGGTTGCGCCAATGCACTTGAGTGCACCGGAGCTGAGCCCTGGCTTGAGCAAATTGGAAGCATCCAGCGTGCCACCCGATGCCGCGCCAGCGCCAATAAGCGTGTGGATTTCGTCTATAAACAAAATGGCGTTGGGCTTGTCTTTGAGCGATTTCAACACGCCCTTGAGACGCTGCTCAAAATCACCCCGGTATTTGGTACCAGCCAACAAAGCACCCATGTCCAGCGAATACACAATGGCCTCGGCCAAAATCTCGGGAACATCTTTTTGCGTGATACGCCACGCTAGTCCCTCGGCAATCGCGGTCTTGCCCACACCCGCCTCGCCCACCAGCAGGGGGTTATTTTTGCGGCGACGGCACAGGATCTGGATCACGCGCTCAACCTCATACTCGCGGCCAATCAGCGGGTCAATCTTGCCTTCGATGGCCAACTGGTTCAGGTTCTGGGTGAACTGCTCAAGCGGTGAGGCTTTTTCATTCTTTTCACCCCCACCGCCCTCTTCTGCTTCAGCCGGATTTTCATTGGCCTTTGTGGACTCGGGCGGGTCGCTTTTCTTGATGCCGTGGGCAATGAAGTTCACAACGTCCAGACGGGTCACACCCTGCTGGTGGAGGTAGTAAACCGCATGCGAGTCTTTCTCGCCAAAGATCGCAACCAGCACGTTGGCGCCGGTCACCTCTTTTTTACCACTGCCGGTCGATTGCACATGCATGATGGCGCGCTGAATCACGCGCTGAAAGCCCAGGGTGGGCTGGGTATCCACATCATCGGCACCGGCCACTTGGGGGGTGTTGTCCTTGATGAAATTCGACAACGACTTGCGCAGATCGTCGATATTGGCCGAACAGGCGCGCAACACCTCTGCCGCGCTGGGGTTGTCCAGCAAGGCGAGCAACAGGTGCTCCACGGTAATAAACTCGTGGCGCTGCTGGCGTGCCTCGACAAACGCCATGTGCAGGCTGACTTCCAATTCTTGGGCAATCATGTGATTTCCTTTTGCCTTGCGTTGATGATTAACTGTAAACCGTTTCTTGGCTGACTGTTCATAAGATTCGATATCACGCTACATGTCCAGGGGCTCACAGACGCATTTGAGCGGGTGTCCCGCCTTGTGCGCCGCTTCCAGCACCTGATCTACCTTCGTAACCGCCACATCCCTGGAATAAACCCCACACACTGCTTTGCCATCGAGATGGATTTTCAGCATGATCCGGGTCGCCGATTCCAGATCCTTCCCAAAAAACTCCTGAATGACCACGACCACAAACTCCATGGGCGTGTAGTCGTCGTTCAGCATGACCACCTGGTACATCTGGGGCGGTTTGACGCGCTCGGTTCTGCGCTCCAACACAACTGAGCCGCCCTCCTCGCGGTTTGGCTGTTGAATAGGAGGTTCTGGTGGTTTGGGCGGGTTATTTGTAGCCATGAAATCGATTCTATCGGTCACCTCAAAAGGCTGCACCGCCATTGTGAATTGGAGCCATAGTGCGCCGATTCAAGCAGTCGCCATAAAAAAAGCCGCCACGGACCACAAATGTCCTGGCGGCTTTTGCGAAACACGCGAAACGAACGACCCGCAGGGCCGTCCGGTCTCCCGATTACATATTGTCGATCATGACCTGGCCGAAACCGGAGCAGCTGACCTGGGTCGCACCATCCATCAAACGCGCAAAGTCGTAGGTGACTTTCTTGCTGTTGATGGATTTCTTCATCGAACTGATGATCAGGTCCGCCGCTTCAAGCCAGCCCATATGGCGCAACATCATTTCGGCCGAGAGGATCTCGGAACCGGGATTGACATAATCTTTGCCCGCGTATTTGGGCGCGGTGCCATGGGTTGCCTCAAAACAGGCCACCGAATCCGACAGATTCGCGCCGGGCGCAATACCGATGCCGCCCACCTGGGCAGCCAGGGCATCCGAAATATAGTCGCCGTTCAAATTGAGGGTGGCGATGACGCTGTATTCGGCGGGACGCAGCAGAATTTGCTGCAAGAAGGCGTCGGCAATGCTGTCCTTGACCACAATGTCTTTGCCCGACTTGGGGTTCTTGAATTTGCACCATGGGCCGCCATCGATGAGCTCAGCACCAAATTCTTTTTGCGCCAGACCGTAGGCCCAGTCACGGAAACCACCTTCGGTGTATTTCATGATGTTGCCTTTGTGAACAATGGTCACGCTGGGCTTGTCATTGTCAATGGCGTACTGGATGGCCTTGCGCACCAGACGTTCCGTGCCTTCGCGGGACACCGGCTTGATGCCAATGCCGGATGTTTTGGGGAAACGGATCTTGGTCACACCCATTTCATCCTGGAGGAACTTGATCAGCTTCTTGGCCTTGTCGCTTTCGGCTTCGAATTCGATACCGGCGTAGATGTCTTCGGAATTCTCGCGGAAGATCACCATATTGGTCTTGTGGGGCTCCTTGACCGGGCTGGGCACGCCGTCAAAATACTGGATGGGACGCAGGCACACGTACAGATCCAGCTCCTGGCGCAAGGCCACATTCAACGAGCGGATACCGCCGCCGACCGGCGTTGTCAAAGGGCCTTTGACGGACACCACGTAGTCGCGCAGGGCATGCAGGGTTTCTTCTGGCAGCCATACATCCGGACCATACACATTGGTCGATTTTTCTCCAGCATAGACTTCCATCCAGTGAATTTTTCGCTTGCCGCCATACGCCTTTGCAACTGCAGCATCGACCACTTTCAACATCACAGGTGTGATATCCAAACCAGTGCCATCACCCTCGATAAAAGGAATAACGGGCTGATCGGGCACGTTCAAGGACATATCCGCATTGACGGTAATTTTTTGGCCTTCGGCTGGAACTTTGATGTGCTGATACATGGAAGAATGGTCTCCGTTGAATATTGGGATCGCAATGGCCTGAGAGAAGTTGTGCTTCTAAAAGTGCATAAATTCTATTCCTAAAAAATTACTCGATTCTGTCAAGCAAGCAGGTCGTCAGCACCGTCCAAAAATGCCTTCTGCAATGCAGGATAATTGATGCCGGTTACGACGTCTTTTTTTAGGAATATCAAATGAACAAACTCCTCGCCACATTGGTTGCTGGCTTCCTGTCCGTGGGTGCATTTGCCCAAGCTGTTGCGCCTGCCGCTCCAGCAGCCCCTGCCGTTCAAGCTGCACCATCTACGACTGCAGCCCCAGCAAAAGAAATGAAAAAGCCAAAGGCAACAGCCCACAAGGCAAAAAAATCCAAGCACAAGGCCAAAAAAGCGGCCAAGAAATAAACCTCTGACCTGCCGAGGCAAATGCCCGCGAAAGCGGGCATTTGTCATTGTTGAGCCACAATCGCACCATGAAAACCACACTCCCCGCCCTGCTGGCCGTGCTCATGTTCGGCGGCGCCATGGCCCAGGCTCAGGATGAGCCACAAACCAAATTGCCACGCACGACCCTGTCCGTTGGAATCCATCAAATCGACACCCAACTGGCAACGACGCCCGAGCAGCACCAGACCGGGCTCATGTTCCGCAAGGACATGCCACAGCACGAAGGAATGCTTTTCGTTTTCGAGAGCCCGAGCCGCCTTTGTTTCTGGATGAAAAACACCTTGCTGCCATTGACGGCCGCCTTCATTGCAGACGATGGAACAATCGTGAACCTGGAAAACATGAAACCGCAAACCACAGATTCCCACTGCGCGACCAAACCGGTACGCTACGTGCTGGAAATGAACCAGGGATGGTTTGCCAAGAAAGGCGTGAAGCCTGGAGCCAAAATCTCGGGCCGACCGTTCAGCCCATAAAAAAGCCGACTCGTGGTCGGCTTTCATTTGATTTCGCTAAAAGATCACGCGAAATTGGCTTCCGCAAAACTCCAGTTGACCAGCTTGTCGAGGTACGTTTCCACGAATTTTTGACGTAGGTTGCGGTAGTCAATGTAATACGCATGCTCCCACACGTCTACGGTCAACAGGGCCTTGTCCGCCGTGGTCAAAGGCGTGCCGGCAGCACCCATGTTGACGATATCCACCGAACCGTCAGGCTTTTTCACCAGCCAGGTCCAGCCCGAACCAAAATTGCCAACGGCCGACTTGACGAAGGCTTCCTTGAAGGCAGCGTAGGTGCCCCATTTCGCGTTGATAGCAGCGGCCAGAGCGCCACTGGGTTCACCGCCACCGTTGGGCTTCATGCAGTTCCAGAAAAAGGTGTGGTTCCAGATCTGGGCTGAATTGTTGTAAATACCGCCGCTGGACTTCTTGATGATTTCCTCCAGTGACATGCTCTCAAACTCGGTACCTTTTTGCAGGTTGTTCAGGTTGACAACGTAGGCATTGTGGTGCTTGCCATGGTGATATTCCAAAGTCTCTTTGGAGTAGGCGGGGGCCAGCGCATCAATGGCGTAAGGCAATGCAGGCAGGGTGTGTTCCATGGGGTCCTCTCGTTGGTTTGCAAAAAACTGATTGTAGGAATTAATTCGCATCCCGGCTGGAGACCGTCAGGTCAACCGTGCCGTCCGTAAGGCTTGCCCGCACCCGTGCTCCCACGGTGGCCTGCGAGACGCTGGTCAAAGTCTGCCCATTTTCAAGGGTCAGCCAGGCATAGCCCCGCTTGAGCACCAGCGACGGATCCAGCAAACCCAGACGCAGTTCTGCGCGCTTGCTGCGATCACGCATGCCCTGCAACACCCGCATGACCCGTGGTTGCCAGTCCTGCTGTCGACGGGTCAGGTCTGCCCGCTTGAACTGCAGCGCCATGCGAGCCGCGTGCCGCATGTGCTGCTCTGCCGAAGCGAGCGCCATGCGCTGGCGGTGCACCAGCCCAGAGGGCCGGCCCATGCGCGTCGAGGCCATATCCAGGCGCTGCGTCTGCCGGTCCAGACAGCGCAGCAATGCATCGTGCAGACGTGACTCCAATCCCGCCAGCATCCCCAGCCAAACCGCAGTGGGCTCAGACACCAATTCGGCAGCAGCGGTAGGCGTGGGGGCCCGCAAGTCGGCAACAAAATCGGCGATGGTGAAGTCTGTTTCGTGCCCGACTCCGACGATGACCGGAACCGGGCTGCGCGCTATCACGCGGGCCAGTTGTTCATCATTGAAAGCCCACAGGTCTTCCATGGCACCGCCACCGCGTACCAGCAAGATCACATCCAGCGGGACAGCACCCGTGCGTCCAGACGCATCAGCAAGCGTGTACAAACTGGACAATGCCTGCATCAGCTCGCGCGGTGCGTTATCGCCTTGAACGGAGGCCGGGGCCAGCACCACGGGAATGTGAGGCACCCGCCTTTGCAGGGCGGTCACCACGTCATGCAAGGCCGCTGCACCCAACGAGGTCACAACACCGATACCGCGCGGCATTACTGGCAGAGGCCGCTTGCGTGCACCGTCGAACAGGCCTTCCTGCTCCAGTTTGGCCTTGAGTTTAAAAAACTGCTCAAACAGCGTTCCCTGTCCGGCGGGACGCATGCTCTCCACGACCAACTGCAATTCGCCGCGTGGCTCATAGACGCCCAGCCGGCCGCGAACCTCCACACGATCGCCGTCGCGAGGGCTGAAGTCCAACAAACCTGCGGCTCGACGAAACATGGCACAGCGAATTTGACCGGATTCGTCTTTGAGCGAGAAATAGCAGTGCCCGCTGGCCGCGCGGGTAAATCCACTGATTTCACCCCCGACACTGACCGGATTGAAGCGCGCGTCCATCGCATCGGCAATGGCGCGGCACAGAGCCCCGACCTGCCAGACGCGCGGCGCCGACACCAACGCGGCAGATTCAACCATGGTCGGATCCACCCGCTAGACCCCTCAGGCGGGTTCGAACACTCCACAACAGACCGCGCGGCGCAGCCAGCGCCTCGGCGCACCGCGGACAGCCCCATTTGTCGGTGTAAATAGTTGATTTCATTGGAATTTCTGCTGCTGAATTTGTCATCAATTTGTCAAAACCGCGCTCTGATGCGGTCTCGCCATGGCCCTGCTCCAGGTTCTGCACAAAGTTATCCACAATTTCTGTGGGCGGCATGCCCGCAAGCCTGCGCCATAATCGCGTGGCATTTCATCCGCACGGAGTGACCATTTGTTTTCCATCATACAAGCCGCTGGTTGGCCAATCTGGCCCCTTATCGCCTGCTCCGTACTGGCCCTGGCCATCGTCATTGACCGCTTTGTCAGCCTGAAAGCCGCCAAAGTGGCACCGCCCCGACTGCTCGACGAAGTATTGAGTGTCACGCGGACGGCCATCCCCGGCCCCGATGTGGTTACGCAACTGGAGCAGAACTCGGCACTGGGAGAAGTGCTTGCCAGTGGATTGCGGGCGCTCAACGCAGACCCCCGGTGCACCGAAGACGATCTGCGCGCCACCATGGAAAGCACCGGCCGCATCGTGGCGCATCGCCTGGAGCAGCGCCTCAACGCGCTGGCCACGATTGCCTCCGCGGCACCGTTGATGGGACTCTTTGGCACCGTGGTCGGGATGATCGAAATATTCGGCTCGCAGGCGCCCGGTGGCGCAACCGGTGGCAACCCGGCACAGCTAGCCCACGGCATCTCGATTGCCCTGTACAACACGGCATTCGGGCTGATCGTGGCCATACCCTCGTTGATCTTCTGGCGCTATTTTCGCGGGCAGGTAGACGCCTATCTGTTGACGCTTGAACTGTCGGCTGAACACCTGGCACGCCACCTCAAGGTATTTCGGAAATAAGTCCCCATGAATTTCCGCCCCCGAACCCAGGAAGCGCCCGAAATCAACCTGATTCCGTTTATTGACGTGCTGCTGGTGGTACTGATCTTTCTGATGCTGTCCACCACGTACAGCAAGTTCACGGAAATGCAGCTCAAGTTGCCGGTCGCAGACACCGATGCCCAGCGTGATTACGCCAAGGAACTCATCGTCGCCGTCAGCGCGGACGGTAGCTACAGCGTCAACCACGTACCCGTCATTGGGCGCAGCCTGGAGAGCATGGCGATGGCACTCACCGAAGGTGCCAAGGCCGGCAAGGACACCGTCGTCATCATCAGCGCCGACGCCAGCGCCAAACACCAGTCCGTGGTGACGGTCATGGAGGCCGCCCGGCGCTCCGGGCTGAACCAGATTACCTTCGCCACGCAATCATCAGCGCAGGCGGGTGGTCGATAGCGACATGTCAGACGCTTTGCGGCCTTCGCTGCAAAGTGCCTTGGTGCGGGCGTGGACCAGGCGGGGAGTACTTGCCAGCCTGCTGTGGCCCGTCTCCCTGATTTTTTGGACTTTGGTCGGGCTGCGACGCCAACTCTACCGTTGGGGCCTTTTCAAAACGCAACGCGTCGACGCACTCGTCATCGTGGTGGGTAATGTCATCGCCGGTGGCGCAGGGAAAACGCCCACGGTCATTGCATTGGTTCAGCACCTGCAAGCGCAACAGCACCAGGTTGGGGTCATATCCCGCGGCTATGGACGCCAGGGGAATGCCTGTATCGAAGTGCAAGCGGACTCCCGGCCGCAGGACGCCGGGGACGAGCCCTTGCTGATTCGACGCGCGACCCAGGCCCCCGTATTTGTGGGTCGCACGCGCCATGAAGCGGCCCGAGCCCTGCTGGCGTGCTACCCGCAAACCCGAGTCATCCTCTGCGACGACGGACTGCAGCATTACGGCCTGTACCGGGATGTGGAAATTTGCGTGTTTGATGACCGGGGCACTGGCAACGGCTGGCTGCTGCCCGCTGGCCCATTGCGGGAACCATGGCCCCGTCACGCGGTGTCCCGCGTCGGTCAACGCGATGACCGATTGCTGGTTTTGCATACGGGCAATCGCCCCGCCTTTGCCGGCTTCACCGCACACCGCAGCCTCGCCCCTTTCGCCGTGGGTAGCGACCACACACGCATCCCGCTGGAGACACTACGCGCCCCAGGTGCCAAACCCCTGATAGCCATTGCCGGCATCGCGCAGCCCGAGTCATTTTTTTCCATGCTGCGCGCGCTCGGGCTGCCGCTGGCAAAGACAGTTGCACTGCCAGATCACTATCATTTTGATAGCTTCTTCCGCACTATCGGCGAGGGCTACCGCATTATTTGTACAGAAAAAGACGCAGAAAAGCTGTGGCCCACAGCTCCCGACGCACTCGCAATCCCGCTGGTATTCAGGCCCGACCCCGCGTTTTTCGCTGCACTCGATACCACCATCGCCGAACGACTTCCCTCAAAGCTATCATCTGCACATGGACACAAGACTACTTGAACTCATCGTTTGCCCAGTGACCAAGGGCCCGCTGGAATATGACCGGGAAAAGCAGGAGCTGATTTCCCGCAGCGCACGACTGGCCTACCCGGTGCGCGATGGCATCCCGGTATTGCTGGAAAACGAAGCCCGTACGCTGACCGACGAAGAGCTCGGCCTGTAATCGCATCCATGGGCTACACCGTCCTCATCCCGGCACGACTCGCCTCTACCCGCCTGCCCAACAAGCCACTGGCGGACCTGTGCGGCGTACCCATGGTGGTGCGTGTGGCGCAACGGGTGCGCGACGGTGTAGCGCCTGCCACACGCGTGGTGGTAGCGGGGGACAGCCCGTCAATCATCCAGGCTTGCCATGATCACGGCATCGATGCCATTTTGACCCGGCAAGACCATCCGTCCGGCAGCGACCGCCTGGCTGAAGCCTGCCACTTGTTGGCATTGGACGATGACGAAGTCGTGGTCAATGTCCAAGGAGACGAGCCGCTGATCGATCCGGCGCTGGTTCAGTCGGTAGCCGATTTGCTGCACACCCACCCGACGGCCAGTATGGGTACCGCAGCCCATGCCATCGAGTCGGTCGCGGACTTTACCAACCCCAATGTGGTCAAGGTGGTGCTGGATGCCGCAGGTCTTGCGCTGTACTTCAGCCGTGCACCGATCGCCTGGTGGCGTGACGGTTTTGCGAAGGGAGTACATACCCTGCCGCAGCCCGCTCCGCTACGCCACATCGGAATTTATGCCTACCGGGCCGGATTTTTACGCCTGTTTCCCCAGTTGACACAGGCCCCGATTGAGGTCACAGAGGCACTGGAGCAGTTACGCGCCATGTGGCATGGCCACCGAATAGCCGTCCACGTGAGCGACCATGCCCCTGGCCCCGGTGTCGATACACCGGAAGACCTGGACCGTGTCAGGGCGCTGTTTCAGGCCAGTGGCCGCTGATTTGTAAGTTAGCCGCCGGGTGGGCCATGCTATTCTCGGGGAGTAATCGCGTATCGTGCTGCGCCCTGTTGGGTGCTGCGTACCGCGCATAGGGTTTTTGTTCTATCCGAGGGTATCCATGAGACTCATTTTGTTGGGCGCACCAGGCGCAGGCAAAGGCACACAAGCCACGTTCATTTGTCAAAAGTACAGCATTCCACAGATTTCTACCGGTGACATGCTGCGCGCAGCGGTCAAAGCGGGCAGCCCCTTGGGCCTGGAGGCAAAAGCTGTCATGGCGTCCGGCGGACTGGTCAGCGATGATCTCATCATCAACCTGGTCAAGGAACGCCTGACCCAGGCTGACTGCGCGAATGGTTTCCTGTTTGACGGTTTTCCCCGCACCATCCCGCAGGCAGATGCCATGAAGGCAGCCGGCGTCGCGCTGGACTATGTGGTCGAAATTGATGTTCCGTTTGATGCCATCATCGAGCGCATGAGTGGGCGCCGTTCGCATCCTGCATCGGGGCGTACCTACCACGTCAAGTTCAATCCACCCAAGGTCGCCGGCGTGGATGATGTCACCGGCGAACCCCTGATCCAGCGCGAGGATGACAAGGAAGAGACCGTCAAGAAACGCCTGGATGTGTACAGTGCACAAACGCGCCCTCTCGTGGAGTACTACTCCAGCTGGGCCGCCAAGGAACCAGCCAGCGCCCCCAAATACCGGGCCGTCAGCGGCATGGGTGATGTCGATGTCATCAAAGCCCGGGTTTTTGAGGCATTGGGCGGATAAACCTTCCCTCACCCCTTCAAAAGGCCGCACCCGCGGCCTTTTTTGCGTCCGCCACCGTCGCAGATTTGCGCCTACGTCAACAATTCCAGCAGCAAGGCAATGCGGGCCTTGACGGGTGGAAGGTCATTTGATTGTGGAAAACTTGCCACTGCGCTGCCGGCAACCACACACCCTTGTGCGCAGCGGGTAGAACGCACGACACGAACCCCTTGCCTCTGCACGTCACAGAGCGCCACCTCCAGGTCCGCGTGAATCGTGCCGTTGCCGGTGCCTGCCACCACAATGCCGCGCACCGGTTGGGCATCACCCACAGGCGCTGCACACAAAGCGCGGACCGTGGCACCGGTAGCGCCAGCGTAGCTCATGACGATTTCAATGCGGGGCCAGGCGTCTCTGGACAACCGCTCCATGACAAGGTCGGGCACTAACGTGCCCGTCACGGGGCAGGAATATATCCATCGCACCCTTCCCTCTTCCACATAACCCAGCGGACCCGCTTCGCCCGAGTCAAAGGCATTCAGACGGTAGGGATGCACTTTTTGAACATACCGCGCGCAATGGATGGATCCCGCACACACGACCAGTACGCCGCGTGCTCCTTCAGAACGTGCCAGCGCTACTGCGTCCAATACATTCTGAGGTCCATCGGGTGCCGCTGCAGAGGCCGGGCGCATGGCACAGGTCAATACCACCGGCTTTTCCGCCAGCAGGTCAGCAGGCAATACTTGGGACAAGAAGAATGCGGTCTCTTCCAGGGTGTCCGTGCCATGCGTGACCACAATGGCACGAACGTCGCCCTGGGCGAGGTAATGGCGAATCCGCTGCGCCATCGCTCTCCATTGGGTCCAGTCCATATCCTTGCTGTCGACCTGAACCACCTGCTCGGATTGACAGACCAAGTCCCCCAGCGCAGTCTGAAGTGCCGGAATAGTGTGCAACAGCTGCTCAACACCCACCTGCGCCGCGATGTATCCCACGTTGTCTGTGGCGCAGGCAGCCATCCCGGCAATCGTGCCTCCAGTCCCCAAAAACACCATCTTTTTCAACATATTTGCTCTTTCTGCTTGCAAACAAAATAAAACTGGTTAAAAATACAGCTACTGGATGCCGAAACAGTGTGTATAAACCAACAGCGTACCCGGCCCAGAACCAAGGAGTCAGCATGCTTGAAAGTCCCAAACTTACCGCACGGCAACAACAAATTCTGGATCTGATTCAAAGCGCCATCGCACGCACCGGTGCTCCACCCACGCGTGCAGAAATAGCCAACGAACTCGGTTTCAAGTCAGCCAATGCGGCTGAAGAGCACCTGCAAGCCCTGGCACGCAAGGGCGTTATCGAATTGGTCAGCGGCACGTCCCGCGGCATCCGCCTCAAAAGCGACACCCTGCGCTCCATCCATGAGTCTCGCTTCAAGCAGTTCTCCCTGCCACTGCCGGGTTTGGCCCAGTTGGCTTTGCCGCTGATCGGCAGGGTGGCTGCCGGCTCGCCTATTCTCGCCCAGGAGCATGTCGACAAAACTTATTATGTAGAAAACAGCCTGTTTCAGCGCCAGCCCGATTACCTACTGAAAGTGCGCGGTATGTCCATGCGGGATGCCGGCATCATGGATGGCGACTTGCTGGCGGTGCAGGCGACCAAAGATGCAAAGAATGGCCAGATTATCGTTGCCCGTCTGGGTGATGAAGTGACGGTCAAACGCTTTCGGCGCAACAAGCATTTGATTGAATTGCATCCGGAAAACCCGGATTACCAGACCATTGTGGTGGAGCCTGGAGAGCCTTTCGAGATTGAAGGCTTGGCGGTTGGCCTGATTCGCAACACCATGCTCATGTAACCCTGCACGAAAGCCATCCCCATGAATATCGCTTTAATTGCCAATCTCGGAGTGCTGGCACCAGTGCAGAATCTGATGCGCTGGTGGGCTGCAAGCCGCTCACCAGCCATTCGAGTATCCGCATTGCCCAAACAAGACGGTCAATCCATTGCTCCGAAATTTATAGCACCACATGCAATAACAACAGGAGCTACAGGGTCCTCATGCGTAATACGCAAACCTTTGCGCGTAGTCCGCGTGGTGGAAGCCGGGCAGGCACGCGCCTGCGTTGGTCGCATGGTCATATCCGGTCGCATGGCTGACGTATGCGCCGAACTTGATCGCCTGGCGGCTCGCGAAGCCGCACTTTCCTGATTGATTGACTCTGGCGTGGCTGACTGGGCCATTGGCAAGGCACAATTGCACCCATGAATATCGTGATTCTGGATGACTATCAGGACGCCGTTCGCAAACTGGAATGTGCTTCAAAGTTGGAAAACTACCAAGCCAAGGTGTACACCAATACAGTCAAAGGCATTGGCCAACTTTCGGTGCGTCTCAAAGACGCCGATGTGATTGTTTTGATTCGGGAACGCACCCACATCAATCGCCAGCTGATTGACAAGCTTCCCAAGCTGAAGATGATTTCCCAAACCGGACGTGTCGGCACTCACCTGGATGTGCAAGCCTGTACCGAAAGGGGAATCGCGGTTGCCGAGGGGGTAGGCTCCGGTGTGGCACCTGCTGAGTTGACTTGGGCGCTCATCCTGGCGGCCATGCGCAGGCTGCCACATTACATTGGAAACCTCAAACATGGTGCCTGGCAACAGTCCGGCCTGAAGGCGGGCTCCATGCCACCGAATTTTGGCATTGGCAGTGAACTGCACGGCAAGGTCCTGGGAATCTGGGGCTACGGCAAAATTGGACAGCTGGTCGCCGGATATGGCAAGGCTTTCGGCATGAAGGTCCTGATCTGGGGTAGCGAATCGTCGAGGGAAAAGGCCATTCAGGACGGCTATGCAACGGCACCAAGTCGTGAGGCGTTTTTCGAGGAAAGCGATGTGTTGTCGATCCATCTGCGACTCGGCGAGACCACGCGGAACACCGTCAGCCATACCGATTTGTCGCGCATGAAGCCCACTTCTTTGTTAGTCAACACTTCGCGGGCTGAGATCATGGAAACCAACACCCTGATCAGCGCCCTGAACCGGGGACGCCCGGGCATGGCTGCAGTGGATGTTTTTGAGACTGAACCCATACTGCAGGGGCATGCGCTGTTGCGATTGGAGAACTGCATCTGCACGCCCCACATTGGCTATGTTGAGCAAAACAACTATGAGAAACTTTTCGGAGCAGCCTTTGATAACGTTACAAACTTCATCAAGGGCACGCCGACCAACATCGTCAATCCCGGAGCATTGCAGGTAAGGCGCTAAGCTAAGCGCTCATCCGGCCTTCGGTGGGGTGTTTCTGGATGGGAAAAGATCGTCCGTATCAAAGTCAATAAGGTTTCCCGGAGGCTCGGATAGATCGAAATCCACTGCCATTTGCGATGCAAAACCTTTCGGTACTGAAACTGGCTGGGTGTCATTTGCAAAACCATCGCCGTCAGCCTCGCCCATGGGAAAACCGGCTCCATATCCAGCAGAAACGGTTCGGGCGGCACTAAACGGAAGAAAGCCGGAGTCAAAAGACGAAGCGATCCGTCTCGCCACCCCGTGCAACATTAGTAAGTCACGAAAGGCTTCCAGATCAAATCCCTGAGCGGCATCTTCGCCGTCCAGGCGGATCAAACAATTTTCAATATAGGCAACCGCTTCTTCCGTTGGCCACAGTGAGGCAATGCGATGACAGACCTCTGGATAAGCCTCCAGCCCATCGCCACCCCGGTTGAAATCGCTATAAGCCGGAACGTGCCCTGAGAAAATGGCATTGAACCCGCTTCGATAATCGTCGTACTCCGTTTTGCGACCCAGCGTGTGGAGTATTTTGAGCAGATCAAGGTACACCAGCGGATTGGAGTCGGCGCCAGCGTCAATGCTCTCCCTCAGCATGGAAATGGCCTCTTCGTGCTGCCCCAGGGTCATGAAAAATTCCGCTTGCTGGCGAACGTCCAGCATTTCCTGTGTATTAACGGAGCGCAAAGTCGCAGTCATGCTGTGGGCAAAATCCAGGTGCCCAGTGGAGTTCGACGTCGTGCTTCTTATTGGCTCCGCTGGCACATCGCCCTTCTTGGCGCCTGGCCGCAAACGCTCCGGATGGGAAACCAAAGGCTCCTCCATGTGAAGGTCGATATCGACTTCCGTGACTGCCGCCGCAGGCTTCCCAGTCACGGTATCCGGCGGTAACGTAGACGGCGCATCAGACCCCCGCCCAGCTTTCAGGCCATCATCCACCAGACCGGTCACCGCTTCGTGATCAACGTCAGTCAGATCTGACTTGTCATAGCCACCATCATCACGCCACCACGGTTCGGTAGCCAGACCGTCTCTTCGTACACGAATCCACGCATAGGCCAGCCCGAGGCCGCATACCAGCAACACGACAACCAACGCATAGACCAGCGGATTGGAATAGCGTTCGGATTCCGCCCTTTCAAGACGGCGACTTAGCTCCTCCAACATCAGCCGATTCTTAGTGGTCACGTCCTGCAGCCCCTTGAGGTCTGACTCCATGGATTGCCGACGGCTTTCCGCACTCAGTACGTCTTGCGGTGTCACATTGAGTGATCGCCAAAGCGCAACAGCTTGCGCACGTCTTTGCAAATCCTCACTGTCTCCCAGCATCAATTCATTGCTGAGTTTCAGCGTTGGGTCACGGTCTTGCGTCAGATCCAGCGGGGCAAGCTTCAGATGTGGGCGACGGTTCCCGGCATTCTTGATACTGGGTTTCGGCTTGACTACAAGCACTGGCTCCTGCTTCGCCTCTGCGACAACCGTGCTGGCCCTTTTTGGCGATGATCTCCCCGTTGCTGCCAGGCTCTTATCGTCAGAAGCAAGCTGAATCGCACGTACAGTTGGGGAAATTGAAGGAAGCAGTGGCGCACTCGGAACTCTCAATTGTGGCGTCACTTCAGTCGCCAAATCCGCTAGCAATACATAGCGACGTGTCGTCTTGCTTTCACACCCGGCCCGCAAATACACCGTAACAACCGGTTCATCCACATTGGCAAGTGACGTGACATACACATTTGCCGATTGCGATGGGGCTGAATACTCAATGGTCACCCCCACCCGGCCGGCGTCCTGTCGGGTATCGCCATAAAAAACATCCGCCTCAAAACACAGCGCGGACGGCCCCTCTCCGGGCTCCATACGAATCGGCACCGTCAATTTGAGAGCCTGCCCCAGAAGCACTGCCCCCCTTGCACGGCCTAACGTCAAGGCCGAACTGCTGACAGCAGCGCAAAACAGTGCAACTCCCAAAATCGCAAATATATATTTTCTATGGAGTTTCATCTATGAAGCAGATTTTCGCATAAGCGACTTTAACCAAGACACGAACGCGACAAACACCACTGCAAGAAGTTGCCTCGCAGGTGACAATGGTGTCGTCATATCCGACACGTGCAGTCACCCAAAAGACAAGCTATGGACGAACCCATCCTTACTATCGATGAACGCTCAGCAATCAATGCCGGTCGCTGGTTTTCCACACTATCCCCTTCTCTCAAACACGACATTCTTCGATGCGCCTACGTCAAACGCCACAAAGACGGCGATCTGATTTCCGCCCGCGGCGAGCCGCCGGAAGAGTGGATCGCCTGCGCCAGGGGTGCTGTTCGCGTCAGCTCCACCTCCATTTCCGGCAAGCAGATCACGCTCACCTACGTGGAGCCCGGAATCTGGTTCGGGGATGTTGCCATTTTCGATGGCGATCGACGGACCCACGACGCCTACGCCCACGGGGAAACCACGATCTTGTGCGTAGCGAAAGCAGATTTCAAAAAAATACTGGCCTTGCATGTAGAACTGTACGAAGCACTGCTGAGACTGCATGCGCGGCGCATACGGCAACTCTACGGGTTGGTGGAAGACCTCAACACACTGCCACTGCGTGCCCGCCTGGCCAAGCAGTTGCTGCACTTGGTGAGAAGCTATGGCATTCCGTCCCTCAGCGATGCGAGCGAGATGCGCATTGGGCTCCAATTGGCGCAAGAAGAACTGGCCCAATTGCTGGGGGCGTCGCGTCAACGGGTCAACCAGGAATTGAAATCCATGGAGCGCGAAGGCGCCATCCGCATCGAGCAGGGTGGATTGGTGATACGAGACCGCCATGCACTTATGCAAATCATCGATGCTGACAACTAAGTCCCCTACAACTTACCTACAACTTACTCCATGAGCGAATTTGACCATTTCTTGGGTACGCGACCAGTATCCGGCCAACACGTCGTTGACCTGGATGCATTGAGCGCCTGGCTCGAAAAAAACCTGGCTGATTTTGTTGGTCCACTGAGTGTGGAAATGTTCAAGGGCGGGCAATCCAATCCCACCTACAAGCTCATCACGCCAGGCAAAAGCTACGTCATGCGGGCCAAACCAGGACCGGTCGCCAAGCTCCTGCCATCGGCTCACGCCGTGGAGCGCGAATATGCGGTCATGCACGGACTGCAGGACACGGACGTTCCCGTGCCCCACATGTATTGCCTATGCGAAGACGAGTCCATCATTGGGCGCGCCTTCTACATCATGGAATTCATGCAAGGTCGCGTGCTGTGGGACCAATCCCTGCCAGGCATGGATTGCACGCAACGGGCGGCCATCTACAACGAGATGAACCGTGTCATCGCAGCCCTGCACAAGGTGGATTTCACGGCACGGGGATTGGGGAGCTACGGAAAACCCGGCAACTATTTTGAACGCCAGATTGGTCGCTGGAGCAAACAGTACACAGCATCCATCACCCAACCCATTCCAGAGATGGACCAACTTATGGAGTGGCTGCCCAAGAACATTCCAGCCATGGCGCGCAATGAAAGCATGGTCAGCATAGTCCACGGAGACTACCGGCTGGACAACCTCATGTTTGACGCCGAACAAGCCCGCGTGATTGCAGTGCTGGACTGGGAACTATCCACACTGGGTCACCCCTTGGCGGACTTCAGCTACCACTGCATGGCATGGCACATACCTCCTGGTTCCTTTCGCGGCATTGCCGGACTGGATCTCGCTGCCTTGGGAATCCCAAGCGAGGACGAATACATCCGCTTGTACTGTGAACGTACGGGCCTGGCGACGCCCGAACAACTCAAGGCGGACTGGAATTTTTACATGGCCTACAACATGTTCCGCATCGCGGCGATCCTGCAAGGCATTGGCAAGCGGGTGGAAGCAGGAACAGCGTCCAGCGCCCAAGCGGTCAGCTCAGCGGCAGGAGCCAGACCCCTGGCCCAAATGGCCTGGAAATTTGCCTGCGCAGCCTGACCAACAACCCCTTTATTTTGAAAAATCACAACCGGAGATCCCATGGACTTTGACTATTCCCCCAAAACAAAAGACCTCCAAGCCCGCTTGCAGCGGTTCATGGATGAACACATTTATCCGGCCGAGGGTGCTTACCACGCCGAAATCGCAGCGAACACTGCCGCGAGCAAACGGTGGACCCCATTGCAGACCATCGAGAATCTAAAACCCAAGGCGCAGGCTGCTGGACTTTGGAATCTGTTCTTGCCAGTCGACAGTGCACAGGCATCGGGTTACGACGGCGCAGGCTTGACCAACCAGGAATACGCGCCACTGGCCGAGATCATGGGCCGTGTCATGTGGTCCAGCGAAGTATTCAACTGCTCGGCCCCCGACACCGGCAACATGGAAACCATTGCGCGCTACGGCTCTGAAGAAAACAAGGCCCGCTGGCTCAAACCCTTGCTCGAAGGCAAAATTCGCTCGGCTTTTGCTATGACCGAACCCCAAGTGGCGTCCAGTGATGCCACCAACATCGAAACCCGCATCGAGCGCCAGGGTGACGACTATGTCATCAATGGTCGCAAATGGTGGACATCCGGTGCCGGTGACCCACGTTGCTCGATCTACATCACCATGGGAAAGACCGACCCTGAGGCCGCCCGCCATTCACAGCAAAGCATGGTCCTGGTTCCCGCCAACACGCCGGGCCTCAAGGTGGTCCGCCCCCTCAACGTGTTTGGTTACGATGACGCGCCACATGGTCACATGGAAGTGCTGTTCGAAAATGTGCGCGTGCCGGTGACCAACATCTTGCTGGGCGAAGGACGTGGCTTTGAAATTGCCCAAGGACGCCTTGGCCCTGGACGCATCCACCACTGCATGCGCCTGATTGGTCTGGCTGAGCGGGCCCTGGAATTGATGTGCAAACGGGCCTCGTTGCGCGTAGCGTTTGGCAAACCCATTGCAGCACAAACAGTGACACAGGAACGCATTGCCGAAGCACGCTGCAAGATCGATATGGCGCGCCTGCTGACTCTCAAAGCGGCATGGATGATGGACATTGCTGGCAACAAGTTCGCCAAGAATGAAATCGCCATGATCAAGGTCGTAGCACCCACCATGGCCTGCGAAGTAATTGACTGGGCCATACAAGTGCACGGCGGCGCCGGCATGTGCGATGATTTCCCGCTCGCCTACAGCTACACCAACGCACGCACCCTGCGATTCGCCGATGGTCCCGATGAAGTGCACCGCAATGCGATCGCCAAGGCAGAGCTCGGAAAATACAATCCCAAGCCCAAAGCCGCATAACCATGAACTCCAAACGCGGCGCTTGGGTGTGCCGCGTTTGCGTTACCACGGTGGTTTATTCAGACCAGACCACAGTTCATTGAGATCCGCAAACCGCCATTTGGCTGGGTCTTCGCGACTCACGATCTTCTCCGTCACACCTTGCTGAGACAGATCAATCACTTCCGGGATGATGCGCAGATTGGACTTGGTGGAAAAAAACACCTTCACCGACGGTGTCGTCAATGATTTCCCCGTCTGCTCAACGACGACACCAAGCCGCCCCGACGTCAGCTTGACCAAGGAGCCAATGGGATAAATACCCAAGCTCTTCACAAAGGCCTGGAACACCTTCCCATCGAAGTGTCCGTTGGCCCACTCCGCCATCTTGCGCAACGACTCGGCGGGATCCCACCCTGATTTGTAGGGGCGATTCGAGGTGATCGCGTCATAGACATCACAGACCGCCCCCATTTTGGCGAATAAACTGATTTCATCCCCTTTAAGGCCTTTGGGATAGCCCGACCCATCCGTCTTTTCATGGTGATGCAGGCACACATCCAGCACCACTGCGCTGACGTCCCGCCCTGTCAACAACAACCGATGCCCTTCCGTCGGATGCGTCTTGATGATGTTGAACTCCGCCTCGGTCAATTTGCCGGGTTTGTTTAAGACTTCCATCGGCATTAGCGCCTTGCCCAAGTCATGCATCAAGCCCGCCATGCCCGCCAATCGGGTCTGCTCTTCATCGAGCCCCAGTTGCTTGGCCAAGCCCACCATCATGGCGCAAACGGCAACGGAATGCATATACGTGTAGTCGTCCACCGTTTTCAAACGGGCCAGACTAATCAGGGCGCCAGGGTTGCGCGCGACCGAATCGGAAATCTCCTCAACCAGTTGTTTGGCTCCACCGGTGTCGACCGACTTGCCCATGCGGGCTTCCTGAAACATGGAGATGACGGCCTGTTTGGACTGAAAACATATCTTCGTGGCCCGTTCAATTTCGACGCTGATCGACACAGGTGCCAGTTCGCGCTTTTCTTCTACGGCCTGCTGCAATTGGGCTTCAACCTGTGCGTCGGATTCGGCTTCCGAGACGGCTGCCTCACCAGGCGGAACATCCAGTCCTTTGCTCGCATCAATCCAGACTTCCTTGATGCTGCTGGCCAGAATGGTCTTGATGTCCTTGGGGTCAACGATGACGAAACCGTTCCGCCAAAATGGATGCTCCATCCACGAGCCGCAAAACTCCTTGAGATGCATGCCAACCGTGAGCTGCCCCACGTTGATTTTCTTAAGCATGTCGACTTCGCTGAGACTGCAAGAAGCCTGAAGCCACATCTTTGTCCAGGGCAACTGGGTGTCGGACTGGTTGGTGGCGCGATTGCATCTTGATAAAGCCTGTCAATCAGTGCAAATGCCGTGGCTTACGGCCACCTCCATGCCCCCCACCATGATTGCCGCCCGATCCACTGGGGGGCTTCCCCAGCGCCAGTGAACTGACCAGTGCATCAAATCGTTGCGTAAACAGTTTATCCACTTCACCGACCACACCACTCAATTCGGCGCCGTCAAAATGTCGCTCCATCAAACTGATCACGTCTTGCACCAGTAGATCCCGCTGCACCTGCATGATGGCCGCTGGATTGGGGCCCACAAAGAGCATCAAAAAATCATCCCTTGATTCACTTCCTGGCGGGCCCTCTTCTTCATCGAAATCCGCGTCATAAAACGTCACCTCAATGGCTGCGCCGGCATCCGCAATGTCATTGAGGTTCATGCAAAGCTCATCCAGAGTCTGTCGAAAATCATGATCACCTGCGACAGTCCAGCACATCTGCAGAAAGTGATCCTGAGCATCAAACTTGATGCCTGGCTCATCCTCGTAGGAACTGCTGGCTCCGTCAGACAACGATCGCGCTCCGGCATATTTCCACAGTGGCTTGAGTGCTTCCTGAAGCTGCTCAAAGCGGACTTCCGTGCGCAAGGCAACTTGTCCATGGACATGGATCTCAAAGGGGGCGTTATAGCGTGGCATAGATGGTCTGTAAGTGGTGCCGAGACCGGAACCCCATGTCAGGCGCTAGCCCGCATAGATGCTCACTTCTTTGAACTGGAACTGAACAAGTACCATCAAAAGTACCATCAATAGTTAAAGTGCCCCCTGTTGGGGTTTCGATCCGATTGGATTGATTGTGCCACGGCGATAATCAGGATGAAACAAAAAAGACCCAACGGGAGTATTAGCTTCCTGTGAAGCCCGCGTCTTCATGCGTTAGATCGTAGGATGTCTTTGAGTCAGTGTGCAGGGCCATTGGCATGAGAGCTTCACGCATGAATCCGCCGCGCCGTGGGCGCGACGATGTGACATATTTCCACTCGATTATTCCCATTTCTGGATCGTTGCGGACTTCGTACACCTGTTGTTCCTTGGAGTAGACGAATGCATCCACATCCTCGTTTGAGAGCACTCGATTTTCCAGAACTAACCGACTATCGTTGGCATCAATGTACTGTTGAAACTGTGTCGGAGACTTGCCATTCCCAAAAGACAGTTTGAAGCCGCCAAGCACATTCATGATGGTGCGGTCGAGCGCCGCAAGGAACTCCCGATGGGCAATAGCCAAGTTAAAGCCAACGGGCAAATCTTCTGTGTACCTAAGTAGGTAAGCCTTCTGGTTCAGCAAAAGGAAAGCCGAGTCGATACGAGAGTAGAGACGCGGATTGAAATTTTTTACAGCGTTCCAGTGAGCCTTCTTCAGATGACCAAGACTTACATTTCCATTCATTGCCAGTATCGCCTTGAATGACTTCTCTATGGCTGTGCTTGCCAATATCGCGCCCTGCTTCGTAAAACCGGAAAGAAGCAAATTCCTCGCAGCTAAGTAGTCATCAATACTGTCATTCTGAAACATCTGCACGCGTCGAACTGCGTCAGGCGTGTTTGTTGATCGTGTGCGTACCATCTACCGATGCCGGTCAAGTGGCCCGGGCAGCCAGCACCAGCGCGCGCAGGTCGGCCATCACCTCGGGCTTGAATTCGCCCGTGCCGGCCGCGCCAGGCGCCTCACCACTCATCACTGCGTCTATGTCTGCGATCAGCTTGTCAAGTATTGTTGTGTCGGTTGTCATGTGGTCCCTTTGGTTGATTGGTGCCCAGACGATACCGCAGAAAACCACCATTTAAAAATATATTCGCAGAAATATGAAAATATATCGAATAAATGTGTTAAGCAAATGCGCAAAATGACTTTTAGCATTTGCGAAATTTGCGCAAACTGCTACAAAATCAATAGCTGTTTGCGCAATGTGCGAAAGGCCTGCAGGGCAATTTAAGCAGATACGCCTGATGCTGATTCAAGCTGACGCAATACACCCTTTAGGGCAGTCGCATCCCCAGCACTGGCCACGTTGACCCCGGTACTCTTTCCGCCACCAAGGCTGATGTTCACCGTGTGGGTCGTGCTGCCGCTGGTGGTGCCCGTGGCGGCCTGTGGCGTCGGTGTGGGGCTGGCTGCAGTAGCGGGGGTAGCCCCAGCAGCTCCGGCAGCCTGTGCCGTCGGTGTGAGGCCGTTTGGCCCAAAGCCCCCTCCCCCAGCAGTTGCTCGTGCGTTGTCGAGCACCACCTTGTTGATGGCTTTCTGCAGCTCGGTCCCCCAGTTCTCGCCCAAACTCGTGTTGGCTTGGTTGGCCCCGATTTGCTGGCCATTGCCGGCGATGAACTGCTCTGCGATCTTGAGCGATTGGGCTTCAGTCAGTCCTTGGCCCTTCGCGTTCTCGTAGACAGATCGCTGTGTCTCGCCCTGCATGTTGACCCGTTGCCCAGCAGTATTCAGTGCGAACCCTTCTTTGTCGCGGTTCAGGCGCCGGTTCTCCAGTGCGATGGTCCGTTCAGCCAGGTCGTAGGCCTTTTCCTGCGCGCTGATGGTCCGCTCCAGCGCTGCATTTTTGGCCTCAATGGATGCCGTCTCGCTTTTGTTCGCGTCGGCCAGGGCCAGTATCTTGGTGGTCAGGATGTCGGCTTTTTGTGCCTCCAGGTCTTTGAGCGTGGCCGACTGGCGCCGGGCGGCGATCTCGGCTTGCGCGGCGTCCGTCAGCAGGCCCTGGGCCTTCAGTTCAGTCTCCCGTGCATCAGCAGCAGCGCGGATGGCAGTAGCCTCGCCGCGGGCCGCTTCAGCCTGTGCTCGGCTGGCCTGCACCTGCAGGTTGGTCGCTTGGGTGGCCAGTTCGGCAACTTTGGCACCGTCACCTTGGGCTGCAGCTACCTCCTGCGCGGCTTTGACGCGCTCCAGGTCCACGCTGATGGACGCCTGCGCAAGTTGGCTGGCCTGCTGCTGGACAGCGATGTTGCGCTCGGCCTTCAGGGTCGCGTCGGCCAGGGCATCACGGTACAGCAGGGTTGCGTCGGCCAGCTTGGTGAGGGCTTCGGTCAACTGCTTTTCAGTGGCTCGGCCTTCCTTGTGTAGTTGCGTGAGCCGTTCAACTTCAGCGGCTGCAAGCGTAACGGCAGCTCGGTACTCGTAGACCCGGGCCGAATTGTCCTGCAGCGCCTGTGCCTGTGCCTTGGTGGCTTCGGCCTCGATGCGCTTGGACTTTGCCAGCGCGTCGGTGCGCTCGAATTCGGTCTGTTTGGCTGCCGCGCTTTTTTGGCTTTCTTCGATCTGCTTTTTGGTCGCTTCGGTCACGTCGCCGGTCGCCAGGGCCTGCTCCTTCAACTTGATCACGTAGGACGCGGCGATCAGTGCTTCGGTGTTTCGCGCTGCAGCGAGTTTTTCAGCGGCGGCGGCCTGTGTTTGGGCAACACCGACGGCGACCTGCCGTTTTTCAATCTCGGTCCCAAAAATCCCCACGAGCTGGGTCAGGACATTGGACTCAGCACCACGGGCTGCAACCTCTTTTTCTACCTGCAGCACATAGTCGGCCGAACCCTTGGCCAGCTCGCCGTATTTCTGCTTCACTGCCAGGAACGACTCCACGGTGGCGGCCGTCTTTTTGGCCAGGGCATCTTGTGCGGCACCTGCCTGTTGGGCCGACGTGCCTGTGGCGTTTTGGGCTGCGATCAGGGCCGCATGGGCGGCGGTCGCCTTGTCGGCGGCCTCGGCCTCGGCCACCGTGGCGATCCCGTATTTCTTGGCCAGGTCTTGGGAGGTGGTCAGACTGCCGTTCATGGTCACCAGAGCGGCGACGCCCTCGCCTATGCTCGTGCCCAGAATGTCGACACCCAGCGCACCGTATTTGGCAGCAGTGGCCACACCTATCAAGGCCTTGGCAATGCCTTCGCTTGCGCCCCCGTTGCCGATGGCCACCGACGTGTCGGTGATGACGTTCTTCAGGCGTGCCCACTCGCTGATGACGGTCGACGGTGGTGCGGCATTGCCGTACAGATCGTTCAAGCCCTTGGTCAGCGCGGGCAAGATGTCCTTAGCCAGCACCGTGCCGGAACTGACCATCTCGACCAATTGCTCCACAGTCAAACCTGCGCCGTCGGCGGCGGCCTTCATGGCGCCCGGCAATGCCTCCCCGAGCTGACCTCTCAGCTCTTCCATGGACGCCGTGCCCTTGCTGGCGATCTGAGAGACGGCAACCAGGGCTCGCTCGGTCTCGGCAGTGCTCTTGCCCAACGTGGACATGGCGCGCGCCACAGCCTCAAATACATCCCGAGTCGCTTGGCCCTCCAGCACCGTGCCCCGGGTCGATGCGGCCAGGGCTTGGTAGGACTTGGCCAGGTCGAGCGTTTCAAGGCCCAGCTTGTTGGCTGTGATCTTGATGAACTCCATCTCTGCCCGGGCCTTGGCAGTGGACCCGAAAACCTGCTCGTAGCTGCGGCTCAGTGACTCGGCAGCGGTGATGGTTGTTAAAAACTGCTGGGCACTGAAGGCTGCAGCCATCAGTGGGGCGAACTGTCGCAAGATGCCCGAGACGCCCTCGGTGGCGCCCCCGATGCGCGTGACACCAGACTCGATTTTTTGAATCTGGGCGTGCGTGGCGTCGGTCGACACCTTGATCTGCGCGGCCAGGGATGCCTCGGCGGCAGCGGCAACACTGGCGCCTGTGGTTGCCGAAGCTAACGCCGCCTGCTTGGCCCGAATCTCGCCTCGGCCCTCGATGATGGCCAACCTCAGGGCGAGTTCTTTCGCCCTGTATTCGTCGGTGCTCCGGGTGCTCTTGTCGGTCTCGGCACGCATACGGGCCAGAGCGTCGGCCAGTTCGGCCCGCGCCGTTTTCTGGGCGGCCAAATCAGCCTTTGCTGCCGCCTCCGCAATTCGCAGCTCCTTTGTGCGTTCTGTCAGGGCTGCCAGTTCGGCGGCCAGTTTCTCCACACCAGGTGCAGCAGCAGTGCCAGCCGCGGCCACGCCGCCCAGTGACTCGCCCAGGTGCGTGACATCTTCCGCGCCGGTGACGTTCACGGCGAGGGTCATCTTTACGTCGCGGCTGTTATTTGTTGCCATTTTGGAAGGCCTCTATCTATCGGTAAAAAGGTACAACCCGGCGTGCTGTTGCTGGTTTGGGTTCTGGAAATTTCAGCGCAGCACGATGAGCCGACACCTCGCTGACCATCACGTCAAGCCGGCCACTGGTGGACCACTGCCCGCGGGCAGACTGCAGTGGTGTCGACCATTGGCTGCGGGGGCAACGCAGCAGCGGGGCCAGCTCGGCAGCATCACGGCGCGGGACCAGCCCAGCAGCGTGCAGAACCTTGTGGCTGGCCGTCAGGTAGCTGAATGCACCGACAAGAATATCGGCGGTGTTGGGGGTCCGGTTGCGCTGCAGGTCGGCCAGCAGTTGCGCGACATCGCCGCCTGACTTGAGGGCGTCACGAACCGCAACCCGTCCAGCCTCGTGATGGGCGGCCGTCATGCTTCACCCTCGGCAGCTTCATTTTCCAGTTGACGGACCAGGAGGTCGAGGTCAGGCGCATCGAACTGTTGACCAGACGCATACGACGCGGCCTTGTGGGCGACCAGGGCTTGCGCATAGTCATGTGACAGCAGGTACAGCACACGGGCGGTGCCGTCGGCCAGGGCCTGCGCATGCTGCTGTTGCGCGTCCTTGAGGCTTTCCGAGCACTGGGCCAGCACTTCCTGTGTGTCGATCAGCTCCGCGGCTGCAGCGTCGCGTGCGAGGATCAGCGTGTCCAGGTTCCCGCGGCTTACCGGTGTGGGCTTGCCGGGCGTCTTGCCTGACTTGACCGCCTGCAGCAGTGCGGCGCCGGCGAGGCTCTGGGCTTTCTCCAACGCCAGCGACTCGGCATCCACCAGGCGGTTGATCTCGGCCAGTGCAGCGTGGGCACCATCCACTGCGATCTGCGCATCAGCGACCCGCTCGGTGGCGCCTGCGATCTGCTCTTGCGCCAGCGATGCACGGTCGTCTGCGTCCACCATGGCGGTCAGGCGGGCCACATCGCGCAACCGGGATGCGATGTCCCGTTCACAAGATTGACGGTCGACCCGAGCGTTGTCTCGCTCAGTCGTGAGGGGCAGCAGCGTGTCCTGTGCGGCGGTGGTCCGAAGGCTGTGGACCAGTGCAGCGGAAACCTCTTCATGAACTTCGATTGCAAGGGTCTCGCGCTCGATCTTTGCAGGGAGGTCCAGCAGCACAATCTGGTTTTTCAGCTCGACAATCTCGGCATGGATACGGGTGGGGGGTGCGTTTTTCATTATGAGAATAGGTCTCCGTTTGGGTTGCAGGATGTGTTCAGCCAGGCGGCCAGCTCACGCGCTCGGACGTAGGTAACGCCGCCAAGGCGCATAGGCTGCAGGGGTATGTCGCCGCGTTCCATACCGACGCGAAACGCGCGGGTGCTTATGCCGGCAGCGATTGCGGCTTGCGCAAGCCGGATCAAATGAATCTTCGTGGGTTCGGTGTTCATGCCCGCATGTTGCGGCTGATGTAAAAAATCAGGCTGCGGCCCAATTTCGCAATACATTCAAAGTGATGCATTCCGGCCCGATGTGGCCCAAAGTGGTTCGGTTTGAGCGTGGGGGGACGGCACTATTGAGTGCCTATTAATTAATCAAGTTTGAAAAATTGAGAGCACTCGTTCACCGGGCCTCGATGACCCCGCATGGGTCAAACGGAGGTGTAGGGTCCCCGTCGTCGTGCAATGTCTGCCAATAATGCAAAGGCCTGCAGCGTGCAGTGCCACCACGTGCCCGTGCAGGTGCTGGTGGTGTAGCTGATGCCCGTTCAGCACATCGCGAGTGTGAGCACATGGGCACCCAGGGGCACCAGGCCCATGCACTGCCCACTGCACCCCTTTATGCGACCAGCACCAGCTCGGGGTCGTGCTGCTCAGTCAAGGCCTACGGCGGCGGGGTAGGCCCGTCCGACGCGACGGCGCGCGCGTGATCTTCCTCTTGATGCGTGCCTGCAGGGCAACAGGCAGGGCATGCAGCGTCGTGTGCGCCGTGATGAACGTGATGTGGTGCAGTGCGCACAATGCAGCGATATGCGGGTCCATGGTCAGCCCCTTGGCATATTGGCAAACAGAGCACCCAGCGTGGACGACACGCTCAGATGGTGCTTCAGCACGTGCAGGGTGCTATGCATTAGCTCCAACATGCAGACCTGTGTGGGGTGTTCAGGCCTGAGCGCAATGCTCAGGGGATTTACAGCCCCGGGTTCAAAGTGGATCACTGCATCAATGCCGGCAGCCCTGAGTGTGTCGATTGCGGCCAGGAGCGCGGCGGTCTGTGTGGATGCTGGCGGTAGGCTGGTCATGGTTGTCCTTGTTGATTGGAATGGTGAACCCGCATCAGCGGGGCGGAACACGTGGAACACGTGGAACACTACGTGGCTACCTTTGTCTTTTGGTGCTCCCCGTGTTTGGCAGGGGGTTTCTCTGTTTCTTCTAAGGTAAGGGGAAAGTAGTGTTCCATGTGTTCCACCCTCTTGAAACCCGCATGGATAAAGGGTTTGCGTGGAACAGTGGGACGTGTTCCGCTACTGTTCCACGTGTTCCACTTCATAGCTCAGAACAGGCATGGCGGCTCAAACCCGCGCGTCTTTACACCGTCGACCCGCTTGTTTGCATACGTGTACCCCTGCCGAATGAGTGACTTCTTTACTCGGGACGTGTGCATCTTGTTGTGCTGCGCGCTGGGTAGATTCAGCGCGCCCAGCAGTACCTCGCCAGCCGTCAGATATTCGCGCCCGTATGGTGTCCGGTTGTCGAAGCTGTCAGGCCTGTGCAGCCACGCCCTGATGGCGTCGTCCCATTCGTCGTGCTCCAGGTAGGCGGCATGCTCAGCTTCGGCCAGGCGCTCAGCCTCTCGGTACAGAACCCCGTCAGCTTTGAAGCGCTCCCGTGCTTCGGCCCATAGCTGATCCCGGTCTCTCACGATGGCGTCGGTGTCGCACACACCACAGCGGAACGGCAGCCAGCGGCGGTTCCCTGTTTCGTCGCCCAGAAAGTCGTCCCGGTTTGACGTGCCGATGAAAACACTGCGCCGCATGTAGCGGACAACCATCTCCATGTATTTGGGGACGTACTCCTCAAACCGTCGCGTTATCAGGGACTTGAAGTGTTCGGCGTCACGTGAGTTCAGCCCCTTGAGTTCGTCCAGCTCCACGACAAGTTTGCCCCGCATGATGCGAGCCTGTTTGTCGTCGTCGGCTGCCAGGTCCAGGGTCGAGAAAAACTGATCGTCAGGCACCAGCGAAGCGACGGCGGTAGACTTGCGCGCGCCCTGTGGTCCAACAATGACGGGCACCATGTCGCACTTGATGCCAGGCACCATTACCCGCCCCGCGAGCGCCGTCCACAGATACAGGCTCACGGCCCGGGTGTATGGCGTGTCCTCGGCCTGCAGGTAGTCCATCAAGAACCGTTCAATCCTCGCCTGTCCATCCCACTGAAGCCCCCCGAGCCAGTGCTGGGCAGAGTCGAAAGTATTTCTTTCTGCCACCAGCGCGACGGCGTCTCGCATCAAGTCTTTGGGGATGTTCTGGAACCCGCCCTGCTCCAATCGAATGCACGCCACGGTGTAATCCGTGTCCTTCAGTGGTCGCCATCCTTCAGTGCCTTGTTCGGCCAGCATCGTCTCGAAACGAAACGCATCGTGCCGCACGCGGACCCCGCAAACATCCGAGCGCTCCAGCGCTTTAACTACGTTGTTCTTTGTTTTGGTTATCGCCCCTGCCGCTGTGCGTTCAAACGACGGCAGCGGGGGCGCCCCGCCGGGTACGGGTGCCATATCGGGAAAGTCTGCGACCTGCATTGCCATATGCTCGGGCCTATACGCGGCTTCAGCACTGGCCAGGTCGCCCCCGTGGTCCAGAACAACAACCGCGTTCCAGGCATCGAACGTGCCGCACAGTGGATCGCTTGCATGGTCTGATCGCCATAGGCCATCCTTACCCGGTATAGGTCGCACGGCAGGTGCCCCCGTTGCGGTTGGTGGTGACCATCGCCCCCGCCCTGATTGCGTGTAGTTGTGGCGCTCGATAATCTCCACTACGTTGTGGGTATCGTTGAAACTGCCGCGTAGGGTGGATGCGAAGGCCAGCGTGCCGTCGCCAGTTGACACGGACAGCATGGCGTCGGGGCCAAGTAATAGCTGCTGTTGTTCGTGCAGGTAATCGGGCTCAGTCCAAAGCCGGCGCCACCAGGCAGCAAACTCCAGCGGTAGGTCGGTCGCGTCGTCAAGCGTGCGGCCGTTGGCGTAGTCCTGCCTGTATGTCTCGCTGCCGTCCTTGCTCTTGTAGACCGTGCCGGGCAAACAGTCCTGCAGGTTTGGCTGTCCTGCTCGCAGTTCCAGCACCGTGCCCAGTTTCTTGCCGCTAAAAACAAGGCGCCCCACGCCCTCCAGCGCTTTGAATGTGGATCGGCCCCCGCTTCCCGGTCTGGTTGAACTGGTGCGCACTCCGGCGGCCATTACCTCCTCCAGGTCGAAGCCACAGCGGTGCAAGCCGACGCGCGCCAGTTCCACGTTGTCGGGGTCAACACTGCAAAGGCCATTCGACTCCAGCATCGCCCCATATCCGCCTGCCTCGGGATCAATGGCAGTCACGGGGCTCAGGTTCCAGCCGTTGCCCACGGGTCGCTTTGAATCTTTGTGCAGTGCGCAAAGTTTGAATCCCTTGGTCAGTAGACGCTGCGCCTCGGTGTGCTGCGCGCTTTCCAGAAAAGTCGCGCTACTTGTTTTTAAAGTATTCATGATGGCATCTCCACCAAGATGTAGGCCGCCGGGCGGTCACTCCAACAGTGCGCCGCCCGGTATCCCAGCATGCCAGGCGCTTCACCAGTGCCGCCCCCGTGCTGGTGCCGCTTACCGCAGTTTGGGCAGCGCGCGACAACCCAGGACCAGATACCGTCACGGCCCCGCTTTGCGGTTGCCTCGGCATAGGGTGCTGAAGGATTCGCTTGCAATTTTTCCGCGCTTGTGTTACCGTGCGCATACGGTGTTTCCGTTGGAAGTGGCATCGAATTGTTCCATTTGCTTTGCTTGAACGCCTCTACGCTTAACTGCCTAGGGGCGTTTTACTTGGGGTGACGCGCGCGCCGGCATCGGGTGGCTACGTTTGTGGGTGGCCAGACCGGGAAAACGCAATCGGGTCGGCTAGGTATTTGCGAAGGTCACCAACATTCCAGCGCCTGTCTTTAGGGCTGAAGGCCAGAGGTGCCGGGATTTGGGCGGCACGCAATCTGCGCCACAAGGTTGCGCGAGAACAGTCGAACAAACGGACTACCACAGCGGTCCTGACAAAAGCAGCATCAGGCATGCTGTCGAATGATTCAAGAGCTTGATCTAGTGGCTGTTTTGCTCGTGTGGCTGGCTTTGTATTTGATTGCATTTTTGATCCTTTAAGCGCTCAAAAGGGAGCGCATGAGGACCATTGAAACAATCATTTTCCCCTCTGTAAAGAGACCAAGGCCGTGCAAAAAAGATGGGGGGACTGTAGGGGATTCAGGGGTACTGTAGGGGAATGAAAAATATTTCAACCCTATAAGCCGCTCGGGTTTATTTTGCGGTCAATTACCGAAAAATAGTTGATCCGAAGGCGGCGTTTAAGTCCCAGCGCGAAACGGAATCACTGCGGCACCGACACGCAATTTGTCCAGATAATCTGCCCAGTTCTGCATCATCACCCGACGTGCTGGCAGATGTGATGTGCGGTTATAGGCCCGGCCGTTGGCATCCTTCACAGCGTGGGCCAGTTGGTGCTCGATCAGGTCAACACGTTCGCCCAGCACTTCATCCATGATGGTTCTGGCCATCGCCCTGAATCCGTGGGCACTGTGTACGTCTGCGCTGTAGCCCATGCCCCGCAACGCCCCGTTGATAGTGTTTTCCGACATGGGGCGCTCACCTGTGCGCAAGCCCGGAAAAACGTACTTGCCATGGCCCGTCAGTGGGTGCATGGTGCGCAGAATCTCCACTGCCTGAGTCGACAGCGGCACAAGGTGGTCCGCCTTCATTTTCATTTTGCTGCCAGGTATGCGCCACTCTGCCGCGTCCAGGTCAATCTCTACCCATTCAGCGGTGCGCAGTTCACCAGGACGCACAAACACCAGCGGGGACAGTTTGAGCGCCGCTATGGTGTACGGGTGCCCGCTGTAGGCGAATATCGAACGCAGCAGTTCACCGGCTTGTTTTGGCTCAGTGATTGCGGCGAAGTGTCCGGCCGTGGGCTTGGCAAGGGCACCTTTCAAATCTTGCGTCACGTCGCGTTCTGCGCTGCCTGTGGCCACGGCGTAGCGAAACACCTGCCCGCATATCTGCTTCACCCGCTGGACGCTATCCAGCGCGCCCCGGCCCTCCATGTGGCGCAATGCCCCCAGCACGTCACGTGGGCCGATTGTTGATATGGGCATTGCACCAATGAACGGGATTACGTCCTTTTCCAGCCAAGTGGTGACTTTGGTGTGCGTGCTGGCCATGCGGTCGGCCTTGGTCTTGTCCAGCCACTCATTAGCCACAGCGGCAAAGGTGTTGGCAGCGGCGGCCGCACTGGCCTGCTTTTCCTCTTTCTTTGCCATGCTGGGGTCTGTGCCTTCAGCCAGCAGTTCCCGTGCCTTGTCGCGCTTGCTACGAGCCTTGGCAAGTGAGACCTCAGGGTAGGTGCCCAGGGCCAGCGTTTTTTGCTTTCCTTGGTAGCGGTAATTCATGCGCCAATACTTGCCGCCAGACTTCACCAGCAGGTGCATAGCCAAGCCGTCTTGGTGCTTGTCGCCAGCAGGTGCACCGCTGTGTTTGACCTGCTTCACGAAAGTGTCTGTAAGTGCCATTCCTGCCCCTTTTGATGGTATCTCGTTTGATGGTATTCGGAGATACCATCACAGATACCATCAATTTGTTGAGCTTTGATGGTATCGCAAGACACCACTTGAGACAACAAAAAACCCGCTGTAGCTATAGCCAGAGCGGGTTTTGAGGGGGTTTTAGACTGTTTGAAACTACTAACTGGTGCCCGAGACCGGAATCGAACCGGTACGCCCGTTATTCACGAAGCGGCGGATTTTAAGTCCGATGTGTCTACCTATTTCACCACTCGGGCACGTTCGGCCTATTGTGGAACAAAAATGCCCCGGCAGCTAACGTTGACGGGGCATATCTGACCAAATTTTTTGGAGGCGCGGTCCGGAGTCGAACCGGACTAACCGGATTTGCAATCCGGGGCATAACCGCTTTGCTACCGCGCCAATATCATCTTCCATGCAGTGCCATTCAGGCAACGCACCAACTAACGAAAAAGGGAAGCACTTAGCTTCCCTTTTTTGGAAATTGGAGCGGGAAAAGAGTCTCGAACTCTCGACCTCAACCTTGGCAAGGTTGCGCTCTACCAACTGAGCTATTCCCGCGTTTCAAGCCTCAAATTATAGCGTGCTTTTTTCACTTTTTTGCGATCCTTGTAAAAACCAAAGGATTTTTTGCAAAAAAGATTATTACTAGTGTTTGACCGACCCCTGCAGATCCGAAGCCGGCACGCTAGTCGCCACAACAGCAGTTGCTGGAGTAACCTCATCATCCGGCAAGGGTACGGGCTTTGATTCCAGAGCCAACTCCAACACCTTGTCGATCCAACGCACCGGAATAATCTCCAATCCGTTTTTGACGTTGGCCGGAATATCCTGCAAGTCTTTGGCATTGGCCTCGGGAATCAGCACCGTCTTGATACCACCGCGCAGGGCTGCCAGCAGTTTCTCTTTCAAGCCACCAATCTCGGTCACCTCACCACGCAAAGTAATCTCACCGGTCATGGCCACATCGCCACGCACCGGGATGCCCGTCAGCGCCGACACAAAGGCCGTGGTCATCGCAGCGCCCGCACTGGGACCATCCTTTGGCGTTGCGCCATCCGGCACGTGGATGTGAATGTCTTTTTTCTCAAACACTTCATCCTTGATGCCCAGGCGGCGTGCACGACTGCGCACCACCGTACGGGCAGCTTCCACCGACTCCTTCATCACGTCGCCCAAAGAGCCTGTGCGGGTAATGACGCCCTTACCAGGTGTCAGCGCAGCCTCGATGGTCAGCAAATCGCCACCCACTTCGGTCCACGCCAGTCCAACCACCTGACCGACCTGATTCTGTTGTTCGGCTCGGCCATAGGTGTACTTGCGTACGCCCAGATAGTCATTCAGGTTGTCTGCATTCACCGTAACTTGCGGCTTGAGTTTCTTCAGCAGCAAGCCCTTGACGACCTTGCGACAAATTTTGGACAACTCCCGCTCCAGCGACCGCACGCCCGCTTCGCGGGTGTAGTAGCGAACAATGTCGCGCACCGCATCTTCTGCAATGGACAACTCGGTGTCCTTGACACCATTGTTTTTCATCTGCTTGGGCAGCAGGTAGGTAATGGCGATATTGGTCTTTTCATCTTCCGTGTAACCGGAAAGACGAATGACTTCCATCCGGTCCAACAGGGCCGATGGAATATTCATGGAATTGGACGTTGCCACAAACATCACATCGCTCAGGTCGTAATCGACCTCCACGTAATGGTCTCCGAACTTGTGATTTTGTTCCGGGTCCAAAACCTCCAGCAAGGCACTACTGGGATCTCCGCGGAAATCGGTACCCAGTTTGTCAATCTCATCCAGCAGGAACAATGGATTGCGCGTGCCCACTTTGGACAAACTCTGCAGCACCTTGCCCGGCATGGCACCAATGTAAGTGCGCCGATGGCCGCGTATTTCAGCCTCGTCACGCATGCCACCCAGGGCCATGCGCACATACTTGCGCCCGGTCGCCTTGGCGATGGACTGCCCCAACGAGGTCTTGCCAACGCCAGGGGGCCCCACCAGGCACAAGATAGGGGCCTTGAGCTTGTCCACGCGCTGCTGCACCGCGAGATATTCCAGAATGCGGTCCTTGACCTTGTCAAGACCGTAGTGGTCTTCGTTAAGGACCGCCTCGGCATGGGCCAGATTGTGTTTGATTTTGGTCTTGGCGGCCCAAGGCAAACCAACCAGCACATCAATGTAGTTGCGCACCACCGTGGCTTCTGCCGACATGGGTGACATGAGCTTGAGTTTTTTCAACTCGCCTTCAACCTTTTTGAGCGCCTCTTTGGGCATCTTGGCGGCCTTGATCTTTTTCTCGATCTCCTCGATGTCGGCACCCTCTTCACCCTCGCCCAACTCTTTCTGAATGGCCTTGACCTGCTCATTCAGATAGAAATCACGCTGATTCTTTTCCATTTGCCGCTTCACGCGCCCGCGAATCTTCTTGTCCACATTCAGAATGTCAACTTCGCGTTCGATCTGCTCAAACAGGTTTTCCAGTCGCTCCTTGACGCTGGACAGACCGAGCACCGCCTGCTTGCTATCCAACTTGAGTGGCAGGTGCGCAGCAATAGTGTCCGCCAGGCGACCCGCATCGTCGATGCTCGAAATGGAGGTCAGGATTTCAGGAGGAATTTTCTTGTTGAGCTTGACGTACTGATCAAACTGCTGCATCACGGCACGACGCAAAGCCTCCACTTCGCTGGCCTTGCCACGCCCCTTTTCGGGAACCTCTGCCAGCACCGCGATAGGCGTGACGTTGGCAGAGAAGAAGGCCTCGCCTTCCTCAATCTTGTTGACCGCTGCACGTTGGTGCCCCTCCACCAGTACTTTGACCGTGCCATCGGGCAGCTTGAGCATTTGCAGGATCGTGGAGACACAGCCGACATCAAACATGTCGGACACCAGCGGGTCGTCCTTGGCGGCCGTTCTTTGCGCCACCAGCATGATGCGGCGATCGGTCTCCATGGCTGCTTCCAGCGCTTTGATGCTTTTTGGACGCCCCACAAACAGGGGGATGACCATATGCGGAAACACGACCACATCGCGCAATGGCAACAGCGGCAGTTCAAGGGGGGTAGCAGGCAGTGGGGTATGGCCAGACATGAGGGACCTCTTAGTTACCTGTTGAATATGGACCGTGAAACCTGAATTTCAAGCGAACTGCCATTATCAAAGCAGCCCACGCAAAAATATTCCAGTATTCCTGCACAAAAACCCGTCAAATCAGGCAATTGTGCCGAATCAACCTCAGGCTTTCTTGGCAATTTCGCGATACACCAGAAGCGGTGGTTTATTCTCATCAATGGTGGACTCGTCGACCACCACTCTTTCGACATTGGTCGCGTTGGGCAATTCGTACATCGTATCGATCAGGGATTGTTCCAGAATCGAACGCAATCCGCGGGCGCCAGTCTTGCGCGCCAAGGCCTTCTTGGCGATCGCCTTCAGTGCCGAAGGACGAATTTCCAGTTCAGCGCCCTCCATCGCCAGCAACTTGGTGTATTGCTTGACCAGCGCATTCTTGGGCTCGGTCAAAATTTGCACCAACGCATCTTCCGTGAGCTCTGCCAGGGCCGCAACCACTGGCATGCGCCCGACCAACTCGGGAATCAGGCCGAACTTGATCAAGTCTTCTGGCTCCACTTCCTTGAACACATCGGTCAGGCTGCGCTGTTGCTTGCTCTTGACCGTTGCACCAAAGCCCATGCCCGACGACTGCGTACGATTCTCAATAACCTTTTCCAGCCCCGAAAAAGCACCGCCACAGATGAACAGGATATTGGTCGTGTCGATCTGCACGAAATCCTGATTCGGGTGTTTGCGGCCACCCTGCGGGGGAACGCTGGCCATGGTTCCTTCGATCAGCTTGAGCAGCGCTTGCTGCACACCTTCTCCAGACACATCGCGGGTGATGGACGGGTTGTCCGACTTGCGGGATATCTTGTCGATTTCATCGATGTACACGATGCCGCGCTGCGCGCGTTCGACTTCGTAATTGCAGCTCTGCAGCAACTTGAGAACAATGTTTTCGACATCCTCGCCCACATAGCCGGCTTCCGTCAGCGTGGTGGCATCGGCCATCACGAACGGCACGTCCAGCATGCGCGCCAGCGTTTGCGCCAACAGCGTCTTGCCCGACCCCGTGGGGCCAATCAGCAAAATATTGCTTTTGGCCAATTCCACTTCGTCTTTCTTGGCCTTTTCCTTGTGCCGCAAACGCTTGTAGTGGTTGTATACCGCCACGGCCAGCGTTCGCTTGGCCGGTTCCTGGCCAATCACATAGTTGTCCAGGTTGGCCTTGATTTCTGACGGCGTCGGCAAATCGCCCTTGGCATCCTTGCCTTCGGTCGTGGCGGGCAATTCATCACGGATGATTTCATTGCAGAGCTCTATGCATTCATCGCACACAAACACGGAAGGTCCAGCGATGAGTTTCTTGACCTCGTGCTGACTCTTGCCGCAAAAAGAGCAATACAGGGTTTTTTCGCTGGAAGAGCCTTTTTTCTCGGCCATGTGACGCTCGCCTTTTCGGATGATGCCCGAATGATACTCAAATAAAAAACGGTGCCTGCGTCGCCGCAAAGCACCGCCGGATGAACTTCGCTATTCGCTCAGGCGCGTTTCGAAATCACCTGGTCAATCAGCCCGTACTCTTTGCACTCGTCCGCCGACATGTAATAGTCGCGTTCGGTGTCGCGCGCAATGCGCTCAAGTGACTGGCCCGTGCGCTCCGCCAGGATCTTGTTGAGCTGTTCGCGTGTTTTCAGGATCTCCCTGGCCTGGATCTCGATTTCCGTGGCCTGCCCCTGGCTGCCGCCCGAGGGCTGATGAATCATGACCTTGGAATTGGGCAGCGAGAACCGCTTGCCCTTGGCGCCCGCTGCCAAAAGAAACGCGCCCATGCTGGCCGCCATACCGATGCACAACGTCGACACATCCGGCTTGATGAAGTTCATGGTGTCGAAAATCGCCATGCCCGCGCTCACCGAGCCGCCGGGTGAATTGATGTAGAAGGAAATATCCTTGTCGGGATTTTCGCTCTCCAGAAACAGCAACTGCGCCACCACCAGATTGGCCGTCTGGTCATTGACCGGGCCCACCAGGAAAATGACACGTTCCTTGAGCAAACGCGAATAGATGTCGTAGGAGCGCTCACCCCTGCCCGACTGCTCGATGACCATGGGAACCATGCCCAAGGCTTGCGTTTCCATGCCGCCTGCCAATCCGTATTTCACATTCATAGCGTCTCCAAAGAACTGTAGTGACTGTACCGAAAAATCCAAACCCTGAATGCAAATGGGGCTTGCCTGCAGGACTGCAAGCCCTGCCCAAGCCCCACATGCGATAAACCCACTCGCTGTTTCAGCGAACAGGTGCTCAGTTCTGACCCATCAACTCGTCAAAAGTGATGGCCTTTTCACTGACCTTGACATTGGACAGCACAAATTCGGTCACATTGTTCTCGATCACAATGCCTTCGACTTCGGCCATGCGGCGGTTATCGCCGTAGTACCAACGCACGACATCAGCCGGTTTTTCGTAACTGGCTGCCAATTCGTCAATGTGGGTCTTGATCTGCTCGGGCTTGGCGTGCAAGGCGTTGCTGCGCACCAGCTCGGCCACGACCAGGCCCAAGCGAACGCGGCGCTCTGCCTGTGGGCGGAAGATGTCCTCGGGGATTGGTGCTTTGTCAGCGTCCTTGATGCCACGTTGCTTCAGGTCAGCGCGGGCGCCTTCAATCATGCGGTCCAATTCAGCCTGTACGCTGGATTTTGGCAAATCGAGTTCTGCCTTGGACAACAGCGCGTCCATGGCAACCTGCTTGTTGCGCGACAGCAAGCGGAACTTGACTTCTCGCTCCAGGTTCTTGCGGATGTCGTTACGCAGACCTTCAACACTGGCATCGGCAATACCCAGCGACTTGGCCAATGCGCCGTCAACTTCTGGCAAATGGGCGGCTTCGATCTTCTTCACGGTGACCATAAAGTCAGCCGTCTTGCCAGCCACGTCCTGGCCGTGGTAATCGGCCGGGAACGCCAGCTGAAAGGTCTTGCTTTCACCCAGCTTCATGCCACGCACGGCTTCTTCAAATTCCTTGAGCATCTGGCCATCGCCGACGATGAATTGGTAGTCTTCAGCCTTGCCGCCGGCGAAAGGTTCGCCGTCAATCTTGCCTTCAAAGTCCACCACCACGCGGTCAGTGTCCTGCGCAGGTGCATCTTTGGCGCGCAGTGCAAAGGTACGGCGCTGCTTGCGCAGGATTTCAACCGTCTTGTCGATGGCGGCGTCCGTCACATCAGCACTGACTTTCTCCACTTCGGCGGAAGACAGATCAGCGATCTTGACTTCAGGGTAGACCTCGAAAATGGCATCAAAAGCCATTTGGCCTTCTGGTGACTCGGCGCTTTCGGTGATGCGGGGCTGGCCAGCAACACGCAATTCGGCTTCGTTGGCGGCCGTAGCAAAGGCCTGGCCCACCTTGTCGTTCATCACTTCGTAGTGCACCGAATAGCCATAGCGCTGTGCCACAACGTTCATCGGCACCTTGCCGGGACGGAAACCGTCCATCTTGACCGTGCGGGCCAGCTTGCGCAAACGCGAATCCACTTCAGTCTGGATTGCGCCGACTGGCAGGGTCAGGGTGATTTTTCGCTCCAGCTTTTCCAGAGTTTCTACAGTAACGGCCATGATCAGTCTCCTAAACTAAATGGTTGTGGACAGAGCGCGTCGCTGTGCGACTGCGGACTGCCCCGCAAATATCAAATACGTGGTGCGCGGGGGGGGACTCGAACCCCCACACTGTTGCCAGCGTCAGGACCTAAACCTGGTGCGTCTACCAATTTCGCCACCCGCGCAAAAAAACAAAATGGGAGGCCAGAAGACTTTGCAGGCACTGCCTGCAAGGCCCCGACCACCCATTTGAAATTGGTCAACCCGGTATTTTAACCTGCTGCGGACGTCTCCCTCTTGACCCGGAACCAGGCGGGTCTGGCGCTGCGCGCTGGCCCGCTGGGCGGACTCAAGGAAACGCCGGTGTTTCGCGCTTCACGCGAAACCATGCGGCATACATCGCCGGCAGCGCCAGCAGCGTCAAAACCGTCGCCACAATCAGGCCTCCCATGATGGATACAGCCATCGGCCCCCAGAAAACCGAGCGCGACAGGGGGATCATCGCCAGCACAGCGGCGGCGGCCGTCAGCACAATGGGGCGCAAACGGCGCACGGCCGACTCCACAATGGCGTCCCACACCGGTACACCGGCGGCCCGGTCCTGCTCGATCTGGTCGATCAGGATCACCGAGTTGCGCTGGATCATGCCCATCAGCGCAATCACGCCCAGCAACGCCACAAAACCAAACGGACGCCCCGACACCAGCAGCGCGGCCGCCACACCGGCAATACCCAGTGGTCCGGTCAGGAACACCAGCATGGCGCGGCTGAAGCTGTGCAACTGCAACATCAACAGAGTGAACGTGACGAACAGCATGATGGGGATGCCCGCCGCAATCGATGCCGATCCCTTGCTGCTTTCTTCCACCGCACCGGCGACCTCAATACGGTAGTCGGTCAGTCCCTGGCTTTTCCAGCCGGCCTCCAGGGCGCGCAACGTCGGCAACAACTCGGCCGTGACGGTGGCACCCTGCAGGCCCTCCACGATATCGCCCTGCACCGTGATGGAGTAGTCCCGGTTGTCACGCCACATCACGCCCGGCTCCCAGGCAAAGGTCGGCTTGGCGATCTGGGTCAGCGGTATTGACTTGCCGCTGGCCGTTGGCAGGTAGGCGTTGGCCACATCGGTGATGGCGTTGCGCTCGTCCAGCGGCTGGCGCAGCACAATGTCGATGAGCTTGTCGCCTTCGCGGTATTGCCCGACTGCCGTGCCGCCAAACATGGTTTTGGACGCCTGGGCAATGCTCTGGCTGGTAACCCCCAGTGCGCGGGCCTTGGTCTGGTCCACTTCCAGACGCATGGTCTTGATAGATTCGTTCCAGTTGTCGTTGACACCCCGGGTATTGCTGCTGGCACGCAGTACGGCCTTGACCTCGTCAGCCCGGGCCCGCAACACGGACGGCTCGCCACCGACCACCCGAAATTGCACCGGATAGGCCACCGGCGGGCCGTTGGGCAGTATCTTGATCCGCGCCCGCACCTCCGGGAACTCCTGTGCAACCAGTGCCGGCAGCTTGATGCGCAACGGCTCACGCAGCTTCAGATCCTTGGGCACGATGATGAACTGCGAGACATTGCTCTGCGGAAAGATATTGTCCAGCGGCAAATAGAACCGTGGCACACCCGAACCCACCCAGGTACTGACCGTCTCCACACCGGGCTCCTGCAGCAGGCGCGCCTCGATGCGCTTGGTCGTCAACTCGTTGGCCGCAAACGACGTACCTTCCGGGTACCAGACGTCGAGCAAAATCTCCGAGCGGGCGGAGTCCGGAAAGAACTGCTGCTGCACCCGGCCCATGCCCACAATGCCGAGCGCAAAGCTCAGCAGCATGATGCCAATGGTGGTCCAGCGGTGTTCCACGCACCAGTTCACTGTTTTGCGAAAGGTGTTGTAGAAAGGCGTGTTGAACAGCTCGTGCGGCTCATCCCCGACGTCATGTGGCTTGATCTTCAGCAGCACCGTGCCCAGGTAGGGCACGAAATACACCGAAACCAGCCAGCTCAGCACCAGCGCCAGCACCGTCACTCCGAAAATCGCGAAGGTGTACTCACCGGTTGACGACTTGGCGATACCGATCGGCAAGAAGCCCACGGCCGTGATCAGCGTGCCGGTCAGCATGGGCATGGCCGTAATCTCGTAAGCAAAGCTGGCAGCACGCACCTTGTCCCAGCCCTCTTCCATCTTGCGCACCATCATCTCTACCGCAATGATGGCGTCGTCCACCAGCAGGCCCAGTGCAATGATGAGCGAGCCCAGTGATATCTTGTGCAGACCGATTCCCCAGTAGCCCATGCCCAAAAAGGTCACCGCCAGCACCAGCGGAATCGTGATGCCCACCACCAGGCCGGGCCGCATATCCACGTAGTACCGGTTGTACCAGTGGGTGCTGTTATTGCGCTTGTGCAGCCCCAGGCTGATAAAGCTCACCGCCAACACGATGCCAATGGCCTCAATCAGCACACCGACAAACTCATTGACGGACTTCGCCACCGCGGTCGGCTGGTCCTGTACCTTAACCAGGTGGATACCCGCCGGCAGCGTGGTCTCGATTTTTTCGGTCGCGGTCTTCAGCGATTTGCCCAGGGCAATGATGTCTCCGCCCTTGGCCATGGAAACACCCAAGGCGATGACCTGCTTGCCCTGGTGGCGCACCTTGGGCGATGGCGGATCGACGTAGTCCCGCCTGATCTCGGCAATATCACCCAGGCGCAGCTGGTTGCCCCCGGCGCTGGTGCCGGCTCCGTATCCAGTGCCACGAATCGGCATGGCGCGCAGTTGCTCCACCGCCTGAAGCTGGCCGCTGACCCGCACCTGCACCACGTCCAGCGGGGTCTGGATGGCGCCAGCGCCCTCCACCGCATTTTGCTGGCCCAACTGCGCCAACACCTGGTTCATGTCCAGCCCCAGCTGGGACAGGCGCTTTTGCGATATCTCGATGTACAGCTTTTCATCCTGCACACCCATGAGCTCGACCTTGTTCACATCCGTGACACGCAACAGCTTCTGGCGCACGTCGTCGGCAAAAGCCTTGACCTCGGCATCCGAGAAGCCATCGGCTTCCAGTGCGTAGATGACGCCAAAGACATCACCAAACTCGTCGTTGAAGAACGGCCCCTGCACACCCGCCGGCAGGGTGCCGCGGATGTCACCCACCTTTTTGCGCACGGTGTACCAGATATTGGCTACGTCACTCGCCTTGGTTGAGTCCTTGACCTGAAACAGGACGGTGGTCTCACCCGGTTTGGAGTAGCTGCGGATCTTGTCGGCATTGGGCACTTCCTGCAAGGTGCGCTCCACCTTGTCAGCCACCTGCTCAGCCATTTGCTGGGCCGTGGCACCAGGCCAGAAGGCGCGCACCACCATCAGGCGAAAGGTAAAGGGCGGGTCTTCATCCTGCCCAAGCTGGAAGAATGCGTTGGTGCCCAGCACCATCAGCACAATCATCAAGAACCGTGTCAACGGCGCATGGTCAATCGCCCAGCGCGACAGGTTGAACCCTTTTTCAGGATGCAGGTGTTGCTCTTTCATGGCTGCCTCACTTCGCAGCCGCGGCACTGGCGGGTGCCGTCGATGCCGACGCGCCAGATGCTATCGATTTCATAGCTGCTTGCGCACTTCCTACGGGGGCTGGAGCCGATTTTTCCTTATAAATCGCGACTTTTTGCCCCGGTGACAGCACATGCACGCCAGCCGACACCACCTGCATGCCCGGCTGCAATCCGCCGGCAACCACCACGTCATTGCCGTCGGCCGTGGCGATCTGGATGGGTTGCAACTTGACCGTCATGCTGGCCGTATCCAATACCCACACCGCCGACGACTGGCCGTCCTGGCGCAGCGCGCTGGTGGGCAGCTTGATCACCTGGACACCGGCCCGGTCCAGCGCCTGCGGCAACACCGCGACCGTGGTACCCAGCGCCAGCGCGTCTTTGGTCGGCAGTGCCACCTTGACGCTGAAGGTTCGGGTCACCGGATCGGCACTGGCCGCCACCTCACGGACGATGCCTTTGAGTGAGTCCTTGGCCGACCAGGCCCGCACATCCACCCCCGAGCCCGGCCGGATCAGGGCCACTTTGTCCTCCGGCACCGAAAACACCACGTCGCGCGGCCCGTCCTGGGCAATACGCACCACCGGTGTGCCCGCGGCTACCACCTGCCCCGGCTCGGCCTCCACCGCCGTCACCACGCCCGACACATCGGCCACCAGCGTGGTGTACCCCGCCTGGTTGCCTTGGGCCGCGCCCTGCGCCTGGGCCTGGTCCAGTTGTGCCTGGGCTGCCTTCAGCGTGGCATCACGCCGTTCCAGCTCGGCGCTGCTGATGAAGTTCTGCTCACGCAAATCCTTGAAACGCTTGAAATCGGCAGCCGCCAGGTCGCGGTTGGTCCTGGCTGCAGTCACCTGGGCCCTGGCCGCCTGCGCCGCCAACTGGTAGTCCTGGGGGTCCAGTTGCGCCAGCACCTCGCCGGCTTTGACCCGCTGCCCCAACTCGGCCTGGCGCCGTACGATTTTGCCGCCCACCCGGAACCCCAGCCGGGATTCCACCTGGGCACGCACCTCGCCCGCAAATTCGGCGCCCGAGCGCATGCTTTCAACCCCCACCGTGATGACTTTGACGGCGCGTATGGGCTCTTCAGAGGGAGCAGGCCTGGAGCAGGCGCTCAGCAGGAGGATGGCGGCGACACATGTCAGCGCGGTAGGAAGGAGTTTGGAGTGCATGGCAGGACGGTGAAAAGAGCGTGAGGGCGAAGAATTCTCGTTTAATGACCAACTGGTTAGTAATTTAGTCTAAACGAGAATTCTTGTCAACCAGCTTCCCACAATCCCCAGCCGGGCCACCACTGCCGGCCGCCGGGAGGCGTGACTCAGTCGTACGCAATCACGGCTTTGCCCTGGTCCGCCTGGGCTCGCCAGCCGGCCAGTGCGGCATCGCTGGGATAGAAACGGGCGTTCTCGCCCAGCTGTAATTCGGCCACGGCGCCCATGCACCCTGGCTGGGCATCGCCTGCGCCAGCCGCCGCGTCAATCACGCGCTGCACCGCCAGACGCACGGCCAGCCCCCGCACCAGCTCACCCTGCTCCGTGGTTTCGCGCCGTGCCGGGAATTCACGCACCAGACGGGCGACGTCAGGCCCCGCAGACGTTCCGGCCGCACTCACCGCCACCCGCAGGTATTTGCCAAAGCGGCAGCGGGCCTGCTCCAGATCCCACACCTGGGTGATGGTGAGCTGCTTGCCACCGGAAAAGCGGTCATCACGCACCTTGCCCATGACGATGATGAGTTCGTCGTCCTTGAACAAATGCTTGTTGGCGTTGATCAGTTCCTCCTCCGCCCGCGCATCGATCATGGCCGACTTATCGTCCAGCTTGAACAGCGCGAGCTTGCCGCGCTGGCCGTTGATCACGCGAAAATCGGTGACGATGCCGGCCAGCAACTGCGGCTCGCGGGTGTCTATCAACTCCTCGATCGGGCGCTTGGCAAAGCGGCGCACTTCCAGCGCCACTTCATCAAACAAATGACCCGACAAGTAAAAACCGACCGCCGTCTTCTCGTAGGTCAGCCGCTCCTTGATACCCCAGGGCATGGCCTCCACCAGATCGGGCTCTTGCGTGCTGGAGCCGTGGTCGTCTTCGCCGCCCATGTCGAACAGGCCATGCTGGTTGGCATTGGCCGCTGACGCTGCCGCAAAATCAAAGGCCCGGTCAATGGACGCCGACAGCGACGCGCGGTTGAGCTGCAGCGTATCAAAGGCGCCGGCCTTGATCAGTGCGTCGACGCAGCGCTTGTTCAGGCGGCTGCGGTCCACGCGCCGGGCAAAGTCAAACAGGCTGGTAAACGGCCCTTCTTCACCCGTGGGACCCTTGCCTTCACGCGCCGCCACAATGGCATCAATGGCCTGCTGGCCGGTGCCCTTGATGGCGCCCAGCCCGTAGCGAATTTCCTTGTTGGAAATGGGCTCAAAGCGGTGCCGGCCGCGGTTGATATTGGGCGGCTCAAAGGACAGGCCCATTTTCTCGGCGTCTTCAAACAAGACTTTGAGCTTGTCGGTGTCGTCCATTTCCACCGTCATGTTGGCGCAAAAGAATTCGGCCGTGTAATGCACCTTGATCCAGGCCGTGTGGTAGGCCAGGAGTGAGTAGGCAGCGGCGTGCGACTTGTTGAAGCCGTAGCCCGCAAACTTCTCCATCAGATCGAACACCTCATCGGCCTTTTGTTCGCTGATGTCGTTCTTGGCAGCGCCGGCGCGGAAGATGGCGCGGTGCTCGGCCATCTCCTCGGCCTTTTTCTTGCCCATGGCCCGGCGCAGCATGTCGGCACCACCCAGCGAGTAGCCGCCCAGAATCTGCGCGGTCTGCATCACCTGCTCCTGGTAGACCATGATGCCGTAGGTCTCGGACAGCATCTCGGCCACCAGTGGGTGTGGGTACTCGATTTCTTCGCGCCCGTGCTTGCGCGCCACGAAGCTGGGAATCAGGTCCATGGGGCCCGGACGGTACAACGCATTCAGCGCAATCAGGTCTTCCAGGCGCGACGGTTTGGCGTCCTTGAGCATGCGCTGCATGCCGGTACTTTCAAACTGGAACACGGCCTCGGTCTTGCCGTCCGAGAACAGCTTGTAAACCTTGGCATCGTCCAGTGGCAGGTTCTCGTAGGCAAATTTTTCCTGCCCGGCGTGGCGCTTGATGATGAATTCGCGCGCGATCTCCAGAATGGTCAATGTAGCCAGGCCCAAGAAGTCGAACTTCACCAGGCCAATGGCTTCCACGTCGTCCTTATCGTACTGGCTCACCGCCGACTCACTGCCGGGCTGTTGGTATAGCGGGCAAAAATCGGTCAACTTGCCCGGCGCAATCAGCACGCCACCGGCATGCATGCCGATGTTGCGGGTCATGCCCTCCAGCTTGCGGGCCAGCTCCAGCAATGTTTTGACGTCTTCTTCCTTGGCTTCACGCTCGGCCAGAATGGGCTCGGCCTCCGAGGCATAGACGTACTTGTCGCTCTTCTTGCCATCAAGCGGCGGCAGTTGCAGCGTGACGTTGGTGCCCGGCTTGTTGGGAATAAGCTTGCTGATGCCATCACAAAACATGTAGGGCATGTCCAGCACGCGGCCCACGTCGCGCACCACGCCGCGTGCGGCCATGGTGCCGAAGGTGGCGATCTGGCTCACGGCGTCCTTGCCGTATTTATCTTTGACGTAATCGATGACCAAGTTGCGATTGGTCTGGCAGAAATCGATATCGAAGTCGGGCATGGAAACCCGCTCGGGGTTCAAGAAGCGCTCGAACAGCAGCTTGTAGCGGATCGGATCCAGATCGGTGATTTTGAGCGCATACGCCACCAGCGAGCCGGCACCGGAACCCCGCCCCGGCCCCACCGGGCAGCCGTTGTTTTTGGCCCAGTTGATGAAGTCGCCCACAATCAAGAAGTAGCCGGGAAACCCCATCTTCAGAATGGTGCCAATCTCGAACTCCAGACGCTCCACATACAGGGGCATCTGCTTCTCGCGCTCGACCGCGTCCGGGAACAGGTGCGCCATGCGCTCCTTGAGCCCCTCGTGCGAGGCGTAACGGAAATACTCGTCCGGCGTCATGCGCTGGCCATTGACCAGGGGCGTGGGAAATTCCGGCAACTGCGGCTTGCCCAGCACCAGTGTCAGGTTGCAGCGCTTGGCGATTTCCAGCGTATTGGCCAGGGCCGATGGCACATCGGCAAACAGCAGCTGCATCTCGGCACCGGACTTGAAATACTGGTCCCGCGTGAAACGCCGCACCCGCTTGGCATTGCCCAGGATTTCACCATCGGCAATGCACACACGGGCCTCATGGGCCTCAAAATCGTCCGGGGTGGTGAACTGCACCGGGTGGGTTGCCACCACCGGCAGCTTGATGCGTGCCGCCAGTTGCACGGCTGCGGCCACGTGGGGTTCGTCCTCGGCTCGCCCCGCGCGCTGCAGTTCCAGATAAAAGCGGTGTGGAAACACGCCTGCCAGTTGCAGCGCCACTTCCAGGGCACGCGCTTCGTCGCCCTGCACCAGCGCCTGCCCCACCGGCCCCGCCTGCGCACCCGACAGCGCAATGAGCCCTTCATTGAGTTCCTGCAACCACGCCAGCTTGATGACGGCCTGGTTTTTCACCACGTTTTGCGTGTAGCCCCGGGCCAGCAACTCCGACAGGTTCAAGTAACCCTGCTTGTTTTGCACCAGCAGCACCATGCGCGACAGGGCCGTGGCCTCGCCACCCAGGCCTTCCAGGAAAATCTCCACGCCGATGATGGGCTTGGTGCCTTTGGCGCGTGCCTGCTTGTAAAACTTGATGGCCCCAAACAGGTTGCTCAGGTCGGTAATGCCAATGGCCGGCTGGCCATCGGCTACGGCCGCCTGGATGACGTCGTCGATTCGGTTGGTTCCATCAACGACGGAAAATTCGGTGTGCAGGCGCAGGTGGATAAACATGGAGGCATTGTAGTTTTGCATGTGCCCCATGAACCTGCTGACCGGGCACTAACCGGTCAAAAAGCAGGAAGCTCAGGCTTTTGCGCTGGCCAGGGCCGCAATGCGGGCACCAAACAGGCGCCCGGTTTCCAGGTCCCCCGCATTCATCTCTTCGCCGCTGGCATCGCCCGGCGTCTGGGCCATGGGGCCGGCGCTGGAGGCCAGGTAATTCACATCGCTGCGCTGCGATGCCTTGGTGTTGTTGTAGTTCAGGCCCGTGCCCACCCAGATGCCACCGTGCTGCATGGCCAGGGTCATGAAATAGTGCAGTGTTGAATGCTTGTCGCCATTGACGTTGGCGCTGGCGGTAAAACCACCAAAAATCTTGTCCTTCCAGGCCTGGGTATACCAGGGCTTGCTGGAGGCGTCGGCAAACTTCTTGAACTGCCAGCTCACGCTGCCCATGTAGGTCGGTGAGCCAAAAATGATGGCGTCGGCGGCTGCCAGGGTTTCCCATGCGGCCTCGGGCACATTGCCGTCTGAATCAATGGTGATCAGCTCGGCGCCCGCGCCCTGTGCCACGGATTGCGCCAGGCGCAGCGTGTGACCGTAACCGGAATGAAAAACAACTGCTACTTTTGCCATCTCAATACTCCCCGTTCATTACAAAAATGGAGGCCCGCTCGCCACGGTGCCTCCGGCCAAAAAAACTAGGCGTGCAAGTCAAAAACCAGTACCTCGGCATTCTTTGCCTGGTCCAGATTCAGCCCGTCTTCCTGTTCCAGCAGTGCAGCATCGCCAGCGGTGAGCGCAACTCCGTTGACCGCAATGTCACCGCGCACGAGGTGCACATAGGCCTTGCGACCGGAATCCAGCGCCAGCGTGGCGGTCTGGGCGCCATCGAACAGCCCGCTGTACATGTGCGCGTCGGCATGGATCAGCACCGAGCCCTGTGCACCGTCGGGCGATGCCACCAGGCGCAAAACACCTTGCTTGTCGGGTGTGCTAAAGGTCTTTTGCTCGTAGCTGGGCACGATGCCCGTCACGTTGGGCTCAATCCAGATCTGGAAGAAATGGGTGGTGTCGTTGGGCGCGTGGTTGAACTCGCTGTGTTGCACGCCGCGCCCGGCACTCATGCGCTGCACGTCACCCGGGGGAATGCCTTTGACGTTGCCCATGCTGTCCTTGTGCGCCAATTCGCCCGAAATGACGTAGCTGATGATTTCCATGTCGCGATGCCCGTGCGTGCCGAAACCGGTACCCGGCGCAATGCGGTCTTCGTTGATGACCCGCAGGTTGCCCCAGCCCATGTGGGCCGGGTCGTAGTAGCCCGCAAATGAAAAGCTGTGAAACGACTTCAGCCAGCCATGATCGGCGTAACCACGGTCTGCCGATTTGCGTAGTGTCAACATAACAATGTTCCTTTTTCGTTGAGGACAGCACCCTGCTGCGCTAGCGACTGTCCTGCAAACTGTTTGTTATCAACTTTAGGACGTGGTGCCCCCATTTCCATCCATCGCGATTGATGGCATCATTCAAATTATTTCAACATAATTACGCAATTCATGCAAACCGCACGCGATGTTCTGACGCCGGACGCTCTCGCCATGCTGCAAGCCATTGATGCGGCAGGCAGCTTTGCCGCAGCCGCACGCGCCATGGGCATGGTGCCCAGCGCGCTCACCTACCGCGTGCGCCAGATCGAAGACGCGCTGGACGTTCTGCTGTATGACCGCAGTTCCCGCCAGGCCAAGTTGACGGAAGCCGGAGCCGAGTTGTTGCGCGAGGCCGAACGCCTGCTCAATGACATCGATGCGGTCGCCAACCGCGTCAAACGCGTGGCCACCGGCTGGGAGCCGCAACTCACCATTGCGCTGGACACCATCATCTCCAAGGCCACGGTCATGGAACTGTGCGACAGCTTCTTTGCCCAGTCGCCCCCTACCCGCATCCGCTTGCGTGACGAAACGCTGTCGGGCACGCTGGAAGCCCTTACCTCCGGTCAGGCGGATCTGGCCATCGGCATCACACCGGATGCCAATAACAGCACCGCCGTGCATAGCAAGCCGCTGGGCACCGTGACTTTTGTGTACGCGGTTGCCCCGCATCACCCACTGGCGAACGCACCCGAGCCCCTGAGCGACGCCCTGATCCAGCAACACCGGGCCGTGGCAGTGGCCGATTCGGTGCAGCGCGGCCGGGGCATGACCTTTGGCCTGCTCAGCGGGCAGGACGTTTTTACCGTGGGCAGCATGCAATCCAAGCTCGACGCCCAGTTGCGCGGCCTGGGCGGCGGCAATTTACCCCGCTGCATGGCCAACCCCTACATCGAAGCCGGTCACCTGGTGGTCAAAAAAACCGAGCGCTCCCAGCGCCAGGTTTCCATCCACTATGCCTGGCGTGGCGGCAAAGTGTCGACCCAGGGGCGCGCCCTGCAATGGTGGCTGCAACAGCTGGAAAGCCCGACCACGCGCAACGCGTTGCTGGAGAAACATCGCGGGAATTATTTTTAGCTCCCCACACGCGTATAAACTGGCATTAACGATTCAACTTCAGGAGACCACACCCATGACCGCTTCCAGACACATTGCCATCGTTGGCGCAGGGATGGCAGCAGTCACCTGCGCACGCACCCTGGTTCAGGCGGGCCACCGGGTCACGGTATTCGAGAAAAGCCATACCGTCGGTGGACGCATGGCCACCCGCAGCAGCCCGTTTGGCACTTTTGACACCGGCGCCCAGTACTTCACCGTGCGCGACCCCCGATTTGTCCAGGCGCTGCAAACTGTGCCCAACGTCTGCAAGGCCTGGAGCGCCAACACCGTGCAGGTACTCGACGAACACGGCCGTGTTGCCGCCGCTGGCCTGCCCGCGCGGGAACCGCACTGGGTTGCCGTACCCGGCATGAGTGCGCTGGTACGCCGATGGGCACAGCCCTTGGTGGATGCCAAGTGCGTTGAGCTGCAGACCCGGGTCACCCACATCGAGCGTGACGCCCTGAACAAGGCGCAATGGCAACTGCGTACCGTGGGCGAAGGGGACAGCAGCCATGTCTACAGCGGATTTGATGCCGTGGTGCTGGCCGTACCATCCACCCAGGCACAGGCCCTGTTGCAAGACACGCCCAAGGCTGCTGCCTTGCTGAAAAAGACCAGCGCCGTCACCGTATCACCGTGCTGGACCCTGATGCTGGCCTTTCCCCAAGCCATGCAACCCGGCATGTTCGCTCTGGGGCCACAGTGGAACGCGGCGCGCAGCACGCACCATCGCATTGCCTGGCTGACGCGCGAATCCAGCAAGCCGGGCCGCGGCGCCATTGAGCGCTGGACCGTACAGGCCAGTGCTGACTGGTCACTGGAACACCTGAAGGATGATCCCCAGCGCGTGCAGGACAAATTGATCAAGGCTTTTGCCGAAGTCACCGGCATACGCGCCGAACCCGCCCACGTCGACACCAAACGCTGGCTCTACGCCAAGACCGACAAGCCCCTGGGCAAGTCCCACCTGTGGGACGCCAAGGCCGGCTTGGGCCTGTGCGGCGACTGGTGCCTGGGCCACCGCGTGGAAAATGCCTTTGTATCCGGGCTGGAACTGGCACTGGCCATTATTTAACCCCCTTGCCCGTGTACAGGGGCCGTTTCGCGCCCTCTCCCACCGGTCCGCTGCACGCGGGTTCGCTGGTAGCGGCACTGGCCAGCTGGCTTGATGCGCGAGCCCACGGCGGCCGGTGGCTGGTGCGTCTGGAGGATGTCGACACGCCACGCACCGTGCCTGGCGCCACCGCGCGCATCCTGCAGCAACTCGAAGACTGCGGACTGGTCTCGGACGAGCCCGTGGTCCTGCAATCCACCCGATCGCCGCTGTACCAGCAGGCGCTGGACCAGCTGATTGCCGGCCAGCTGGCCTACCCCTGCACGTGCTCGCGCAAGGACATCGACGCCGAACGACAGCGCATGGGCCTGCACCGCGCGCGCCACACCGAACTGGTGTACCCCGGCACCTGCCGGCACGCCGTGCACGCAACACGCAGCCCCAACCAGAAGCCCTGCGCCTGGAGAATTCGCACCGATATTTGTATAGAAAATAGGCCTGCAGCCCCCGCAGAATGTGCGCAAGCAGCTACCAAATCAATAGCAAACAACCTGATCCGCTGGACCGACCGGCGTCTGGGCAAGCAGGAACAGGACGTGGCAACCGAGGTGGGCGACTTCGTGCTAAAGCGTGCAGACGGCTGCTTCACCTACCAGTTGGCCGTGGTGGTGGATGATGCCGCCCAAGGCATCACCCATGTAGTGCGCGGCGTGGATCTGGCGGACAACACGGCCCGGCAAATCCTGCTGCAGCGCGCACTGGGCCTGCCCACGCCACAGTACCTGCACACCCCGCTGGTACTGGGCGCCAACGGAGAAAAACTGTCCAAGCAAAACGGTGCACTGGCGCTGGACACGTCCAGCCCCCAGGCAGTACTGACCGCGCTGTGCCAGGCCGCCCAGGTTCTGGGTTTGCCGAACACGGCACACGGCAACGCTGCTGGCGCCCTGGCTGCCTGGGTGAGCGCCTGGGATCGCCGCAATTTTTGAACACGCCGCAAAATGGATTGCCTGCCTATTTTTTGCAGACGTACTGACCACTGGTACGGACCAGTTGCGTGCGTCCGGCGATCTCCAACGGGCGTTCATCGACTACGGTCAATTTGCCGTTGCGTTTGTCAAACTGGCCATTCATCCAGAAGCTTTTGTTCTTCGCACTGAACCGCAGGCCTTCGTTGTCGAAAGCATCCACCGTAGCCAACGTGCTTTTCACCATCACCGTGCCGGAGCGCAGGTGAAAGTCGATGGTGAGCGGGTATTCGCGTTGCATCGCTGATGCCGGATCACTGCCCACAAAATAGGCGCTCGATTGTTCTTGCCCCGTGCATGCATATTCCTGTTCCCACGCGTGGGCCGAACTGCATCCGGCTACGGATACGCCGGTCAACAAGGCTGCGAAAAACGGTGATGTGAGATTCATGGTGGTTGTCTTTGGTCCAAGGAGGCGCAAAAGCGGCGTAAAGACTGCGATGCTACGGGCCGATTCTTAAGAAAAAATTAGGCTCCCGTCCAAGCTGCCCTGCAGCACTCAGTCGTCTTCGCGCTTGCCCCTATCCGTGCCTCGGCCCCGGATGTCGTGCTCATCGGCGCTTCGGTGACATTCCACGCAGTTGTTGAAGTCCCGAATGCCCTCCTCCACATGCTCACGGCGCACATTGGCAGGCGTGTGCTCATGGCAGCCATAACAGGTGTATTGCTTGTAGTCATTGCGCACATGGCAGGTCACGCAGCGGGCATTGTGGTCGCGGTCCAGCACAAAGTGCCTGTCATGGTCAAACGTGGCAGGAGTCCACCTGCTTTGCGTATGGCACTGTCCGCAGTTGCCCGATATCTGCTGGTGCAGCGTATCGGTGGGTGACTTGTGACACGACTGGCATTTCTCGCTGATTCCCTTTTTCAACAAGTCATGGTTGAAACGACCCTGCATCTGATAGCGCTTCACACCGGCATGGTCACTATGGCAGGCTACACAGTCCTGACTGGTCAACTCCTGGTGGAACGGCGTGCTCGTGAGCGGTTTGACCACCGGCGCACCGGTCGTCGTCACGCGGCCAATGTCAGCGGGCTTGTGACAACTGATGCATTTCTCGGATTGGACACCGGAAAGCGCCACATGGCAGGCAAAGCAATCCGCATTGATTTTTTGGTGACCAGCAATCAGCTTGCCTGGCCCCACCATCAGGCTGGGATACACAAAGCTCAGCACGGCCAGCACAACCAGGTTGATGGTCAGAATGAATTTGAGCGTGCGGCTCATACCCAACCCCAAAACAGGAAGATGCTGACGATATGGCCCAGGGCCAGCACGGCGAACACGACAAAGATGGGAATATGGACCTTGCGCCACTGCACCATGGCCTTGAGTGCAACCGCGTCCCAGAACACCGCCTGCTCCACTTCAGGCCTGGACAAGCCGCGCAACTGAAAGTGCTCACGCTCGCTCTGCACATGAAGGCGAGAACGGTGCAGCAACATCTTGCCCACCATGCCACTGATCACGTTCACGCCCATGGCCACGGTTGCGAGCCAGGGCAGGATGGCGTTGAAGTGAATGCCCGCATGGATCAACACCATCAGCGAACCCAGCCAGGCGCTGAATTCGTGCAGGCTCAGCAAGGCCTTGGGATCACCGGACGTGACGTATTTACGCTTGCGTAGTGAGTAGTAAAGCGATCCGATGATCAGCAGAGTGCCGGGTATGCCCATGTAACGCCCGACCCACACCAAATTGAAGCGGTGCAGCACAAAGTCCCCCGCAATCGTGGCCGCTGCCAGCAGGCCCAGCATCAGGGTGAACGGCAGTACCTGTTCGCGCCACAATGAATATTTCATTTACGCCTCCAGCGTCAGGTCGGTTTTGGGTGTGCACACGCACAGCAGACAACTGCCCGGCTCGGGATCGCAATCGGGCGTCTGGCTATAGGTCACCTCACCCGCACGGATTGTGGTCTGGCAACTGCCACACCCACCCGCCCGGCAACCGGAGTTGATCGCAATGCCATGGGTCTCTGCAAACTCCAGCAGGGAGCCGCTGCCTGGCTGCCAAGGCAGTTGCCGGCCTGACTTGGCAAACGTGACCAGCATGGTTTCACCCACCGGTTGCGGTGCAACCGGTGCCTTCTTGCGCGGAATGGACGCGGGACCAAAGGCCTCGAAATGAATACGGCTGTCTGCAACACCCCACTCCTCCAGCGCGGGCACCAGACTGAGCAACATGGGTGTGGGGCCGCAGATATAGAAGTGAAAGGGCTTCAGTGGCAACAGTCTGCGCAGCAACGCCACATCCACGCGGCTGTTGTGCCGCCTCTCTTGTGCAAAGGAAGTCGCGACAAGATCATCCAGCTGTGGATGGCTGAAGCACAGGTGCAGATGAAAATTCGGGTGTACCAGGGTCTGCGCCTGCAGGTGGTGCAACATGACCAGTTCAGCGCCATCGCGCACCCCATAAAACAGCCAGACCTCGCGCCCGGGGTTCCCAGCCAGGCATCCGTTGAGCATACTCAGCATCGGGGTAATGCCAATCCCACCGCCAATCAACACGACGGGCGCATCGCCAGGTTCGAGATGGAAATGCCCTGCGGGTGCACGCACCTGCAAGAGACTGCCCACCGTCACCTGGTCATGAAAATAGTTGGACGAACGGCCGGGCGTGAACCCACTGCCCCGCGGTGCGGGCGCACGCTTGATGGAAACGCGATAGGTATTGGGTTGCGGCGCGTCCGACAGCGAGTAGCAGCGAACGACGGACTCCGTAGCACCCGCGGACGATGGAATATCCAGTTGAAAAGTCAGGAACTGGCCCGGCAGGAAGGAGGCGAGTGCCTGCCCGTTTTCCGGGGCCAGGTAAAAGGAGCACACCAGCCGGTTGGCATCTTCAAAGACCTTGTCGACGACGCGGAAGGTCCGCAGTCCTGGCCAGGCCGCCGCTTTGGGTTGCGGCGCTTGCGCATCGGCCGGCGGTTTGACCGCCATATCGAAGTCCACGGCAGCGCTGCGCAGAGCCTGGTAGTCCTGCCAATGGCGTACAAAACCGATGCCCAGGTAGATTGCGATCTGAAGCAGGATACCGCCCGCAATCCAGATCAACAATTGAAGTGACGTCATAACGACTAGGAGCTTAGGCCCGCAGCCTTAACACCAGCTTAGCGACCCGTCCACCAGAAACACGCGCAGCACGGATTTCCGCCTGACGCGCCGCGTGTGCGCTGACTGGATCGCAGAAGCTGTCAAACCGCATGGAGCAGGCCGCCTATTTATGCTGGAGCGCCGTTTTTCTGGCCGTAGGTCTTTTGGCTGGTGCTTTTGTGGCGCTTGGCGTCACGGCGCTCAACAGGGCCTGAAATTCCTCGTCGAAGTGCCCGGCAATGACCTGCGGGTCGGGCAGCAGATGGGCGTCGGATATCACGGTGAGCGAGGCCATGCCGTGGTAACTCAGAATACTGATGGCCATACCGAGTTCCCTGCCCGGATGGGGGGCCCAGGCCAACATGCGGTCTATCGGTACGCCGGCCAGGTACAGCACCTCGCGGGGGCCGGCCACATTGGTCATCACCAGGCTGGCCTTGCTGCTGAACAGGTTGTTGGAAAAGTCTTCCAGGACCTTGGGCACACGACCCAGAACCTCCAGCAAAACCCGCGCGGCCACCGGCTCCGGTGAGCGCTTGAGGGCATCCATGCGGACCTTGGTCAGGGCCAGGCGCTGGTCAGGGCGTGCAGTGGACGTCGCCAACTCCAGAATGACCAGACCAAACTCGTTGCCCAACTGGCTGGCTTGCTCCGGGGGGCGCAGATCGACCGGGACCATGGCACGCACCGTCGTATGGTTGACGTCAACGCCGCGCCCCAACAGGTAGCTGCGCAAGGCGCCGGTCATGGCAGCCACCAGCACATCATTGACCTTGGCACCATGCTGGGCGCCGATGGCCTTGACATCCTTGATGGCGACGGGACGGGACCATGCAACGCGCTTTCCCATCGCGAATTCCCCCTTCAATGGAGAAGGCGGATCGTCCCGCTTCAACAACTCGCCAATCAGCATACCTGCACCACCGGCCAGGGTCAGAGCCCTGTTGACGACTTGCTGCGGGTGCGCTGCCGCATGGATCACTGCGTCGGCCAGCGCCATGAAGCCAGTGCCCTCATCCGGCGCAGGAACCGTCGACGAAACCGACGACCGCCACGCACCGGGTTTGGTATCAAAGAGCTTGCGCGCCACCGCCATCATTCCGGTCCCGTCGGCAATGCAATGGTGACAGCGCATGATCAGCGCGCTGCCACCGTCGACACCGTCCACCACATAAACCTGCCACAAGGGCTGCGCATGGTCCAGGGGAACACCCGCGATGTCGCTGACCAACGCCCGCAAGGCAGCTTCGTCGTGCGGAGCCGCCAGAGCAATGTGGTGCAGGTGCTGATCAATGTCGAAATCCGGCATGTCTTCCCAGTGCGGCGTCGCAACCAGGAGCCCCCGCTCTACCACGCGCTGGCGAAAACGTGCAAAGACGAGCAGCCGCTCCTCGTACACCGCGCGCACCGTGGCAAAGTCCAATGGCTTCTTCGTCAGGAGAACACCGGTCATGATGGCCAGATTCGCCGGACCATCGTTATGGAACCACGCCGCATCGGCAGGGCTCATCGGATGGGTTTTCATGGCTGCCCCTCTTTGCTATTCAAGTAAGGCGTGCATGCTAGACCGCAGCTGGGGACCCTGCGTTGATCGTTCTCAAGCGCGGCCCTGCCGCAGCATTCCCCGCACGGCGGGTCCCAATATGCCAAAACATTGACGAATATCAGCGCTGGAGTTAGCAACGGTGCCAGAATTTTCGCCAAGTGATCGATTGACCTGATGGGGGTTTGCATGTCGCTGTTCGCGGGGATGTCGCCACTGGAGGCAAACCCATGAGCGCGCTGCTGGTTGAACGCATTACCAAACACGTGTCGGCGATGGCGGTGCGTCCGCATCTGCTGGACTACGACGCAACCACCGCCAACTTTCGGTGGGAGACTGCCGGCCAGTGGCTGGATGGCTTGCCGGGCGGTGGCGGACTCAACATCGCATACGAGGCCGTGGACCGCCATGTGGCGCATGGCCAGGGCGCCAAGACGGCGATCCGCTGGCTGGGCAAGTCGGGGGCGCGCCGCGAGCTCAGCTTTGCGGCCTTGGCGCAGGCTACCAACCGGTTTGCGAATGCGCTGGAACGGCTGGGAGTGCTGCCGGATGAGCGCGTGTTTGTGCTGATGGGCCGGCTGCCCGAGTTGTATGTGGCGGTGCTGGGCGCACTCAAGGCGCGCTGTGTGGTGACGCCGCTGTTCTCCGCCTTCGGACCCGAGCCGATTGCTACCCGCGCCGAGATGGGGGATGCACGGGTGCTGGTCACCACGCCCGAACTGTACAAGCGCAAGGTGCAGGGCCTGCGTGAGCGCTTGCCCGGTCTGCACCATGTGGTCCTGGTCGGTGACGAGCCGGTCGAGGGGCCCGGCGTGCACGCGTGGAATGCGCTGGTCGACGCCAGTCCGGTCGACTACACGATTGGCCCAACCGACCCCGAATCCATGAGCCTGCTGCACTTCACCAGCGGCACCACCGGCAAACCCAAGGGGGCGGTGCACGTGCATGCCGCCGTGCTGGCGCATGCGGTGACGGGCCGCTACGCGCTGGACCTGCACGCCGACGATGTGTTCTGGTGCACGGCCGACCCCGGCTGGGTCACGGGCACCAGCTACGGCATCATTGCGCCGCTGGTCAATGGCGTCACCAACGTGGTGGTGGAAGCCGAGTTCGATGCCGAAACCTGGTACGGCGTACTGGAGCGCGAACGGGTCAGCGTCTGGTACACCGCACCCACGGCCATCCGCATGATGATGAAGCTGGGCGCCGATGCGGTGAAGGGTCACGATCTCTCAAGCCTGCGCTTCATGGCCAGCGTGGGCGAGCCGCTCAACCCCGAGGCGGTAGTGTGGGGACAGCAGGCCTTCGGCATGCCGTTCCATGACAACTGGTGGCAAACGGAAACCGGCGGCATCATGATTGCCAACTTTGCGGCTCTCGACATCCTGCCGGGCTCCATGGGCAAGTCCGTGCCCGGCATCACCGCAGCCATAGCCCGCCGAACCGAAGGCGGCGGTATCGAATTGGTAAACGAGCCCATGGTCGACGGCGAACTGGCCTTGAAGGCACCCTGGCCATCCATGATGCGTGGCTACCTGCACGAAGACGAACGCTACCGCAAGTGCTTTGTTGATGGCTGGTACCTCACCGGCGACCTGGCCCGACGCGACGCCGAGGGCTACTACTGGTTTGTAGGGCGCGCCGATGACGTCATCAAGTCGTCCGGGCATCTGATCGGCCCGTTCGAGGTAGAAAGCGCACTGCTCGAACACCCGGCAGTGGCCGAGGCGGGTGTGATCGGCATCCCTGACCCCATGGCGGGCGAAGTGGTGAAAGCCTTTGTGGCGCTCAAGCCCGGCTTTGAAGCCGGTGAGGCCCTGCGACGCGAGCTGCTGGGCCACGCCCGCAAACGCCTGGGGGCCGCAGTGGCGCCCAAGGACATTGATTTCCGCGCCAACCTGCCCAAGACCCGTAGCGGCAAGATCATGCGGCGCCTGCTCAAGGCGCGCGAGCTGGGCCTGCCCGAAGGCGACCTGTCCACGCTGGAAAGTGACGAACAACCCAGCACCGAAGTGCGTGCCGAAAAGTTCGCCGGACCGGGAGCCGCACCATGAGCGACAAGATCCACCTCGACCGCGCCCACCTGCATGGCTTGTACCGAAACATGCTGCGCATCCGCCGCTTTGAGGCCAAGTGCGTGGAGCTGTACCAGGCGCAAAAAATTCGCGGCTTCCTGCACCTGTACGACGGCGAGGAAGCCGTGGCGGTGGGGGTGATGACGGCCCTGGAGCCGCACGATGCCGTGGTGGCCACCTACCGTGAGCACGGCCATGCACTGGCACATGGCGTGTCGATGAACGCCATCCTGGCCGAAATGCTGGGCAAGCTTGAGGGCTGTTGCCGGGGGCGCGGTGGCTCCATGCACCTGTTCGATGGCAAGCGCCGCTTCTTTGGCGGCAACGCCATCGTGGGTGGGGGTCTGCCCTTGGCAGCGGGCATTGCCATGGCCGACAAGCGCCTGCGCCCCGGGGCGGTCACCGCCTGTTTTTTTGGCGAAGGTGCCGTGGGTGAAGGCGTGTTCCACGAAACGCTGAACATGGCCGAGTTGTGGCACTTGCCGGTGCTGTTTGTCTGCGAGAACAACCTCTACGCCATGGGCGTGCCGCTGCAGGATTCGGAAGTGGAGACCGACATCTGGCGCAAGGCCCGCGCCTACCGCATGCCCGCCGAGCAGGTCGACGGCATGGACCCGGTCCAGATGGAGGCCGCAGCGCGGCGGGCTCTGGCGCACATCCGCGAAAGTGGCGGCCCCTATTTTCTGGAGGCTCGCACCTACCGCTTTCGCGCGCACTCCATGTTCGACACCCAGGCCTACCGCACCCGCGACGAAATCGAGGGCTGGAAACACCTGGACCCCATAGAACGCCTGCGCGCCTGGATGCAGGCCAACCACCAGATCACGGACAGTGAGCTGCAGGCCATCGACGCCAGTGTTGCGGCGGAGATCACCGCGGCCGAGGCGTTTGCGCAAGCCGGCACACTGGAGCCGCTCGAAGCGTTGGAGCGCTTTGTGCTGATGGACCGCGTGGTGCAGGAGGCGTTGCCATGAACCCGGCTACCAACCCGCAACGCACGACCTACCGCGAGGCCTGCCGTCAGGCGATTCGCGATGCCCTCACGGCCGACCCGCGCACCTTTGTGATGGGTGAAGATGTGGGCAAATACGGTGGCTGCTATGCGGTGACCAAGGGCCTGCTGGAAGAATTCGGGCCTGAGCGCATCATCGATGCCCCGCTGGCCGAGAACGGCTTCACCGGCATCGGGGTGGGCGCCGCACTGGCAGGGCTGAGACCGATTGTGGAGATCATGACCTGCAACTTCAGCCTGCTGGCGCTGGACCAGATCATGAACAACGCCGCCACGCTGTCCCACATGAGTGGCGGCCAGTTTGCCGTGCCGCTGGTCATCCGCATGGCCACCGGCGGTGGGCGCCAGCTGGCGGCCCAACACTCGCACAGCCTGGAGGGCTGGTTCGCGCACATCCCCGGCCTCAAGGTGCTGGCCCCAGGCACGGTGGAAGACGCACGCCACATGCTGGCCGCCGCGCTGGTCGACGCCAATCCGGTGCTGGTGTTCGAGCACATCGTGCTCTACAACACCGAAGGTGATCTGGATCCGGGCGTGACGGCGGTGGACATCACCCACGCCAAGCTACGCCGCACAGGCCGCGATGTGAGTTTCATCACCTACGGCAACAGCCTGCCCAAATGCCAGGCCGCCGCCGACGTGCTGGCAGGTGAAGGCATTGAGGCCGAGGTGATCGACCTGCGCGTGTTGCGCCCGCTGGACATGCAAACCGTCACCGCATCGGTGGCCCGCACGCACCGTGCCGTGATCGTGGACGAAGGCTGGAAGTCGGGCTCGCTGTCGGCCGAGATCGCAGCCCGCCTGGCCGAGGACGCGCTGTACGAACTCGATGCACCGGTGTGCCGGGTCTGCAGTCGCGAGGTGCCGGTGCCCTACGCGGTGCACCTCGAAGAGGCGGTGCTGCCCAGCGTCAACGACATCGTGCTGGCCGCGCGCTCGCTGGTCAAGCCACGCTAAGACCGGCACACCCAGGAGTCGCACGCATGACCGATTTCACGATGCCCGCACTGGGCGCCGACATGGAGACCGGCAAGGTGGTCCAGTGGTGCGTCAAGCCCGGCGACACAATCCATTCAGGCGATGTGGTGGCGGTAGTGGAAACCCACAAGGGCGCGATTGATGTCGAGTGCTTTCTGGATGGCGTGATCGACAACCTGGCGCCGCTGGATACCGACTTGCCCGTGGGCGCCGTGCTGGCCACGGTGCGTGGCGCAGGCGTTGCTGCCGTGGCCAGCACGGCGCCTGCAGCTCCACCGGCCGTCCAGCCTGTCCCGACGGTGGCAGCCTCGCCGACCATTGCAGGCGGCGCCACGGGGGTCACGCGCGCCAAGGTCAGCCCGGCGGCGCGGCGCAGGGCCGTCGAGCTGGGCGTGGCATTGGACGGTTTGCACGGCAGTGGCGCAGACGGAGCCGTAATACTGGCCGATATTGAACGGACCGTTGCACCCCTTGCCCACACGGTGAAGCCCGGTGCACGACCCAGTCCTAAAACCGGCTTCGATCCCGCGCAGATGCGCCAGGCCATCGCGGCCGCCATGGGACGGTCCAAACGCGAAATTCCCCATTACTACCTCAGCAGCACCATCGACTTCGGCGCCGCACAAACCTGGCTGGAAGCCTGGAACCGTCAGCGCGAACCCATAGACCGGTTGCTGCCGGCCGTGTTGTTGCTCAAGGCCGCCGCCAAGGCTCTGGAAGAGGTGCCGCAACTCAACGGTTTTTATGAGAACGACGCCTATCGACCGTCGCCGGCGATCCACGTCGGCTGGGCGGTGGCACTGCGCGGCGGCGGCCTGGTGGCGCCGGCCCTTCACGATGCCAACCACAAGACGCTGGCCGACTTGATGAGCGCGCTGCGCGACCTGGTGCAGCGTGCCCGCGCAGGCGGACTGCGCAGTTCCGAATTGATGGACCCCACCATCACTGTGACCAGCCTGGGCGACCGTGGAGCCGAAAGTGTGCTGGGCGTGATCTATCCGCCGCAGGTCGCCATCATCGGATTTGGCCGCGTGGTGCTGCGGCCCTGGGTGGTCGATGGTCAGGTGGTGCCACGTCCACTGGTGACGGTGAGCCTGGCCGCCGACCACCGCGTCAGCGACGGCCACCTGGGCGGCCAGTTGCTGGCTGCGATCGACACTGCACTACAGTCCCCCGACCACCTTTGAAACCGGAGCCCGCATGAACGCATCTGACATCCGCACCCTGGCCGCCAACGTGCTGGCCGGCATTGCGCCCGAGGCCGATCTGTCCACCGTGGGCGAGCAGGAAGACCTGCGCGAGGCGCTGGACCTGGATTCGATGGACTTTCTCAACTTCATCATCGGCCTGGGCCAAGGCAGTGGCATCTCCATCCCCGAAGCCGACTATCCGCGTCTCTTCACGCTCAGCGGCCTGGTGAAGTACCTGGCACGCTGATCACGACACCGTCTGGGTGACGAGCACGATCTGCAGTGATGGCTCGAACGGCGGAACGTGGCATTCGACGATGTGGCCCGGTGCGACCTGCAGCGTGAGTCCCGATACATCCGCGTGAATCGGCAAGGTCGCGCAGTGGCGGTCTACCAGTACGGCGGTGTGCAGGCTCTTCACACCCTTGGTAAGCAGATACTGAACGGCTTTAAGCAGGGAGAAGCCAAAGTAAAGGACATCGTCCACCACCACGGTCGCGCAGCCTGACAGATCAATGTGCGCGTGCTCCGCTTGTTCTGTCAGTTGCGTCTCGGGATGCAACAGGGTCAGGTCATCGGCGTAGCGCTTGATGGCGAGGTCCAGGCGCTCAATATGGGCCTCTGGCAACTGTTGCTGCAGCCGCGCATGCAAATAGTCGGCCAATGGCGCGCCGCGGCGCCTGACGCCCACCAGCGCAACACGCTTCTGGCCATGCAGGCGGGCGGCGAGACCCAAGGCCATGGCGTCCAGCACGCCCTGCAGCGCGGCCGCGTCATAGAGGGTGGTGCGGATTTCGTCAGCGTTACCCATGCTGTGCTCCTTGGTAGATGGCATCTTGACGCGCTGCATCGCGCGCGGCTTGACAACGCGCAAATCTTACGCCGCTCACTGGCCTACAGTGAGTTCTCCGTTAATGTGGAGGTCTCCATGTTCAATGTCCCTCAAAGCGTCGCAGCCGGCGTGTTCCTCCATGACGCCCAGATCGTCCGCATACCCATCGCCAACGGACACGTCGAGGGCATGCTCGAATTGCCGGCCCCTGCCCATGGCCTGGTGCTGTTTGCCCATGGCAGCGGCAGCAGCCGCCACAGTCCGCGCAACAATTACGTGTCACGGGTGCTGCGAGACAGCGGCTTTGGCACCCTGCTGATGGACCTGCTAACCCCGGCCGAAGATGCGGACTACGCCACGCGCTTTGACATTGCCTTGCTCACGCAACGTGTGCTGACAACAACCCATTGGCTGCAAACCCATCCATCCTGCAGCAAGCTGCCGGTGGGCTACTTTGGCGCCAGCACGGGAGCCGCAGCCGCGCTGCAGGCCGCAGCGCGCCTGGGCTCGGCCATCAGTGCGGTGGTTTCGCGCGGAGGACGTCCAGACCTGGCGGGCGAGGACGCCCTGGGCGACGTGAAGTGCCCCACTTTGCTGCTGGTTGGCGGGCTGGATGAGACCGTGATTGGGCTCAACCGCGCTGCCTATGCGCATCTGCACTGCGAGAAAGAACTGTCGATCATCACCGGCGCCAGCCATCTGTTTGAGGAACCGGGTACGCTGGAAGAAGTAGCCCATCAGGCCACGCTCTGGTTCGGACGGCATCTCCGGCGAACCAGCGCGCCGGGCACCAACGCTCCGCTGCCAGGAACTTGACCCCCTCTCAGGGCTTTGCCGCGCTCTGCGCCGCAGACGATGCCGGCCGCACGGTGGCATCCCGAAGCTGGCGGCGCAGGATCTTTCCCAGATTGGTCTTCGGCAAGGGTTCGCTGCGGAACTCGACGATCCTGGGCATTTTGTAGTCCGTCAGATGCTGCCTGCAGTGCTCCAGCAGAGCCTGCTCGGTCAACGCCGGATCGCTCCTGACCACAAAGATCTTGACGGCCTCGCCCGACTTTTCGTCGGGCACGCCAATGGCGGCGGCTTCCGCGACACCGGGATGCATGGCAACCACATCCTCCACCTGATTGGGGAATACCTTGAAGCCCGACACCACGATCATGTCCTTTTTGCGGTCCGTGATCTTGAAGTAACCGCGCTCATCCATGAAGCCCATATCGCCCGTGCGAAGCCAGCCGTCCTTGGTGAACACGTTGGCGGTCTCCTCGGGCCGGTTCCAATACGCCGTCATGACCTGGGGCCCGCGCACACAAAGCTCACCCACTTCGCCAACCGGAAGCCTGCTATCGCCGTCGTCAAGAACCGTGACCTCGGTCGACGGAAAAGGCAGGCCGATGGTTCCAGTCCAGTCTTCAATATCGAGGGGGTTGCAGGTCGCACCCGGCGAGGTCTCGGTCAGCCCATAGGCCTCGATGATGGGAACACCCGTTGCCTTCTTCCACCGCTCCGCGACCACACGCTGAACGGCCATGCCGCCGGCATTGGCGACTTTCAGGTCCTGCGTATCCACCTCGGCAAACTCGGGCGTGTCCAGCAGGGCGCGATACAAGGTGTTGACACCGATGATGGCCGTGAACCGGTACTTCTTGAGATCATGGATGAAGGCATGCATGTCCCTGGGGTTGGTAATCAGCACGGTGTGCGCACCAATCTTCATGAACACCAGCATCGAGTTCAACGCATAGACGTGGTAAAGCGGCAGTGGGCAGACAAACACCTCTTCGCCGTCGCGCAGATCATGCGCGATCCAGGCGCTTACCTGCTGCAGGTTTGCCACCAGGTTGCCGTGGGTCAGGACGGCGCCCTTGGCCACCCCCGTCGTGCCACCCGTGTATTGCAGAAAGGCGATGTCATTGCGGCTTACAGGCACATTGCTCAGGTTCAGGGAGCGCCCATTGCGCAGGGCTGCATTGAACTCCAGCGCATCCGCAATCGTCCAATCGGGCACCATCTTCTTCACGTACTTGACGACCACGTTGGTGACCAGTTCCTTGACCACCGAAAGCATGTCGCCCACTTCTGTCGTGATGACAATCAGATTCATGCCCGGGTTCTTCTCCAGCACCTCCTGCAGAGTGTGGGCGAAGTTCTCCAGCACCACAATGGCCGCGGCACCGGAGTCCTTGAGCTGGTGCTCCAACTCGGTCGCCGTGTATTGGGGGTTGACGTTGACGGCAACCAGGCCGGCGCGCAGCACGCCAAACAGGGCCACCGGATACTGAAACAAGTTGGGCATCATCAGCGCCACCCTGTCGCCCCGGTGCAAACCCAAGCCATCTTGCAGGTACGCGGCGAAGTCCCGGCTCATCTGATCCAGTTCAGCATAGGTGATGGAGGCACCCATGTTGCTGAAGGCCGGCAACGCCCCAAAGCGCTCGCAACTGAGTTGCAGAACCTCATTCAACGAGGAAAATTCGTCAACATTGATTTCTGCCGGAATGTCTTTCGGGTAGTGTTTCAGCCAGACTTTTTCCATATTCACGTCCCCTTTCCTCCAACAAGGCGATGAAGTCTAGAAGCGGGTCACCGCATGCGCTTGACATTTCGCAAGCACGGCATGCTCTGCGCAACCTACAGTGGAGCCGTACTTTCCGAGAAGCGCGCAAGCGTCACGAAGAAGTACGGAGCTGGGGGATCCAAGCAATTGGGTCGAGTCTTGGTGCCTGACACCAAGACGGATGGGAACGTCCCCAGACGGATCAGCCTGACAAACTGACGCGGGGTTCTCACCACAACCGCCAGCCCCTGAAAAGGCTGGCGGGTCTGTTTGGGGCCAACTGTGTACCTACCCAGCATTGAGGCCAAAGTGCAATTCCTCCGCACGCCCACGGCGTACGGCAGCCCCAATCAGCATGTCGAGTGCATAGAAACCCACATGTCCTGGGTTTTTCTGACAGAGCAACACGTCTACAAGCTCAAGAAGCCGGTCGGCCTGTCGCTTCTTGACTTCACATCGGTGGCGTCGCGAGAGTATTTTTGCCGGGAAGAGGTCCGGCTGAACGCTTGCATGGCGCCAGGTATCTACCTCGGTGTCATGGCGCTGCAGTGGTGCGACGGCGCGTTCGCATTGGTTCCTGAGGCACAGTTGCCAGTCCGCGGTGAGACGGTGGACTGGTTGGTGCTCATGAAGCGACTGCCAAAGAATCGAATGATGACCCACATGATGGCAAGGCATGCCCTTGAACCACGAGACCTTGCCCCCCTGGTTGGGTTGCTTAGCACGTTTTACTCCAGGGCATCGGCTGCAAAAATGGAGGTGCCCGACTATCTGGAGCGCTTCAGATCCGAGCAAGCAGCCAACCGTGACGTCTTGCTCAACCCTGCGTTCCAGCTCCACGATGCGTCGCTGGCCCTTGACCGCTACGAAACCGTGCTGGATCAAGCTGCCGGTCTTTTGACGGCACGCGCGTTGGGCCATCATGTGCTGGAAGGCCATGGCGATCTCCGGGCGGATCATGTGTGCCTGCAGCGCCCTCCGGTGGTGATTGACTGCCTGGAGTTCAATCCCAAATTGCGGCAGGTGGACCCGTTTGATGAACTGGCCTATCTGGGACTTGAATGCGCCATGGCGGGTGCGCCGTGGGTCGGCCCGTATCTGGCAAAAGGGGTGGCAAACGCACTGGGCGATCACCCGCATCCCGCGTTGACGCATGTCTATACGGCGCACCGCGCACTGTTGCGCGCCCGTCTTGCCATTGGCCATTTGCTCGATGCGCAGCCACGCGATGGAGCGAAGTGGACGCCCCTGGCGCTGCGCTATATCGCACGAACGCTTGCTGCGGCAAACGCATTCACTTCAGCCAGGCCCGATGATTGGCCTGAATAGCCGCTGCGAACAGTGGTGCAACAGACACGATCGACAGCTTGGCGCGCAACTCACTGCCCAGGGGTAGCCGAAATGGCGGCACGCTGTCCGTCACCACGATGTTCGACAGGCTGTCGTCACTGAGAGACTGTTCAGCGGTACCCGTAAAGAGCCCGTGTGCGGCGAAGGCCAGCACCTTGACCGCACCCGCACGGCGCAATGCAACGGCCGCACGGCGCATCGTTTCGCCGCTGGCGATGAGGTCATCCATCAGCAAAACCGTCATTCCACTGACATCGCCTGCAACCAGGTTTTCGCTGCTGACAACGCCCGCGCTGCGACGCTTGTCCACCATGGCGAAACCGACGGTTCGCATCAGGGTCTGCTCCAAAGACTCACGCCACAACTGTGCACGTTTGACACCCCCTGGATCAGGAGAGGCCACCGCCACAGCTTGCTCGTGGACAAGTTCACCGATCACGCCGTCAAATACCCGGTGCGCTTCAAGGTGGATGGACGTACAGCGAAAGGCATTCTCAAACGCCGCCACGTTGTGCGCCTCCAAAGCAATCAGTTGCGAGGTACCGACGGACTCAAACATCTGCGCAACATAGCGCAGTGTGACCGGATCAAACGGTTTGGTCCGCCTGTCCTTGCGCGCATAAGCCAGATAGGGAACCACTGCCGTGACGCGCGCCGCGCCATGGTCGCGCAGCGCCGCGACAAAGAGCAGAAGTTGAAACAGCTTGTCATGCGGACTGTTTTGCAGATCACCGTGCAGACTGTGTATGACAAATACGTCTGCGCCTCGCGGGTCCTGTAGCGCCCTGAGCTTGCACTCTCCATCGTCAAAGCGCCGATTCTCATGGGCACTCAGTGCGACACCCAGTTCGGTGGCCAGAGCCAGTCCAAACGTGGCGTCGGTATCTAGCGAATAGAGCATCATCATTCGGGGCCTTTGCAACCACATGGAGTCTTCGGTGCGTCTGCCCAGGGGGTTGCCAGGAAATCTGCCGCCAGTGCATCCAGTTGATCGACTGGAAAATGGTCGATCCCGGCTGCAGCGGCCCGTCCATCGCCGCCGTAGCGGCGGCAAAACTCCGCTGCACCCGTGGGAGCACACCGTGGCGACCGCACGCTGATCAACAGATCGCCAGCAACGGTTGGCGTGATCACGGCATGTGCCTGCTGTGGGTGGGCTTGAGCGAGCCAGTTGGCCAGGCTGCCCGATACCCGTCGGCTCCACGCAGCGTCCGGAAATACGTAGACGCGGGCGTGCGATCGCTGCGCGTAGGCGTGCAGGGCCAACGCCTGTTGCATATCGTGGTCTCGCCGGGCCTGCAGCTCCCGAGCGACCGGCTCACATTCAAGAAACGCCAGCGGGTCCGGATAACGAACCAATAGTTCATACAAGTGTTGCGGGGGTATCCACACATCCTCAGCACGGTCCCCATACGCGTTGTAGTTGATCGACTCCCCGAGCGACTTCAGACGCAGGCAATCCTCTGCAGAAAGCCCCAGACTCGCAGCCAGACGGTCGCCCACCGTCTCCAGGTTATCGCCAAAAGCGCCTACCGCTGCCCATGCGCGAAACCTGCCACCCAAATGGTCGTCGACCAGCACGCTGGTACACACCCCACTGGCAACATCGACATGGGCCTCCAGCAGTGGATGGTCCGGTATCTTGTCCACTTTGTGGTGGTCGAAATAGCGTACCTGGACCCCGGCTTCCAGCAGACGCATCAATGGCTTCATGTTGCGTTGCATGGACAGGTCACACACCAGAAGCTGATCTCCCCGCGAGGCATCAACCAGGGCCAGCAACTCAATGTCGCGCTTCAGCCCGGTGATGAAGCGCGCCGCCCGAGGATCATGCAAGCGCCATTGAACGACTGCGCACAAGCCATCGGCATCCCCGTTACAGACGTCAATGTGCATGGCCGTCACCGCGTTGGTGCAAATCCTTCCACATGCATGACATCTTGCGTAACCGCCCGCGGCGCGCGCGCGTCAGGGCCGCACTGTCATCTCGTTCACGACCACCGAAATGCCAGGGGCCGCCCATGCTGCATTGACGGCGGTAGTGCGCTCGGCCAAGGAATCCACTTCGCCCTTCAGGGTAACAACAGAACCCTGGACCGTCACCTCGATGCGATTAGCCTCCCGCTGGGCATGGCGGGTCAGGGCATCCCGAATGCGGTTCGCCACATTGGCTGGCGCGTCAGCCGCTTTCAGGGCAATGCCATTGCTCACACCGACGACGCCAACCAGCGAACGCACGGCCTTTGCAGCGTTCTTCCGCTGGAAGTCCCAGTCCACCTCACCCTTGAGAGTCACCCAACCCTTCTCGACCATGACCTGTACTTTTTCGACGGGTACGCCCGAATCCCATTTCAAAGCGGATTCAGCGGCCGCAGCGATTTCGGTGTCGCTTCGGGTATGCCCGGGTTCAAGCTTCACATCGAGCTCAACCGCGATGGCCTGGACCCCCGCAACGCGCTCAACGGCCCGCTCAATGGCGTGCTTCTCTATAAATGTGTCCAGGTGGCCGGTCAGGGTCACGACACCATCCTTGACCGCGACGCCTACCTTGCTTGCGTTGACCGAAGGTTCCCACTCCAACTCCATGCTGACGTCTTCCTTCAATTGTGAGTCGGTCTTCATCGCATTTCCTTTCGTGGGCGCTGTAGTGATAGCGAGGTTGCCCCATCCAGGAATGTCCAAAAGCGCCGCGCATGGGATTCCACAATGGATGCATCCTATGAAGGCAATCATCCACAGGGATTGCGAAAAATCAAGCAACCCCGAACACCACCCCATACAGTCAATCTGCGCCTTGGTTCTGATCGACCGAATCGGGTGCGAGACAGGTGAATCGATCCATGATTATTTCCTCCTCATCCTTTTCCGACCAAGGCTCCATACCAAGCCGTCACACGTGTGAGGGGCGCAACATCTCGCCTTCACTCGCGTGGCGTGACGTGCCAAAAAACACCAAAAGCCTTGTGCTGGTTGTCGATGACCCGGATGCGCCCGACCCACAGTCACCCAGCATGACCTGGGTGCACTGGATCCTGTACAACATGCCTCCCTTGACCGAAGGAATACCTGAAGGCGTTGCGCCTGAAGAGCTACCGCCCGGAACCCTTCAAGGGGTAAACGACTGGCACCATGTCGGCTACGGCGGGCCCTGTCCTCCCATCGGACAACACCGCTATGTCCACCGGCTCATCGCTTTGGACACCCTGCTGCCTGATTTGGGATATCCCGACTGGGTGAAGCTGGAAAAAGCCATGCGCGGTCACGTCATTGCGCAGGCGCAGCTGGTTGGCCTGTACCGCTGCAAACCCCGCCTCAAAGTCGATGCCATGACTGTCAATGCATCAAAACTCACCTGGATGAACTATGGCCATCACCGGTATTGACCGGGGCACTTCCAACTCAGCCTCGTTGCCCTTCGCACTGACGCCCCAGCAACTGCACCACGCGTGCGATCCGGAACAATTCCAGTTTCAGACAACCGCCGAACTGGAAGAGTTGGGTGAGGTCATCGGCCAAATGCGGGCGCTGGATGCCGTGCGCTTTGGTGCCGGCATTCGTCACGATGGCTACAACATTTATGTGCTGGGTCCGTCGGGCATGGGCAAGCGCAGCATGGTGGGCCGCTTCCTGGCGGAAAAGAGCCTGAGCGAGCCTGAGCCCGAGGACTGGTGTTACCTGAACAACTTCGACCATCCCCACATGCCCCAGGCCGTGCACCTGCCCACCGGGCGGGGCGCGGAACTGCGTACCCACATGGAGAAACTGGTGGACTATTTGCACAGCGCCATACCGGCGTTGTTTGAGAGCGATGAATACCGCGCCAAGGCCAGTGCCATCCAGGAAGAATTCAACTCGCGGCAGGAGGAGGCATTCAAGGAACTGGGCGAAGAGGCGGTGAAACAGCATGTGGTGCTGATTCGCACACCCGGTGGATTTGCCTTTGCACCGACGCGCAACCAGGAAGCCATACCGCCCGATGAATACGCCAAACTGCCGCAAGAGGAAAGGGACAGCATCTCCGGCGTGATTGCATCGCTGCAGACGCAGCTTGAAAAAATTCTGAGCCACATCCCGCAGTGGTGGAAAGAGCGCAGCGAGCGGGTCACACAACTCAACCAGGAAACCACGCTCTCCGTTGTCAAACACGTCATGGCAGAGCCACGCGCACATTTTGCAGATCACCCGGTCATCCAGCAATACCTGGACCGTGTGCAACAGGACATTGTGGAGAACGCCGACGACTTTCGCAAGGATGAAGAGACCGCCGACCTCTCCGGTCTGACCATTGTGGCGCGCAAGACTTTTCACCGCTACCAGGTGAACGTACTGGCAACCAACGGCAAGCGGGCCGGTGCACCCATCGTCAGCGAAGACAACCCCACCTACAGCAACCTGGTCGGTCGGGTGGAACACGTGGCCCAGTTGGGCGCGCTGGTGACGGACTTCACGCTGATCAAACCCGGAGCACTGCACAAGGCCAATGGCGGCTATTTGCTGCTGGACGTACGCAAGGTGCTGATGCAGCCCTTTGCCTGGGATGGTCTCAAACGCGCCGTGCAGGCGCGCGAGATCCGCATCGAATCACTGGGCCAGATGTACAGCCTGGTCAGCACGGTCTCGCTGGAGCCTGAGCCCATTCCCCTGAACATCAAGATTGTGCTGTTTGGTGACCGCATTTTTTACTACCTGTTGCAGCAGTACGACCCGGATTTTTCCGAGCTGTTCAAGGTGGCAGCGGACTTTGAGGATCGCATGGAGCGCAGTGCAGACACCCACTTGCTCTACGCGCGCCTGATGGCGACCCTGTGCGAGCGGGAAAAGCTGTTGGCGCTGGACCGCAGCGCGGTGGCCCGGGTGATTGAACGCAGCGCGCGCCTGGTGGGTGATGCGCAGCGCCTGTCCACCCACATGCGCGAAATAGCCGACTTGTTGCAGGAGTCCGACTACTGGGCACGCCAGGCAGGAGAGCCGGTCGTGACAACCGTCCATGTACAGCAGGCTATTGATGCGCAGATTCGCCGGCAGGACCGCTTGCGGGCCCAACTGCAGGAGGCCATTCTGCGCGGCACGCTGCTGATTGACACCGAGGGAGCGGTGATCGGCCAGATCAACGGGCTCTCAGTCCTGCAATTGGGCGACTTTGCCTTTGCCCAACCCATACGCATCACGGCCACCACACGCTTTGGCGACGGGGACATGGTCAACATCGAACGCGAAGTCAAGCTCTCCGGGGCCATCCACTCCAAAGGCGTCCTGATCCTTTCGGCCTTTCTGGCAACCCGCTACGCCCAGGACCAGCCCCTGGCACTCTCGGCCAGCCTGGTATTCGAGCAGTCCTATGGTCAGGTAGACGGCGACAGTGCGTCGCTGGCAGAGTTGTGCGCGCTGCTGTCCAATCTGGCCAAGGCGCCCATCCGGCAATCGCTGGCCGTGACGGGCTCCGTCAATCAGCTGGGCCAGGTGCAGGCCATCGGTGGCGTGAATGAAAAGATTGAAGGCTTCTACGACATTTGTGCCGCCCGCGGGCTCAGCGCCGGACAGGGGGTGCTGATTCCTTCCTCCAACGTCAAGCACCTGATGCTGCGCCGGGACGTCGTGGCAGCCGCTGAAGCGGGAACGTTCCACATCTACGCCGTCGACCATGTGGACCAGGCCATCGCGCTCCTGACGGACCTGCCGGCTGGCGAAGCCGATGCACAGGGGCAGTATCCAGAGGACACCGTCAACCACCGCATTGCGGCGCGGGTCGCTGAATTGACGGCGCTGCGCAAGGCGTTCGCGCGCCAACCCGAAAAGACTATGGCATCGTCGACGCAACAGGAATAATGGGCTGCCCCCTTTGACCACTGCGCGCCCTTTTTTGCGATTGCGCAACGGGACTCGTGCCGGCGCCGGATACGCTGGCGCCACGCATGTACCCGACCAAACTGACCAGCCCCCGCCCGATGCCCCGCAAGGCCAGCATCGTGCTGCTGTTGGCTGGTGACGTCATGACGGGTCGCGGTATCGACCAGATCCTGCCGCACCCCTGCACACCCACTCTGCATGAGTCCTACATACACGATGCACGCGATTACGTGCGCATGGCCGAAAAGGTGAACGGCGCGATACCTCGATTGGCCGCCGCGGACTATGTATGGGGTGACGCCCTGGCCGAAATCGAGCGCATGGCGCCCGACCTGTGCATCGTCAACCTGGAAACCGCCGTCACCACGTCGACGAAAGCCTGGCCGGGCAAGGGCATCCACTACCGCATGAACCCCGCCAACGTTGACTGCCTGAAAGCAGCACACATTGATTGTTGTGCAATGGCAAACAACCATGTGCTCGACTGGGGACGCGCCGGCCTGAACGAGACCCTGCAAGTCCTGGAGCAGGCGGGTCTGCACGCTGCGGGTGCCGGCATGGATGGCAGCGACGCCTGGGCGCCCGTCGCATTGCCGTTGAACGGCCATGCCCGTCTGTTGGTTTTTGCCTGCGCCACCGCCAGCAGTGGTGTACCTGCAGCCTGGGCTGCAGCACCCATGCAGTCAGGCGTGGCACTGCTGCCGGACCTGTCGGAGAGCACCGCGCGCCTGCTTGCCGAAGACATCGATCACCGTCGCAGCATGGGGGACATGGTGCTACTGTCGATCCACTGGGGCGACAACTGGAGCCCGGATGTACCACCCGCCCACCGCGAATTCGCACACCGACTGATCGACCTCGGTGTGGTGGACATCATCCATGGGCACTCGGCACACCATCCGATGCCGGTGGAGGTCTATCGCAACAAACTGATCCTCTATGGCTGCGGTGACCTGGTCAACGACTACGAGGGCATAGGCGCCCACCATGGACTGCGTAGCGACGTGGCTTGCCTTTACTTTGCCACTTTTTCACTCTCCAGCCGCCGCCTTCAGGGGCTGGATATCATCCCGCTGCAGCGCAAGCGCTTTCGCCTGGTCGCGGCAGACCTGGCGGCAAGCGAGTCGCTCAAGCGCAACTTCCAGACTGATGGTTACCGTCTGGAACCACTGCCCACCCCGCGCAAGCTCGGGGGCTGGTCGTTGCGGTGGAAGGACACCGTCTGAGCGCACCGAAGGCGATGAGTCCTTCATGGGTCCAATTGATCAAGATCAAGTTTGATTGCATCTGACATCCGCTGGAGCGCTTTCTCACGGGTATTCGACAGCGGGACTGCTATGCTGGGTCATGGAGTTTTTTTCGATACCGAAAGTGCTCTTGGAACCCCTGCAACGAACCCAACTGAATCGAGATAAAAATGAACATCACCATCAGCGGACACCACCTTGAAGTCACCCCCGCACTCAAGTCCTACGTGACCGGCAAACTGGACAAGGTACTCACCCACTTTGATGATGTGGTGGACGCCAAGGTCACGCTTTCCGTTGAGCCACTCAAGGAAAAAGACGGCCAACGGGCGGAGTGCAACCTGCACCTCAAGGGTACCGACATTTTTGCGGAGTCCTCCAATACCGACTTGTACGCAGCGATTGACGACATGGTTGCCAAACTGGACCGCCAGGTCATTCGCCACAAGGAAAAGACCCAGAGTCACACGCGGGAAGCCGGCAAGCACGCGGCCGCCGAATAAGTTGGGCGAAGACGGTCAGGCGGGCACATACCGCCCCCGTTTTGCTCAGGCCAGCGCCGCCTGCACGATGTGCGCCGCGTCCACCCCAAAGTAGCTGCGCAAAGCGGCCCGCGTGTCACTGCGGCCAAAGCCGTCGGTGCCTAACGTCACATAGCGGCGACCTTCGGGCAGGTAAGCGCGTACGCTTTCCGGCACGGCGCACACATAGTCAGTGGCGGCAATGATGGGGCCGGTGCTGCCCTGCAACTGCTGGGCGATGAAGGGGGTTGGCACGGGTGTCTCGCCCGCCAGCTGACTCTGCAGGCAAGCGCGTCCGTCACGGGCGAGTTCGCTCCAGCTGGTGACACTGAACACGTCCACACTGACGCCTTGTGCGGCCAACAGGTGTGCGGCCTTGATGACCTCGGTCAGGATGGCGCCGGAACCCAGCAGCGTCACATTCTTGAACGATTTCGGGCCCTGGCCCCCGTCGGATGTGCGTAAGCAGCTAGCAAATTTATAGCAACCCCGCACCACATCGGCCGCCGCACCGTCCGGCAGATCGGGCTGGGCGTAGTTCTCGTTCATCAGCGTGACGTAGTAGAAGACGTCCTTCTGCTCGACCAGCATCTCGCGCATGCCGTGGTCGATGATGACGGCCATTTCACCTGCAAAGGCCGGGTCGTAGGCCTTGCAGTTGGGAATGGTGGCTGCGACCAAATGGCTGCTGCCGTCCTGGTGCTGCAGGCCCTCACCGCCCAGCGTGGTGCGCCCGGATGTAGCGCCCAGCAGGAAGCCGCGCGAACGCTGGTCGGCAGCGGCCCAGATGGCGTCGCCCACGCGCTGGAAGCCGAACATGGAGTAGTAGATGTAGAACGGCAGCATGGCCAGGCCGTGCACGCTGTAGCTGGTGGCGGCTGCCGTCCAGCTGGCGATGGCGCCGGCCTCGCTGATGCCTTCTTCCAGAATCTGGCCATCCAGCGCCTCGCGGTAGCTCAGCACCGAGCCTATGTCTTCGGGCTCGTAGCGCTGGCCGACGCTGGAATAGATGCCCACCTGCTTGAACAGATTGGCCATGCCAAAGGTGCGCGCCTCATCGGCGACGATGGGCACGATGCGCGGGCCCAGCTCCTGGTCTTTCAACAGATTGCCCAGCAGGCGCACAAAGGCCATGGTGGTGGACATCTCCTTGCCCGCCGCCGCCGTGGCAAACGCGGCGTACGACGCCAATGCAGGCACCGGCACCACGGCGGCATCCGTCTGGCGGCGCGGCAGGTAGCCGCCCAGACGCTGGCGCTGCTGGTGCAGGTAGCGCATCTCGGCACAGTCTTCTGCGGGCTTTACAAACTCCAGGTTCGCCGCCTGCGTATCGGAGAGCGGCAGGTGAAAGCGGTTGCGGTATTCGATCAGCGCGGCCTCGTCCAGTTTCTTCTGGCTGTGCGTGGTCATCTTGCCTTGGCCGGCCTGGCCCATGCCGTAGCCCTTTTTGGTGTGTGCCAGGATCACCGTGGGCTGGCCACGGTGCTGGTGGGCGGCGCTGTAGGCAGCGTGGATTTTCACGATGTCGTGGCCACCGCGCTTGAGGCGGTCGATTTGCTCGTCGGTCATGCCCTGGGCCAGGCGCTGCAGCTCCACGTTTTGGCCAAAGAAGTTGTCGCGGTTGAAGCGGCCATCCTTGGCGGCAAAGGTCTGCATCTGGCCGTCCACGGTGTTGGCAAAAGTCTGCACCAGCGCGCCGGTCAGGTCGCGGGCAAACAAGCCGTCCCAGTCGCTGCCCCAGACCAGTTTGATGACGTTCCATCCTGCCCCGCGGAACAGCTTTTCCAGCTCGTCGATGATGCGGCCATTGCCGCGCACCGGGCCGTCCAGGCGCTGCAGGTTGCAGTTGACGACCCAGACCAGGTTGTCCAGCCGCTCGCGCGAGGCCAGCGTGAGCGCGCTCATGCTCTCGGGCTCGTCCATCTCGCCATCACCAAACACGCCCCACACCCGTCGTTCAGCGACGGGTTTTCCCTGTTCATTGCGTTGCGTGCAGTCCAGCAACTGCCGGTGCGTCAGGTAGCGCATAAAGCGCGCGTGGTAGATGGAGCTGATGGGGCCGATGCCCATGGAGCCGGTGGGGAACTGCCAGAAGTCCGGCATCAGCCAGGGATGCGGGTAGCTGGACAGGCCGCGTGCGCCGCGCAATGGCGCGGTGATCTCCTGGCGGTAATGGGCCAGGTCGTGCTCGCTCAGACGCCCTTCCAGAAAGGCCCGCGCATAAACGCCGGGCGCGCTGTGGGGCTGGAAGAACACCAGGTCCCCACCATGGTTTTCGTTACGCGCCTGGAAGAAGTGGTTGAAACCCACCTCAAACAGGTCTGCCGCGCTGGCGTAGCTGGCAATGTGGCCACCCAGCTCGCCATATTCGGCATTGGCCTTGGCCACCATGGCCAAGGCATTCCAGCGCATCAGGGACGCCAGCTTTTCTTCGATCGCCAGATCCCCGGGGAAGCTGCCCTGCTGGTCCACCGCGATGGTGTTGACGTAGGGCGTGGCCAGTTCGGGCGACCAACCGATCTGCGCCGTGTGCGCCAGGCGCACCAAACCATCCAGGATGTGGCGGGCCCGTTCTGGCCCTTGCGTGCCCACCAGGGCCAGAAAGGCATCGCGCCATTCGGCTGTTTCCTGCGGGTCGGCATCCCCTACGGGCGTGTGAATGGATGAGGTGTTCATGGAATCCAACTATACAAACGCCCGCGCAAAATGTGTTGCCAATCCATGGCCCATAAATCGACCGTGGCAACATAAAGTTCCAAAGAACTCAAACCCAAAGGGCTAGCGATCCAATGCCTGTGCAATGTCCGCCAACAGATCCTCGATGTCCTCCAGGCCAATGGACAGGCGCACCAGTCCGTCGCTGATGCCATGCGCCGCACGCTCTTCGGGTGTGTAGGTACTGTGCGTCATGCTGGCCGGGTGCTGGGCCAGAGTCTCGGCATCGCCCAGGCTCACGGCACGGGTCACCAGTTGCAGCGCATCCATGAAGCGCATGCCAGCAGCCAGCCCACCCTTGAGTTCGAAAGCAATCATGCCGCCGAACTGGCGCATCTGGCGCTTGGCCAGGTCGTGCTGGGGGAAGCTGGGCAGGCCGGGGAAGTGCACGACCTGTGTGGCCGGGTGGTTGTGTAGAAACTCGGCAATGGTTTGCGCACTCTGGCAGTGGCGGTCCATGCGCAGGGTCAGGGTCTTCAGGCCGCGCATGACCAACTGGGCATCGGGCGCCGACATCACGGCACCGGTCATGTCCTTGAGGCCAAACAGGCGCACATGCTTGGCCAGATCGGCATCGGCAAACACGGCGGCACCCGCGGTCAGGTCGCCATGGCCGCCCAGGTACTTGGTCATGGAGTGCACCGACACGTCAGCGCCCAGCAGCAGGGGTTGCTGCAAATACGGCGTGCAGTAGGTGTTGTCCACCACGACCCGGGCGCCGCCCTGGTGCGCAATCGCCGAGACCGCTTCAATGTCCACCAGACGCATATTGGGGTTGGCGGGCGTCTCGAAGTACACCACCCGGGTCTTGGGGCCCATAGCCTGCGACAGCTGCGCGGGGTCGGTCAGGTCCACATGGCGCACGGTCACGCCAAATTTGGTCAGGCCATGGTGAAAGAACGCAAAGGTGCAGCCATACAGCGTGAGGTCGGTCAGGATTTCGTCGCCCGGCTCCAGCATGGACCACAGGGTGGCCGTGATGGCGCCCATGCCCGAGCCAAACACCACGGCAGCGGCGCCCTCCTCCAGGCTGGCCAGGCGCGACTCCAGCAGCGCCAGTGTGGGGTTGGAGATGCGGGTGTAGATGTAGCCCTGCTCCTTGCCCTCAAAACAGCGAGCGCCATAGGCAACGTCCGGGAAGGCAAACGTAGAGGTCGCATACAGCGGCGGAATCAATGCACCCTGGTGGTCGGCCGGGTTGTAGCCCCAGTGGATGGCGCGCGTGCTGAAGCCTCCGGCTTTCGGTTTGGCGGCGGCGGGGATGGAAGTCAGGGGCAAGTCTTTAAGGTCCATGGCGTTGTCTCCTATTGGTATCGTGTAGAAGAATTTTTATGCAGAGCACCAGAAAAAAATTCGTCAAAATCAGTCACCTATGGACATAATTTGGATGAATTTTTGTAAATTTCATTGATTCAAGGCAAAAACCACCCATGAAACCCTTTGACCCCACCGACCAGTCCATTCTGCTGGCCCTGCAACGCGATGCGCGCCAGACCATGGCCGAACTGGCCGAGCACGTGTCACTGTCCCAGTCGCCGTGCTGGCGCCGGGTGCGCCAGCTCGAAGACTCCGGCGTCATCGAGGGCTACCAGGCCCGGCTGAGCCGCAAGCACCTGGGTTACGGCGTGACCGGCTTCATCCACCTGCAGATGGAAAACCACACCGCCGAGATTGCGGCTGCCTTCGAGCGCGAGGTGGTGGCCCTGCCCCAGGTGGTGGCCTGCCACAACCTGTCGGGCCATTACGACTACCTGATCGAAGCCATTGCCACCGATCTGGAAGCCTTCTCCACGCTGGTACGCAACAAGATTCGCTGCCTGCCGGGCGTAAAGGAAATTGCCACCAGTTTTTCGCTGAAGGAAGTCAAGGCGGCGGGCAGCCTGCCGGTTACGGGTTAACCCTCGAACTCCGGTTTTTAGCTGTGAAAGCGGCTCACAGTGACGCGAAATGAAAAGCAGCTGTCATCTATTGCTAAGAAGAGCCACGCCCCCTCTCCTACAGTGTGTCCTACGCAATCAGCATTGCACGACATCAACATCTGAAGGAGACAGACATGGCCAAGGCGGTTCGCTTCTATGAAGCCGGAGGACCCGAAGTACTGCAGTATGAAGACGTGGAGGTTGGCGACCCGGGCCCGGGCCAGGTACGCCTGCGCCACGTGGCAGTTGGCCTGAACTTCGCCGACACCTACTTTCGCAGCGGCATGTACCCCGTCCCCCTGCCCAACGGCATGGGCGTGGAAGCCTCTGGCGTGGTGCAAGCCGTAGGCGTTGGCGTTACCAATGTGGCCGTTGGCGACCGCGTGACCTACACCGGGTTTCTCAACACCCTGGGCGCCTACAGCACCGAGCGCCTGATTGCCGCAGCGCCGCTGATCAAATTACCCGAGAGCATTGGCTTTGAGACCGCCGCTGCCATGACCATGCGCGGCCTGACCTCGGCCTACCTGATGCGCAGCATCGTCCCCTTCAAGGCCGGCGACACGCTGCTGCTGCATGCCGCCGCCGGCGGTGTGGGCCTGATCGTGTCGCAGTGGGCCAAGTTGCTGGGCATCACGGTCATCGGTACCGTGTCCACCGACGAAAAGGCCGCCATCGCCCGCGCCCATGGCTGCGAGCACACCATCAATTACAGCCACGAGGATGTGGCCAAGCGCGTGCGAGAGATCACCAACGGCGTGGGTGTGAATGTGGTGTTTGACAGTGTGGGCAAGAGCACCTTCATGGCCTCGCTCGATTCGCTCAAGCGCCGCGGCACCCTGGTTTGCGTCGGCACGGCATCGGGCGCCATTCCGCCGTTTGACCCACAGATCCTGGCCATGAAGGGTTCACTCTACGTCACCCGCCCCGCCCTGGCCGACTATATTGCCGACCCCGCCGAGAAGGCCGAACTGGCCGCCGAAATCTTTGGCCATGTGGGTGCCGGGCGCATCAAGATCGAAATCAACCAGCACTACGCATTGCAGGATGCGGTGCAAGCCCATCGGGACCTGGAGTCGCGCAAGACGACAGGGTCCTCCATCTTTGTGATTTAAAAGAATCCAGGAGACAAGAACATGAGAATCGAACAAATGACCTGCGCCATCGGCGCGGAACTGTTGGACGTGAATCTGGGCGACGCCGTGCGCGATGACGGCCTGTTCCAGGAAATCTACGCCGCACTGCTCCAGCACAAGGTGCTGTTCCTGCGTGACCAGGACCTGAACAAACTGTCCCGCAAGGACCACATGGCCTTCGCCCAGCGCCTGGGCCAGCTGGAAGACCACCCGATGGCGCCCAGCCATCCCGAGGCGCCCGGCCTGGTGCAAATCTACAAGAACCCCGACAGCCCCATCGACCGGTACGAGAACGCATGGCACACCGACGGCACCTGGCGCGAGACGCCCCCGCTGGGCTGTGTGCTGCGCTGCATCGAGTGCCCGCCCGTGGGCGGTGACACCATGTGGGCCAACATGGTGCTGGCCTATGACAAGCTGCCCGACGGTGTGAAGACCCAGATCGCCGATCTGTGGGCCAACCACAGCTTCAACAGTTCCTTCGCTGCCGCCATGCCCCAGGACAAGCGACTGGCCATGAAGGCGCAATACCCGGACGCCGAGCACCCGGTGGTGCGCACGCATCCGGAAACAAAAGAAAAAGTGTTGTTCGTGAACGCGTTTGCCACGCACTTCGTGAACTTTCACAACAAGCAGAACGTGCGCTACGGCCAGGACTACAACCAGGCCGGCTTTGACCTGTTGCAGTACCTGATCGCCCAGTCCAGCATCCCCGAGTACCAGGTGCGTTGGCGCTGGAAGCCCAACAGCATGGCCATCTGGGACAACCGTTCCACCCAGCACTATGCCGTGATGGATTACCCACCTTGCCACCGCAAGATGGAACGCGCAGCCATCGTGGGCGACAAGCCCTACTGATCGCACGCAGCACCGCTTCCCCAACCCACTTCAAAACCAACTTAGGAGAGAACCATGAACTTCATGGATGGATCACTGTTTCCCGAAAACCAGCAAAAGCTCGTTATTACCTGCGCTCCGTACGGCCCGGAGTGGGAGCCGGCAGACTTCCCGCAAGACATTCCCGTCACCATGGAAGACCAGATTCAGAAGGCGGTGGATTGCTACAACGCCGGCGCAACGGTCATCCACATTCACGTGCGTGAACTGGACGGCAAGGGCTCCAAGCGACTGTCCAAGTTCAATGAACTGATCGCCGGCATCCGTGCCCGTGTTCCCGACATGATCCTGCAGGTGGGTGGCTCCATTTCCTTCGCTCCAGAGGCCGACGGCGATGTAGCCAAGTGGTTGTCGGACGACACCCGCCACATGCTGGCCGAACTGACTCCGAAGCCCGACCAGGTCACCATTGCCATCAACAGCAACCAGATGAATGTGGTGGAGCAGATGTGCGCGGCCGACGTCGCCGGCACCAGCCTGGGTACCGCAGCAGGCATGGCGGCGTACAGCGAGATGACCATTCCCGCCGGTCCAGCCTGGGTCGAAGAACACATCAAGCGCCTCTCGAACAACGGCATCCAGACCCACTTCCAGCTTGCGAATATCACGCAACTGGAAACCGTCGAGCGCAATATGCGCCGTGGCGCCTGCAATGTGCCCTTGATCCTGACCTGGGTGGCGATTGGTGGCGGCTTTGACGCCCCCAATATTTACAACCTGGCCAACTTTGTGCGCGCCTGCCCCGATGGCTCCGTGTTGACGCTGGAAACGTCCATGCTCAACGTGTTGCCCTTGAACATGATGGCCATTGCCATGGGCTTGCATGTACGTTGCGGCATCGAAGACAACATCTGGACGCAAGATCGCTCACGCAAAATGAGCACGGTTGAACAGATTGAACAGTTGGTGCGCATCGCCAAGGAATTTGGTCGTCCCGTGGCCACCGCCAAGGAAGCGCGCGAAATCTACAAGATCGGCACGTTCTACAAAAATGCCGACGAAACGCTGGCCGAAAACGGCTTTGCACCCAACCGCAAGCCCGGCCACAAAGGTGCGACGCAGCACGCTGGCCACGCGGTCGCAGGCTGATTCGTCACGAAGCCCAAAAAGTACAACGAGGAGACATTAGATGACTGCATTACTAGAAAAGAACCAGATTGGCCCGCAAGACGGCTACCTGGTCAGCAAGCCTCAAGCCTGGTTTGCCTTTGCCATGACCTTCGCCTTGATGCTGTTTGACTACATCGACCGCCAGGTCATCGTGTCGCTCTTTCCGCACATCAAGGCGGAATGGAATCTCAGCGACAAACAGCTCGGCGGCCTGGTATCCATCATCTCCATCATCGTGGCAGTGGGTAGCATCCCGGTAGCCCTGATGGCGGACCGTTTCAGCCGGGTCAAGAGCATCGTGGTGATGGCAACGACGTGGAGCATTGCCACCATTTCCTGCATGTTCACCAGCAACTATGCCCAACTGTTGACGGCACGAGCCGTGGTGGGCGTCGGAGAGACCGGCTACGGTTCGGTGGGCGCGGCGCTGATTGCCAGCCTGTTCCCCAAGCGCCTGCGCGGTGTCTTGCTGGGCGCGTTCTTTGCGGCCGCTTCACTGGGCGCCGTATTGGGCGTTGTGCTGGGTGGGGTGATCGCCGCCAAATGGGGCTGGAAAGCCGCATTCGGTGTGGTGGGCATTCCGGGGCTGGTCCTGGCCCTGCTGTATTTGTTCGTTCGCGATTACAAGACGGTGGCCCTGACGCCCAAGCTGGACCATGTCACACAAACCCTGGGCGGTACGCTCAAGCATATCTTTGGCACCCTGGCACGCACCCGCACCCTGCTGTGGGTGTGCTTGGGCGGCGCCATGCAACTGATCGTGGTATCGGCCATCTGGTCCTGGCTGCCCAGCTATCTCAACCGCTTCCACGGCATGGCACCCGATGTGGCAGCCAAGCAGGCGGCGCTGGTGGTGCTGATCGGTGCGCTAGGCAGCGTGGTCTGGGGCTACCTGGTCGATCGATTGAGCACCCGCACACCACGCAACAAGCTCCCTATGCTGGCCGTGCTGTGTCTGGTCACGCTGGGCATCTTTCTGCTGGCTTTTGCTGGATCACAGTCGGGCGCTGCGCAGTTCAAACTCATTTTGCTGGGCGGCTTCATGATGACCTGTACCGTGGGCGTCGTGTCGGGGGTTGCCATTGACGTCATCCATCCCGGCGTGCGTTCCACGGGGTCTGCCGTGTTGTCCCTGTTTCAGAACCTGTTGGGTCTGGCCATTGGCCCCTTCCTGGTCGGCGTGCTTTCCGACCAGTGGGGTCTACAACAAGCCATGGCCGTGGTGCCCGCCTTCAGTGTGCTGGCTGCGCTGGCTTTTCTTGCCGCCGCACGCTGTTACGACCACGATGTAAATCAGATCGACGGTGTCCAGCTGGCAGCACCCACATCCCCAGCGCCTGCGGGCACGGCAACTGCCGCCGCCTGATCCGACCGCAACGACACCGCCATGGCCACTGAACTCACCGTTGACGTCTATTACGACATTATTTGCCCCTGGTGTCTGATCGGCAAACGCCACTTGGCACGGGCTCAGGCCTTGCTGGTCAAGGTCGAGCCGGATGTGGCGCTGCGGGTCCGATGGCACCCGGTGCAGTTGCTGACGGATTTGCCGCCTGAGGGCTTGCCGTTCGCCGACTTTTACGTGCATCGCCTGGGTAGCCCCCAGGCGGTGAGCGCCCGGCAGGCTCAGGTCAATGCGGTGGCGGCCGACGCCGGCCTGCACATCGACTTCTCCCGCATTGCGCGCATGCCCAACACCACCCAGGCACTACGGCTGTTGGCCCACGCGTCGGCACACGGCACGGCCCAACAGCAGGATTCTGTTGTGGAGCGGCTTTTTGCAGCGCATTTCCTGCAAGGCCGCAACATTGGCGAAACTGCCACCTTGCTGGCCATCGCACACGACTGTGGCCTGCAGGGCCCTGACGTGCAAGCCAGTCTGGAACTCAACAGCGCGACAACGCCCCCGGAAGCGCGCTCGACCGCAGGTCAGGGTGTTCCGTATTTCATCTTCAACAACCAGTTCTCCCTGGCCGGTGCGCACCCGCCCCAGGTCCTGTTGCAAGCCATGCGCAAGACGCTTGCCAACAGCGGCGCGCCGGTGGGAAACCCTGCATGATCCGCCACGTCGACCTGCCCGAGGACCGCATTCCCGGTCGGGGTCAACGCTCGATCCTGCACCTGGAGGGCAGGTGCATAGCGCTGTTCAATGTGGACGATACGTTGTACGCCATCGACGACTCCTGCCCGCACGCAGGCGGCTCCCTCGTCGTCGGCAAGCTGGACGGGCGCATGGTGCAGTGTCCCGCCCATGGTCTGAAATTTGATTTGGCCACTGGCTGCATGCGCGGCGGCGGCATGGCCGTTGCGACCTATGCCATTGGCCGGGTCAACAACCAGCGCACGATTGCCATTCCCGAATCGCCTCAAGAGGACACGCCCCTATGAACGCCGATGCCATCGCCGGGCCGTTGGCCCGCGGCCAGCAACTGATTCCCGGCCTCATGGCCAGCATCATTGTTGCTGCAGCAGCCAGCTTTCTGTCCGAACACTACCAGGCGCCGGTCATGCTGTTTGCGCTGTTGCTGGGCATGTCGATGAACTTTTTGTCGGTCGAGGGCAACTGCAGGGCCGGCATCGAATTCACCGCCCGCGAAGTGCTGCGCATCGGCGTTGCACTGCTGGGCATGCGCATCACCTTCTCGCAAATCGCGGCGCTGGGCTGGCATCCGGTGGTGCTGGTGCTGATTTCGGTGGTGGTGACGATTCTGGTCGCCATGGTGGCTGCACGGGCCATGGGCTTTCAGACCCTGTTCGGTCTATTGACCGGGGGCGCCACGGCCATCTGCGGCGCATCCGCCGCATTGGCACTGGCTGCTGCGCTGCCGGCCCATTCCGGCAAGGAGCGGGCCACGCTGTTCACGGTCATCGGCGTATCGGCCTTGTCCACCCTGGCGATGATTGTCTACCCCATGGTCGTCAATCTGCTTCACCTGACACCGGTGCAGGCCGGGGTGTTTCTGGGCGGCACCATCCATGACGTGGCGCAGGTCGTTGGGGCTGGCTATGGCATGTCCCAGGAGACGGGGGACACCGCCACCGTGGTCAAACTGATGCGTGTGGCGATGCTGCTACCGGTGATCGTCTGCGCCACCGTGATTACCCGCGCACGCGGCGCCACTGAAGGCGGCAAGCGCCCTCCCCTGTTGCCCTGGTTTGCCGTCGGCTTCATCGTATTGGCAGCGATCAATAGCACGGGCTGGTTGGCACCGTTCGTGCAAAAGTTCGCCAACGAGGCCTCGCGTTGGTGTCTGGTCATTGCCATCAGCGCACTGGGTATGAAAACGCAATTGAAGGAACTCGCTTCAGTAGGTATCAAGCCTATTGTGTTGATGGTGGGTGAAACCGTTTTTCTCGCGGCGCTGGTGTTACTGATGATGCGCTGGGGTTTGTAATCAAGACACAAGGAGAAACTCCCATGCATCCAGAAAACCTGGCGACCGTGGTAATTGTTCCCGGTGTACGCGACCATGTTGCGGACCATTGGCAATCCATTCTTGAACTCACATTATCAGCAAGCCGTAACGTGGTCGCGGTACCCCATTTGCCTGCCGAGAAGCTCAACTGCGCGGCCCGGACTGATGCCATCGAGCGCACCCTGGCGGCCATCGGCGGCCCGGTCATCCTCGTTGCGCACAGTGGTGGCGTTATCCTGGTAGCCCATTGGGCGCAAAAGTACCCGCGCGCCATACAGGGTGCCCTGCTGGCGGTTCCACCCGATTTTGACCATCCATTGCCTGCCGGTTACCCCACATTGGAAGAGTTGCAGACCAATGGCTGGCTACCCGTGCCACGCGCTGCTCTGCCGTTTCGCAGTATCGTGGCGGCGAGTACCAACGACCCCTTGGCCAAACTGGAGCGCGTGCAGGACATGGCCTGCGACTGGGGCAGCACGGTGGTGAATATCGGTGCAGTCGGCCACTTGAATCCGGCCGCCGGATATGGCGAGTGGCCGCAGGCGCAGGAGTTCATACACCTGCTGGACCCATGAGTGCCAGACCCGGGCGGGGGCAGTCGAACTTTGGGTGTGCCACACTGCTGATTGCACTGCTCTGGCTGGCGCTATCTGGACCGGCCCAAGCGGAAACCAACACATCGGCCAAACCCAAACGCGTTCTCGTGCTGCAGGCACAACCGGTCAACGACCTGTTCCATTCTGCGGTTGCCTCAGAGGTGGTGGCTGCACTGCCCAGGCAGACACCGCGCATTCAGACCTATATCGAAGGGCTGGACGCCGGTCGCCTGGACCTGTGGCAGCGCCCGGACTTTCTGGCCTATATGCGCCAAAAGTACGGGCCAGATCCATTTGATGTCATTGTGACAATCGGCTCGGCGCCCATCCAGGCACTGTTGACACGCGCCCCGTCACTGGTAAAAAACCGCCCATGGGTGGTGTTACTGGCAGCGTCACGTGACATTGCAGCGCTGGAAGACTTTCCCAACGCCATCATCATCGGTGACCGGGAGGCGTTTTACGCCCGTAACATGGCGCTGCTCAAGGAGTTGCGGCCGGATCTGGAATCGCTGCTGGTGATCGGTCAACCGCCAACGCCGCTGGTTCGCGCAAGCATCGATGATGCGATTCAAAAGAGCCGACCGCTCTACCGCTCCATCGAACGGGTAGAGGACGCACGGGATACTGCACTCATTGAGCGACTGCGAAACGCCCCGCCCCATACCGGCGTGTACCTGGCCGGCTGGCTGCAGGATGCAACCGGACAGCGACTGGACGACAGGGAGGCCAGCAAAGCCATCGCAGCCAAGGTCGTGCAGCCGGTTGTTTCATCCTGGGACTTTGTTCTGGGCGGCGGCGTTGTGGGCGGGCAGATGGTGGCTGGAGCCAAGATCGGACAGCGTGCCGGTTCCGTGGTTGCAGACCTGCTAAGTGGAAAACCCACACAGGATTTTCAGCACTTTGAAGCGCTGGGTAGCCAGTTGATCTTTGACTATCGCGCACTGAAAAGACATGGCATACCGGAGTCGCGTCTGCCGCCCGGCAGCGAAGTGCGCTTTCGGTCGCCAAGCATGGCGCAGACTGACCCCTTATTGTTCTTTGGAACAATTGCGACCATCATTGCACTGGCATGGGGTCTAGGGGCCACCGTACTCATTTTGCGTGCACGCCAGAGCGCCACACAAAAAATAGCTGCCAATGAACGGCATTTCCGGACGCTGTTCGAAGCCAACCCCACGGTACTGCTGGTTTTTGATGCAGACACCTTGCGCGTACTGGCCTCCAACCGCAAGGCGCAGCAGGTGTTTGGACAGGACCGGCTGGAGCCCGACACCACACTGTGGGCGCTGCACTTCGTGCCAAAGGGCGAGCATGTCCATTTTCAGCGGGATGTGTTGCCATCTGAGTCCCAACGCGCGGAACAGCCACCGGTACGCCCGCTGCTCACACACAATGGTCAAACCATCCGGTGTGAAATTCACTCGCACGCCATTGACTACTACGGTCGGTCCGCCCGACTGGTGGCCGTGAACGACGTCACACTGCGCGTCCAGGCCGAAGACCGACTGGCCGACCAGAACGACTTTCTGAACAAGCTGCTGGATACGATTCCGCACCCCGTTTTCTGGAAGGGGGCTGACGGCCGATACCTGGGTGCCAATCAAGCTTTTTCCCAGCTCCTGGGGCACGCTCTGAAGGACATTGTGGGCCACTCCGTGCAAGAGCTGACACCGGAGGGGGTTTATCAGCGGTTCATCGATTCCGATACCCGCTTGTTTGCGCAGCCGGGAACGCAGACATTCGAGGACCGCATGGTGTTTTCGGACGGGCAGGCGCGCGATGTGTTGGTGAGCAAGGCCACCTACGGGCACCTGGGGGCCGAGGTGATGGGACTGGTAGGCACCATCATGGACATATCCCACATCAAACAGACTGAGGCACAACTGCGCGAGTTGAATGGGGAGCTGGAACAGCGGGTGCTGGACCGCACGGTGGACCTGACGCGTGCCAATGACGAACTGCAGCACGCCATGGTGCAACTCGCGCAGCGTGAAAAGATGGCCGCACTGGGCCGGCTGGTAGCGGGGGTTGCGCATGAATTGAACACACCGCTGGGCAATGCACTGACGGTGGCAACCACCTTGACCCACCAGGTTGATCAATTCCGGGATGTCTTTGCGCAGGGGACCCTGCGCCGATCCACCATGGAACAATTTCTGACCGAGGCAAGCCAGGCCTGCGACCTGTTGGAACGCAATACACGGCGGGCTGCAGAACTGGTGGCGAGTTTCAAACAGGTGGCGGTCGATCAGTCCAGCATGCGCCGCCGGCAATTTGAACTGCACACTCTGGTAGCGGAAACATTACGGACCGTGCTGGCCGGCCATCGCAACCAGGCCGTCAACATTGACTCTCACGTTGCGCAAGGGATCGTGCTCGACAGCTATCCCGGACCGGTCGAACAGATTCTCACCAACCTCATTGACAATGCGCTGCTCCACGCAGCACGCGGACGCAATGCGCTGCACGTCAGCATACGTGCCCGGATGGACGAAGCGGACGGGCAATTGATGCTGTCTGTGGCCGATGATGGTTGCGGCATGGATCACAGTACCGCCAGCCATGCCTTTGATCCATTCTTCACCACCCGCCTGGGGCAAGGCGGCAGCGGCCTGGGGCTGTATATCGTCTACAACCTGGTCACCGGCGTACTGGGTGGCACTATGTGCCTTGAAAGTACGCCCGGTGCAGGCACCCGCTTTGACTTGCGCCTGCCCTGCCGTGCACCAGAACACTGATCCAGTCACTTGGTGGTTGTGACGTCCTTCGCGCTGTCCTGACCAGCCGGCCCCTTTTGCGTTCGCCATATCGCAGGCGCCATGCCAAATTGCGAAATGAACCAGCGCGTAAAAGAGCTCGGCACCGAATACCCCAGCATGGCGGCAATACGTCCCATGGAGTAGCGCGAGTTTTCCATGTAGCGCACGACCAGATCGCGGCGCACACTATTGATCAAATCCGAGAAGCACTCTCCCGCTTCATCCAGGCGCCTTTGCAGGGTGCGCACATTCATGCCCAGTGACTGGGCGATCTGTTCAATGGTGGCGCGCTCCATTGGTAACAACAGGTAGATGGCCTTGCGCACTTCCAGCACAATGGAGGGCTCGTTGCTCCCAGGCAAGGACTCGACAAAACGCCGCGCGTAGCGGGCCATGACCGGGTCTGCCTGCGGATTGGGAAAATCCAGATCAGCAGCCGAGCAAACGATGCCATCGAATTCGCTGCCGAAATCGATGGCGCATCGGAACATGCGCCGATGCAATTGCAAATCGGCCGGAGCCTGGTGTGTGAAATTGACGCTGCGTGGATTCCAGTGGGTACCCAACAAGGCGCTGCAAGAGCGAAACAGGATGCCAACGGCCAACTCGGTGGCCTGGCGCATCGGCATGGGGGGATCGGTCACGATGGCTTCGCGAATGATCACGGTCGCTCCGACATTCTCGACAAAGAGGGCCAGAGACGGATTGAGCAAATGCCGGTACTCGATCATGGTCTGCAAGGCATCGCGCAGGGTACGCTGGTGTGACAGCAGCAGGCTGACCTCACCAAAATGCGACAACTGCCGCGACTCTGCCATGCGCAGGCCAAAGTTGACGCACCCCGATTCCTGCGCCGATTCTTCCAGCAGGGCCACCCCGGCTTCCAGGGTAATGAGCTGTTCAGGATTGGCCAGCAGTTTGGCGTCAAGCCCCAATCGGCGCAACACCGGACGCGGGTTCAGCCCCACATGTTGCGCCACCTCGAAATAATTGGTCAGGGCGGCAGTACGAATGAGTGTAGTCACGGCTTCTGAATCAATACGGATAGAACCATTGTGGTCGGCAGGTTGCTCGCCATCCTACCGCATGCAAAAAAAGAGGGGCTTGCGCCCCTCTGTCAAATCATCACCCGAAATATTTTCTCAGAACCGCATGCCTGCAACCAGACTCAGGTTGCTGCGGTCAATCAGCAGGTTGTAGTCACCGCCCGAGAAGCGGGTGTAGGCCACATCCAGGTAGTAATCCTTGCCCCACTCCGCACGCAGACTCGGGCGCACGGTCATGCGGCCCTGCGAGTAGGTGCCGTCATAGGAATAGCCGCTGATGTCCTTGGCGATGTACAAGGACGGCACCAGGGTTGCGCCCAGCAGTGCGTTGGGGTAGCGTGCCATCACATTGAAGCGAAGGCCCACCGCATCGGTGGTGACAAAGCCATCTGTCGTACAGGTCTTGCCCGCCGCACCGGCAGGAATGCCGTTGGCCTGAATGGCCTCGGAACAGGCCGACAGGCTGCCATTCAATTGCACGTTGGGAGCCGCTCCATACGAGAAGGCCCGACCATAGCGCAGCACGTTGGGGTCCGGCAGGTTGTCCACATGGCTCACGCCCAGCTCCGCCACCAGCACAACACGCTCCGCACCCAGCGTCTTGGGCAACACCTGGTTGCCGCCAATGCTGGCGGTGGTGACGCGCAAACGGTCGAATGCGTCGTACACACTGCCCATGGGTAACGTGTTCAGCCCTTTGGAGATGTTGAGTGCGGCGTTGGTCACCAGCGGCTGCAGGGCGGCGGTCAACAGGTCGTTGCCGTTCCAGTTGAGCTGTGCATTGGGACGCACCGCAAACTCGCCATACACCCGTGTCGCAGCAGCCAGCTTGGAATCAAAGCTCAGGCCGAAGAGCTGCACATCGTTCGCATAGGTCACGCCGTACTTCATGCCATTGGGATCGGCCAGCGAATTGAACGCGTAATTGAACACGGCTCCAGCCGGCCTTTGTGCGGCCGACAAGGGTGCCAGGTTGATGGGAGCGGTATTCGACAAGGCCACCGTCGGGGTGTAGACGCGAAAGCCCGGCACGTTGCTGCTGGTGTTCATGGCGTAGCCACGGAACTCGGTGTTGATCGAATCGGCCAGGTAGCGCATTGTCACTCCCCACTGGCCATCATCTTTGGGCTTGGCATCGGCGCCGCGGTGCAGGTAGTAGCCGCTCTTCAACAAGGCCGGCTCGCTCAGCGAAGCCACCGTGGTCAATGGGCTGCCCAGTGCGGCGGGGAAGGGGCTGGTGTTGCCAAATGCAGCCGCCAGGTTGCAGCCCTGGGGCAAGAGCGACGCCACATCAAAGAAAGTGCCGCAGCCGGGGAAGGCGGGTGTGCGGTTTTCAAACTTGACGAAGCCATCGGCGCCCCAGTTCTTGCCCGCGGCCAGGCTGGCCGAGAGCATGGCGGTGGGCAGCTTACCCTCTTCCGGCAGAGCGCCCGGGCGCACGGCGGCGGCGTAATCCAGGGAATTGACGGCAGAGTTGATGCCGCCACCAATCAACAGCGCCTTGCCCCAATCCAGGGTCTGGCGACCCAGGCGGGCCTTGACTTCGGTGCCGTCGGCGGGCTTGAACGTTCCGTACAGGTAGACGTCGCGCAGCAGCAGGTTGCTGAACTTGGCCTCGGGCGCGAAGCCGTTGTCGCTCAGGGCGGCGCCAGCCTGGTAGCCGTTGGCATAGCTGCCATAGGCACGGCTGCCGTTGGACAACTCGGTATCGGTCCAGCCGTAGGCGCGCATGAAGAATCCGGCGTCCTTGCCGTGGATGTCCAGATCCAGCAAGGCCTTGAGTACGGTGGAGACTGCTCTGTTCTTCTCGAAATTGACGTCGGCAGAACCGGTTGTACCAACCAGATTGCCCGCAGGCAATCCCACGACTTGCGAAGTCACGTAGGTGTAGGAGTTGGGGCTGGGGTCATCCATGCGCAGCATGGTGCCCACGGTGGCGGTCCCGCTGAGTTTGGCATCGAGTTCGCCCATCTTGAAGTCCAGGGCCAGAGCGGGAGCCGCAGCACAGGCCAAGGCGGCGGCTATGGCCACGTGGGTGGGTTTTAAGGGTGTCATCAGTGTCTCCTGTCTTTGCTTTGGTGGGGGTTTGGGTGAGGTGGATTCTTGTCGGTTCACAGGCTCCGGACTTTTCAATTGGCGACAAACAATTAGCTTTTCACGACACATTAGGGACAACCCTTGGACACTCCAAAACCGGTACGCCTTCGAAACAAGAGATACCCGGCCGCACTACCTACAATGCACACCCAACCATCACCTTGACCCGACATGAGCACCCACGCCGCCACTCCCGCTGACTCTGAAAACCCTGATGTGCCCAAGCCCTTCATGCGCACCATCAAGAGCTTTGTGAAGCGCGCGGGCCGCACCACCACCGGCCAGGCCAAGGCGTTTGAAGAACTGGGGCCCCAATTCTTGCTGCCCTACCAGGAAAGTGCTATCGATTTCGAAGCAGCTTACGCACATTCCACGGGGGCTACAGGCCAAAATGGCTTAAAAAATTCGCCGATTGTGCTGGAAATCGGCTTCGGCATGGGCGAGGCCACGGCGCACATTGCCGCCGTGCTGCCCGACACCCGCTTCCTGTGCTGCGAGGTGCACGAACCCGGCGTGGGCGCGCTGCTCAAGCGCATTGGCGAACAAGGCCTCAGCAACATCCGCATTTGTGCGCATGACGCGGTGGAGGTGATTGACCACATGCTGCCGCTGCAGAGTCTGGACGGCGTACACATCTTCTTTCCCGACCCCTGGCACAAGACCAAGCACAACAAGCGCCGCCTGATCCAGTCGCCGCTGGTGGCCAAGCTGGCGCGCCGGCTCAAGGTGGGTGGCTACCTGCACTGCGCCACCGACTGGCAGCCCTATGCCGAGCAGATTCTGGAAGTCTTGAGCGCCGAACCGCTGCTCAAGAACCGCGCCCTGGCCACCCACCCCGAGCTGCACGGCTACGCACCCAAGCCCCACTACCGCCCGCTCACCAAGTTCGAGAACCGCGGTATCAAGCTGGGCCACGGCGTGTGGGACCTGGTGTTTGAACGCATCTGAGGCCATGAGCCTGTACCGGCCGAACCCGCCGCCGGCCCGTAACGGTGTGGGCCCCAGCTGCGTGGTGTTGCAGCCGGGCCCGTGGGCGACCATGCTGGATTTTTTGGTGGAGCGCTTTCCCGGAGTGCCCGCCCACCAATGGCTGCAACGCCTGCGCAGCGGCGACGTGGTGGACGACCAGGGCCAGACCATAGCCCCCTATGCCGCCTTTGAAGCCGGACGCCGCCTGTACTACTACCGTGCCCTGGCTGCCGAGCCGCCCATTCCCTTTGAGGCCGTGGTGCTGTGGCAGGACGACCATCTGCTGGTGGTGGACAAGCCGCATTTTTTGCCGGTCGTGCCGTCCGGCAAGTACCTGCAGGAAACCGTGCTGATCCGCCTGAAGAATGCACTGGGGCTGGAGGCACTCTCCCCCATCCACCGCATTGACCGCGACACCGCCGGGCTGGTGCTGTTCTCCAAGCAGGTGGGCAGCCGCGCGGCCTACCAGGAGTTGTTTCGCACGCGCCAGGTGGACAAGACCTATGAGTGCATCGCCCCCTGGAACCCGGACCTGCCCTGGCCCCTGCGGCGCGAGAGCCGGATCGTCGCATCGGCACACTTCATGCAGCAGACCGAGGTGGAGGGAGTGCCCAACGCACTCACCCACATCACGCCCATTGAAGTGCTGGGCACGCTGGCCCGTTATGCATTGAAGCCCGTCACCGGGCAGCGCCACCAACTGCGCGTGCACATGGCCGCGCTGGGCCTGCCCATCGTGGGCGATGGCATTTACCCGCATCTGACCCCCGAGGGCAGCGCGGACTACAAGCGGCCATTGCAGTTGCTGGCCAAGTCGATCGCATTCACCGACCCCATCACGGGATCGCCACGCGCGTTTGAGAGCGTTCAAAAACTCAGGGAGCTGGCCGCAAATTTTTCAAAATCACCAACCGACAATGGCTTGCTGAACAAATAGCCCTGGTAGTGCAAACACCCGGCAAGGGCCAAAAAGTTGCGCTGGTCCTCGGTCTCAACGCCCTCGGCAATCACGTTCAGACCCAGGCTCTGTCCCAGGGTGATGATGGTCTTGGCAATGGCGGCATCGTTGGCATCGGTCAGCACCTCGCTGACAAATGACTGATCAATCTTGAGTTGGTCCAGGGGCAATCGCCGCAGGTAGGACAACGATGAGTAGCCGGTGCCGAAGTCGTCCATGGAAAAGCGCACGCCGTGGGCTTTGAGCGACAACATCTTCTCGATGATGTCGCCCACGTCGTCGACCACCACGCTCTCGGTCAACTCCAGCTTGAGTCGATCGCCCCGGGCCCCACTGTATGCCAGCACGCCCAATACTTCGGCGACGAAATCAACCTGGCGGAACTGGCGCGCACTGACGTTGACGGCCAGTACCAGATCGGTCGTGTGTGCATGGTTCGCCCATGCCACCAGTTGGGCGCAGGCGCTCTGCAACACCCACAGGCCCAGCGGCAAGATCATCCCGGTGTCTTCAGCCAGGGGGATGAATTCCATGGGCGAGACCATGCCACGCTCGGGATGGCACCAACGCAACAGGGCCTCGGCACCCACGACGCCCCCGTCACGGTCCACTTGGGGCTGGTAGTGCAGGACGAACTGCAGGAGCTGAAGGCCCTGACGCAAATCCGACTCCAGCGCCGCACGGGCCGACACCACCGCCTGCATGGCCGGGTCGAAGAAGCGCTGGGTGTTGCGGCCCGCAGCCTTGGCTTGGTACATGGCAAGGTCGGCTCGCTTCAACAGGTCGTCGACCGTATCGCGGTAGTCGGCAAACAGGGTGATGCCGATGCTGGTGGTGCCGTGATACGGATGGCCAGCAAAATCATACGGTGCCCCAAGCGCACTCAGTATCTTGGCTCCCACCATCTCGGCCTGCGTGGCCGCTTCTTCCTTGACGTCGCTCATGGCTTCGAGCATCACGACGAACTCGTCACCGCCCAGGCGCGCGACGGTATCGCCTTCACGCACGCTGTCCGCCAAGCGCATGGCGACCTGCGCCAGCAACAAATCGCCTTTGTCGTGCCCCATCGTGTCGTTAATCGTCTTGAAATTGTCCAGGTCAATAAACAGCAGCGCGCCCACACACCCGCTACGGACACAGGCCACCAACGCTTGCTGCAATCGATCCAGCAACAGTCGCCGATTGGGCAGTTGGGTGAGCTGGTCGTAAAAAGCCAGATGCTGGATTTCGTTCTCGGCGGCCTTGTCCTGGGTGATGTCGGTATGCATGCCCACATAGTTGGTGACCTGGCCATCGGGCCCCTTGACCACCGTGATCGTCAGCCACTTGGGATACACCTCACCATTCTTGCGCCTATCCCAGACCTCGCCCTGCCAGGCGCCGGTGCGCCGCAGGGTGTCCCACATCGCGGCATAGAAAGACGTTTGGTGACGTCCCGACTTGAGCAGACTCGGATTCTTTCCAACCACCTCGTCAGCCGAATACCCGGTGATGCGGCTGAAGGCATGATTGACCCGCAAGATCACATTGTTGGCATCCGTGATCATCATCGCTTCCTGCGACTCGAAGGCCGTGGCCGCAATCCGCAGATCGGCTTCCACTTTGCGCGTTTCGCGCAAATACAGCACAACCGCCGAAACGGCCAGGATCAACATGCTGCCAGCGGCGGTGATCAAAATAAAAAGGCCAACGCTTTCGATATGGATGCGGGCCAACCCATCCATCTGGCCCGGCACACGAACGGTGAGCATGCCATCGGCCACGGACTCAGCAACCAGCACAGCGGGCTGGCCGCCATTCGCATCGGGCGGGACGCGCATCGCAAGCGGACGGTCCGGTGCGAGGACCATCACGCCTCGGGTGTCCGTTATGAATTCCGTACCCCGGCTCATCCACCGGGAAAAACCCGAGATATGGCGCATGACGACCACCGCACCCAAGAACTGGCCATTTTCCATAATCGGTTGCGAGTAGTACAGCCCGGCCTGCCCGGTGGTCAATCCCTGTACGTACTGATGGCCGGGCTTTCCATCACGCGCCTGGAGAAAGTACGCGCGCGCGCTGTTGTTCGAACCCACAGCACTGCCGGGCTTGTCAAAGTCGCTGGCGGCAACCGTGTCGCCGGCCGCATTGAGAACCAATATCGCATCCGCCTGGAGCTGGGCAGCCATGGTCAGCAATGCGTGGTTGAGCCTGGCATGGGCGCCAAAGCGGCGCACTGACTGATGGACATTTTCGTCAAGCGACAGCATCAGCGGAATGGCCTTGAGCAATTGCAGGCTTTCGTCGATGTGGGTGGCAATAGCCTGTGCATGTTGCCGGGTCAACTGCAATTCCTGCTGATGCAAATCGCGCACATGGTGGTCATGGTAGTAATCTGCACTCAGCCACGATGCGACACTCCAGCCGATGATCAGCAGCCCAATGACTTTGTAGGAGTTTCTAAGCGATAGCAAATTGGGTCTGACGACATAGGTGGCCACCAACGTCACGACAATGATCAATCCGGTTACCGCCAGAACGATGGCGGCCAGAAAGGGTGCGCCCAGTGGAGAATCCACAATGCCGCTGTCGCCCTCCTGAACAAAATAGGCTGCGGACATGCCCGTGTAATGCATGGCGGAAACGGCCAGCCCCATGGTCGATGCGCTAACCAAGGGAAGCCAGTTGCTCCAGCGAGAGACCCGCGCCTGCAGGCGAAACTTGATCCAGATGGCGAGGGTTGCCAACACAACGGCCGCCAGAATGGACAGCACAAACAGTGTGAGGTCGTAGCGCAGCAAGCCCTCCAGCCGCAAGGCGGCCATGCCGGCGTAATGCATGGCGCCAATACCCGAGCCCAGCAACAAACCACCCGTAACGAGTTGGCCGCGTGAGAGGGTGCGACGGCTGATGACGGTCAACGCCAGCGTGCAGGCCAGCACGCCGGGGATCATCGACAGCAGAGTGATGCTTGCGTCGTAACCCGTCGTGCACGGCAAACTGAAAGCCAGCATGCCGACGAAATGCATGGCCCAGATGCCCATGCCCAGACACAGGCCTCCAGCAGCAATCCACATGCGTCGGGCTGAAGCGACCGTGGAACTGGCCACGTGCTGCGAGACCAGAAGTGCCGCGTAGGATGAAAATATCGCTGCTGCGACAGACAGACTAACCAGGACCGGGTCATAGTGCCCGGCGTACAGCAGACTGCTGTTGGGCGGGGAAATGAAAAGATGGAAAAAGTCAACCATCACACCGAGAGTTCATAGTTTCGTCTACCAGCCAAGCAGGCCCGGCTGGTACAGCCGCGCATTGTTGTGCCCGGCGTTCTTGGCAACGTACATCGCGGCGTCGGCGTTCTGGGTCAGCGTCCGCTCATCGCTGCCGTGCTGGGGATACACAGCAACACCAATACTTGCGGAAATGCCAATACGGTGGTCGGCCAGTTGGAAGGGCTGGCTAACAGCGTTGCGTATTTTTTCTGCGACCAGCATGGCGTCCTGTTCGGCTTCTATCGTGGGCAACAGCACGACGAATTCGTCGCCACCGATGCGCGAAACGGTGTCCGACTCGCGCACGCAACTCTGCAGGCGTTTGCCCACTTCAGTGAGCAGCAAGTCACCCACTTCATGGCCGAGCGTATCGTTGACTGGCTTGAACTTGTCGAGGTCAAGGAACATCAGGGCCATGTGCGCCTCGCATCGCTTGGCCGTGGCAAGGGCCTGCTGCAGACGATCAGCAAACAGGGTCCTGTTGGGCAGACCGGTGAGTGCGTCGTAATGGGCCAAGCGTTGCATTTGCTCCTCGGCCTGTTTCTCCTTGGTGACGTCGCTGTAGATCGATGCAATCTCGCCATTGGGGAGTTTGTAGACGTAGTTCTCGCGCCATCCGGTGATGCGTTCGTCCTGATAAAAGGAGACCGGAAAATGTTCCGCTACGCCGTCTTTCCAGACGCGCCGAAACACGTCCAGCAGGCCCAGTGCGGTGATTCCAGGAAAGACAGCCACCACACTTTTGCCGAGCAGGTGTTCACGGCGCACTTTGTCTATGCGTTCCGCTGCACGGTTGAAGTCGCTGAAAAAGAAGTCCTGCCCATCTGGGGATGCCCGGTACACCGCCACGCCGCTGCTCAGGTTTTCGAACAGGTCTTTCAGGCGCACCTCACCTTCGCGTAGCAGCTCCTGCGTGCGTTTGCGCTCGGTGACGTCGCGCAGGAAGCAATAAATTCGCCCACCGTGCAAGTGGCTGTAATTGGCGCTGACCTCCATGTCCAGAATGCGGCCATCCTTGCGACGCTGGCGGGTCTCAAAGCGATCACTGCCCATTTCGAGCACCTTGCCGATATGGCGTGCGGTAGCCTCCGGCGTTTCCGTGGCCTCCACGCCGGTCACATCCATCTTCAGCAACTCCGCCCGGCTGTAATCCACCATGGTGCAATAGGCATCGTTCACCTCCAGGAAACGTCCGTGCAGATCGGTGACCCAGAAGCCGTCCAGGGAGGCGCGGATCATGACCTTGAACTGCTCTTCCTCGTTTCGCCGCAACGTCTCCACGAACGTCAAACGTTCACGGTTACGGGCGACCATGGGTTTGAACAGGAAAAAGTAAAGCACCGGGAAGATCATCGTCACCAGCAAGGTGGCGTCCACGAATGCCTCTATCCAGAACGTTTGCTGCGGCAGGTAGTGCAGCAGCAGCATCACGAGCGCCTCGGCGGCAAAAACCGTCAATGCAATGGTGACGAAGATCAGCGCGGGTTGTTTTGAAACGTGCGACGCCGCGGGATTTGCACCATTTGCATCATCCGTTTTCTGCCGCCCGTGTATTTTCATAGCGTTCCCAGCGTTGGCCGCGCATCCGCAGGGCGCTACATAAATCGTAGCACCCTGTCACATTCCGTCAACTCCACTGCACCTTGCCGTTCGCACCGTACCAGGTATCCACCCGGGTGGCGACTTCGCCCTCGATGCGGGCACGGCGAATTTTCATGGTGGGTGTCAGGAAGCCGTTCTCAATGGTCCAGGGTTGCTGCGCAATCACGATCATCTGCAGCTTTTCGTGGTTGACCAGCTCGGCGTTGACGTCCTTGAGCAGCTTGTTCAGCTCGGCTTCCACTTCCTTGCGGAAAGCCACATCCTTTTGCTTGGGGCGCACGCCCTCACCCAGCACCACCATGGCATAGGCGGCGGGCTGACCCAGACCCGAGACCATGCTCATTTCAATCAGCGGATGGGCATTCAACAGGTTCTCAATCGGCGCTGGCGCCACGTACTCGCCCTTGGAGGTTTTGAACAACTCCTTGACCCGCCCGGTAATCTTCAGCAGGCCATCGGCACGGCGCTCACCCCGGTCGCCGGTATGGAAAAAGCCATCGGCGGTGAAGACCTCGGCGTCCAGATCGGGGCGCTTGTAGTAGCCCACCATCTGGCCGGGTGATTTGATGAGAATTTCGCCCTCTTCGCTGATCTTCACCTCGACGCCCGGCAAGGGCACACCCACGCAGCCGGGCGCGTTGATTTCGGGTGTGGAGTTGTGCGAGTAGGCAAAATCCTCGGACATGGCATAACCCTCAATCAGGTTAAGCCCCAGATTGCGATACCACGAGATCAGCTCGGCCGGAATGGGGGCAGAGCCACTGCCCGCCAGCAAGGCCTGATCCAGGCCCAGGTTCTTCAGGATCTTGCGCTTGACGATGCCACTCAAAATCGGAATGCGCAGCAGGCGGTTGAGCTTTTTCGGCGGCATCTTGGCAAAAACGCCCTGCTGGAACTTCAGCCACAAGCGGGGTACCGAAATGAAGGTGGTTGGCCGCGCACGGTTCAAATCCTGCACAAAGGTGTCCAGGGTTTCAGCAAAGTAGACATGGGTTTTGCCATCGACCAGTGACGCGCACTCTACCCAGGCGCGCTCGAACACGTGGGCCAGCGGCAGGTACGACAGGACCCGGTTGTCTTCGATATCGCCAATGCGGGATTTGATGTCCTTCGAGATGTATTCGCTCACCTTGGTGATGCGCTCAAAGCTGTGCATCACGCCCTTGGGGGTTCCGGTGGAGCCTGATGTGTACAACAGGATGGCGATATCGGTACCGGCCCGTGCCGCACGCCCGGCCAGCGGCGCGGTACGGCCCACGATGTCATCCCACTTCTCAAAACCGGTCTTGGGCGCCAGCGGGAATGCCACACAGGGCAACGTTGCCGGGACGCCGGGCTTTTGCTGCTCCCAGCTGTCGAGCTTGCCCACAAATAGCAGGCTGGCACCACTGTGCTCCAGCACATAACCCACCGTTTCAGCGGTTTCCGTGGGGAAGATCGCCACGGTTGTGCATCCCGCCATCCAGATGGCCAGTTCGGCCATGATGAAGTGCGCGCAGTTCTTGGACAGAATGGCCACCCGCGCGCCTGGCTCCAGGCCCTGCGCCTTGAGGTACGCGGCCATGCGTCGTGACTGGTCCAGCGTCTGGCGCCAGGTGTAGTCCACCACCTGCCCGCCGCCGGTGGGTTGGGTCAGGTAGACCCGGTCCGCCAGCTTGGCTTCGTGGTCGTAAACATAGTCCAGAATCAGTTTGGGTTTGGCCACCGCAGGTCTCCTTGAATATTGAGACTCCAGAATACCCCAATAGAGGCCTGCGGTAACCTGCCGAAAACCCTGCTGGACTCAGCCCTTGAGTTCGGTAGCCGTGATCTGGTACTTGAACTGATCGGGCTCGTACGAGTCCAGGCGCCCGGCCGCATTCTCGGCCGTGGGGTACATGAAAAAGCCCAGCTTGGGGCCCCTGGAATGGGGCAAGCTCACGTCGTGGGCCACGTTGTAGCCCATCCAGTTGCCCTCCCAGCCGCCAAACAGGTGTTGGTTGACCGGGGCAATCAGCGGGTCTTGCGCCGACTTGATCCACTGCGGAGTCTCCTGGCGCATGACCTTGGTCACATCGGCCGGGTCCATGGCCACCCACCCAAAACCGGCCAGGTAGACCTCGGCGCGGCAGTGCTGTGCACCCTTGAGGCTGGCCGGGTTGCCACCCAGCTCACGGTAGCCAAAGGCGCTGGGCGCCACGCGCAGGCCATACACATCACGCGCCGGCACGCCCACCGAGCGGCACAGGCCGACAAACAGCGCGTTCAGGTCGGCACACTTGCCGCCCAGATTGCCGGTTTCCAGCATGCTCTCAATGTCACCGGCTCCGCAGCCGCGCACCTTGGGCTCGCGGAAGGTGTTGACAACGATCCAGTCGTAGAGTTTCTTCACCTTTTCCACATCCGTCTTCGCGCCCCGGGTGGCGGCCAGCGCGGTCTTGCGGACCAGGCCGCCGGTGGGCAGCAGTTCGGTGGGGCGGGTCCAGTAGGCGCGCGCCTCGGCATCCACCAGGCTTGCGTCTTTCTTGCCCCAATCTTGCGCCCGGTTCTGGGTCTGCACGCGGCTGGTCAGCTCCACAAAGGGCTTGGCTTCGTTGTCGGCAAACTCCACATAGAGCATGCGCGCGCCGTAGTGCGTGTCGACTTCCAGGCTGGCTTTGCCATTGCTGGAAAAGCTGCTTTCCAATGATTGTTGCCAATCGTTGTTGACCGATGGAATGGGCAACCAGACGCGAGTTTGGCCCTGGGGCTTGAGGATGTCGACCCGGGTGGTCACCTCAAAGGTGCGCCAGGTTCCGGGCGCCGGGCTGAACTGGCGCTGGGTGGGCGCGGGCGACTGTGCAAAACTAATAGCAGGTAATGCAGTGCTGGCGAGGGCTACAGCCGAATTTTTTAAAAACGTGCGGCGTGAATCGGCACATGCGGCGGCTTGAACGGTGGTCATACAGAGAACTCCGGATTAGGTGAAAAACGGGCGCAATCGGCAGTGGTCAAAACACCTCGAACTTGGCACAGGCTGACGCGGGTCAAGCCCGCAGCGGCCGCCAATTATCGCCATGGGCCCCTCAAAGCGCTGGCCACAACCGGTATATTCAACGCTCCGGCACCCCCGGTCCCCTCTTTTGCGCCCTGCTTGCGCTCCCTTCTGGATGAATTTGTTTGAGCTCTGACGTTTTGGCCGACCTGGCGCTGGCCGCTTTCGAAAAAGTGGTGGGCGCAACCCCTGGCTTTCGCCCCCGCCCCGGCCAGCATGAGATGGCGGCCTGTGTGGCCGCCACGCTGGCCCGCGCCGACCTGGGCGAGCACCCCACGCCCACCAAGGCCATTGCCGTGATCCAAGCCGGCACCGGTGTGGGCAAATCGGCCGCGTATTCCTCCACGGCCATCGCGCTGGCGCTGGAGCGCAAGACCCGCGTGCTGATCTCCACCGCCACGGTGGCGCTGCAGGAACAGCTGATGACCAAGGACCTGCCGGCGCTGGCCCAGACCATGGACAAGCCCTTTGTGTTTGCGCTGGCCAAGGGGCGCGGGCGCTACGTGTGCAAGCTCAAGCTGGAACGGTTGGTGGGCAACGGTGGCACGGCGGACGATTTGTTCGATGCCGACAACGACGCGCCCACGCCCGCCAAGTTTGGCACCAGCCTGTCGCAGGAAGAGGCCGAAGAACGCCGCATCCACCTGTATGAAACCATGGCATCCACGCTGACCACCGGTAGCTGGGACGGCGACCGCGACACGCTGGCCGAGGCGCCCGACCCGCGCGACTGGTCTACCGTGGCCGCCGAGCGCCACACCTGCACCGTGCGGCACTGCCCGCGCTTTCGCGACTGCAGCTATTACGAGGCGCGCACGCGCCTGGCCGAGGCGAACGTCATCGTTGCCAACCACGACCTGGTGCTGGCATCGCTGGGCATGAAGACCCTGCCCGAGCTGGACAACTGCCTGGTGATTTTTGACGAAGGCCACCACCTGCCCGCCGTGGCGTTGGACCAGTTTTCCAGTGCCATGGACATGAGCAATCTGCGCTGGCTGGACAAGCTGCCCAAGATTCTGACCGAGGTCAGCAGCGCCCTGCACCTGCACGTGGGCGAAGACGTGGCCACCGTTACCAGCCAGCTCAAGGGTGCGCTCACGCAACTGGCCCGCATGGCCATGGAGCTGGTGTGGGAGCAGACCGGTCAGAACGCGCAGGGCGAAGGGCAGGACGGCACGCTGCGCTTTGCCCACGGCAAGCTGCCCGAGGCACTGACCGAGCCCGTCACGCAAATCCATGCGCAGGCCGCCGGCCTGTCCAAGGCGCTGGAAGCGCTGGGCCTGGAGGTGAAGGCCATCGCCAAGGAAGACCCTAGCCAGGCCGTGCTGTGCGCCCAGCTGTACGCCAAACTGGGCGCGCTGGCGCCGCGCCTGGGCAGTGTGGTGTCCACCGCCAGCCTGCTGCTGGAACACGGGCCGCAGCCGCTGGCCAAGTGGCTGCAGGCCGAGAGCGAACACGGCTACCTGACCATGACGGCGCACGCCTGCCCCATCGTGCCCGGCGACCTGCTGCGCCAGTTCTTGTGGAGCCAGGTGCGCGGTGCCGTGGTGACGTCGGCGTCGCTGACCAGTTGCGGCAGCTTTGACTATTTTCTGCATGAGGCCGGGCTCATCAACAACCCCAACGTACAGGCGCTGGAAGTAGCCAGTCCGTTTGACTACGCCAGGCAGGGCCTGCTGACCGTGGTGCACACCAACGCCGACCCCAAACAGGCCGACGCCTACACCCGCGAGATGGTGGCCGAGCTGATGAAGGACTTGGCCCAGGTGGAACGCGGCGCGCTGGTGCTGTTCACGTCCCGCGCGCAAATGCGGGTGGCAACCGAAGCCTTGCCAGCCGCGCTGATGGAGGTGGTGCTGGTGCAGGGCACGCAGTCGCGCGCGCGCCTGCTGGGCAGCCACATGGCGCGCGTGGAGTCGGGTTTTCCATCGGTCATTTTTGGCATGCAGTCGTTTGGCGAAGGGCTGGACCTGCCAGGTCCGCTGTGCGAAACGGTGTTCATCACCAAGCTGCCGTTTGCGCCACCCTCGGAGCCGGTGGACGAGGCCCGCGCCGAATGGCTGCGCAGCGTGGGGCGCGACCCCTTCAGCGAACTCGTCATTCCGGCCACCGGCATCAAACTGCTGCAATGGACCGGCCGCGCCATCCGCACCGAGGACGACCACGCCGCGGTGATCTGCTACGACAAGCGTTTGCTGCTGCAAAGCTATGGCCGGCGCATGCTGGCCGGTCTGCCGCCGTACCGGGTGGAGCAGCGCAAGGCTGGTGGAATAGCCTGAGGCCCGTGCAGGTTGTCGATTTGGTACCATGACCACCAACCCTGCCAACGTCTCCAAGGAGCATTCCATGCAGCGCAGACCGTCCGAGGTGCTTCGACTCAATCGGGATTTGATCCGAAGCGTTGCCCTGCTCCACCGTACAGAAAACCTGCGGGTCTTTGGATCGGTCTTGCGCGGCGAGGACACCGAGTCCAGTGATCTGGACTTGCTGGTTGACCCCTTGCCCGGCGCCACTCTGCTAGACCTTGGCGCCATTCAAATTGAGCTGGAAGAATCCCTGGGCATTTCTGTGGATGTACTGACACCTGGTGACTTGCCAAAAAAGTTCAGGGATCAGATTCTCAAAGAGGCCATGCCGGTATGAATGCGAAGCAGAGGCAACTTCGGCACGATGACTATGTGGAGCACATTCTGGATGCGACACGGCAAGTGCGCAGCTACGTCGAAGGCATCACCAAAGAAATATTCCTGCAAGACCGAAAAACCCAGGATGCGGTCATCCTGAAAATTCTCGTCATTGGTGAGGCTGCGGCCCAGATTCTGGGCGAACACAGCGACTTTGCACTGCAGCGACCAGACATCCCCTGGAACCAGATGAAGGGGATGCGAAACAGAATGGTCCACGGGTACTTCGAGACCAACCTTGATCTGGTGTGGGAGACCGTGCAGGTTTTTCTACCGGAACTTGAACGCAAGCTGCAGCAAACGGCGCCGGGCGGGTTAGCGGCGGGCTAATGCTACGTCCGGCGCATGCTGGCGGGGCTGTCGCCGTACCGGGTGGAGCAACGCAAGGCTGGCTCCCTCTGAGGATTTTCACGGGTTTTCAGAGGTGAATTAGCCTGTAGGCCCCGTGAAATGTGCGTAAGCAGCTATCATAAATGTAGCAACCAAAGCAAGTTTGACTCGTGCACCACTGCCGCGCTGGCACGCTCCTGGATGCCCAGTTAGAGAACATTGCAGTCAGCGCTCATTCCAAAATCATCATGTCCTTTGCGGCCATCACGGCCCTGACCGATTCCCTCTGCGCCAAGCCCCTCAATGCGGAATACCGCCCGGCAATCCATCACGTTATGGATGCTCGGGTGTTCAGGGGCGGCTCTTCGTTTTAGAGAAGACGAACCTTCGTTAGTGAGCCTTTTCGCACGGATGGGCCCTCCGCCCCAGTCAGCCCGCCGCCGGTGCCTTGAGCCTGATCCGGCACAGGAACGCCAGAGTCGCCAGCGCGCCGCCTAGCAAGACAACGGTTGAAGGCTCCGGCGCCGCCATTTCCAGCGTGTCGATCACGGTTGTGATGGGGAAACTGCCCAAACTGCCCAAACCGGACAAAACCAGAGTGTCGAAATGAGCCCCTGCGAACCCAATGAACCCGGGGCCCGGGTCATCCGCCAGCGCCTGTTGATACGCTGCATCAAGAAAGGTCTTTTCGTTCAGCGCGTTGGCGAGGGCGATCTGATCAACTTGGTATTGTCCCTGCAGCACCGCCAATTGCGCCTGGTCCGTTTGGAGTTGCGCCGCTGCAGCTTCCGACTGATCGCTTGCATTGCTCAATGCAACGAGATCTGCGGCAAGAATTGGAAGATAGATTGCATCGCATATGAGATAGTAAGACGTACACGTCGCCCACTTGACATAGTCGAGGATGTACGCATTAACCGTTGCGGCGACATTTGCCTGAGCCGCGTTGACGTTTGCCTGGTCCGCGGTGACTTTGGCCGTCTGGCTCTGAAGAGCCGAACTGTCCGCGGCGACCTTGGCCGCCGCCAGCGAATAGTCCGCGTCGGCTGCCGCAGCGTCCGGGTAGGTACCAGCGACCGTTAGGAACCGCGCCGGCCGCAACGGCAGGTCGGTCGACGCGACCAGTTGACTACCGAGGTAGGCGCTGAGGGTTCGCGCCCCACAGCACGGATTCCAACCGACGTCCGCATACGCAAAGGCAGCGAATTTCTTTGGCTCGCTGAATCGGATGAAGATATCGGCGCCGCTGGCATTGACAAGGCTGCCACCAGAAAATCCTGGCGCGGAACTCTGCCCGATCGAACCATCGTCGTACCGGACATTCAGGAATGTGACGCCCTCCGCAGCGAACTGGGTCGTTACAGCGCTACCTGCAGTGAGCCCACCGCCGTCAAACGTCACCGTATCGCAAACCGGACAGGGATCCGGCACCCCCAGCAAGAAAGTTGGGTAGGCAAAAGCGGTACCGGGGAACACCAGCGCAACACCTGCGAGCAACATCGTGATCTTGGCCCGAAGGCCGAAAACACTAGACATTTGCATGATGACCTTTCTTATTGGCCGGGGAGTATGCTGTTGCTGCCGCTGCCTGACGATCAGATAAAAGGGAATGCAAGACCCGCGCCAGGCAAAGATTTCGCTTACATATCAACGAGTCGTTGTGTGAGCATGTCCCACACGACGACTCACTGTAAATGGATTCGACACGTTCGTGACATTTCGCAATCCCCGTCCGCATCTGCCCCCATAGGATTTTCGAGCCGTCGCATCCATGCGCCTCATGGGGTTGAAAAGCCTGTCCGTGCACGGCAGTTTTGAACGGAGCACATCATGTCTGGAACTCCAGCACGCTATTTCCGGGGCCAGGCCTGTTGCGACGGGCGGGCTCCTGTGTGGGGCTATCTGTACGAAGCGGGCATGGGTGCCATCGGTGGTCCGCTCGGCGATGACGAGCAGGTGGCCATCGCGGCAGTCGCGAACTATGGCGGTACGTTCAGGGCGGGGCATCCGTCCCAGCTCATGCCGATGGAGCATACGAACCTGGTTGACTGGAATCGCCCTGTCTTCATGTCGGCGGCCGATTCATGGGGCCCGCCCTTCAACCGGGACCTGCCGCGCCTGACCTGTTTTGCCGACCTGCCTTCGCTGCCGAACCCCGACGTCGGCCCGCAGAATGGCCTTCCGCACCATCAGCAGACGCTGGACTATCAGGCGCGCGAGCGCGCCAGGCAGGTTCCGTTCATCCACTTTCGCATCGTCTACAACGAGGCGACCGGACAGCATGCCGTTCAGATCCTGTGGTGTGAAAGCTGCCGTGCGGACACCGATATGTGGGACCAGTTCTGTTCGGACCTCGGCGCTACGTTCACGGAGATGGTTCCCGTCATCCGGGGTATCGCCATGATCTGCTCCTACGTTCCGGTGTTGGGAACCGGCGTGGCCTTTTTGATCAACACCACCACCAGCCTCGCCCAAGGCCAGAGCCTTGATGCCGCGTTTCTCGATGGCATCGGGGGAGCGCTTCCGGGGCAGCCCATGTCCGGGGTGGCGTTCACTGCCGCCCGCTCCCTCGTCAATGGTGACCGCATCGACAAGCTGGCCGTTCAGGCGGCCCTCGCCGCGCTGAACGTCGATCCGCTGGTTCGCGACGCCGTCGGAACCGCGGTCGAGATTGCCATTGGCATCGCCAAAGGTAACAAGATCACGAAAATCGCCCTGGAGCAGCTTCGCGAGCGACTGCCCGAGTCCGGCAAGAAGGCAATGGACATTGCCCAGCGCGCCTGTGCCGGTGAAAATGTGGGTAGCATCCTGTCCGAGGAAGCCATGGCTGCTGCGCGCAACGCCGCCGCGCAAGGCGAGGATGCCGTCAACGCCTTTGTCGCCCAGGCCGGCTTTCAAAGCGCTCTGGAAGGCCTGCCGCCAGAACTGCAGGACGGCGTCAAAGCGGGCATCGTGGTTGGCGTCATCGAGGGCAAGGACAAGCAGTTCGTGGGCACCTTCGGCTCGGTGGCCGAGAGCAACGCGCCGGTCAACGAGACCTATTTGCAGAAAGGGCAAAGGCTGATCGATTCGGGCGCCAAGTACGGCAGCACACTGCTCTCCGACATCGTCAGGGGCAGTTCATTCACCATCGCCATCGATGCCTACGATGCCCTGAATGGCGTTTGGGGCAAGCGGACGATCCAGTACAAGGCGGATGGGCCGTGGGCCGCCGATGAGAGGCCGTTGACCGACGCATGGCGCCGTGGATTCACGATCGCCCTCGGCGTTTGCCAGGGTTCATCCGAGCGAGGTCCCGGCCAGACGGCGGTCTACCAGACCATGGCCGAGGCCGGTGGGCGAGACGGATTCGATGCCGGCCAGGCGGTTGCCTGGTGGATGACCAGGCACGACATCCAGCACCTGGTCGTCAGTGCCACGGAAGCAAAAGCCGGAGGCGCCGCGAGCCGGGTTCTGGACGCGTTGGCGGCTCAGCCGTCGAATCCGTTAGCCCGACTGCGCCGCCGCCCTCCCTGATGTCGACCGCGGTGTGACCGGACGCTAGCCAGCCGGGCCCCACCGACCCGACTCCGGGCACACACTGGTCCGTGCGCCGTTCACCCGGACTTGCTCTTCATCCAGTCGCAGCGCTGTCGAAGGGTCGATGTCGAAGGCGATCTGCAGCGCTTGCGCAACATGGGCATTCTCGATGGGAAGCTCCCAGGTCAGGAATACCTGGGTGCAATCCTGGTCCGGGGGAAAGTCGGCCACGTTAAAGCCGCTGCTGTGGCGCGCAATGACGGCGTGGGGCCGGCCCGTATCGAATACCACCACCGTGCCCCTGACCAGCGGGATTCGCTGGCCTGTGGACGGGAAATGCACGTCCAGGCCCCGGTCCTCGCTCAGGAAGAGATTGCAGAAGGCCGCACCGCCATACTGTGCGCCGTCATGGTGGTACCGCGCGCCGCGGCAGGCCATCAGGGCTACGTCGCTGGGGGCCAGCACGTCTTGCAGACCGAGCATGCGCGTCCAGTCGGTTACCGCCTGCACGCAGTGCCTGTAGTCCGGCCAGCGCACACGCGCTCGCGCCAAGGGCAATGCCTCGACGTCTCCGGGCTCCAGGCCCAAGCGCAACGATGTCTCCCTTTCCCAATCGGCTACCAGCCTTGCCGGAGGCGCAGGTATGTCGACCGTGCCTGACAGCACGACATCACTCACGCTGCGACTGCGGATGGCATCGCCACTCCAGTAATAGGAAGCAAGGACGTCTCGCACGCGCTGCGGTGGAGGGGATGGGCTCATCCGTACGAGTGTAGTAATGTCGGTATCCGTAGTAATCTCCATCCGAACCCAGCAAGGGTAAAAAAAAATCAGCCATGCACACCACCGAACGCGCCACCGCGACGGATTCGCGGCAACTGGCAGGCACTGACCTGGCCGCCGCGCTGCGCGACAGCCGCCAGCGCACGCTGGCGCTGGTGAACGATTTGAGCCCCGCGCAATGGAGCCCGCCCCGGAAAATCGGCATCAACCCCATTGCCTGGGAGCTGGCACACATTGCCTGGTTTGCCGAGTTCTGGATTCTGCGCGGCCCGCACCACCGCGATGCGCAGGGCTATGCCCAGGCCGCACATCCGCCCCGCTTGGCCGGGCCCGATGCGCTGTTCGATTCGTCCCGGCTGGCACATGCACAGCGCTGGGTTGAAACCATGCCATCGCGCGCGGCGCTTGCGCCCATGCTGTCGGGCCAGCTCGATACTTGCATCCAGGCCCTGCCGACCACCCGCGCCGATGCGGCGCCCGCAGACCGTGCGCCAGACCCGCTGTATTTTCATCGTCTCGCGCTGTTCCACGAAGACATGCACGCCGAAGCCTTTTGCTGGATGCGCGCTGCGCTGGGCTACCCGGCACCCGAGGGGTTGGCGTTGCCGCAGGTGCCCACGCGCACGCAACTGGCCGTGCCCGGCGCAGAGACCTGCATCGGCTACCGCGCCACGGAGCCGGGCTTTGCCTTCGACAACGAACGCCCCGCCACTACCGTGCGCCTGCGCAGTTTTGAAATCGACAGTGCACCCGTCTCGGCAGGCGACTATGTCCGCTTTGTGGACGCCGGTGGCTATGACGCCGCGCAGTACTGGCCAGGCGACGCCGGGGTGTGGCGCGCGCAGTCAGGCTGCGCGCACCCACAGCGTTGGCGGCGTGGCCCGCACGGCGCGTGGCAGATGCGCTGGTTTGACCAGTGGGTGGCGCTGGACCCCGGCGCCGCCGCCCTGCACCTGAACGCCTTTGAGGCCCAGGCCTATTGCCTGTGGGCCGGGCGGCGCCTGCCCCGCGCCGCCGAATGGGAACATGCGGCCCAAGCGCAGGCCGGGTTTCAGTGGGGCCACAGCGTGTGGGAATGGACGGCCGATGCCTTTGCACCCTACCCCGGCTTCGCGCCCGGCCCCTACCGCGAATATTCGCAGCCCTGGTTTGGCAACCACCGCGAGTTGCGCGGCGGCGCCTTTGCCAGCCACACCCGCATGCACAATCCACGCTACCGCAATTTCTTCCAGCCGCATCGCACCGACGTGTTCGCAGGCTTTCGCACCGCAGCCCCATGAAACTCCCCCGCGTCCTCATCATCAGCCCCACATTGGCCGCTGCCAACAATGGCAATTGGCAGACCGCCTGGCGCTGGTCGCGCATGCTGCATCCAGCGTATGACGTGCACATTGCACAAAGCTGGAGCGGCGAGCCCTGCGATGTGCTGCTGGCGCTGCATGCCCGCCGCTCCGCCGACTCCATTGCCCGCTGGGCGCACGCCAAGGGCGCGGGCGCCAACGCACCCGGCCTGGCCGTGGTGCTGACGGGCACCGATTTGTACCGGGACATCCAGACCGATGCGCACGCGCAGGCGTCTCTGGCCTATGCCCGGCAATTGATCGTGCTACAGGAATGCGCACCCGATGCCCTGCCGGCGGCACTGCGCCACAAGGCCCGCGTGATTTTTCAGTCAACCGCTTCGCGGGCCACGGTCGCCAAAACTGCGCAGCATTTGCGTGCCGTGATGGTGGGGCACTTGCGCGACGAGAAGTCGCCGCAAACCCTGTTTGCCGCTGCGCGCCTGCTGCGGGACCAGCCCGACATTTTTATCGACCACATTGGCGACGCCCTGGACGCCGGCCTGGGCGCGCAAGCCCAAGCCTGCGCGGCCGAGTGCCCCCACTACCGCTGGCTGGGTGGCGTGCCGCATGAGGCCACGCGGCGCCACATTCAGCGCGCCCATGTGCTGGTACTGGCCAGCCGCATGGAAGGTGGCGCGCATGTGGTGATGGAAGCGGTGTGCAGCGGCACGCCCGTGCTGGCCAGCCATATTGCGGGCAACGTGGGCATGCTGGGCCCCCACTACGCGGGCTATTTCGAGCACGGTGACGCGCAAGGCCTGGCCAACTTGCTGCTGCGTTGCCGCGCCGACCAGACCGGTGCCACCGGCATCTACGGCCAACTGCAAGCCCAGTGCACCGAGCGCGCACCCTTGTTTGCACCGGCCACCGAGCAGGCCGCGCTGTTGGCGCTGGTACAGGAGTTATTGCATGCAAGCGCCTGACCAACCCATTTTGCGGGACATCGTGCTGGTGGGCGGCGGCCACAGCCACGTCGGCGTGCTGAAAAGCTTTGGCATGCGGCCCATTCCCGGCGTGCGGCTCACGCTCATCTGCACGGACGTGGACACGCCCTACTCCGGCATGCTGCCGGGCTATGTGGCGGGCCATTACGACTATGACGCGGTGCACATCGATTTGAGTCGCCTGGCCGTATTCGCCGGAGCGCGGTTGTACCGCGACGCGGTGGTGGGCCTGGACCGGGTCAACCGCAAGGTGCTGTGTCGCAACCGCCCGCCCGTGCCTTTTGATGTGCTGTCCATCAATATCGGCTCCACACCCCAGCTACAGGGCGTGCCGGGCGCTGCGGACTACGCGGTGGCCGTCAAACCCATCACCCGCTTCAATGAGCGCTGGCTGGCGCTGCTGGAGCGGGTGCAACGCCACCCCGGCACCACCACCGTGGCCGTGGTGGGCGCCGGTGCGGGTGGTGTGGAGTTACTGCTGGCCATGCAGTACCGGCTGCGCCATGTGGTGCGCAGCATGGGCCGCAACCCGGATGCGCTGACCTTTCACCTGTTCACCGACAGCGCCGACATCTTGCCCACCCACAACCCCGGCGTGCGCAGGCGCTTTGACGCGGTGCTGGCCGAGCGCCAGGTGGTGGTGCACCGCAACGCAGCGGTGACCCAGGTGCTGCCGGGGCGTTTGCAAACTGCATGGGGCCAAGTCATTGACGCCGATGAAATCGTCTGGGTGACCCGCGCCGGTGGTGCGGCGTGGCTGCAAGACACCGGCCTGGCGCTGGACGCGGACGGCTTCATTCAAGTGGAAGACACCTTGCAGACCGTGACCGACCCCGGCATTTTTGCAGCGGGCGACATCGCCAGCATGGTGCACTACCCGTTGGAGAAGGCCGGCGTCTTTGCCGTGCGCCAGGGCCCGCCGCTGACCGAGAACCTGCGTTTGAGCGTGCAGGGCCGTGCGCTCAAGCCCTACCACCCGCAGCGCCGCTGGTTGGCGCTGATCAGCACCGGTGACCGGTACGCGGTAGCCTCGCGCGGCTGGCTGGGCTTTGCCGGTGCCTGGGTCTGGCGCTGGAAGGACCGGATTGACCGGCAATTCATGCGCAAGTTCCAGGACCTGGCGCCGATGGACGCGCATGCCACAGGCAAGCGCTCCGGGGCGGCCCCGTCGCCCGCCGCGGTGCAACTCACCTCCGAAGAATCCTTGCAGGCGATCTCGGCCATTGCCATGCGCTGCGGCGGCTGCGGCGCCAAGGTGGGCGCCACGGTGCTGTCGCGCGCCCTAAGCCAACTGCACCCGGTGCAGCGCGATGAAGTGGTGATAGGCCTGCAAGATCCCGACGATGCCGCCGTGGTGCGCGTGCCCCCGGGCAAGGCCATGGTCCATTCGGTGGACTTTTTCCGCTCCTTCCATGACGACCCCTACCTCTTTGGCAAGATCGCGGCCAACCACGCACTGGGCGACATCTGGGCCATGGGCGCACAGGCGCAATCGGCCACGGCCATTGCCACCGTGCCCTCGGGCCTGGAGAGCAAGGTCGAGGACGTGCTGTTCCAGATGATGACCGGCGCGCTGGAGGTGTTGAACGAAGCCCACTGCGCCCTGGTGGGCGGTCACACCGGCGAGGGTCGGGAACTGGCCCTGGGCTTCGCCATCAATGGCCTGATCGACGACGACCCCGCCAGGATCTTGCGCAAGAACGGCATGCAACCAGGCGACGTGCTGATCCTGACCAAACCCATTGGCACCGGCACCCTGTTCGCAGCGCATGCGCGCCTGGCCGCCAAGGGCCGCTGGATTGACGCGGCCTTGCAGTCCATGGTGGTATCCAACCAAAAAGGCGCGCAGTGCCTGCGCGAATTTGGCGCCACCGCCTGCACCGACCTGACCGGCTTTGGCCTGCTGGGTCATCTGGTGGAAATGACGCGCCCCTCTGGGGTGGACGCAGAAATAGACCTGAGCGCCCTGCCCCTGCTCGACGGCGCACAGGCGTGTGTGGATGCGGGCATTACCAGCTCGCTGCAAAGCGCCAACGTGCGCCTGCGCCGCGCCCTGCGCAACCAGCAAGCCATGGCGACGCACCCGCGCTACCCGCTGATCTTTGACCCGCAAACGGCGGGCGGCCTGCTGGCCAGCGTGCCGGCTGACCACGCAGAGGCCTGCATTGCCGCGCTGCGCGCGTTGGGCTACAGCCACGCGGTGGCGATTGGCCGCGTCCTGGCGCAAGGCGATGCGCTGGAGCCCATCACGCTGTGTGCGTAAAGAAATGGGATGGTAGACCCCGTGGAATATGCGCAAGCAGCTATCAAAAACATAGCAACTGACGGTGCGATACTTCAGACCACTTGGCGCTGCTGCGCGGTCGGCGTGCCGAGGATGAGTGGCATTCAAAGGTAAGGACGTAATGGTGAAGTCGTTTCTTCAAAAGTGGTTGCCGTCGGTTTTCGGCAAACCTGCGCGTCGGCGTCGATCTGCACCCGCCGCACCAGTTCCGGTGGAAGAACGCCGCGCGCCCAGTCCGCCCGCAGGCGAGGACGCACAGGCCAGCGCTGAACTGGCTGCGATCAGCGCGCGCCGACCCTTGATCTCGTCCGCGGGTGCGGTGGCCGGTTTCGAGTTTCGCATTGGCGAAGACGTGGCCCGGCACCTGAAGCGGCACACGGACGCGCACGCGCGCACGGCCCGGGTGGCGGCCTTGTTGACCTCGGCATACGCGGTGGTGCAAACGGGTCGCATCGGTTTTGCCCGCATGCCAGCCCAGTGGCTGGTTCATGCAACGGACGCGCAAGTCGGACCGGGCGTCCTGATCGGACTTGAAACTACCCCGGCTGATGTGCCGGTCTCAGGAACCACGGTGACCGTTGAACAGGCCGTGGCGGCCTTGCGGGCCAAGGGCGTACAGGTTGGATGGGGGCTGGAGTTTGATGCCAGGAACTTGCCGGATTTTGTGTTGTTGCGCCAAGGGCCACACGCCATGTCCACTGTGCTGGAATCCAAAACCACCTGGCCCGCTGCATGGCAGGGACTGCCGGTTCTGGTCACCGATATCGGCCATGTGGAAGAACTGGAAATGGCCTTGTACAACGGCGTAACCTACGCCTGTGGCGCGCTGGATCGCGAGGCTACTCCCGCCGACCCCGCAGGCCAACACCCGGTGCCCCCTGAGGTGCGGCGTGTGGGCCTGCTGTTGAACCAATTGACATCAGGCGCCGATACAGCCGTGATCGTGGGTGAGATCAAAGGAGACATTGGCTTGTCGTACCGGCTGCTGCGTCTCATCAACAAAGCCAGTTATGCCCAGCTTGGCGGCCATGCCAGCGTGGAGCAGGCCGTATTGCTGTTGGGCCGGTATGAGCTGTATCGGTGGCTGTCCATGCTGCTGGTGCAATTTGCCGGCATCCGCAAGGCCTCCTCGGCCTTGCAGGAGATGACGTTGTGGCGCTCGCGCCTGCTGGAACTGGTGGCTATCGACAAACAGGAGGCATCACCCGATCAGTTCTTCACGCTGGGTCTGGCCTCCATGCTGGGCCAGATACTGAAGATCAGCGAGGCGGAGGTTGTCAGCACGATCAACCTGCCTGCCCTTGCCAGCCAGGCCCTGCTGGAGCATTCCGGGCCGTGGCATCCCTACCTGGAAATGGCCAAGCGTCTGGAAGCACGCACGCTGGACCTGACCGCGGAGCTGGCGCCACAGTTCAGCGACACGGCCCGCTTGCTGATGCTGTCGGACCAGGCGTGGCGCTGGGCGGCAGAGCAAACAGCGCATATCGATGCGCCCGACGCCGGCACAGTGGTGTAGCGCAACACTTCGTCTGCCACTGCCCCGCGGCTACATACCCCACGGAGTATGCGATTGTGTGTCACAATATAAATATCAGTGAATACCAATATATGGATATTCATTTTCAATACCGACACATGTGCGATGGCGCACGAGTGGAATTTTGGAGTGCCCAGTCATGAACAACAACCTGTTAGCCCGCACCTTCGCAGCCATGGTTCTTACCATTGCCAGCCTTATGGCGTTTCCAGCACATGCGCAGGACGAAGCAGCCGATGCACTGATCAATCGGGTGTCCTCTGAAGTCCTTACCAGCATTCAGAGCGACTCATCTTTTCGCAACGGCGATATGTCCAGAATCGTTGATCTGGTCGACAACAAGCTTATGCCGCACATCAACTTCAAACGCATGACGGCTTCTGCGGTCGGTCCGACCTGGCGCCAGATGGCACCCGAGCAGCAAAGTCGCTTGCAGCAAGAGTTCAAAATATTGCTGATACGAACCTATTCAGGGGCACTAGCCCATGCCGACAAGCTCACCTTCATTGTGCGCCCCATGCGCAATGCACCCGATGACAAGGATGTCGTGGTTCGCACCGAAGTGAGAGGGAATGGAAATCCCGTTCAAATCGAATACAGATTGGAAAAAACACCGGGTGATGGATCGGGCTGGAAAATTTACAACCTGAACATCATGGGGGTCTGGCTGGTGGAAACGTATCGCAGCCAATTTGCCCAGGAAATCAGCAGCAAGGGCGTTGACGGCCTCATTGCCACCTTGGCAGACCGCAACAAGGCAAATGCCAAGAAGGGTTGAGTTCGAAAGCCTGCAACCGGCCACTGGAATGAATCATGTGTGAACTGTTCGCAATGTCGACCCGATACCCCAGTACCGTCACGTTGTCGCTGGAGGAGTTTTCGCGCCATGGCGGCCTGTCGGGTCCGCACAAGGATGGATGGGGAATTGCCTGGGATGAAGACGGTGACATTCGGCTGATCAGAGAAGCCTTGCCTGCCTGGAACAGTGAACGCCTGCAGTTGGTGAAGCAACAACCGTTTCGCAGCGCACAGGTGGTTAGTCACATTCGAAAAGCCACACAGGGACAGGTGGCACAACGGAACTGCCAACCCTTCATCCGTGAACTTGGTGGCACCTGGCACAGTTTTGCACACAACGGTGATTTGAGTGAACTGCGCGACGACGAGCGCTTTTGTTCTGACGTATTCAGGCCCGTGGGAGAAACCGATTCTGAGCACGCATTTTGCGCATTGCTTGAAAGATTGCAGAGTCTCTGGCGAGCGAATCACTCGCCGAGTATTGAGGCCCGGCTGGAAGTAGTCTGCAGATTTGCCGGTGACTTGCGTGGGCTCGGACCGGCCAACTTTGTCTATGGCGATGGTGACACGCTCTTCGTCCACGCACACAAGCGCTATCAGTCAGACGGAACCATTCGCGCTCCTGGGCTTTGGCGTCTTGTGCGCCATTGCGACGCCGGTGGAGAGTTTGCCACCGGTGGGCTCACGGTGGTTGCGCATGAGGGCGAGCAGGACGTGGTGCTGCTGGCCAGCGTTCCCTTGTCGAGCGAGGCCTGGCAGCCCTTGGCAGAAGGAACCGTAATGGCCGTTCGCAAGGGGCGCGTGGTGGCCGAGCACGCTCCCATTTGACTGGCCCGTTGGCATGGAGCCAAACGGATGGGGCAAGAATGGTCCACCACCTCAGCACCTCGCGCCGGCAACGATTTGCTGGTAATCTCGTGAGCGAAAGGGCTGCAATGAACTACACACAAAAACTAACGCTTTCTATGGTTATCCCCACTGTGATGGTGGCCGGCGCTGGCGGCGCAGTGGTTGTCGGTGCAGTATGGCTCCAGCAGCAAGCGAAGGAAGCCAACGCTGCAACCATGACCAGCTATCTGCAGATCGGAGGAACCTTGACAGCCATACTGACCGCTATCTGTGTTGCGGTATGTATTGGATTCACGGTGTGGATCCGTCGTACGGCCAGCGCTGTACTGGGCGGAGAGCCCTCGCTGGCCAGTTCTGCAATCTCCGCCATTGCCAGTGGGAATCTCCGGTTAAAGGTGCCTGCAGCACCCGAGGGCAGTCTGATGCATTCTCTGATACGTCTCATCGCCACCTTGCAGACCACTATGGGAGAGATCAAGAATTCAGTGCACAGCATTTCAGGAGCGGCCAGTGAGATTGCCACCGGCAACCAGGATCTGAGTTCTCGTACCGAGAACACTGCAAGTAATCTGCAGCGAACGGCATCCAGTATGTCCGATCTGACCCACACGATGCGACAGTCATCCACTGCCGCCAATCAGGCCAACCAGCTTGCTGAATCAGCGGCGCAGGTAGCCAAACGTGGCGCAGACGTGGTCGGAGAAGTGGTATCGACCATGGAAGAAATCAACCAGAGTTCCAGGAAGATCAGCGAGATCATTGGAGTCATCGAGGGCATTGCATTTCAGACCAATATCCTGGCACTGAATGCTGCGGTCGAGGCCGCACGTGCCGGTGAGCAAGGCCGCGGCTTTGCAGTGGTTGCCAGCGAGGTGCGCAGCCTGGCAGGCCGCAGCGCTGAAGCGGCCAAAGAGATCAAATCGCTTATTGGTGCGTCCGTGGAGCGAGTCGAATCCGGCGCCCGTTTGGTGGAAGCTGCGGGGAGCACCATGGCTGAAATTATGGGTTCAGTCCAACGGGTTGGTGACATGGTGAGTGAAATCACCGCAACCTCGGCTGAGCAATCGCGAGAGATAACGGCGGTCAACGCGTCGATTGGCGAACTGGATCAAATGACCCAGCAAAACGCGGCACTGGTGGAAGAGTCCGCTGCGGCAGCTGAAAGCCTCAAAGATCAATCCAATCGCCTGGCGCAAGCGGTGGCCACTTTCCAGACGCCTTAGGGTTTGAGCGTCGCGCATGCATCGCGCCTGGGCTGTGCCAATGCCTTGCGACCTCGTTCTGCTGCGCGTGCAGCCATTTGTTCACGGTGCTTCTCCATGTAAGTCGTGCACTCGTCGTAGGATTTCATAGACCGCATTCGATCCTGATGTTCCTTACGCTCGGCCGGTGTCAGAAGAGTCCACCCATGCGTGTAATCCGCCCCCCAACGGGCACCAGGGCCGTTACCTCCGCCGGACCCAGGTTGGGCAGAAACCCCGGCGCAACCAAATGCCACAGCAGCAAAAAAAAGCACGTTACCCATCGACTTCATGACTTGCTCCAACAGAAACTTTGAAAATTTCAATGTACCGACAGGAGGGCTTGACTTGATTGCGAATTCGCAAATGTCCGCCGGAATTGATAACCACTGCTCTGCATCCGACGGTTTGAATCAGACCATGGCGGAGTCAACGAAAGACTGGATGGTCGGGGCTTGCATGGTTTCTCTCCTGGCTCAGAAAAGATTGCTGCAAAAACCCGATCAATTGCGGAAGGTACGCGTCGGTTGATGCACTGGGGTCGTGCCCGCTCTCAATGGCAATGCACTCCACGGTACCTGCTCGTCCGGCCGCATGCAAGCGCTGCGCATCACTAAAAGGCACGACTGCATCGTCGCAGCCGTGCACCAGCAGCACCGGGCAGCGTGCTTTGGGCATGCTGTGGATGGGCGCTATATCGTCAAAGTGTGCGCCTATCACGCGCTGCACATGGCGCAGCACATACCAGCCCAGTACGGGGTATGGCAAATGCACCTCTGTCAAAAAGCGGCGCATCACTTCACGTGGATGCGCAAAGGCACTCAGGCTGACGACGGCGCGCAGGTCCGCCCGGCGCGTAGCGCTCAAGAGCGCTGCAGCGGCACCCACGGAGTGGCCAATAAGGGCCAGGCGCGTGCCATCAACCTGGGGCTGAAGGTGCAACCAGTCCAGCCCGGCTTCGATGTCTTGGGCGAATCTTGGCAGAGAGGTGAACGGTTCGTCATCACTTTCGCCATGGCAACGCGCATCCAGCAGTAGCACGGAGAACCCAGCCGCGTGCAGGGGCGCAACCGCAGGCAGCATGAGGCTCGCATTGCCTCCCCATCCGTGCATGAGAACCACTGTCGGAGATTTCAAGGCACCCGGTACGGGAACGAACCATGCAAACAAAAACTTTCCAGCAGTTACCGGCAACCGCAGCGACTGCGCTTGCAGCCCAAAATCAATCGGCGTACGCTGGTGTGGCACGCGCGGGGCACGCAATCCGCGCAAAATGAGCGCATGCGCACCAGCGCGAAGCGTTACGACGAACGTCACCCCTAGAGCAATTGCCCAAAGCATAGTCACTCAGGCCGTGCAGCTGTGACGGCCATCGGTAGTGGGTTGGCCATCTGGGCAACGATTTCGCAGTGCTTCGCTTCTCCCCACGGGCATCAGGGTTTCAGGCGCGTACCATCGGCATCAAAGACCTGGATGGCAATTGGAATGCCTTGGCCGACGCTCTGGGTGACTGTGCAAAAGTCTTCAAACTGCTCCAACACCCGATCCAGGTGCTGGAGCTTGCCGGCGGGTACACCCAGGTGCATGGTAGCCACCATCTTGAGCACGCGCATGCGACCTTCGGCGTTTCGTCCTACTTCAGCTTCCACGGTACAACGCAGTGGATCGGGAGCCTGTTTGAATTTTCGCAATGCAAACAACAATGAATCGCTCAGGCAATTGCCGACCGCGGCGCAAAGCAATTGAACGGGTGATGGTCCCTGACCTGTTCCAAGCGGTTGCGGTTCGTCACTGGTAACGACCGGAATGACGTCGTCGAAGTGGATGTCAAAACGGTAGTCGTGCTGCTGCCGCAAAGTGACAGTGATTTTTTTCTCGCTCATCACATGGTCCTTCTCAAGCCCGATGTATCGGTCGGTTAAGTTCCTGGGCGACTGCGCCCGCAGAACACCCATTGACAATGTTTCGGTACCCCACCTGTTGCAAAAAGTTGCATGCCATGCCTGAACGTGCGCCTGAAGCGCAGTACAGCATCAGTGGGGCATTTTTGTTGGGAGCTACCTGTTCGATCTCCGCTGCAAAGCGGTCAAGGGGAACATGGATGGCTCCTGATACGTGGCCACCCGCAAACTCAGCGGATGAGCGCACATCAATCACGACCCATTCATGGGCCGAAGGTTCTGCAATAGGCATAGCGGGTGCGGGTGCAAAGGATGTCATGGGCTTCCAAAGTTGAAATACGGCAAAGTGAAAGAGTCGTTACAAGTTTTGTCCTGCTCCGACACTAGTATACCCCCTGCAGTATATTTTCAAACCAGCAAAACCTAATAACCCTGCGATTGAAAGGTGCCATTTCAGACCAAGCGACGGTAGCGGTAAACGTGTGCTTTAGTAGTCTAAATCCCTTGACTCTGCGCCAATTTGGCTGCCAGCGAAGCTTCTGATAGTGCCCCGATGTGTGTGCTCACCAAATGCCCATTTCCATCGTAGAAAAGAGAAGTGGGCAATGCGCTTGATTCGATCGCATGTCCCAAGGCTTTGCTTGCATCGATCAAAACGTTGTCGAGTTTCAATGGAGAAGAACCTAAATAGCGCTGAACGGTTTCTGGATCTTCGCCCTGGTTGACAAATACAAAAACCACGTTGCTGTATCGCTGCTGCGCCTGAGCGAGCACTGGCATCTCTCTGCGACACGGCGGACACCAGGTTGCCCAAAGATTCACCACAACGGGCCGCCCCGACGAGAGTAGTGAAAGATTTGTAGCTTTCCCGGATAGATCCGTTAGTTCAACTGTCGGAAAGGAGGTCAGCCCGGGATTAACGGTGACGCCGGAAATGGCAATTGCGCCCCAGACCACGGATCCGGCTATCAGTCCGGAAGACAACGGGCGCCGCAGTTGCGGGCTTCTCCGGGCTCGCCATATAGCCATTCCGATTGCGGCGCATACCCCAGCCACGGGCGTGAACCCTCCGTCTCGTATATCAAAAATGGTCCATGGGTCATTTTTGAATGCATCGAACCACGTCGCAACAAACACAAAGCGTGATGCCAGTACGGCTACCAACGCCATATCCACCAATACATCGCCAATACCGACGCGGTTCTTTCTACCCACCAGATAACCAATGCCTGATGCCACGACGGCAGCGGCGAGCAAAGATATGTGCCCTGCTTGAACAGCAAACGGCCCTACAGTGACATTCAAAATAAATGTTCCTAATCTGGCTTGCAGAAGCCTCTATGAGCACAAAGCTTGGAATTCACTTTCAACAATCATACCCCCAGGAGTATACCAAGCATCTCAGATCTGAATTGCCCTGCATTGCGAGATGCGTTGACCGCAATGGGTGCGTTGGTGACCTGCAACTCACGTTGCGCGTTAGGCGCAGGGGTGGCAGTGAATCCGGCATCGCCACCTCGTTCCTTTGATTCGGGAATGCACAAGAAACCCAAAGATTGAGAAAACGCATGTTCGGGCATGGCACAGACTGAAACGATGTGACGTCCGATACAGAGGTGACGTCATCGTCAAACAAGGTGCAGCATGAATGCGAGTGACAGCAGCGACAAGTTCAGCGAGGAAAACCTGCTTTACGACGGCGCGTCCAATGTCGTCAACGCGGAGACGAAACACCTCTTGGACTGGCGTGGCCTGGAGCCCCAGGTAGGCTTGGCGCTGTCGGGCGGCGGCATTCGTTCGGCGTCTTACTGCCTCGGGGTCATTCAGTCACTGGCCTACCGGCGTGCACTTCCCAATATTGACTACCTGTCGACCGTGTCAGGCGGCGGCTACATCGGGGCATCGCTGACCTACCTGTTGCACCAGTCGGCCAGTGGTGCGACAGCGGCCGGGTTCAAGGATCCGCCAAAGTTTGACGTGTCGCGGGAGAACTTTCCGTATGTCTCTTACCCCATGGTCGGCGTGGGTGGCACCGTGTCTTCTGGCGCGAGCACCGGTACGCCAGCCGGATCGGGCGATGCGCAGCGTCGCCAGAATGAGAAATTCAAAGGCCGGCTATTGCGTCGGCTGCGCCAGCGCGCCAACTACCTGGTGCCCGGAAACGGCCTCACCTTTTTATCGCTCGCGGGCGTCGTGGTGCGCAATCTGGCAGCGAGCCTGGCGGTTCATGTCGCGCTGCTGGTGGTCCTGTTTCAACTGTTCTTTCTCTCGGGCTTGTTCGATTTCAAAACCTACCCTGAGACCGCCGCGGTCAGAACCGCTGATTCATTTGTCTTCCCGGCGACCAATGCTTTCCTGAGCCTGGCGGGTTGGGTCATCGTGGCTTACGGCCTGTTGTCGTTGTTCTACGTCGTCTTCACGCGCAGTTTCGATAACCTGGAGCGGCGAGGCTACCCGTTGTCGTATTGGGTGCGACGGCACTACGAGATCAGCGTTCACTACCTGTTTGTGATGGCCATCGCGCTGCTGGTGGTGGGTGGCCTGCCATGGGTCCACGAGCTTCTGGTGCGATTGAATCTCACCCACATCACGGGCTGGCTGGATGTGCTGGGCAAGGGAGACAAAAGCAAGCCAGCGGCCGCCGGCATGGTGGCGGCCGTGGTCGGCATCATTGGCAATGTGTGGGGGTTTCTGCAGGCGCGTAGTGACAAGAAGCACAGCATACCGACCGGCCTGGTGGTGGGCGTGGCCTCCGTGCTGCTGTTTTTCGGTTTGCTGCTGCTGGTGTACATCCTGACCGGGTGGCTCCAGCTGAACACGATTGCGGGTGGAGGCATCGGGATTCTGGTGCTTGGCGGCCTTGTGCTCCTGCTGCTGGGGTGGTTGCCGGAGGCCAACTACGTCTCACTGCACCGCTTCTACCGGGACCGGCTGCTGGAGCTGTTCCTGCCCGATCTCAAGGTGATACGCGACAACATGCTTGCCGGTTCGCAGGAGCAGCGCATTGCGGGTTCGCGACCGGGTGATGCCACGCTGCTGGGTGACCTGTGTCGGGCACCAGGCAATAGCAGCAACAATTGCGCGCAGCCCGACGATTCGGACAACAAACGCCTGCGCGGGCCCTACCACATCATCAACGCGAACATCGTGTTGACGGCCTCACAACACCCCCGGTATCGGCCCCGGGGTGGCGACAATTTCATCTTCAGTCCGCTGTTTTGCGGCAGCCGGGCGACGGACTGGAAACCCACCGATTGCTCGCCCGGGACTGGCTACACGCTGGCCACGGCCATGGCTATTTCCGGGGCGGCCGTCAATCCCAACGCGGGTCCGGGTGGCCAGGGCATTACACGCCAGCCGGTGTTGTCGGTGCTGATGGGGCTGCTCAATCTGCGGCTGGGCTATTGGGCCGCCAATCCCACGCAGGTCGCCCAGGCGAACGGCGACAGCAAGGGCATTCGCTGGGTCAAGCCCAACCTGCTGTACCCGGGTCTCTTCGAATCTTTCGGCCGCTTCAACCTGAACGAGCACGCACGCTACTCGCTGCTCACCGACGGCGGGCATTTTGAAAACCTCGGTCTGTACGAACTGGTGCGCCGCCGGCTCAAGCTGATCATCGTGTGCGATGCCACCGCCGACCCGGACTTCAAGTTTGTCGACCTGGCGAATGCCATCCAGAAGGTGCGCGCCGACTTTGGCGCCATCATCGACATCGATGCCGAGCAGTTGGCCACGCTGACGCCGCAGTCACACGATGCCACAAACAAGGGGAGTCGTACGCCAGCGACCGCATCGCGGGGCTATCTCATCGCGCCGATCCGGTATTCGCTGCGGGTCGGGCAGGACCCGGACAGTGGGCGTGATGTAGGAACGCTGATCCTGCTCAAGGCAACGGCCTTCAAAGGGTCGCCGGCGGACCTGTTCAGCTACCGGCGCGAACACCCTGAATTTCCCAACCAGGCCACACTGGACCAGTTCTTTGATGAAAAACAATTCGACAGCTACCGTGAGCTGGGCTACGTGACGGCGCACCAAATGCTCAGGGAGCTGGAAGCCAGCGGACCTGAACAGGGAGACGAGTACCGAACGGTGAAAGGTTACACGGCACCGACGAACCACCAGGCGGCGCGCCTGCTGTTCGGGTGGCCAGTGCGAAACCTTCAGCCCATCAACCAGCGTGTTGCGCCAACCGCGCCTTGACTTCAGCCATGGCCTCGTTGCTCAAACGGTTGCCATATTGGCTCACCACCCGGCCTGCGGCCTGGTTGGCCAGCCAAGCCGCCTGTGCATGGCTGTGGCCATGCGTCACGGCGTACAGAAAAGCGCCGGCAAACATGTCTCCAGCGCCGTTGGTGTCCAGGGCCTTCACGGAAGCCGCAGGCACTTCCGTGCGCTGGCCGCCTTCGAGCACCACGCAGCCCTTGGCGCTGCGCGTCAGGCACACGGTACGTGCCAACTGGCTCATCTGGCGGCAGATCTCGTCCAGATCCTGTGAGCCGCACCAGACCTGGGACTCTTCCTCGTTGCAGAACAAAAAATCCAATCCGTCGCCTACCATGGCGTCCAGTCCGGCACGGCAGAAGTTGATCATGCTCATGTCGCTCAGGGTTGCCGCCAGGGCCACACCCGCGTCTTTCGCCATGGCGCGCCCTTGCAGAGCCGCATCCAGTCCGGTGGGAGAAGCCGCCAGATAGCCTTCCATGTAATACACCCTGGAGCGGGCCACATCGTGCGGATGCAGGGCCGTGTGGTCCAGGTCGGCGGTGGCGCCCAGGAACGTGCTCATGCTTCGCTCGGCGTCTGGCGTGACCATCACCATGCAACTGCCGGTCTGTCCTTCGATCGGCTTGGTGTGGGTCAGGTTGGTTGCCACACCGTTGGCGATCAGGTCTTCGCGGTAAAAGGCACCCAGTTCATCATCGGCCACACGGCAGGAGTAGAACGCTCGCCCGCCCAACTGGGCCAGTGCCACCACGGTGTTACCCGCAGACCCCCCCCCCGTGCGACGGGCATGCAGACCGTGCACATGCGCCAGCAGCGCAGCGCGGCGCTCGGCATCAATCAGCGTCATGTGCCGCTTCTCGACCCCCATGGACTGCAATTGCTGGTCGCTTACTTCGTATTCGGAGTCCACCAAAGCATTGCCAATGGCGTAGAGGTCGTAGTGATGTGTCATGCGTACAAGAAAAAAGGAATGGGTGACCGGCCACAGCCGGTGCGTACGGGAGCCAGCTTATTGCTCGGCAAAGGCCCGCTCAATCACAAAGTCCGCCTGCTTGGTGGTGTTGCCTTCCATGAAGCCGCGCTTTTCCAGCATATGCTTCAAGTCGCGCAGCATGGCCGGACTGCCGCAGAGCATGACGCGGTCGGTGTCGGGGTTGAGCTTGGGCAGGCCCAGATCGGATTCGATCTTGCCGGCTTCAAACAGGTCGGGAATGCGACCGCGGTTCTTGAAGGTCTCGCGCGTCACCGTGGGGTAGTACAGCAACTGCTTGGTGACCATTTCACCCAGGAATTCATTGGCCGGCAGATCCACGGTCAGGTAGTCCATATAGGCCAGTTCAGCGACCTCCCTCACGCCATGCACCAGCACGACCTTCTCGAACTTTTCGTAGGTCTCGGGGTCGCGCACAATGCTCAGGAACGGCGCCAGACCGGTTCCGGTGCCCAGCAGGTACAGGGTCTTGCCAGGCAGCAGGTAATCAATCAACAGGGTGCCCGTGGGCTTGCGGCCGACCACAATCTTGTCACCCACCTTGATGTGCTGCAGACGCGAGGTCAGCGGACCGTCCTGCACCTTGATGCTCAGGAATTCCAGATGGTCTTCGTAGTTGGCGCTGACGATGCTGTAGGCCCGCAGCAAGGGTTTTCCGGTTTCCAGACGCAGGCCAATCATCGTGAAATGCCCGTTGGAAAAGCGCAGGGCGGGGTCACGCGTGGTCGTGAAGCTGAACAGCCGGTCCGTCCAGTGGTGGACGCTTAAAACGGTTTCTTCCAGAAATGCACTCATGGGGGCCCTTGCAATGATTCAAAACGAACTTGGGGAAAACCCTTTAGTGTAAATCGTTCCAAAAAACCGTCTGTCACCTGTTTCACCGTCGGGCCGCCCCGAGGTGAAACGCGGCCCCCTCGGGGGGCAGCGAACCACACATCGTGGGGAGCGTGGGGGCAATCTACGCGAACGTGGCTGCGTTGGCCACAGCCAATGCCGTCATGTTGACCACCCGGCGCACCGTGGCCGAAGGCGTCAGGATGTGCGCCGATGCGGCCGCACCCAACAGGATGGGGCCGACCGTGACACCGTGACTGGCCGTCATCTTCAGCACGTTGAACAGGATATTGGCCGAGTCCAGGTTCGGGCAGATCAGCAGATTGGCCTCGCCGTGCAAGGTGGTATCGGCCAGTGCCGAGCGGCGCACGGTCTCGGACAGGGCCGCATCGCCCTGCAACTCGCCGTCGCACTCGATATCGGGCGCCATCTTGGCGAACAGCTCACGCGCGAGACGCATCTTGCGCGCCGAGGGACGATCCGATGAACCGAAATTGGAGTGCGACAGGAACGCCACCTTGGGCGGCAGGCCAAAGCGGCTGACCTCTTGCGCAGCCATCAGCGCAATGCTGGCCAGTTGCTCGGCCGTGGGGTCTTCGTTCACGTAGGTGTCGGCAATGAACAGCGCATACTTTTCCAGCATCAGCGCGTTCATGGCCGCCATGCCCGGCGCACCGGCTTTGAGGCCAATGATGTCGCGCACGTGCTGCAGGTGCACGTCAAAACGACCCACCATGCCGCACAGCATGGCGTCGGCATGGCCCAGCTTCACCGACAGCGCGGCAATGGTGGTGCTGGAGCGGCGTACGGCCGCCTTGGCTGCCTCCTGCGTCACGCCGTGCCGCCCCATGAGCTTGTGGTACAGCTCCCAGTACTGGCGAAAGCGCGGATCGTCTTCCGGGTTGACGCAATCCGCGTCACGCCCGAGTTGAAGGCGCAATCCCGCTTTGGCCAGACGCGCCTCAATGACGGCTGGGCGCCCGATGAGAATCGGATACGCCAGTCCTTCATCCACCGCCACCTGGGCGGCGCGCAGAACGCGATCATCTTCACCCTCGGCATAGGCCACCCGTTTGGCCGCCGGCAGCACGGCCTTGGCAGCGGTGAACACCGGACGCATGAACATGCCGGTTTGGTAAACGAAGCGCGAGAGTTGCTGGCGATACGCCTCCATGTCCTGGATGGGCCGGGCCGCCACGCCCGACTCAAACGCGGCCTGCGCCACAGCCGGGGCAATGCGCAAGATCAGGCGCGAATCAAACGGCGTAGGAATCAGGTAATCGGTGCCAAACACCAGCTCCTTGCCCGCATAGGCATTGGCCACTTCCTCGCTGATGTCGGCCTTGGCCAGATCGGCAATCTGGCGCACGCAGGCCAGCTTCATGGCCTCGGTGATCTTGGTGGCACCGCAGTCCAGTGCACCGCGGAAGATGTAGGGGAAGCACAGGACGTTGTTGACCTGGTTCGGGTAGTCCGAGCGGCCGGTGGCAATGATGCAATCGGGCCGCACCGCCTTGGCCAGCTCGGGGCGGATCTCGGGTTCGGGGTTGGCCAGCGCCAGAATAATGGGTTGACGCGCCATGGTCTTGACCATGTCCTGCGTCAGTACACCGGCGGTGGAGCAGCCCAGGAACACATCGGCGTCCTTCACCACATCCGCCAGCGTGCGGGCCGTGGTCTTTTGGGCAAAGCGGGCCTTGGACTCATCGTAGCCACCAGGACGGCCTTCATAGATCACACCCTTGGAGTCGCAGGCAAACACGTTCTCAACCCGCACGCCCAGGCCCACCATGACACCCAGGCAGGCCAGTGCGGCAGCACCGGCGCCCGAGACCGCAACTTTTACGTCTTCGATGCGCTTGCCCACCAGTTCCAGGCCGTTAATCAGTGCCGCGCTGGAAATGATGGCCGTGCCGTGCTGGTCGTCATGGAACACCGGAATACCCATGCGCTCGCTGAGCTTCTTTTCGATGTAGAAGCATTCGGGCGCCTTGATGTCCTCCAGGTTGATACCGCCCAGCGTGGGCTCCATCGCCGCAATGATCTCGACCAGCTTGTCGGGATCGTTCTCGGCCAGTTCAATGTCAAACACATCAATGCCGGCAAACTTCTTGAACAGGCAGCCCTTGCCCTCCATCACCGGTTTGCCGGCCAGTGGGCCGATATTGCCCAGGCCCAGCACGGCGGTGCCGTTGGTGATGACGCCGACCAGATTGCCGCGCGAGGTGTACTCCACCGCCAGCGACGGGTCGGCCTGGATGTCCAGGCAGGGATAGGCCACACCGGGCGAATAGGCCAGCGACAGATCACGCTGGTTGGACAGTGGCTTGGTCGGCGTAACCGAAATTTTGCCGCGGGTCGGCAGGCGGTGGTATTCGCGCGCTGCTTCGCGCAGGGCCTGTTCTGCGGGTGAAAGGGTAGTCATGCTTGTTTTTCTCCTGATAAAACGTTGAGGGTTGGACGGCGGGGCTCAATCCCCGAGACAAATTCCGAGATCGCGTGCGGTCTGCAAGGTGTCGCTGTCCATGGGGACGGCCTTCATGCGGCCCGCCACTTCTTCCAGCGCGATGTAGTTCACATTCGGGAAGGCCAGCGCGACCATCACGCCCGACAGGCCTTCGTCGAGCGCGCGCACGGCCGCCGCGCCAAAGCGCATGGCGGCCAGGCGATCGAACGAGGTCGGGCTTCCGCCGCGCAGCAGGTGCCCCAGCACCACCACACGGGTGTCTTTGCCGGTGCGCTCCTGCAGCGCATGGGCCACCCGTTCACCGATGCCGCCCAGTCGTTCGGCGTGCCCTATTTCTGCGGGCGCCTGCAGTTCGGTGTGGCCATCCCGGGGCGCAGCCCCTTCGGCCACGACGATGACCGAGTACAGGTGGCCATCGGCGTCACGGGTGCGAATGTGATGGGCCACCTTGTCCAGATCAAATGGAATCTCCGGCATCAAAATGGCATGCGCATTGCCGGCAATGCCCGAGTGCAGCGCGATCCAGCCGGCATAGCGCCCCATCACCTCCACCACCATCACGCGCTGGTGGCTTTCGGCCGTGCTGTGCAGGCGGTCCAGACACTCGGTGGCAAAGGCCACGGCGGTGTCAAAACCGAAGGTGGTCATGGTTTTGTCGAGGTCGTTGTCGATGGTCTTGGGCACGCCGACCACGCGCAATCCCTTTTTATGCAGGGCATCGGCAATGGTCAACGAGCCGTCGCCCCCCACCGACACCAGAGCGTCGAGTTCTTTTTTTGCAAAGTACTCCAGAATCTCGCCCGAACGGTCGATTTCGTGGGTAGTGCCGTCCGGCATGCGGGTCGGAAAATGTAGCGGGTTGCCCTTGTTGGTGGTACCCAGCATGGTGCCGCCCAGGTGACCGATGTCGCGCACCTTTTCCCGTGTGAGGCGAATCACACCGCCCTCGACATAGCGCTCGGGAAACAGAATGCCGTTGAAACCGTCACGAATGCCATAGCACTCCCAGCCCCGGTTGATGGCGGCAATCACCACCGACCGGATAACCGCATTCAAACCGGGCGCATCACCGCCTCCGGTGCAGATGGCAATGCGGCGAATGGACGATGGGGGCATGCGAACTCCAGCTCAAATCATTAATTATGGGCGTGGATTCGCAGCTAAACCTCCTCGGGCACCATCTTGATCGCACCGCAAGGACATTCGGCCACACAGATGCCGCAGCCCTTGCAGTAATCGTAGTTGAAATCAAAGCGTTTTCCAGGTCCGTGTTTGATGACCGCGTTGTCCGGACACACGCCGTAGCAGTTGTCGCACTCGAAACAATTGCCGCAGGACAGGCAGCGCCGGGCCTCGAACAGGGCATTGCTTTCATCCAGTCCGCCCTGCACTTCCTCAAACGTGGATTGGCGGCGAATGATGTCGAGCATGGGGCGCACGGTCTTGGGTGCGTCGCTGTAATACCAGGTGTTGAGCTTGTCAAAGCCCGCGAGTTCTTTCTTGGGCGGCGCAACGTAGGCACTGCCCTTGAGCCACGCATCGATATTGCGCGCAGCCTTCTTGCCGTGGCCAATGGCCACCGTCACGTTGCGCTCGGCAGGCACCATGTCACCGCCAGCAAAAATACCGGCATAACCCGTCATCATGTTGACATCCACGCGCACCACACCGTCTTCAACGGACAGACCCGGCACGCCCTCAATCAGCGACAGGTCCACGTCCTGACCCAGAGCCAGCACCACGGAGTCTGCCTCCAGTGTCTCAAACTCGCCGGTGGGCTGCGGGAATCCCTTGTCGTCCAGCGCCATTTTTTCCACGGTAATGGAGGACTCGCCCGCCTGCTTGATCGTGGACAGCCACTTGATCAGCACGCCTTCCTGCAGAGCTTCTTCCACCTCAAAGTCGTGCGCGGGCATCTTCTCGCGGTTGCGCCGGTAGACGATGATGGCCTCCGTCGCGCCCAGGCGCTTGGCCGTGCGGGCCACGTCGATGGCCGTGTTGCCACCGCCGTACACCACCACACGGCGGCCCAGCATGGGCTTGTCCTCGCCCTCCATGGAACGCAGCACCGACACCGCATCCAGCACGCGGGCAGAATCCCCCGCCGGAATGAAGGCGCGCTTGGCAATGTGCGCGCCCACGGCCAGAAAGACGGCGTCAAACCCGCCCTGCTGCTGCGCCTCCAGCACGTTGGACACCTTGGTGTTGTAGTCGATGTGCACACCCAGATCCACAATGCGCTGCACCTCGGCATCCAGCACGTGGCGTGGCAGGCGGTATTGGGGTATGCCAAAGCGCATCATGCCGCCCGGCAGCGGCCCGGCCTCCTGCACCGTGACCTGATGGCCCAACCGGGCCAGGTGGTAGGCCGCTGACAGGCCCGAAGGTCCCGCGCCAACCACCAGTATTTTCTTGCCCGAGGCTGCGGCCACCGGCGCCAGCTTCCAGCCCTGGGCTATCGCCTGGTCGCCCAGAAAGTGTTCGACCGAATTGATGCCAACCGGCGCATCCAGTTGGCCGCGGTTGCAGGCCCCTTCGCAGCTGTGGTAGCAGACCCGGCCCATGATGGCGGGGAACGGGTTATCTTCGACCAGCACGCGCCAGGCTTGCTCGTAGTCGCCGGACTCGGCATGGAACAGCCAGGCCTGGATGTTCTCGCCGGCCGGGCACTGGTGGTTGCAGGGCGGCAGGCGATCCAGATAAACCGGGCGCGTGTTGCGCCAGGAGCCGGTGTGGTTGGCCAGCGATGAACCGACATCCAGCGTGATGGCAAAAGGTTTTTGCATGATTATTCAACCCCCACATTTGTCGCTGGATACGCTGCCCTGTCCCCCAGCGGGTCCCTCAATCGCTTGAAGCGGTTTTGCGCGGCAGTCGGTGCCGCTTCGTCCAACAGGCCGTAGCGGCGGATGTTGCGGTCGGCAATGGCTTGCAGCCGGGCAATGGTTTCGATGTCGGGCTTGGCGCCGAACAGGTGCGCAAAGCGTTTTTGCGGTTTGAGGTAATCCTCAATCGGTACCTGGTGGCGGATCCTGGAGACGCCCGTCACTTCACCGCGCTCGGCTTCAAACACCGGGAAGAAGCCGCTCTCGGTTGCCAACCGGGCCAGCCGGATGGTGTCGTGCGACGCCGCGCCCCAGCCCAGCGGACAGGGCACAAAAATGTGGATGTAGCGCGCACCGCGCATCGACATCGCCTTGGTGACCTTGTATTCCAGGTCGCGCAGGTCCGCAACCGTGGCGGTGGCCACATACGGAATTTCATGCGCCATCGCAATCTGCGGCAGGTTCTTGCCCTGGCCGAACACATTGCCCGGCTGCGGCCCTACCGGCATCGTGGTGGCGGTGCGCGCGGCTGGCGGCGTGGCGGATGAGCGCTGCACGCCGGTGTTCATGTAGGCCTCGTTGTCGTAGCAGATGTAGAGCACATCGTCATTGCGCTCAAACATGCCCGACAGGCAGCCAAAGCCGATGTCGGTGGTGCCGCCATCGCCGCCCTGCGCCACCACCCGCACGTCGCTGCGGCCCTTGACGCGCATGGCCGCTGCAATGCCCGTGGCCACGGCGGCGGTGTTGCCAAACAGCGAGTGAATCCACGGCATTTGCCAGGACGTCTCGGGGTACGGTGTGGAGAACACTTCCAGGCAGCCCGTGGCATTGGCCGCGATCAGCTGGCCGTTGGTGGCCTGCATGGCGGCGTCAATGGCGTAACGGGCGCCCAGCGCCTCGCCGCAGCCCTGGCAGGCCCGGTGCCCGGAATTGAGCGAGTTGTTGCGCTGCGTATTGGCCTGCACGCTGCGCTGGTCCGGCTCCAGCAGGCGGTTGCCTACGGTGAAGGTGCCGGTCTGGTAAAACTTGACGACGGTTTGTTCCATGATGTCAGCCTATCTTTGATGAGACGGTGCCAATGTCACGCAGAATGCCCTCGGCCACCGGACCCGAGCGGCGCTGCTGCTTCTCGCGCTCCAGCACGCGGTTGACGATGCCCCAGTCCAGATCGAGGAAGGTCAGCAGCTCCAGCTTGTCGTCAATGGCTTCGAGCAGCATCTTGTGCAGCGACGCCTTGGTGATGGCGCGTCCACCCAGGCCGGCCACCACGGCAAACACCTGCTGGGGTCGGCTCTGCACGGCACTGCGCACGTCCCGCGAGACGATGCCGCCAATGCCCACCGCAAAACATTTTTCAATCACCACGATGCGTTTGGCGTGTTCCGTAACGGCCCGGATGGCCTCAATGGGAAATGGGCGAAACGATGTGATGCCCAGCACGCCAATCTTGATGCCCTGTTCGCGCATCTCGTCCACCGTGTCCTTGATGGTGCCCAGCACCGAACCCAGCGCGATGACGATGGTCTCGGCATCCTCCAGCCGGTAGGGCTTGACCAGCCCGCCCGAGTCGCGGCCAAACACCTGTTTGAACTCTGCCGCCAGTTCCGGCAGCAAGTCCAGCGCCTGCATTTGCTTGGCGTGCGCCAGGTAGCGCACCTCGGTGAACGCCTCGGGGCCGACCATGGCACCAATCGTCACCGGGTCGTTGGGGTCCAGCACCTGGCGCGGCTCATAGGGCGGCAGGTAGCGGTCCACCTGCTCCGGCTCGGGGATGTCAATGCGCTCATAGGCGTGCGTGAGAATGAAGCCATCCATGCAGACCATCACCGGCAGCGACAGCTCCTCGGCCATGCGAAAGGCCTGGATGTGCAGGTCCAACGCTTCCTGGTTGGTCTCGGCAAATATCTGGATCCAGCCGGCATCGCGCATGGACATGCTATCGGTGTGGTCGTTCCAGATGTTGATGGGTGCACCAATGGCCCGATTGGCCACCGTCATCACGATGGGCAGGCCCAGGCCCGAGGCGTTGTACACGGCTTCGGCCATGAACAGCAGACCCTGGCTGGCCGTGGCGGTGTAGGCCCGTGCGCCGGCGGCCGACGCGCCTATGGCCACGCTCAGTGCGGCAAATTCGGACTCGACATTGATGAACTCGCAGCACGCCAGTTCACCGCTCTTGACCATCTCGCCCAGGCCCTCGACGATGTGCGTCTGCGGCGAAATGGGGTAAGCACAAATCACTTCCGGGCGGCTCAGCGCCACGGCACGTGCAACGGCGTGCGAGCCTTCGCATTGTTCAAGCATGGTGGGCCTCCGCCTGTTTTTCCTGTTCCATCACGATCTCATAGGCTTCGCGCGCAGCAGCCATATTGCCCAGCGCCACCGCTCCGTGGAACTTCTGCCGTATGGCGGCCTGCACCGCCTCCAGCGAGATCAAGCCGCCCAGCGCCGCAAAGGCACCCAGCAGCGGCACGTTGGGCACGGGACGGTGCACATGCTTCATGGCCAATTCCGTTGCCGGTACCGTTAATAAATGCTCGGGCTTGAACCATTTGACGAATTCGCCCAGACCGAGCTGCTCAAACGTGCGTGTCGTGTTGATCAGGATGTAGCCGTCCTTCTTGAGGCCACTGAACACGTCCACCTGGTGCAGCAGGGTCGGGTCCTGGATGATGAGTGCGTCGGGCTCCATGATGGGCTCGCGCAGGCGGATTTCCTTGTCGTCCATCCGGCAAAACGCCACCACCGGCGCACCGGTGCGCTCCGAGCCAAAGCTGGGGAAGGCCTGGGCATGCCGCCCGCCCTCGAAGGCTGCAATAGACAGCATCTCCGCGCCGGTCACGACACCTTGACCCCCACGTCCGTGAATGCGTACCTGGAACATGCGACTCCTCTCCATTCCCCGGGACTCCACTGCTGGTCTGAGTGAAATGCAATCCCAGAATCTGAAATGTGCTCCTTTGAGCAAACAAGTTCTTGATCTAGGTCAGGCTTTAGGTTTCACCGCCGGGCAGCCCCAAGGTGAAATGCGCCCCCTCGGGGGGGCAGAGAGCCACACGCAGTGGGCGAACGTGGGGGCAACTCTTCTGCGATCATTGCGGCATGCAGACCCCAAACTCCCCATTCCAGCCCGAGCTGCTGGTCGCCTGCCTGTGCGCTGACTGGTGCGGTACCTGCCGCGATTACCAGGCGCAGTTTGCCCAGCTCCAGGCCAAATTTCCCGACGTGCAGTTTCTGTGGATTGACGTGGAAGACGAGTCCGACCTGGTGGACCCGATTGAGGTGGAAAACTTTCCGACCTTGCTGATGGCCACGCGCCAGCAGGTCCGGTTTTTTGGCACCGTGACGCCGCACCTGGAAACGCTTCAGCGCCTGATCGAGGCGCAACGGGCACCGGGTGCCAGTGCGCTACCGCCCGAGCCCGACCGTGACGGACTGGCCCAACGAATCTGGCAACGGGTTTTCACTGCCAAATAGGGCCACAGCCCCCGCAGAATGTGCGCAAGCAGCTCCTAAATCAATAGCATCCTGCCTGCAACTCAGAGCTTGGCGGTAACCCAGGCCTGCACGCTCGCCAGCGCTGCGGGCAGCTTGGCCGGCTCGGTACCGCCGGCCATCGCCATATCGGCCTTGCCACCACCCTTGCCACCCACTTGCGCGGCGATGAAGTTGACCAGCTCACCGGCCTTCACCTTGGCCGTGGTGTCGGCGGTCACGCCCACCGCAATCTGCACCTTCTCGCCGTCCACCACGCCCAGCACAATGACGGCCGTCTTGAGCTTGTCCTTGAGCTTGTCCATGGTGTCGCGCAATGTCTTGACGTCGGCGCCGTCCAGCTTGGCCACCAGCAGCTTGATGCCGCCCAGCTCAATCGCCTGGCTCAGCATTTCGTCGCCCTGGGCCGATGCCAGCTTGCCCTTGAGCGCTGCCACTTCTTTTTCCAGCGCCTTCACATGGTCCATCACATGGCCCAACTTGTCGGTCAGCTCGGCCACGGGAGCCTTGAGCGTGGCGGCAGCGGCATCGACCGTGTCTTCCAGGTTCTGCAAATAGGCCAGCGCGTTCTGGCCGGTCACGGCTTCAATCCGGCGCACGCCAGCAGCCACACCGCCTTCGCCGACCACCTTGAACAAGCCGATGTCACCGGTGCGCTGCACGTGCGTGCCGCCGCACAGCTCGCGGCTGTTGCCGATGTCGAGCACGCGCACGGTCTCGCCGTACTTCTCGCCAAACAGCATCATGGCGCCGGTCTTCTGGGCCGACTCGATGTCCATCACGCGCGCCTGCACTGCCGCGTTCTTCAGAATTTCGGCATTGACACGGAACTCGATTTCGTGGATTTGCGCGTCGGTGACCGGCGCGTTGTGCGCGAAGTCAAAGCGGGTGCGTTCGGCGTTGACCAGGCTACCCTTTTGCTGCACGTGCTCACCCAGCACTTCGCGCAAGGCGGTGTGCATCAGGTGCGTGGCGGAGTGGTTGCGCATGACGGAGGCGCGCACCGTGGCGTCCACATGGCCGTTGACCAGGTCGCCCACCTTCAGGCTGCCGGTGGTGACCGTACCGTGGTGACCGTACACATCGGCCTTGATCTTTTGCGTGTCCGCCACCATGAACAGGGCGTGGTCGCAGAAGATGGCGCCCTGGTCACCGACCTGGCCGCCACTCTCGGAGTAGAACGGCGTGGAGTCCAGCACCACCACGCCCGATTGACCTTCTTTCAATTCCTCGACCCCCACGCCATCGGCGTACAGCGCGACGATATTCGTGCCATAGGTCAGGTGGTCATAGCCCATGAAGGCGTTGCCATGGGCGGTGTACTCCAGCGCCCGGTCCATCTTGAATTTGCCCGCCGCACGGCCCTTGGCCTTTTGGGCTTCCATGGCGGCGTTGAAGCCGGCCTCGTCCACGTCGACACCGTTTTCACGGCACACGTCGGCCGACAAATCAAGCGGAAAACCATAGGTGTCGTGCAGCTTGAAGGCCACGTCGCCGGGCAGCAACTTGGCGCCACCCTCCAGGGCCGTATCCAGGATCTCCATGCCCGTGGCCAAGGTCTCAAAGAAGCGCTCTTCTTCCATGCGCAGCACATCGGTGATGCGCTGCTGCTGTGCCGCCAGCTTGGGGTAGGCCTCGCCCATCACCGCTACCAGATCGGCCACCAGCTTATGGAAGAACGGCGTCTTCTGGCCCAGCTTGTAGCCATGGCGGATGGCGCGGCGGATGATGCGGCGCTGCACGTAGCCCCGGCCTTCGTTGCCGGGCAGCACACCGTCGCTCACCAGGAAGGCGGTGGCGCGGATGTGGTCGGCGATCACACGCAGGCTCTTGTTCTGCAGGTCGTTGCAACCGGTCTCGCGGGACGCGGCCTTGATCAGGTGGTCGAACAGGTCGATCTCGTAGTTGCTGTGCACGTGCTGCAGGATGGCGGCCAGGCGCTCCAGGCCCATGCCGGTATCGACGCAGGGTGCGGGCAGCGGTTTGACCGAGCCGTCGGGCTGCATGTCGAACTGCATGAACACGTTGTTCCAGATCTCGATGTAGCGGTCACCGTCCTGATCCGGGCTGCCGGGAGGACCACCGGCAATGCCGGGCCCGTGGTCGTAAAAGATTTCGGAGCACGGGCCGCAGGGGCCGGTGTCGGCCATCATCCAGAAGTTGTCGGACTGGTACTTGGCGCCCTTGTTGTCGCCAATGCGCACCACGCGCTCGGGCGGCAGGCCGATGTCCTGCGTCCAGATGGCATAGGCCTCGTCGTCGTCGATGTACACCGTGGCCCACAGCTTGTCGGCGGGCAGCTTGTAGACCTCGGTCAGCAGCTCCCAGGCCCACATCAGCGACTCGCGCTTGAAGTAGTCGCCAAAGCTCCAGTTGCCCAGCATCTCGAAAAAGGTGTGGTGGCGCGCGGTGTAGCCCACGTTTTCCAGGTCGTTGTGCTTGCCGCCGGCGCGCAGGCAGGCCTGCACCGACGCGGCGCGAACATACGAGCGCTTGTCGGCTCCCAAAAACACGTCCTTGAACTGCACCATGCCCGAGTTGGTGAACATCAACGTGGGGTCGTTGCCCGGCACCAGCGGGCTGCTTTCGACCACGGTGTGGCCCTTGGATTCAAAAAAATCAAGAAAAGTTTTGCGAATGTCGGCGACATTCATGGTGGATTGGGTCATGACAGAGCACTCAAAGGGCAGAAATCTACAAAGGACGTTCTCGGCCAGACTGCACACGGCGTACGGGCCAACAGCGTATTATCGCCCGGCCCAAGGGCTGAGAAACCGCGATCCAACTGACGCCGAGGTGATTTCCAGCGCCATCGAAGTTCGCTACAGTCTGCACCAACACCAACCCGATGAGTTCCACCATGCAAAAACCAACCGGCCCCCTCGCCCTGCTCAAAGACCCCAGCCTGCTCAAGACCGACGGCCTGATCAACGGCCAGTGGATCAGCGGCGCCAGCCGTTTTGATGTGCTGGACCCTGCCACCGGCGTCAAACTGGCCGATGTGGCCAACCTGGGCCCGGCTGACGCCGAAGCGGCCATCGCCGCTGCCAACGCGGCCTGGCCGGCCTGGCGCATCAAGACGGCCAAGGAGCGCAGCATCGTCCTGCGCAAGTGGTTTGACCTGCTGATGGCCAACCAGGACGACCTGGGCCGCCTGATGACGGCCGAACAGGGCAAGCCCTTTGCCGAAGCCAAGGGCGAAGTCGCCTACGGCGCCAGCTTCGTGGAGTGGTTTGCCGAGGAGGCCAAGCGCATCAACGGTGAAACCCTGCCCCAGTTTGACAACAACCGCCGCCTGATGGTGCTGAAGCAGCCCATTGGCGTGTGCGCGGCCATCACGCCGTGGAACTTTCCGCTGGCCATGATCACCCGCAAAGTGGCGCCGGCCCTGGCCGCCGGCTGCACGGTCATCATCAAGCCCGCCGAACTGACGCCCCTCACCGCACTGGCGGCGGCCGAACTGGCCGTCCGCGCCGGCATTCCCGCTGGCGTGCTCAATATGCTGAGCGCCGACAGCGCCAACTCCATTGCTATCGGCAAGGTGCTGTGTGCCAGCGACGTGGTGCGCCACATCAGCTTCACCGGTTCCACCGAAGTGGGCCGCATCCTGATGGCGCAAAGCGCGCCCACGGTCAAGAAGCTGTCACTGGAACTGGGCGGCAACGCGCCCTTCATCGTGTTTGACGATGCCGATATCGACAGCGCCGTGGAAGGTGCCTTTGCCAGCAAGTACCGCAACGCCGGCCAGACCTGCGTGTGCTCGAATCGCTTCTACGTGCAGGAAGGCGTGTACGACCAGTTTGTGGAAAAGTTCGCCGCCAAGGTGCGCACCGCCAAGGTCGGCAACGGCTTTGAGGACGGCGTCAACCAGGGCCCGCTGATCGAGGAAGCTGCACTGGAAAAAGTGCAACGCCATGTCGACGACGCGGTCGCCAAGGGTGGCCGTGTGCTGGTCGGCGGCAAACGCCTCCAGTCCATGGGCTCCGGCCAGTTCTTTGAGCCCACCGTGGTAGCCGACGCCACGCCCGACATGCTGTGCGCCCGCGAAGAAACCTTCGGCCCCTTTGCCCCGGTGTTCAAGTTCAACACCGAACAGGAAGCGGTGGATGCTGCCAACGCGACCGAGTTCGGTTTGGCCAGCTATTTCTACAGCCGCGACATCGGCCGCATCTACCGCGTGGCCGAGGCGCTGGAGTACGGCATGGTGGGCATCAACGTGGGCATTCTGGCCACCGAGCACGTGCCCTTTGGCGGCGTCAAGCAATCCGGCCTGGGCCGCGAGGGCTCACACTTCGGCATGGACGACTATGTGGAGATCAAGTACCTTTGCATTGGGGATATCCAAAAGTAGAATACCCAAAGTCCGCGGGCGTCGTTCAATGGCAGGACTCTTGCTTCCCAAGCAAATAACGTGGGTTCGATTCCCATCGCCCGCTCCACGTTACGTGCCCCCTATCCTCGCGACGCGCCTTTACCGGTAACTTGCACCATGGCGGCACGCAAAGCATCCATCGGCACCGGCTTGTACATCACGACAATGCGCTGTTCGGTCATGCCGCGCAGCTGATCTTTATCGGTGTCACCGGTAATGATGATGGCAGGCAATGCCTCGCCAAAAATGGCTCTCGCGTCTTCAATCACGTCGTATCCGGTTTCTCCAGCAGCGAGCCGGTAGTCCGTGATGATGAGGTCTGGTGCCTGACCGTCCAGCCGTGCGATGACATCCCTGCCTGTGTTTGCTGCGACCACTTCATGACCCAGTTGCTCCAGCGTAAGAGTCAGCGCCTGCAGGACCGCCAGGTTGTCTTCGACCACCGCAACACGCAGCTTGATCCCGGAAAGTAGCCCGGCCGGAGGATAAGCCGGCACGATGGCGGCTGCGCTGGGTAGTTCAATGGCGAACATGGAACCACACCCCACACGCGAGCGCACCCTGATCCGCAAGCCCAGCAACTCGGCAGTCTTGGCCACAATGTAGAGTCCCAGGCCGCTGCCGGCGTTGCGCGCTTCATTGCCCAGCTGTCTGAACTCTCCAAAGATGAAACCGATCTTGTCTTCGGCAATGCCAATACCCGTGTCGTATACCTCCAGCCAGTGCTTTCCTGCACGGCGCCGGCAGGCAATCAGCACACCCCCGCTGCTGGTGTATTGAACCGCGTTGGTGACCAGATTGCCCACGATTCTCAGCAGCATCGTGCGGTCCGTTTGCACCGTCAGACTGGTAGGTCGCACGCGAAGGCGCAAGCCCTTGTGCGCGGCCTGTGCCCCTTGGACGGACGGCAGCGAGTCAAGGACGCCACGCATGGGGAAGCTGCTCGGTGCAGGCACTACGGCTCCGGCCTGGAGCTTGCTCAAGTCCAGCAGGTCACTGAGCAGCCCACCCAGGTTGGCCGCGCATCCTCTTATGCGGGGCAACAGTTTTGCTGTGTTCCCTGGCGTGTCCGTGTTCAGCAAGTCTAAATACAGCATGAGAGCGGCCAGCGGTTGGCGCAGATCGTGGCTTACGGCGGCAAGGAAGTGTGATTTGGCATTGTTGGCAATTTCAGCCTCAGCCTTGGCAGCCAACAGTTGCGCTACGGCCCGCCTGCGTTCGGTGATATCGTGGTGCGCCACAACGGCCCCGCCTCCCGACAACTCCAGCGGAGTGACGAGCATACTGAACCATCGTTGTTCGTCTGGCCCATCGCAGGGGTATTCCATCGTGAAGACCGGCAGGTTCCGGTCCAGCACCGCCTGGATTCCTTGCAGGGCTTGCACAGCGTAGTCGTCAGCAGCAGCGCCAATGGCTGCTTTGCAGACCTTCAGGTAGTTGGAGCCAACATAGGTTTGGCGTGCGGATGATCCAGGTGCCAACTCGTTTTGCCTGGCGAAATCCTGCCAGGGTTTGTTGACAATGGTAATAACTCCATTGCAGTCCAGCACCGCGATCTCGGCAAACACGGAATCAATGATGGCACTGCGAAAAACATCACTCTCCTTCAAAGCCGTTTCCCGCAGCTCCAGGGTTTTCAGCACCCGATTCACGCCGCCAACCAATTCGCCAACTTCGGTGTCCTCAGGCACCGGCAGGGGAAGCAGCGGAACATTTGTATCCGCCATGGCGGCCAGCCTTTCGACGGTGACCAGAATCGGAAACAATTGCCGTCTGAGCAGCCACCAGGTCAAAGCACAGGCCACCACACTGAGCACGACAGTCGCCCAGAGCATGCGCTGCTGCATGTCATGAATGGGGGCGAAGGCCTCGGTAGTCGGCAAACTCGCGGCAAGGAACCAATTTGCCACCGGAATGCCTTTGACCGAGGCCAGCACCTCGACACCAATTCCACTGACAAAGACATCACTGCCTTCATAGCCGCCAATATAGCGATCCGCCATGGTGGTGCTGGCTACCCGTTGCATGATCCGACGTTTGTCCGACGCGGTCACGATAAGCCGCGGCTCGCGTGCAACCAGCAGATAGCCACCGGACAGTCCGTAATGGCTTTGCGTCAGCGTGTCAAGAAAGTTGGGAAGGCCCAGGTTGATGATTCCCACCACCGCTCCCAAGAGCTTGCCATTCGCGTCTTGAATTGGGGCCGAGATGCTGAAGACGGGGGTGCCCAGTTTTCTGCCCATGGACGGGCCTCCAACGATGGTTTTGCCCTCCCGCAGGGGAGTGAAAACCGACGCCCTGTCCATGTAGTTGACGCCTATGCGCCCTGCCGAGAGCGGCACATCAGCGATCGCCGTGCCGTCGGCCCCGGTAACGAAGACGCCTCCATTGAAGAAGAACTGGAGTAACGGACGTTCTTCCAGCAAGGTCTGCAAAGTTGCAGTCTTTGCCAGCATGGCCGGGGTGACATGCCCTGCAAGTCCCGCCAGTACCCGCATGCGGTCATTCAACTCGTCATTGATTTGGTCGGCAATCAAAGACACGGTCGAGAACTGTTGTTGACCCGATATGCGTTCCATATCGAAACGCAGCATTCGGCTGGCGTAAAACGACAGCGTCCACATGCAGACGAGGAATATCGCCAGGGTGGACAAGGTCATCTTGGCTTTGAGGGATCGTATCTTTAGGTTCTGTACGTCCATTAAGTTGCCCCCGGTCAGTCTGTGCAATCCGTGACACGTCCGCATTTACCCAGTGAACCACGGGTACCACGTACTCTGCACAGCCATCTTGTTGAAATTGGCGACCACGTCGCTTGCGTGGCCCTCCCTTGCTGACCAACCTTCACGTTCGTGCCACCACATGTACGATAACTGAGCCATTGGGCGCTGGGCTCGCAGAAATGGCTATGGCAAACGGACAACAAGAATGGGAAAGCCCAGCATTCCTCGTTGATTTAACCGATCGGGTCAAGCGGCCCCGGCATGGAAACGCGGCCGTTGTCCCGTCTGTGGCTACCGTCATGGCCCGAAGTCCGCCACCAGGAGTGAACGCCACCAGGGCTAATTTTTTCGGCCCTTTTTTGGCTGGTCACGAAAGCGGCCAATTTGAGGTCCGCGTCGGCGATATGGTTACCGAACAGATCCAGGAGGAACGCCCTCCACTTTTCCATATCCAGTGTGTCGTTTGCGATCTGTTCCATGAGAAGGCGCATGTGCACCAACGTGTCGTTGTGGCGACGGGTGTGTTCACGGGCCGCCGGGTAATTTGTCAAGCGCATGAGTTCTTCCTCATGTTGAAAATGCAGCCGCGTGTACTCGCGCATCTTCATGGCCGCAACCGTCCGGCTTTCCTTGTCCGTGGCTTCCAGAAAGTAGTTGACCTTGTTGAACCACTGCTTATGCTGGACGTCAATGGGGACGTTGCCCGTTTTGTAAATATCTTTCCAATCAATCCGCATGGGCGACCTTATCCAAGGACTCAAACAAACCTGTCATGAGGCATTTTTTTAGTCCTATCTCCATGCCCATTTGATCTAGCGCAAACACTTTCTTTGTATTTGGCGCATATTGCATTCAGGCGATTGCCTGACGCAAAGCGTCCCCTGTACTCAGGGACAAAACCCGGCTAAAGGCCGGGTTTCTCGTTTTTGAGGCTATCCCAGCGATTCTTCGCCTCAAGCACCCCGTCAAAGTTTGCCAAAACGCGAGGAAGTGCCCCCCAGGTGGTGCTTCTTGAACAGCGCGGTAATTTTGGCCACACAGTCCCGCGCCACCTCTTCGCCCTGGGCGGCGGCCACGACGTGCATGAGTTCGGGACGCAAATACCAGAGTTCGGCAATGTCTTTGGCGTAAGTGATCTTCCTGTCAAGGCGCTGGTGGCCGTCGCCACCGAACTCATCAACCACCAACAGCATGGCCTTGCGCACACGCTCCAGCGCCACGTCATGTGAATCTGACACATCGCGGCCAAGGGCTGCCCAAAAACTGTCTCTAATGCCCATTTCAACGCTGCCGAGTTGGGACACTGGGTGCCCACGTTACTCCCCGTGCGAATTCTGAACGTTCAACATCGCTGCGCCATGACGCAGCGCAAACAATTGTGCGCAATGGGCGCCAAAAAATCAAAGGTCCATGGGCGCACTGGTGGCTGCGGTCAGCGTGCCGCCGCTGAAATTCCATGCAAAGGGCGTGAGCGCCATGGTCGTCGTCTTGTCACCCACGCACAGCGTGAGCTGGCTGGCGCCGTCGTAGCCCACGATGCGCAAGCGCAATGGCTTCCAGCCTGCTTGCAGCACGCGCACCTGGACTTCCAGCTCGCTGCCCGAACGCCGGGCGCTCAGGCGGTACACGCTGCGCGCACCGCGCTGATAGCCGTAAGACAGGCCATCATCGGCCACGTAATCCAGCGTGGCTTCATCCGGGCTGCCCTCCCCCAGAATCACATGTAGCTCGATATCCGCCAGGTCATTGGCGGCGTTGGTGCGCACGCCGGGCTGCATGGGCAGCAGACTGCCCTCGCGCAGGTAAATGGGCGTGGAGTCCGTGCTGCTGGTCGCATGGATGCTGCGGCCCGCGCGGATGAACTCACCGGTATTGGCGTCCATCCAGCGCCCCTGCCCAGGCAGGACGACCGTGCGCTGTTGCGACCCGGCCTGCACGATGGGCGCCTGCAGGATGACCGGGCCGATCAGAAACTGGTCGTCAATGCGGTCCAGTTCCAGGCCAGCGGTATTGGCGTAGTCGTAGAACAGCGGGCGCATGACCGCGGTGCCATGCTGCTCCTGGTCGTTCCACAACTGGTACAGATACGGCAACAATTTGTAGCGCAGGCGCACATGGTGGCGAATGGTGTCCATCGCCTGCGGACCGAAGGCCCAGGGTTCCTGTTGGGCGGTACCGGCACTGGCGTGGTTGCGCAGGAACGGAAACAGGCAACCCGCCTTGTACCAGGCAATGGCCAGGTCCTTGTCGGCATGGCCGCCAAAGCCGGGCACATCGGGGCCGTTGAAGGGAATGCCCGACAGCGCCAGGTTCAGGCTGCAGTGGATGCTGGTGCGCAGATGGTGCCAGCTGCTGAAGTTGTCACCGGTCCACACCGCCGTAAATCGGCTGGAGCCGGTGTACGCGCTACGCGCCAGCAGAAACGGCCGCTCATCGGGCCGGGCCGCCAGGAAGCCATCGCGCGTGGCCTGCGCCATGCCGGTGCCGTACTGGTTGTGGTAGGTCCAGTGCGGCCATGTGCCGCGCTGGAACAGCATGTCGTCCAGCTCGGCGGCACCGGTGCTGGGGTCGTTCATGTCCAGCCAGGCACCATCAAAGCCTGACTCGCGGAATGCCTTGGAATAGCTGGCCCACCAGTCGCGGCCTTCCGGCAGGGAGTAGTCAGGAAACCAGGTGCGCCCCGGCCAGACAAAGCCCACGTAGGGCTGGCCCTCGGGGTTGTGGCAAAAGATGTCGGCCCCCTGACCACTGGCGGCCACCGCATAGCCGGCTTGCACCTTCACACCCGGGTCCAGAATGGGCACGATGCGCCGGCCATTGGCCTGCAGTTTCTTCAGGTCCTGGGTCAGGTCATCAAAATGCTCCGGGCTGGTGGTGAAGACCTTGAACTGGTCCATGTAGTCGATGTCCAGCCACAGGCCATCATTAGGAAAGGCATGCTCGGTGAATGCGGCGTCGAGCTGATTCAGGTGCTGCGTGCCGGCATAGCCCCAGCGACTCTGGTGGTGGCCCAGCGACCACAGCGGCGGCAGGGGCGTGGTACCCACCAGACGCTGCAGGCGCTGGGTGACGCTGGCCGCGCTGTCGCCGGCAATCACGTAGAACGCGGGCACACCTTCATCGGCCCCCAGCCAGAAGGCCGGCGGCGCATTCTGGTCGTCCTTGCCAAAGAAAAACCAGTTGGAGCCGGTGTCCATGAACACGGCGCCGGGATGGTCGACCAGAATGCCCACCCAGCGCTCGCCCTGGCGCACCAGCAGGTAGGGAATGGCGGCGTATTGCGGGTCGGCCTGGCCGTGCTCGATGGTGTGCATGGCGTGGTCGGCCCAAACATCGGCATTCCAGAACTTGGTGCGCTTGCCGGTCTTTTCCATGCCGGTCACTTTTTCGCCCTGGCCAAAGAAACGCATCTCGGCCGTGCGTGCAAACTGCAGCAGCCAGGCGCTGCCGCACACGCCGATGCAGGCGCCCTCCATGCCGGCCAGCACGGTCTGCCCGGCGGCATTGACCAGGCCCAGGTTGCCGCTGTCCGACACCACCAGCTTGCAATCCGATGGGCGCTGCGAGAAGGCATCCTCGTGCAGGGGCAAGACCCGCGCATCCAGCGGCCAGCGGCTGGCGTCACCCAGTTCGACATGGAACACGTCTTCGCCCAGATCCCGCACGTGGATCTGCGCCGGCCCGCTACCAATGCTGAGCGTCTGCTGCGCATGCGCGGTGGCAAAGCTGAAGTTGGAGGGGTGGCGGATTTTCTGGAAATACATGGTGATGAATGCGAGGGCAATAGGCGTGGATGGGGTCAGAGCGACAGCGTGTAGACCCGCACGGACTGTGCCGGCACGCTCAGGCGTGCGGTGCCGCGTGGGCCGGCCACCACAGGCGCCCTGCCCTGCGGATACACCGGCGCCAGTGTGGCGCCGGGGCTCAGGGTGGTGAGCGTGGTGCGAGCGGACCGGGTGCCGTAGTTGATCAGGACCAGCGTGGTCTGGCCGCCCAGCGTACGCCGAAAGCCCATGAGCTGGCCCTGCACAAAAGGAGCCTCATAGCTGCCACTCGCCAGTGAGGGCAAGGTATTGCGCAGCGTCAGCATGCTCTTGTAGAACGACAACAAGGACTGCGGATCGGCCAACTGCGCGGCCACGTTGTACCGGGCCGCGTTGGGCGAGACGGGCCTGAACGGCGTGCCGGTGGTGAACCCGCCGCGCTCTTTGTCGGCCGTCCAGCGCATGGGCGCGCGCAAGGGCTCGTCACCGGGCAATCCCTTGATGCCGGCCATGCCGATCTCTTCGCCGTAGTAGATAAAGGGCGTGCCGGGCTGCAGCAAATACGAGGCCGCCGCCAGCTTGTACTGCGCACGGTTGCCGCGCAACTGGTCCCACAGGCGCTCACCGGCAAAGATGTCGTGGTTGGCCACGAAGGTGGCCATGGTCTGGGGTGCTGTCGTAAAGTAATCGGCCACCGCCTGGATCGCCTTCTTCTCGCCCCTGGCGGCGTGCACGATGTTGCGCTCCAGCCCGAACGCAAAGGCGCTGCCGCAGATGTCGGGCGCGGCATACCCCTGCGGATTGGCCGTGGCCTCGCACACCACGTGGCGCTGCGGATAGGCGGTGATCAGCGTGCGCAACTCACCGGTGATGCGGCGGCTCTCGGGCTGGTCGTTCCAGTCTTTGGCGCTGTTCTCCACCAGGTGCGGCACGGCGTCGAGCCGGTAGCCGTCCAGCCCGCGGTTGAGCCAGAAGCGCAGGCTGCTCTGGTGGTAGGCCAGCACCGCCGGGTTCTTGAAATTGAAATCCGGCATGTGCGGACCGAAGGTTGCAAAGTAGCTGCCCTGCGGCGTGGTGGTCCACGGATTCTTGCCCCAGATGTCCCAACCCATCGGCGGCTCGTTCTCCCACACATACCAGTCATAAAACGGGCTGGCCGGTCCCTGCTGAAGGGCACTGGCAAACATCGGGTGCTGGCGGGCGCTGTGGTTGATCACGTAGTCCATGATGACGCCGATGCCTCGCGCATGCGCCTGGCGCAGCAGTTCGTCAAAGTCTTCCAGCGTGCCGTAGGCCGGGTCGATGGCGCGAAAGTCGGTGGTGGCGTAACCGTGGTCACCATCGGCGTTGGCCGTGATGGGCATCAGCCAGATGCCCTTGATGCCCAGATCCTTCAGGTAGTCCAGTTGCCGGGTCAGGCCCCTGAGATCACCCACGCCATCGCCATTGCTGTCCTGGTAGGCGCGGACAAACACCTCCATGAAGGCACCGTGCTGCCAGCCTGCGGGCAAGGTGCTGGTCTGCCTCCGTTCGGGCACGGTGCTGGTGTCGATACCGGCTCCGGTTGCGGGGGCCTCTGCGGCCATGCCGGGTACCGACAGCATGACACCCAGCAGCAGCAACGCAGCGCGGACGGCCCGCTGCAGAGCAACGCGGGTTGCAGGGATGAAAACACCAGCAGTTGAAAGCATCAAAACCCCAATTTGTAGCCAAACTACTTACAAATCATCATCAAGAAAATGAAACATCGTTTGATTTTCAAGTGCAGAAGAAAAATATCAAGACATCCATGTAATGATACTACCAAGGAAAAATCGATAGCATTCGCCGAGCGTGCGGCATGTGCGGACAGCCACATAAACCGCAGGAGCAGCGACTTGCTATCGTATTTATAGCTGCTTACGCACATTCCACGGGGCCTGGAGCCACTTTTTATGATTAATAACAAGGTAAAACCCATGTTGGGTACAAATAGCCACTACCCCGTACTGGGCAGCGCCGTGGCGGTCATCGCCTGCATGCTGGTCGTGGCCAGTGGCGCAACCGCCAGTGCTGCAACGGTCCCGGCGATCGGCCCGGTCAACGCCCTGCTGGGGGCATGCAACGCAGCGGATTTTCAGACGGTGCTGCAAGCGGTGCCACCGCCCAGTGACACGGCACACGCCGCCGGCACCCAGACCACGCCGCCCTCGCCCCAGGCGGTCTGGCTGAACCGCCAGATGTTGCAGTGGCCCGGCGCTTCCGCCGATGGCCGGTTCAGGCTCTACCACTCGGCCAACGGCCAATTGAGGGTGCAGACGGGCGAACGGGTCAGCGGAGCCGATGGCGCGTTGGCGCTTGCGGTGCGCCGTGGCACATTGCCCGCCGCACTGGCCAGCCGCTACCAGTACGTGAAGCCAGGTGTGGTGCTGTCCGTGCAGCGCGCCGACCAGCCCCGCCTGGGTGCCCTGCACCAGCGCCAGTTGCTGCTGGTGCAGGAAGACCCGGACGGGCGCGTGCTGCGCTCCACGACGGTCCAGCTGGCTGGCGCGCTGGACAACCTGTACGCCCAGGCGGCGCGCATGACCGACCTGGGCGTCACCGTGGGACCGCAATACACGCAGTTCAAACTGTGGGCCCCCACCGCCCAGGCCGTCAGCCTGTGCCGATTTGACAGCAGTGGCGGCGCAGCGGTGGCCGCGTACCCCGCACAGCGCGACGCCAGCACCGGCCACTGGACCTACCGCCACGCGAGCCCGCTATCCGGCGGCTACTACGCCTATTTGGTGGACGTCTTTGTGCCCGGCGTGGGCCTGGTGCGCAACCGGGTCACCGACCCCTATTCCATCAGCCTGAACGCCGACTCGCGCCGCAGCTATATCGCCGACCTGAACGACGCAAGCCTCAAGCCCGGCGGCTGGGACCGGCATACCGCACCCCAGCGCGTCAAGGCGCCGGTCGATATGTCTGTGTACGAGTTGCATGTACGCGACTTCTCGGTCGGTGACAGCACCGTGCCCGCAGACCAGCGTGGCAAGTACCTGGCGTTTACCGCGTCGCAATCCAACGGCATGCAACACCTCAAGGCCCTGGCGCGTGCCGGCATGACCGATGTGCACCTGCTGCCCATCTTCGACATTGCCACCGTACCCGAGACCGGTTGCACCACACCCGCTATTGCCACACCCGAGCAGGGCGACAGCGACGCACCCCAGGCCGCCAGCACGGCGGGTGCCGCCACCGACTGCTTCAACTGGGGCTACGACCCCTTGCACTTCAACGCGCCCGAAGGCAGCTACGCCAGCGATGCAGCCGATGGAGCCAAACGCGTCATCGAGCTGCGCCAGATGGTCATGGCCCTGCACGCCGCGGGTCTGCGCGTGGGCATGGACGTGGTCTACAACCACACCGCCGCCTCAGGCCAGCGCGCGCAGTCGGTGCTGGACCGCATCGTGCCAGGCTACTACCACCGGCTGGACGCCAGCGGCGTGGTGGAACGCTCCACCTGCTGCGACAACACCGCCACCGAGAATCGGATGATGGGCAAGCTGATGATCGACTCGGTGGAACTGTGGGCCCGGCAGTACCGCATCGACTCCTTCCGCTTCGATTTGATGGCGCACCAGCCGCGTACCGTGATGGAGGCGCTGCAACAGCGGGTGGACCAGGCCACCGGCCGCCACGTCAACCTGATGGGTGAAGGCTGGAACTTTGGCGAAGTAGCCCATGGCGCGCGCTTTGTGCAGGCCTCGCAACTGTCGCTCAATGGCAGCGGCATTGGCACCTTCAGCGACCGCGGCCGCGATGCCGTGCGCGGTGGCAGCGCGGGCGACAACGGCGATGCGCAAATCAGCAACCAGGGCTATATCAACGGCCTGGTGTACGACCGCAATGAACGTTCCCAAGCCACGCCGGTCAACCTGCTGCGCGCCGCCGACATGGTGCGCGTGGGGCTGGCCGGCTCCATCCGCAACTTCGAGATGCTGACCTCTACGGGGCAGCGCAAGACGCTGGCCGGGATCGACTACGCCGGCCAACCCGCCGGCTACGCCAGCCAGCCGTCCGAAGTGGTGAACTACGTGGAAAACCACGACAACCAGACCCTGTATGACACCAACGTGTTCAAGCTGCCCGTGGGCACCAGTACCGGGGACCGCGCCCGCGTGCAGATGCTGGGCGTGGCCATCACGGCGCTGAGCCAGGGTGTGGCCTATTTCCATGCGGGCATTGATGTGCTGCGCTCCAAGTCCATGGACCGCAACAGCTTTGACTCCGGCGACTGGTTCAACCGCCTGGACTGGACCTACCAGACCAACTACTTCGGCACCGGCCTGCCACCCAAGGCCGACAACGCAGACAGCTGGCCGCTGATGCGGCCACTGCTGGCCGACCCGCGCCTGCGCCCTATTCCCACGGACATTGCACTGGCACGCGACATGACGCGCGACTTTTTGAAAATCCGCGACAGCTCCACGCTGTTCCGGCTGCGCACGGCGGCTGACATCCAGAGCCGCCTGCGCTTTCCCAACACCGGCCCGGGTCAGAACCCGGTGGTACTGGTGGGCCACCTTGATGGCGCGGGCTACCCCGGCGCCGCATTCAAGGACGTGCTGTACCTGATTAACGTGGACAAGGTGGCGCAAGACATCACCCTGCCCGAGGAAGCGGGCAAGGCCTACCAGTTGCACCCCGTGCAGGCGGCCATCACCGCCGCCGATGCCCGGGTGCGCAACAGCGCGCGGGTAGACGTGCCCAGCGGGCGCTTTACCGTGCCCGCCCGAACGGCCGTGGTCTATGTCGTGCGATAGAACCTGAACCCAACGGATTGAAGCCCATGCACCCGCCACGCCGCTACGGCACCACCGACCTCGTCATCAACCCCCTGGGCCTGGGCGCCGCACAAATGGGCGACCCCACGCTGAACGATGCCAGCGTGGGCCGCATGCTCCACGCCGCCGTGGACAGCGGCATCAACCTGTTCGACACCGCGCCCAGCTACGGCATTTCCGAGGAGCGCATCGGGCGGCATCTGGCCGCGCGGCGCGGTGAAATGATCCTCTCCACCAAGCTCGGCTATGGCGTGGGTGGCATCCCGGACTGGACGGGTGCCTGCATCACGGCCGGCGTGGAGCAAGCCCTGCGCCTGCTGCGCACCGACTACCTCGACATTGCCCACTTCCACTCCTGCCCGCGCCAGGTACTGGAGCAAACCGACGTGATCGATGCACTGGAAGCCGCACGGCGCGCGGGCAAGGTGCGCGCCATGGCCTACTCGGGCGAAAACGAAGACCTGGCCTGGGCCGTGGCCTGCGGCCGGTTTGACGGCTTCATGGCCTCGCTAAACCTCTGCGACCAGCGCATCGTCGACTCCACCCTGCCCTCCATGCAACACAAAGGCTTCATCGCCAAACGCTGTGTGGCCAACCACCCCTGGCGTTTTGCAGAGCGCCCGGTGGGTGACTACTGCGAGGAATACTGGACCCGCTGGCAGGCCATGGGCCTGGACAACCGGGGGCTGGACTGGGGAGAAATCTCGCTGCGCTTTGCGTTGTCGGTACCGGGCGTTACGGCGGCCATCGTGGGCACTGCCAAGTCGGATCATCTGCAGCACAGCCTGGCATGGGCGGCCAAGGGTCCGCTGGACGAAGAATGGATGACCGAATTGCGTGGCGCATTTGCGCGCCATGACAACAACTGGGTGGGGCAGATTTGAGGGCGTCACCCGTTGGGCTGTCATTGCGGTCAACCGGCCTCGTGAAAAGCAGCCGCACGGTTTGCCTTCAACGCCGGACGATCAGCGTGCCCCCAGGATTTTGGTCAACATGTCGGTCGAGGGAGCACCCTGCATCTTTTGCAGCCGGCCGCTGGCATCCATGTAGAAAATGGTGGGCGTCGCAGAAGAACCCAACTGCTCCATCAAGCGGTAATTGGCATCCAGCTGGGCGCGAACGCCCGCCGGGATCGGATTCAATGGTTTGAGGCCACCGCTGGTTTGCTGCAGTTCGTGCTGACTCAAGGCCGTAACGGGATCATTGGCTGAAAGCAGGGCTGCCGCCTTGCCGGGACTGGTCGGGCCAAGAATACCAACCATCACGTGACGCAACTGCACCTTGTCAGCCTTGACCCAGGGTCGCGCGTCGCTCCAGAACTTGTTGCAGTAAGGGCAGTTGGGATCGGTAAAAACATAAACCACCCGCGGCGCCTTCTTGCTGCCATCGGCAATCCACGTGCTTGACTCAAGCTGTTTCCAGGTCTTGTCGGTCAGCGGTTTGCTGACCAGACGATCCAGTGGCTCCTCGCTCAGGTTGACTCCTTTGCTGTCCAACATGGGGCCGACGATCACGTGCATGCCGTCGGCCGTCAGATACAGGGAAATCGGTTGATGCTGATGCACGGCCGCATAGCCCGTGAGGCCACCGGGCGCATCAAAACTACCGATCAATTCAACGCCGTGCGCTTCAAGCGCCTTGATCGGTGCTGGCCAGTCTTTGGCATGTGCGCCCACGCTCAGACCCAGCAGGGAACAAAAGAACGCAATAAAAAAAGAGAGTCGTGTCAGCATGAAGGAGTCCATTCAGGATGGGATGAGCCTGCGCGTGCAAGCGCTGGTATCAGCGGCGGGCGCCATACGGCGGTTTATGGCGTGATGGACAGGTAGCCTGATTTCTGCAGATCGACCAGGGCACCTATCCCCGACACGACCAGGCGACTGAACGGGAGAATTTCCGCTGGCTCGTAACCCTTCAATTTCATGGCTACATTGCATTGGTACATCGTTACCCCGCCTGCGTGCAAGGCTTCGAGAAGTGCCCGATTGGGATTGCCTTTGGGATGGGGTTGCCTGACCTTGGCGTCATACGCTTCATCGTTCAACAGGAACTGGGCACCGTCAGCCCGGAACACCATAACGATGTCGTAGTCCCTTCCTGCCTTCATGCCCAGAAGGGTGTACTGGTCATACAGATTCTTGACGGCCAGCACCTGCTTGCCGATGCCATTGGGAATGGTGTCGGAATAATTGACCTGCACGACAAGCTTGATGGCTGTTTGATGCGTGATCTGCAATGGTGGTTTCGTATTCTCTGCGGCGGTGTCAACAGCCTGTGCCCAGACCGCGGGAGAGATCGCCTGCAGGGCAAAGCCCAAAATCGCAATGACCGCCGCGGTCCCGAAACCCATTTTTCTTTTCATGTCGAAATTCCTTGTTTGTTGGCAAAGACCAACAAACTCCATCACGCATCTACGCACAGGAGTGGCGGGCAAGCCGGTCGGTCCACAGAGGGATGAGACAGAGGTTGAGCATATTAGTTCCAGCTAATATACAAATAAAGAAATGACTCACTGAGTCAAGGTCATGCCCACGCTGTTCCGGGGTGACGCTTGGGGTCGGACGTTCACCTGTTTGGGTTTGGCCAAAAGCGCTCTTGTCCCTCCCCCCGCGCTGGAGAGCTCATTCTCAGGCGTAACTATTTTGCTTTTGATGCGGCAACGCTAACCATCCCCTTCATCCCGGCGTCAAAGTGACCCGGCTGCAGGCATGCAAACGGCACTTTGCCGGACGTGGTGAATTTCCATATCACGTGGCCAGTTTGTCCCGGCTGGACGGAGGCCATATTAGGCTCTTCATGTTCCATCGTTGGAAACTTCTTCATCAGCTCGGCATGCTCCTTGAGCGCCTTCTCCGTACCCAGAACAAACTCGTGGCGCAGTTTGCCGCCGTTGTGCACGACGAAATGAAGGGTCTCACCTTTGTGGACTGAAACTTCCGCAGGTTCAAACGTCATGGCATCGGTCATTTCGACCTCAACAGTGCGCGTGACCTGCTTTTCAGTTCCTGGTTTTCCAATGCCGGATTGCTCATGCGCATGACCACCGGCGTGCTGCCCGTTGGCCATGGCTGTTGTTGTGCAGGCCAGACCTGCAATGAGGACAAGCGCAGAGACGGTTGTAGTGAGAATTTTCATGGCGCATCCTAATCCAAATAAGGCGTTGCTGGGCACGCCTGTCCCTGCTTTACGACGTGTTTACGCAGCTAGAAGAACGGACCGTACAAAGATTTCTTGTAATTTTCAATAAATGGAATATATTCCCATTTATCTACTTTCCGTTCAAAACATGTCTGAATCACGTGCTGACCTTTCGCTTGCTGCAGCTTTGCGTGTCATGGCTTCGTTGGTGGAAATGCTGCTGCGCGAAGGTGTGACTTACCCACGGTTTGCCACTGCACTGAAAAAGACATTTCTGGACGCAGCACCCAGTGTTCTTGAGTCCAGCAACTCCAAGGTCAATGATTCCAGCTTGAGTACCCTGACGGGAATTCATCGCAAGGACGTAAGGGAATGGCGCGAAGTAGGACAACCCAAGCCACAAGCCAAAACCTTGAGCTCGGCCATGGCCGTATTCACACGGTGGGCCGACGACCCCGACTATTGCGACAGAAAGGGACGTCCCCGCATATTGGAACGCGCTGGAGGCGCGGGAACATTCGAGGCACTCGCCACGTCGGTATCCAGGGACGTGCACCCGCAAACGCTTTTGCAGGAAATGATTCGATTGGGTGTTGTCGAGCGGGTCGGAAGCCAGCCTCAGGACGGTAAGGACAAGGTCCGTTTGCGTATGAATGCGTTTGTGCCCGAAGCGGGTTCAGCCGAGTTGCTCCAACTGTTTGCGGATAACGTTGCCGACCATATGGCAGCAGCCAGCAGCAATTTGCGGCGGACCCAACCGCCCATGCTGGAGCAAAGTGTTTATGCCGACAGCTTGCGGCCTGCGTCCGTGGTAATGGTGAACGACCTCGCACGCCACATTTGGACGAGAGCCTTTCACGAGATTGTGCGAAATGCCACCGTTCTGAGTGAACAGGACCAGGATCACCCGGATGCAGACCAGCGTATTCGTGTTGGCATGTACATGTACCAGGGACCTGACACCAAAGCCTAGTGCGTCCCCGATTTTTTATGTTTTTCAAGGAGTTATTCATGTTCCACATTCCTTTCCCACGCGCATCTGTGATGGCAGCCGCAGTCGCATCCCTGTTTCTTGTTTCTGCCTGTGGTGGGGGTGGCGGCACTTCACTTGCCGTCGTCGGGTCGGGCGGTACAGGCTATGCCAGCGGAACGGTCACCAAAGGCCCCGTCAATGGAGCAACGGTCACTGCTTACGGCGTGTCTGGTGGAGCATTAGGCGCAATGGTTGGAACGACCACAACGGATGCCAACGGCAATTTCAGCATGACCATTGGCTCCTATTCGGGGGCGGTGGTCTTACAGGCCAGTGGTGGAAGCTACAAGGATGAGGCTACGGGTACTGCAATGCCCATGGCCAGCGGAGATGTGATGACTGCGGTCATACCGACCGTGGCCACCGGTTCCAATGTCACAGGCATTCAGGTAACACCAGTCACTGCCATGGCGCAGGAGCTTGCCAAGAACATGGCGGGTGGAATGACCGATGCCAACATTGCAAGTGCGAATGCTGCGATGGGCAGCTACTTTGCGGTGAGTGACATCCTCCACGTCCAACCGATGAATCCGTTAACCGCGGGTTCTGGCCTGGCTGCCAATACGGATGCACGTAACTACGGTATGACGCTGGCGGCTATGTCGCAATATGCCAAATCATTGAATATGCCGTCGTCGTCTGCGGTGGTGACACTCATGATGAGTGATGCTGCCGATGGGATGATGGACGGCCGCAAGAACGGAGCGCAGATTTCCATGGGCATGGGAGGCATGATGGGTTCGGGAATGATGGCATCCACTGCGGGTACCAGCAGCCTGGCCTCTGCCATGACGGACTTCATGAACTCGCCGGCGAACGTATCGGGGCTGAGGGTTTTGGAAATGACGCAATTGATGCAGAAGCTCAGCACGTCCAGTGGCAGGCTATAGATTGCGTCAGTAGGTTACAGTAATCTGACCAATAGTTTCAAATGCGACATGGGTGAGCGCCACAGGATGAAAAACAATGACCAGCCTTGAAAGGAAATGACCATGACCAACAGCGACCGAACGTCTACACCACATGAAGGCGACGCAAAAGCTTACGGGTTTCACGCCCATCTCGGCAAGTCCGATTTCGCGGCGTCTGTCGAGCGCGTCAGTGCCGCTTTGAAGGCGGAGGGCTTCGGCATTTTGACGGAAATTGACGTTCAGGCAACGATGAAGAACAAGTTGGGTCTGGACGTTCCTGCGCACCGGATTTTGGGCGCCTGCAATCCACCGCTGGCGCACCGTGCGCTGACCGCCGAACCGGACATTGGTTTGCTGTTGCCGTGCAATGTTGCCGTCCGGCAAGATGCTACGGGTGGGGTGACGGTCGGCTTCATTGATCCCACCGCAATGCTGCAGATGACGGACAACGTGGAGGTTGCAGCGGTGGCCAAAGAGGCGCGCGAACGGCTACAAAGGGTGTGCGCCGCGCTGGCCTGATCAGGTCATCTGCGAAATCGTCTTGCGAAAGCGTGCCCGTGAGAACGCAAATAGCGCGCTACCGATCAAAGACTGCGTGTGGCTGATTCTGTATCCCTTACGTGGTAGGCCTTGCACGGATCAGACGCCGACCCACCACCCGCACCAGTTCCAGCCAGACCAGGCACAGGGCCAGCAGCACGGCGGCAAGCCCCAGCTCCTGGGCTCCCGGAAGGGCCAGGCCCATCAGTCCCCGCAACCACGGAATGCCGAGCACCGCCGCCAGCAGCGCGGCCATGGCGGCGGCAATGCGCCATAGCCAGGGCGTTGGCGCCATTGCTGACAGGAAAGCAGGCCGGGCTACATTGCGGTTGGCCAAAATCAGCAGCATCACATTCAGCATCAGCGTGCCAAACACCACCGTCCGGCTTTGCGCGGCACTCCCGCCATGGGCGCTGAACCAGGCATTGCCCAGCAGCAGCACTGCCGCGATGCCCACGCCCTGCAACACCGCGTAGCCCAGCGCAGCCGGTGCAAAGGGCAAGTCGCTCACCGGGCGGGGCGGACGCTCCATCAGGCCGGGGGCCTCAGGTTCCGCCTCCAGAACCACCGCGCAGGTCGGATCGATCACTAACTGCAGCAGCACGATGTGCACCGGCAGCAGCAGCGCAGGCCATTGCAGCAGCGTCGGTACCAGCGCCAACGCGATGATGGGCGTGTGGACCGCGAAGGTGAAGCGTATGGCCTTGCGGATGTTGTCGTCAATGCGCCGGCCCTGGCGGATGGCGTCCACGATGCGGGCAAAGCTGTCGTCCAGCAGCACCAGCGCGGCGGCCTCGCGCGCCACATCGGTGCCGCGCTCGCCCATGGCAATGCCCACATCGGCGGCCTTGAGCGCGGGCGCGTCGTTGACGCCGTCGCCGGTCATGGCCACCACCTGCGCATCGGCGCGCAGCAGCTGCACCAGGCGCAGCTTGTGCTGGGGCTTGAGGCGTGCGCACAGGTCCACATGGCGCAGCCGCTGGCGCAGGGCGGCATCGTCCAGGGCCTCGATCTCGGCGCCGGTGATCACGTCGGGGCGCTCAGACAGGCCAACCTGGCGCGCGATGGCTTGGGCCGTGGCGGGGTGGTCGCCGGTCATCATGATCACGCGCACGCCGGCGCGGCGGCACTCCATCAGCGCGGCAGGCACCTCGGGGCGCGGCGGGTCGGCCAGGGCCACCAGGCCGAGAAACTCGAAATCGAAGTCGTGCTGGCTTTGTGGCCAGGGCGGGGCCGCGTCCGGCTCGGAGGCTTGCCCGCTCCAGCGTCCGCGCGCGACGCCCAGCACACGCAGACCACGCTCGGCCATGGCTTCCACCTGCCGGCGGATGGCGTCGCGCTGCGCCACGTCCAGGTGGCACAGGTCGGCCACCGCCTCCGGCGCGCCCTTGGTGGCCAGCAGGTACTGCGAGGGGTGGGCACTGGCAAACACGCGCGTCATGGCCAGAATTTCCCCCGACAGCGCGTATTCAAACTCGGGCACGCGGCCATCGTGCACATGCTCCGTGCCCGCCAGCCACTGGTGGCCAAAATGCTGAATGGCCTTTTCCATCGGGTCGAACGGATCACCGGGCGTAGCCAGCATGGAAAATTCCAGCAGCGCGTGAAATTCTTCGGCCAGGCTGTCGGCGCCTTCCGGGCGGAAGTGCGCCTGGGCGGTGGCCAGCTCGGCCACCGCCATGCGGTTCACGGTCAGCGTGCCGGTCTTGTCCACCGCCAGCACGGTGATGGCGCCCAGTGCCTCGACGGCGGTAACGCGCCGCGTCAGCACCTTCTGCCGGGAGATGCGCCAGGCGCCCAATGCCAGGAACACGGTCAGGATGACCGGAATCTCCTCGGGCAGGATGGCCATGGCCAGCGCAATGCCGGAGAGCAGGCTTTCCAGCAGCGGCCGGCCGTTCCACCACCAGCCCAGCAGGACCTGGGCGCCGGCCAGCAACAGCGCGACCACGCCGAGCCGGCGCACCAGCGTGCGCGACCCCTCCTGCAGCGCCGAGGGCGGCTCGGTGGTGGCGGCCAGGTCGGCGCCAATGCGCCCGACCGCCGTGTTGGCAGCGGTGGCGCAGACCTCGGCCACGCCCACGCCACGCGTGACCACGGTGCTGGCAAATATGGCCCCCACGCTTGCCACTTCGTGTGCTGCGCTGCCCCCCGAGGGGGCTGGCCTTGCTTGGGGCGGCCCGGCGCTGGCGGCCGACGCCCCCACGCTTGCCACTTCGTGTGCTGCGCTGCCCCCCGAGGGGGCTGGCCTTGCTTGGGGCGGCCCGGCGCTGGCGGCCGACGCCCCCACGCTTGCCACTTCGTGTGCTGCGCTGCCCCCCGAGGGGGCTGGCCTTGCTTGGGGCGGCCCGGCGCTGGCGGCCGACGCCCCCACGCTTGCCACTTCGTGTGCTGCGCTGCCCCCCGAGGGGGCTGGCCTTGCTTGGGGCGGCCCGGCGCTGGCGGCCGACGCCCCCACGCTTGCAAACGCCTGCTCTTCCTTTGTGGCGGGCAGCTTGGCCACCGGTACGGCCTCGCCGGTGAGCAGCGACTCGTCCACCTCCAGCTGGCCGTCGACCAGCAGCGCATCGGCGGCAATGCGGTCGCCCTCGTGCAGCACCAGCAGGTCGCCACGCACCACCTCGCGCCCGGCAATGCGCTGCTCCTGCCCATCGCGTATCACCAGGGCGCGCGGGGCCGACAGGTCGCGCAGCGACTCCAGTGCGCGCTGCGTCTTGCGCTCCTGCGCCAGCGTGATGCCGATCACCACGAACACGAAGCTCAGCAGGAACAGCGCCTCGGCCCGGTCGCCCAGCGCCAGGTAGATGCCGCCGGCGGCCAGCAGCATCAGGAACATGGGCTCGGTGACAACATCGCGCACGATGGCGGCGCTGGACTTGGGCTCGTTGCCCGGTAGCAGGTTGGGCCCTTCATCGGCGAGGCGGCGTGCGGCTTCGGCAGCACTCAGGCCCTTCAGGGCGGATGCCTCGGGCATCTCGCTGGGGGACTGGGGCGGGCGAGGCGATGGGATGGGCATGGCAAAAGCTTCTTCGATCGAACGCTTAGCGCTTATCCGCCAGGAACTCCAGCACCGCGGCGTGGAAGCGCTCGGGTGATTCCAGGTGCGGCACGTGGCCTACGTTCTCAAACTCCACCAGCTTGGCGCCCGGGATGCGCTGCTGGGCGGCCTTACCCAGTTGCGGGAAATTCCCCAGCGGCTTGACTGCTTCCGGTGGCGCAAAGCGGCGGCCGAAGACGGTGCGGTCGAGCTGACCGATGGCCAGCAGCGTGGGCACGGTGAGCTTGGGCAGTTCGTTGTAGGTCGGGCCGTCGTAGATCATCTGGTAGGTCAGCGCCGAAACGTGGGCAAAACGCGGGTACTCGCTGCTTTGCTGTACGCGCGCGAACTGCTCGACGAAGCGCTCGAACTCCGGGCGATAGTTGTCCTTGAAGTAGCTCTTGATGAAGTTACGGTAGCTCGTGGTCGTCTGCTCCATTTCGAGCTTCACGAGGTTGGCGGTCTGCTGCGGCGGGATGCTCGGCACGTAGTCTTCCAGGCCCAGCGGGTTCTCCAGCACCAGGGCGGATACGCGCTCAGGATTGCGGCGCGCAAAGTGCACGCCCAGCATGCCGCCCATGCTGTTGGCCACGATGGCCACGCGACCCACCTTGAGGTGGTCGAGCAGGCGCACGGTGTTGTCGGCCAGCATCGCAAAGGTATAGCGGATCTCGGGCTTGGACGACTTGCCAAAGCCGATCTGGTCGGGTGCGATCACGCGATAGCCCTGCTTGGAGAGCGCGCGCAGCGTGTTGTCCCAGTATTCGGCGCCAAAGTTCTTGCCATGGAAGAGCACCACGGTCTTGCCATTGGGCTGGGCGGGCTGCACGTCCATGTAGGCCATGCGCAGCAGGCGCCCCTCCTGTTCGAACTGCAGCATCTGTACCGGGTAGGGATAGACCCAGCCCTCCATCGCCGCACCCAGGGGCTCGGCGCCGGCGTAGGTGGGAAGCGCTGCGGTGGCTGCAGTCGCTAACGGGGCACCAGAGGTGGCGCAGCCAGCCAGCACGGCGGCGGCAAACAGGAACAGCGTGGAGTGCAGCAAGCGAGCGGTCATGGGGGTCTTTCTGGTTGAAGCAAGAGAAACCAGTCTAGCGCAGCCCCATGCTGTTGCACGCAATCGACCATGTGGCAAAAGCCCAGTCTGGTGGGTGCCGTTTGACAAATACCGTGCAAAAAATCACTTCAGAGGCAGAGCATCGGATTCGCCCTCTACTGAAATGCTATCAAAAGAGTAGCTGCTTACGCACATTCTGCGGGGGCTAGCGGCCGATTTAATTCTCAATGCTGCCGGAATTCCGCAACAGGCGCAAACCGTTGCCAACCACCAGCAGGCTGGCCCCCATATCGGCAAACACCGCCATCCACATGGTGCCAACCCCGGTCAGCGTCAGCACCAGGAACACGGCCTTGATGCCCAGCGCCAGCACGATGTTCTGCACCAATACCGTGTGGGCCTGGCGCGACAGGCGCACAAAGCGTGGCAGCTTGCGCAGGTCGTCATCCATCAGGGCCACGTTGGCGGTCTCCAGCGCGGTACCGGTGCCAGTTGCACCCATCGCAAAGCCGATGTCGGCGCGGGCCAGCGCGGGGGCATCGTTGATGCCGTCGCCCACCATGCCGACCGCGCCCTCCTGTCCCTGCTTGCTTTCAATCGCCTGGAGCTTGTGCTGCGGCAACAGGTCGCCACGGACCTCGTCAATACCGACTTGTGCCGCAATGGCCCTGGCGGTGTGGGCGTTGTCGCCCGTCAGCATGATGGTCCGGATGCCCAGGGCCTGCAACTCGGCAATGGCCTGGCGGCTGCTGTCCTTGACGGTGTCGGCCACCGCGAACAAGCCATGCACGCTGTGTTCATCGGTCAGTAGGATGACCGTTTTGCCCTGCTCTTCCAGGGCCGTCAGGCGGGCCTCAAGGCCGTCGAAACAGCTACCGTTCTCATGGATCAACCGGTGATTGCCCAGGTGGTACAGCGTGCCGCCTATGCTGCCTTTGATCCCCTGACCGGCGATGGCCTCAAAGCCTTCCACCGGGCGAAGCGTTATGCCATCACGCCGGGCCGCTTCAAACAAGGCGCGCGACACCGGGTGGTCGGAGCGGCTGGCCAGACTGGCTGCCAAGGCGCGAACCTGCGCCTCGCCCCAACCATTCAGGACCTCGAAGTCCGTCTGCACCGGCTTGCCGTGGGTGATGGTGCCGGTCTTGTCAAACGCCAGCCAGGCCAGCTTGCGACCCGCCTCCAGATAGACGCCACCCTTGATGAGGATGCCCATTCGCGCAGCAGCCGCCAGGCCGCTCACGATGGTGACCGGGGTTGAAATCACCAGTGCACACGGACAGGCGATGACGAGCAGCACCAGCGCCTTGTAGATCCAGCTGAACCAGTCACCGCCAACGGCGAGCGGCGGCAGGATGGCAATGGCCAGTGCCATGGCGCAAACCACCGGGGTGTAGACCCGCGCAAACTGGTCGACAAAGCGCTGCGTGGGTGCCCGCGCACCCTGCGCCTCTTCGACCGCATGGATGATGCGTGCCAGGGTGCTGTCGTCCGCTGCCGCCGTCACGCCGTATTCGAAGGAGCCGGACGCATTGATGGTGCCGGCAAAGACCGCATCCCCGGGGGCTTTTTCCACCGGCAGGCTTTCGCCGGTGATGGGCGCCTGGTTGATGGTGGAGCGCCCACTGAGAATGCTTCCGTCCAGCGCAAGGCGTTCACCGGGCCGCACGCGCACGCGCGCACCAATGGCAACCGACCTGGAATCGACGGCCTGCCAGGTACCGTCGGCCTGCAGCACCGTGGCACGCTCCGGCGTGAGCCGCATCAGCCCCTGGATGGCGTTGCGCGCCCGGTCCAGCGACTTGGCCTCGATCAGTTCGGCCACCGCGAACAGCACCATCACCATGGCCGCTTCGGGCCATTGGCCCAGCAACAGCGCACCCGTCACGGCAATGCTCATCAACGCGTTGATGTTGAGGGTGGCGTTGCGGATGGCGAGCCAGCCCTTCTGGTAGGTGGTGATGCCGCTGCCCAGAACCGCAACAAGGGCCAGCGCGGCTACCAACCCGGTGGGCAGACCGGCCCAGTGCACCACCTCGGAGGCAGCCGCGGCAACACCCGCCCAGGCCAACGGCCACCAGGGCTGTGCGGGCTCTGGCGCGGGTACGGACGGTTCAGGCGCCCCCGGTGTTGGAGCGTGGGAATGACCGTGGTCGTGAGAGGGGTGCTGGTGGTCGTCCGGCATGGTGTATCTCGAAAACGAACCCAGTCTATTAGACAACCGAAATCCACGTTGACCGTCATGCCTGCCACGTGGTGACGTGACATGGCAGCAGCTTCCTACTGCAGGTGCTTATTGGTACTATGGGTACTACCGCCATCGTCCCATGGATTCCCATGATTGCCAGCGCCATGCCTTTAGACCGACAGCGCACCATCCGTTCGCTGTTTGATGAGTACATCGAGATGTACGCCGCACGCGATGACCGTCTGACCACGCGCTTCAGTGAGAACTTCAGCGGCTACACGGGTGGGGGAAATTTTCTGGTCAAGGACCGGGATGAATGGATGAAAATCACCCGGCAGGATTTCTCGCAAGTACCGGGGCGCATCCGCATCGAGATGCTGGACCTCTCGATGCAGGATATCCGGGACGACGTCGTGGTTGTCACCGCCTTCTTTCACATCCATCTGCCCCTGCCCGACCATATCCTGTCCAGAGAGGTGGCGCGGCTGGTCCTGATTTTCCGCCTCGAAGGAGCAGACTGGAAAATTGTGCACAGTGGCATCTCCATTCCCTACAACCTGGTGCAGGACGGCGAGGTCTACCCGATCAAGGGCCTGCAGGAGCGCAACAGCGCCCTGGAGGCACTGGTCGAGGCACGCACCCAGGCGCTGCATGAAAGTGAGGCGCTCTACCGCCTGCTGACAGAAGACACCCTGGACGTGATCTGGAAAACCGACCGCAATCTGTGCATCACCTACATCAGCCCGGCAGATCAGCGTCTGCGGGGCTACACGGCAGCCGAAGTGATGGGCCACCACGTTTTTGACATGTTCACCGACGAGGGCGTTGCCGCCGTCAAAAAACTGATGCGCCAGAATCAGGCAACTGAACCACCCCCCTCCCAGCCTGATTTTTTGACCTTTGAGGAGCAGCACCGGTGCAAGGATGGCCGCCTGCTGTGGGGCGAGGTCCTGTCCAAGCCCGAGCGCAATGCACAGGGCGAGATCATTGGCTACCACGGCATCACCCGAGAAATTACGCAGCGCAAAGCGCTGGAAGACAAGGTGCATCAGCTCGCATTCAACGATCCACTGACCAATTTGCCCAACCGGCGCCTGCTACTGGACCGCCTGAGTCAGGCCATGGCGGAGAGCCATCGCAGTGCCTGCTATGGCGCATTGATGTTCCTGGATCTGGACCAGTTCAAAATCCTGAATGACACCCATGGACATACCGCGGGTGATTTGCTGCTGCTGGAGGTCGCCGATCGCCTGAAAGCCTGTGTGCGCGAGGTCGACACCGTGTCCCGCTTTGGCGGCGATGAATTTGTGGTGTTGCTGAGCCATCTGGATACGGACCAGGCACGCTCTGGCAAAGAGGCAGCCACCGTCGCAGAAAAAATCCGCATGGCCTTGCAGCAACCCTATATGCTGCACATCCAGCGCGAAGGCGAAGCCGATAGCCTGGTCGAACACCGGTGCACCGCCAGCATTGGCGTCACCATTTTTTTCAATCACGATGCCAGTCAGGACGACATCCTGAAGTGGGCCGATGCGGCCATGTATGCCGCCAAAGAATCCGGCCGCAACACCGTCCGATTTTCATGAAACCTCACTCCATGACACAACCTGTTTTTCAATTCGGGCAGGTGCTTCCCGAATACAGCGTTCCGGTTCTGAACGAGCGCGCGGTTCGCGCCAGCGCCGGGATTCTGTTTTTCTTTGCCATCGTGGCCTTCATGAACGCCTGGCTGGTGGGTAACTTTCAACCGACGCGGGTTTTCGTGGTCACCTTTCTGGCGGATTTCACGATCCGCATCTTCGTCAACCCACGCTACGCGCCCAGCCTGATCGTGGGCCAGTGGATCGTGCGCAAGCAGCAGCCCGAATATGTGGGTGCGCCGCAAAAACGCTTCGCCTGGGCGATTGGCTTTGCGCTGGCGCTTGCCATGCTGTATCTCGTGGTGCTGAACAACGTGATGGGGCCTATCAACCTGATCGTGTGTTCCATCTGTCTGCTCCTGCTGTTCTTCGAGGCCGCCTTTGGCATTTGCATAGGCTGCCAGATTTACAACGCATTCAACCGGGAGAAGGCGCAGCTCTGCCCCGGTGGGGTGTGCGAATTGCCTCCTGACAAACAGTCCGGTGTGACCGTGCTACAGGTCATCATCGTGGCCATGTTTGCAGCGCTGGTTGTTATCGCCGCACAGTGGGTTTACCGCACGGGCTCACAGCCGCCACCACCGAATCGACAGGCCAGCACGGCATCACCCTCTGCCGCCGCAGACCCCGCCGAAGCCGAGCGCTGCAAGGTACCCGACTTTGCCAAGGCCATGGGGCACGAAGAAAAGTGGAAGCTGCACAACCACTGCCAGTGAGACCGCCGCCAGGGCTTAGCCGGACACCAGCGCAGACAGCTCCGCCGCGCCAATCGGCGGCCGCGCCTTCCACGGCACCACGTACGTCCGCTTGGACAAGCCATCCGCAATGCGTTGCATCTGCCGGCGCTCGCCATTCAAGCGCGCACGCAGCAGGGGGTCATGCGTTCCGGCAGCCAGAACGCTTTTGTTGATGACCCAGGCAAAGGGCTCAATCTGGGCGCGCCGCAGGTCGTCTTGCAAGGCCTGGGCTTGCGAAACGGGGGTGATCTCCGGCAGGGTGACCACAATGATCCGGGTGTAGGCCGGATCTTGCAGCCGCATGAGGGGCGTCACGACCCGTCCACCCGAGTGCCCCTCAAACTCGCGCATCATCTGGCGGTGGTAGGCGCCCGTGGCATCCATCAGCAGCAGCGAATGGCCGGTGGGTGCGGTATCCAGCACGACAAAGGCACTGCGCGCCTCGCTCACCACCCGCGAGAACGCATGAAACACCGCCACCTCTTCGGTGCAGGGCGAGCGCAGGTCTTCCAGCATCAGGGCCTTTTCCTGTGCGTCCAGATTCGGGCCTTTGGCCGCCATGATTTTGTCGACGTAGCGCTGCGTCTCTACGATGGGGTCGATGCGGTCCACCCGCAGGCCCGCCACGTCACCGGCCAGGGTTCCCGACAGATGCGCAGCCGGATCGGTGGTACTCAAATGCACGGTCTTGCCGCGCTGCACCAGCCCAATCGCCAGCGCCGCCGCAATGGTGGTCTTGCCGACGCCGCCCTTGCCCATGACCATGATCAGCCCACGCCCGGCCTGCGCCAGTTCGTCTGCCAGCGCGTCCAGGCCTGAACCCTGCGCAATGGTTTGCACAGCCAAGGTCTGCTCACCAGGGGCCGGCACCTGCGCGCTGGTCAGCAAGGCACGCAGCGCTGGCAGCCCCACGGTGTCAAACGCGCGCAGCGGAACCTGGTCCTGCGGCAGTGCGCGCAGCTTGGCTGGCAACGCAGCCAGCGCCTCGGTACCCAGCGCTTCGATGGCGCCGGCAATGGCATCACCGGGGACACTGGCATGAAAAACACCGTTCACCACCAGCCGCTGGTTGTGCAGCCCCAGCGCATGGAGTTCTTCCGATGTGCGGGATGCTTCGGTGATGGCACCCGCGTCAGGGCGCGTCACCAGCACCACCGTGGTCTTGCCAGGGTCGCTCAGGGCGTCGAGCGCGGCCTTGAACCGCACTTCCTGCATCTTCAGGCCCGAGTGCGGGCCCAGGCAGGATGCGCCCCGGTCATTGCCCGCCAGAAAACCGCTCCAGGCCTTGGGCAGACTCAACAGTCGCAGCGTGTGGCCGGTGGGGGCCGTGTCAAAAACGATGTGGTCGTAGTGGTTGTCTTCATCCGACAACAGCGAGGCAAACTCGTCAAACGATGCGATCTCGGTCGTGCACGCACCCGACAGCTGTTCGCGCACGGTGGAGAGTTCGGTGTCCGTGGTCTCGACCGCCATCTGAGCCACCACACGCTGGCGATACGACTCGGCAGCGTTATCGGGGTCAATGTTCAGCACCGACAGACCCGGCGCATCCGGCACGGGCACGGGGGTGTTTTTAAGCTCCACACCCAGCATTTCATCCAGGTTGGAGGCCGCGTCGGTGCTGACCAGCAGCACCCGCCGGCCGGTATCGGCCAGGTACAGCGCCACCGCGGTGGAGAGCGAGGTTTTGCCGACGCCCCCTTTGCCGGTAAAGAACAGATGCCGGGTGGGGTGACGCAGTAGGTCCAGCGGCGCCGGCTTGAGCCAGGCCTCGACCTTCTCGTGCGCCGGTAGGCCGCCGCTGTGGCCGTGCTCCGGCACACGCTGTTTACTCATTTCCTGACCTCAATCAACTAAGCGCCACATGGTGCGGTGAACGGAACTTTGACAACCTGCAACGTCACGTGGGTAATCTCGAAATGGTCGTGCATTTTTTCTGTTGCGTCCTGCAAAAACGCATCATCCGCATGACCCTGGGGCATCACCAGCTGGGCGGTCAGGGCAATGTGCGAGGTTCCCATGGCCCAGATATGCAGGTCGTGCACGCGGCTCACGCCGGGCAACGCGGCCAGGCAGTCATGCACGGCCTGGGGATCCACACCGTCGGGCACACCGTCAAACAGCATGTGCAGCGACTGCTTGAACAGGCCCCATGTGCCAAACCAGATCACGGCGGAAATGGCCAGACTGACGACAGGGTCCAGCCAGGTCCAACCCATCCACAAGGTCAGCGCGCCAGCCACGACAACCCCCGCCGACACCAGCGCATCGGCGGCCATGTGCGTGAAGGCACTGCGAATATTGAGGTCATTCTCGCGCCCGCGCATGAACAGCAAAGCCGTGGCCGTGTTGATCACAATGCCCACGCCTGCCACCAGCATGATGGTCACGCCCTGTTGCTGCAGCTCCACGTGGGTCGAAAGCAGTCGGCCAATGGCCTCCCACGCCAGGCCACCCATGGCCACCAGCAGCAACAGCGCATTGGCAAAGGCCGCCAGGATGGTGGCCCGCTTCCAGCCGTAGGTGTGGCGCGCATCGGGCCGCAACTTGACGGCCAGTGCACCGCCCCACGCCAGCACCAGGCCAGCCACATCACTCAGGTTGTGACCCGCGTCCGCCAGCAGGGCCAGGGAGTTGACCTGCCAGCCATAAAACGCCTCAATGGCCACGAAGACGGTGTTGAGCACAATGCCGATGGCAAACGCACGGTTGAAATTGGCCGGAGTGTGGCTATGGCCGTGGCTGTGATCGTGGTCGTGTGGGGCATTCATCGTTGTTGATTTCATTGGCGTTGGGCTTGGAAGCCGGTGTCACGAGTCTACGCAAAGTGCAGAGGGCCTTTCAATTGCCTTCCACAAACCACTGTTTAATCTTTTCCCGGCTGGGCATATCACCAGATGTCGTCCAATCAGCACTACTCGCGCTCCACCTCCAGGTAGGTCTGGTTGGCCAATTGGGGAATCCACACCTCTGCGTGCTTGAGGTGGGAAAACGGCCTGGCGTCGAAGCTCTTCACGGCAGCACCGAGGTCAACGCCGTCATCCACCGCCTTCTTCATGTGGGCGCGCAGGGCCAGCAACAGGTCGCGTGTGTGTGCCTGCGCCGTGCCCAGGTTGGTCACGTTGCCATGGCCGGGCACGATGACCCGGGGCTTGATTTCGTCGATTACGGCAAAGGACTCCAGCCAGTTCCGGGTGTTGCTGACGGCGTGCAGCCCCAGCACCCGGTCCACATAGACCACATCCCCGGCAAAGAGCACGTTCTTTTGCGGCAGCCACACCAGCGTGTCGCCGGGCGTATGGCCGCCATTGCGGTGTTTGAGTTCGATCACCGTGCCACCCAGTTCCAGACGCGTGTCCTGGGCCGTGACAAAGCGCGTGGGCAGTGTCGGCACGGTGCCGTCCAGCCGTTCCTTCAGGACCTTGAGGCCCTCCAAGTGTTCCCCCGAGCGGCTTTTCATGTCGGCTTGCGCGTCCGCGTGGGCGATGGTCTCAATGCCCTGGGCGGTGAAGTAGCCATTGCCCAGCCAGCGGTGGTCCTGGTCGCCGGTGTTGATGACCCACTTGACCGGCTGACTGGTCACCTTCTTGGCTGCTTCGTGAATTTTTCGGGCCGACTGAAAGGTGGCGCCGCTGTCGATCAGCACCGCCCCGGCCGGGGTAACCACCAGGCCGATGTTGGCGTTGAGCCCTTCGTTGTCATAGGTGCGCCCCTCAGTGTCCCCCATATAGGCGTAGATGCCCTCTGCTACGGGCTTGAAAACCACGTCCACTGCCCACACGGGCAGCGCGGCCAATCCAACCGCAATCGCCACGATTCCCGTGTGTCGAAATGAATTCATCGTTGTCTCACTGGTGTTGGGGCCAACCCGTTCATTCACCTAACAGCCTGCCGGTCCATTTGCGTGCGACGGGCGCCAGGAAGAATATGACCGGCACGCCAACCACATAGGCGATGCCAAAGGCCTTCAACCAGGTCTGCACGAAGTGCTCACCAAAGCCCACATTGACCAGCGTGATGACGAAGGTCATGATGAAAATCATCATGGCACCCATCACCAGGGAGAAAACCAGATGGAATTTTTTTTGTGGATTCATGTCACTGTTCCTTTGCGATATCAGGCCGCCGCCAACCACTGTTCAATCTTGTCCCGGCTGGGCACACCACCGGCATGCACCACCTTGCCGTTGATGACAACCCCGGGCGTGCTCATCACACCGTAGCCCATGATATCCCGCAGCTCCTCCACCTTTTCCAGTTTGACCGTGACACCCTGGGCGCGGGCGACCTGGTCTATCAGGGCGATGGTGTTTTTGCAGTTGGCACAACCCGTGCCGAGTACCTTGATGTCCATGGTGTTTCCTTGGTGGTTGAAATGGAGAGCAAAACAGATGGCTAGAGCACGGCATTGAACACGTAGCCCACCATCAGAATGCCGGTCGCCACAACGCCGACAAACGTGGCGATCAATCGCACTTTCAGTACCTTGCGCAGGATGATCATCTCGGGCAAGGACAGCGCAATCACGCTCATCATGAACGCCAGCACCGTGCCGAGCGCAGCGCCCTTGGCCAGCAACGCCTGCACGATGGGGATCACGCCTGCCGCATTGGTGTACATGGGCACGCCGATGACCACCGCCAGCGGCACCGACCACCAGGCTTCTCGGCCCATGAAGCTAGCCATGAAATCTTCCGGCACATAGCCATGGATCAACGCGCCCAGTGCAATACCGCCCAGAATGTAGGGCCAAACTCTGCCCACGATCTCGCGCACGGCGGCAAATCCACCCTGAATGCGGTCGGCCAGCGTGGCGCCGCCGTCTTCAAACTGGGCGGAGGTCCTGGGCATGTCGCGCACCCAGTCTTCCAGGTAGGACTCCATCTTCAGGCGGCCGATGACCCAGCCGGCCACAATCGCCACCGACAGGCCCAAGCCCATGTACAGCAACGCCACCTTCCAGCCGAACATGCCAAACAGCAGGGTGAGCGCCACCTCGTTGACCATTGGGGCCGAGATCAGAAAGGAGAAGGTCACGCCCAGTGGCACACCCGCCTGCACAAAGCCGATGAACAGGGGCACGGCCGAGCACGAGCAAAACGGGGTGACGATGCCCAAAGACGCCGCCATGACATTGGCAACACCCTCGGTGCGACCGGCCAGCAAGGCACGGGTGCGCTCGGGCGTGAAGTAGCTGTTGACCATGCCCATGACAAACACCACGCCGGTCAGCAGCATCAGCACCTTGGGGGTGTCGTAGAAGAAGAACTGCAGCGCGCTACCCAGGTGGCTGGCGCGGTCCACCGGCATGGCCGCCACCAGCGCTTCAGCCGTGGGGTTGAGGGTTTGGTACAGGCCCAGCCAGACGATAGCGGCCAAGACCAGAAAGGCGATGGGCTGGCGCAGGGGCCAAGACCTGTGCGGTGCTGTCAGGGTGTTCATACCTGTGAAGACGGGCACACCAGCCAAAAGACGCAAAAATTCGGGATTTACCAGGAAATTTAAGAAAAAAATGCCTGTAGCCCCCGCAGAATATGCGTAAGCAGCTATCAATACAATAGCAAATCAGGCGCTGGTGCGCGGCACAAAATCCAGCACATGGCCCGATGCATCGGTGCTTACCTGGCACACCAGCGTCATGTGCTGCTTCATGCGAAGCCGGGCGCGCTGCAGTCGCGATTTGGCCGCGCTGAGGCTCAGCCCCCGGGCATGGGCGTAGTCGGCTTGCGCCATGCCCTGCAAATCGCAGAGAGTGATCACATCGCGGTCCTGCTCGTTCAGTTCGGACAGCACGCGGGGCAGGCAGGACGTCAGCGTGTCTACCGCGTCCACTTCGGCCACGGGACTGGCCAGGTCCTCGGGCAACTCCACGGTGTCGCGCGCCACACGCAGGCGGTCGGCCAGCGTATTGCGTGCCACCTCAAACAGCCAGGCCCGTGCGTTGTGCACCGAGCAAAAGCGCTCGCCCTGGCGCAGGGCTTTCAGAAACAGATCCTGCAAAAGGTCGTCGGCATCGGTCGGGTTGCCCAGCCGATGCCGGGCCCAGCCGCGCAACTCGGGCTCATGCGCGGTCCAGGCTTTGGCGAGGCAGTTCATGGCTCAAATGGACTTCTGGTTCACCCGCTTGGATAGCTCTTCGGCGCTTTCCTTGCGCTCGCTGTAGCGGTCCACCAGGTAAGGCGCCACATCCCGTGTGAGCAGCGTGAACTTCATCAGCTCCTCCATCACGTCCACCACGCGGTCATGGTAGGCCGACGGCTTCATGCGACCCGCCTCATCAAACTCCAGAAACGCCTTGGCGACCGAGCTTTGGTTGGGGATCGTGATCATGCGCATCCAGCGCCCCAGAATGCGCATCTGGTTGACGGCGTTGAAGGACTGCGAGCCCCCGCTGACTTCCATGACGGCCAGTGTCTTGCCCTGGGTCGGGCGCACCGCGCCCACCGACAGCGGAATCCAGTCGATCTGGCTTTTCAGGATGCCGGTCATCGCACCATGGCGTTCGGGCGAACACCACACCATGCCTTCGGACCAGGCGGCCAGATTGCGCAGCTCTTGCACCTTGGGATGCGTGTCGGGCGCACCATCCGGTTGCGGCAGGTCCTGTGGGTCGAAAATCCTGACCTCGGCACCCATGGCTTCCAGCAGCCGGGAAGCCTCCAGTGTCAACAACTTGCTGTAGGAGCGCTCCCGCAACGAGCCGTAGAGCATCAGGATTCTGGGGGAATGGGTCGATGGCGATCTGGCCGTCAGTCGATCCTGGCTGGGGACTTGAAAGCACGCGGTGTCAACGTTGTTCATAGGCGTTTGACGGCAGAGCCGGCTTCGTACCAGCTCTTGGAGTGGTTGACGATGGTGACCACCAGCAGCATGACGGGCACCTCAATGAGCACCCCCACCACCGTGGCCAGTGCGGCACCGGAGTTGAAGCCGAACAGGCTGATGGCAGCCGCCACCGCCAGTTCGAAGAAGTTGGAGGCGCCAATCAGCGCCGATGGGCAGGCGATGTTGTGCTTTTCACCCACGGCGCGGTTCAACCAATAGGCCAACGCCGAGTTGAAAAACACCTGAATCAGAATCGGCACGGCCAGCAGCGCAATCACCAGCGGCTGCTTCAAAATGGCTTCACCCTGGAATGCAAACAGCAGCACCAGCGTGGCCAACAGGGCCGCGATGGACCAGGGGCCGATCTTCGCCATGGTGGCTTCAAACGCGGCCTCTCCTTGGGCCAACAGCGACTTGCGCAAGAGCTGCGCCAGGATGACGGGGATCACGATGTACAGCACCACCGAGGTCAGCAAGGTGGCCCAGGGCACGGTAATGGCCGAGATGCCCAGCAACAGGCCGACCAGCGGTGCAAAGGCGATCACCATGATGCTGTCGTTCAGCGCCACTTGTGACAAGGTGAACAAGGGGTCACCGCCGGTCAGGCGGCTCCACACAAACACCATCGCGGTGCACGGTGCAGCGGCCAGCAAGATCAGGCCGGCAATGTAGCTGTCCAGCTGGTCGGGCGGCAGCATGGGCGCAAACCAGTGGCGGATGAAGATCCACCCCAGCAGCGCCATCGAAAACGGTTTGACCAGCCAGTTCACGAACAGCGTGACACCAATGCCCTTGATGTGCTGGCGCACGTCACCCAGCGCGCCAAAGTCCACCTTCACCAGCATGGGAATGATCATCACCCAGATCAGCACGCCCACCGGCAGGTTGACCCGGGCAATCTCCATCTGGCCGACGGCCTGGAACACGCCAGGCAACCACTGCCCCAGCGCGATGCCCACCACGATGCACAGAAAGACCCACACCGTGAGGTAGCGCTCGAACACGCTCATCGGTGCACCGGCCGCCTGTTTGGCGGTCACTTCACATGGAACGCTCATGACGGACCCCGCTCAGGTGTTGGCCAATTGCCGGGCGCTGGACTGCAGAACCGTTTGCGCCAGCTTGTCAGGCGACAGGCTGCACAGCAGTTCGAGGCGGCGGTGGATGGCGTGCAGGGTCTTGCGAAAGGCGTCCAGCTTCTGTGCGTCAGAGCCATTGCCTTCTGACGGATCGGGGTAGCTCCAGTGGGCCGTGGCCGGATGACCAGGCCAGACCGGGCACACCTCACCGGCGGCGTTGTCGCAGACGGTGATGATCAGGTCCATCTTCGGCGCGTTGGGCGCGGCAAACACGTCCCAGCTTTTGCTGTGCAAACCCTCGGTGGAAATGCCGGCGGCCTGCAAAACCTGCAGTCCCAACGGATGGGGCTTCTGGTTGTCCCGCGGGCTGCTACCAGCCGAATACGCCTTGAAGCGCCCCCTGCCGATGGCGTTGAGCAAGGCTTCCGCCAGGATGCTGCGGGCCGAGTTGTGGGTGCAGAGAAACAGGACGTTGATCGGCGCAGTGGTAGTCGTGGTGGTCATGGTGTTTTCGTACTCAGCAGTTGCATTGGGTTGCGGCCTCGGTCAGGCAAGCCTGGCCCTGGCAGCAGTTCTGGGTGAGATAGGCCAGCACCGCATTCATGCGGTCGTACTGGGCCCGGTAGATCAGGTTGCGCCCGGCCCGCTCTTGCGTCACCAGGTCGGCATGCACCAGTTCTTTCAAATGAAATGACAGGGTGGCAGGCGCGACGCCCAGGCTTTCCGCCAAGGCGCCGGGGGTGAGCCCCGCGTCACCCGCAACGATGAGCGACCGGAAGATTTCCAGGCGCGATGCCTGCGCGAGTGCGGCCAGGGCTTTGACAACGGCAATTGATTCCATATTTCTATGATACTCGAATAGTTTAAAAAACATGCCCACCGCATGAAAGAAACCTGTTGTCAGTGCGGCCCGGGTAGGCGCATGCAAAGGCGTGTTACGGGCCGGTCAATGGCTGTGCCGGTGGTGAATATCCGGAAAATGCGGATGGCTGTGGCGGATGGCTACGTGCTGATGGGTGTGCGTATGGGCGGTGGTTCCGCCATCCCATTCAAAGGGGTGCGCATGCCGGTGGTGTTCATCGTGAACGTGGTCATGCGAATGCTCCAGCGGTTCATGTTCATGGAGGTGCTCATGGTGCTCGGTCAGGTGCAGCACCACGCCAATGCCCATCAGGAATGCCGCAATCCAGAACGGGAGAGTTGTTGCTTCACCAAACACGAACAGCGCCACCATGGCCCCCAAAAATGGCGCCGTCGAAAAGTAGGCGCCGGTGCGGGCCGTGCCCAGGCCGCGCAGGGCCAGAACAAACAGCACCAGGCTGATGCCATAGCCCAGCAGTCCGACCGCCATGGTGGACAGCGTCGTCGACAAATCCGGCATGGCGGCGCCCTGCCCCACAGCCAACAGCGTGTTCACCACGCCGGCAATGAGGCCTTTGGTCCCGGCAATGAACAGGGCATCGGATGCCGAGACCTTGCGGGTCAGGTTGTTGTCGATGGCCCAGCACAGGCAGGCCACGGCCACCAGCGAGGGACCAATCCAGTCCGACGCCGTGGCACCCGTACTGGGCCAGGCCAGCACCACACCCCCGGCCACGATGGCCGCCATGCCCAGCACGATGCGGCGGTCGGCGTTCTCCTTGAACACGACCCACGCAATGAGCGCGGTCAGAACCGCTTCCAGATTCAACAACAGGGATGCGGACGATCCGCTGGTAGTGGTTAATCCCAGCATCAGCGCGACCGGTCCGGCAATGCCGCCAAAGAAGACCGCACCCAGCAGCCAGATCCACTCAGCCTTGGGCAGGTTTGAGGGCTTCCAGCCGCCGTCACGCAGCACGCGAAACAGCGTCAAGCCCAGGCCGCTGCCCAGATACAGCAGGCCCGCGAGCAAGACCGGCGGCACGTTGCCGACCAGCAGCTTGGCAAATGGTGTGCTGGCACCAAAGAGTGCGGCAGCGGCGAGGGCAAAAACAACAGTGCGGTTCATGGCCCTATTGTCGGCGCGAGGCGCGCGGCCGTTACGCCTTCAGGTCATTGCTGCCATCGCGCCCGTAGATGCGGCACAGCTCGGCCAGCCGAAGGGCATGTTCGGGCCTCACCTCGGACCAGTCAAAACGCCACTCCCAGTAGCCCTCGCATTTGCCGGGAAAGTTCATGCGGTGCTCGGTGCCCAGCCCCAGGATGTCCTGCATGGGATGCACCGCCGTATTGGCCACACTGGCGCAGGCGGCGCGGATCAGGTCCCAGTGGATATCGTGCCCATCGACCGCCAGGTAGTCGCGCACATTTTTACGCTCCAGGTCCGACGCACTCTCCCACCAGCCGCGCGTGGTGTCGTTGTCGTGCGTACCGGTGTAGACCACCGTGTCGTTCTGGTGGTGGTGCGGCAAGAAGGTGTTGCGGCTGTCACCACCAAACGCAAACTGCAGGATGCGCATGCCAGGGAACGCAAACTCGCGCCGCAGGGCCTCCACATCGGGGGTGACCTCGCCCAGGTCCTCGGCAATGATGGCCAGGGGGCCCAAGGCGGCGTGGATCGCATTGAACAGCGCAGCACCCGGGCCGGGTAACCACTGACCCTTCATGGCCGTGGGCTCACTGGCCGGCACTTCCCAATAGCTGGCAAAACCACGGAAGTGGTCGATGCGCACAATGTCCACCAGCTCAAAGGTGCGCCGGATGCGCTCAATCCACCACGCATAGCCCTCGCTCGCGTGCGCGCTCCACAGGTAGATGGGGTTGCCCCAGCGCTGGCCGGTCTCGCTGAAATAGTCGGGCGGCACACCGGCCACCACCCGCGGGCGACCACTGGGGTCCAGATCGAACAGATCCTGCCGGGCCCAGACCTCGGCGCTCTGGTAGGCGATGAAGATCGGTGCGTCGCCAATGACCTGGATGCCCCGGGCATTGGCATAGGTGCGCAGCCTCCGCCACTGCGTAAAGAAGCGCCATTGGCAAAACTTCCAGAACGCAATGCGCGCGGCGTGCGCGCGGCGGGCCTCCTCCATGGCGTGCGGCTCGCGCTGCGCCAGCCCAGGACTCCATTCGCACCAGTCTTTCCAGTGAAAATGCTCGGCCAGTGACATGAACAGGGCGTAGTTGTCCAGCCAGTCGTGCTGCTCCTGGCAAAACGCCGCAAACGCATGCTGGTGTTGGGTGTGCTCCGGTCTTGCCGCAAAGGCGCGCGCCGCGCGGGCCAGGCGCTCCATGCGCCAGGGCCAGACGGCGGCGAAGTTCTGACGCCGTGTGGAGAATCCGGCGTCAGGCTCCAGGTCGCTGCCGCGCAGCCAGCCCTCGCGCAACAGGTCGTCCAGCTCAATCAGCAGCAGGTTGCCGGCAAAGGCGGAACTGCTCATGTACGGCGAATTGCCCGGCCCAATACCACTGAGCGGCAGGATTTGCCACAACTTCTGGCCGGCGGACTGCAACCAGTCCACAAAGTGATAGGCGGCGGAACCCAGGTCACCGCTGCCGTGCGGTCCTGGCAAGGAGGTAGGGTGCAAAAGCACCCCACTGTGGCGGGGGAATTTCATGGATAGCGTTATGCGCTCTGAGCGCACAAATCAACAGTGTGACAGAACCGGTCAGACCACGCCGGGGGCAACTTTCCAGATGCTGCTGGCGTATTGCGAGATGGTGTGATCCGACGAGAAAACGCCCATGGCCGCCACGTTGGCGATAGCGCAGCGCGTCCAGTCTTGCGGGCGGCGGTACAGCGCATCGACCCGCAACTGGGCTGCCACATAGCTGGCGTGGTCGGCCAGCACAAAGTAGCGGTCCTTGCGGCCCAGCAGACTGTCCACCAGCTCCTGGTAGCGACCGGGTTCCTCGGGCGAGAAAACCCCACCGGCAATGGCATCCAGCACCGCCTGCAGAGACGGGTTGTTGTGCAGCACGGTGTGGCTGTCGTAGCCGGCGGCCTCCCACGCCGCCACTTCGGGGGTCTTGAGACCAAAGATGAAGATGTTGTCATCGCCCACGTTCTGTCGGATTTCGATATTGGCGCCGTCATCGGTGCCAATGGTCAGCGCGCCGTTCATGGACAGCTTCATGTTGCCGGTGCCCGATGCCTCGGTGCCGGCGGTAGAAATCTGTTCGGACACATCGGCACCGGGCATGATGATTTCGGCCACCGACACGCCGTAGTTGGGGATGAACACCACCGTCAGTTTGCCGCCCAGGCGCATATCGTTGTTGACCACCTGCCCCACGTCGTGGATCAGGCGGATGATGCTTTTGGCCATGCGGTAGCTCGACGCCGCCTTGCCGGCAAAGATGATGGTGCGGGGCTGCCAGTCGGCGTCGGGCTGGGCCAGCATGGCCTGGTAGCGGGTGATGACGTGCAGCACGTTGAGCAGCTGGCGCTTGTATTCATGGATGCGCTTGACCTGCACATCGAACAGGCTGGTGGGGTCGACCACGATGCCCGTGGTCCTGGCAATGTAGGCGGCCAGACGCGCCTTGTTGGCCGCCTTGACGGCGCGGAAGTCGGCGCAGAAAGCCGCCTCGCTGGCCAGCGGGGCGATACGTTGCAGTTCGGTCAGGTCCAGGCGCCAGTGGCTGCCAATGCGCTGGTCCAGCAAGGCCGCCAGCCCAGGGTTGCACTGGGCCAGCCAGCGCCGGGGTGTGACACCGTTGGTCACGTTCACGAAGCGTTGCGGCCACAACGCGGCAAAGTCGGCAAACAGGGTCTGCACCAGCAACTCGGAGTGCAATGCCGACACACCGTTGACGGTGTGGCTGCCCACGATGGACAGGTTGGCCATGCGCACGCGGCGCTCACCCGTTTCGTCGATCAGCGACAGGCGGGACAAGAATGCAGGGTCGTTGGGTCGTTGGGTAGCTGCGAACAGCAGAAAGTCGTGGTTGATGCGGTAGAGGATCTCCAGGTGGCGCGGCAGCAAGCGCTGCATCAACGCCACCGGCCAGGTCTCCAGCGCCTCGGGCATCAGGGTGTGGTTGGTGTAGGAGAACGTCTGCTGGCACAGCGTCCACGCGGTATCCCAGGCCAGACCGTGCTCGTCGCACAACAGGCGCATCAGTTCGGCCACGCTCATGGCGGGGTGGGTGTCATTGAGGTGGATGGACACCTTGTCCGGCAGGTTCAGCAGCGTCCCGTTCTCGCCCAGATGCCGCTTGACCAGGTCCTGCATGGCGGCGCTGACCAGAAAGTATTCCTGCTTCAGACGCAGTTCACGGCCGGCATCGGTGCTGTCATTGGGGTACAGCACCCAGGAAATGCTTTCGCACTGGTTCTTGGTGGCCGCGGCGGCGGCAATGTCACCGGCGTTGAAGGCCTGCAGGTCCAGCGCCTGGGGCGCCAGGGCTTTCCACAGGCGCAGCGTGCTCACCCGCTGCGTGCCATGGCCGGGCACCACCATGTCGTGGGCGCGCGCCATGACCGTACTGCCATTGCTCCACACCGATTGGCCGTTGACCTGCTCGACCGTACCACCCAGGCGCACGGTGTAGGTGTCCTGCGGGCGGGCGAACTCCCACGGCGTGCCGCCGACCAGCCAGGCGTCAGGCCCTTCGGTCTGTGCACCCTGCTCCAGGTGCTGGGCAAACATGCCGAATTCGTAGCGCAGACCGTAGCCAAACGAGGGTAAGCCCTGTGTGGCCATGGAGTCCAGAAAGCAGGCCGCCAGACGGCCCAGACCACCATTACCCAGCGCCGCATCGGGCTCATGCTCCATGGCGTCTTCCAGCCGGTGCGCGTGGGCCTGCAGGGCCTGCGCGGCGGGTCCGGTCAGGTTCAGCGCGTCCAGCGCGTTGGACAGCGAACGCCCCATCAGGAATTCCATCGACAGGTAGTAGACCCGCTTCGGCCTGGCAGCCGTGTCGGCCGCATGCGTGGCCGCCCAACGGTTGGCCAGTTGCTCACGCGCAAACAGCGACAGGGTTTGCATCTGGTCGTGCAGGCTGACCTGTGAGGGGGAGGAGGCGATCTTCTGGCTCAGCGCGGCATCGATGGCGTGCAGGCCGGTGGGGGCCGCCGATGCGGCGGAAGAACGCGGAAGCAAGGCCTTCAACTGGGCCATCACACCGGAACGCGGGGCTGAAGCAGGCACAGGGTTGAGATCGGCGACACGCGTCATGCAAACACTCCAAAATAGGCATAAATGTAGTAAAAAAACATTTTCAATGGTCGGCAGTTTATCACCCTGCAGGGGACGCCAATGCCAGGGAAAACGCGAATACTACAGCCGAATTCAGTGCCACCGCTGATTAACAGGCCCATTGAATATGTAGCTTAATTACGCAATTGTTTTTTTCTGCAGGCTGCATCGATCCGCCCACCGCCGAACACGACTAAGCGACCTGAATGCTATGAAATTAGTAGCTGCTTGCGCACATTCCACGGGGGCTTTGGCCAGAAATGGCCATAAACCCCCTAAAAAAACGAGCCCGCGCTCAGCGGCTGTGCGAGGTCAGGTGCGCCAGGGCGCCTGCCGCGCTGATGCCAGGCGCCTTGCGCCGTGCGCCCACCGCGGTCTGCCCGGGGGCCACCTCGTCCAGGGCCACGGTGGCGTCGCTGCCCAAAGCAGGCACATTGGCGCCGCGCTGCAGCGTCACGCCCACCACCAGAATGTCCACCATGAGAAGGTGCAATATCCGGCTGATCATGGGCACCTGGGTGGCGATGTCTTCCACATGGTCCACGATCAGGGCCAGATCCGCCTTGCGGGCCAACGGTGACTGGCTTTCGGTAATGGCCACCACCTTGGCACCGCGTGCCTGTGCTTTTTCGGCCACCTCCAGCAACTCGGCAATGCGCCCGCTGCTGCTGATGATGAGCACCACCACGTCAGGGCTTAGCACGTTGGCCGACAGCGTTTGCAGGCGGGGGTCGGTATAAGCCACCGCGGACACACCGACCCGCAGGAACTTGAACTGCGCATCGTTGGCCACCGCGCCGTAGTGGCCTACGGCATAGATCTCGACCCGCGTGGAGTCGGCAATCATGCGCATGGCGCGCTCCATGCTGTCGCGGTTCAGGTGGTCGCGCGCCTGCAGAATAGCCGAGGCCGTGTTGCCGAGCACCTTGGCACCAAGCTCCAGCATGGAGTCCTTGCCGGTCACCTGCGTGTGGGTGATGGGAATGGTACCCGTCAGGCCCGAGGCCAGACGCAACTTGAAATCCGACAGGCCCTCACAGCCCAGCGACCGGCAAAAGCGGATCACCGTGGGCTGGCTGACATCGGCAGCGCGTGCGATCTGGGCAATGGGGTCATTCAGGGCCGAACGCGGCTGGGCCAGCACGTGCTGTGCAACGCGCTGCTCGGCCGGTGACAGACTGGGCAGGGCACGGCGTATCTGCCCCAGAATGGCCGACCCGTGGGCACCATCGAGTTCGCGCAATTGCGAGGACAGAATATCGGCCGCACCCATCAGGGTTGCATCGGTGGCGGTGATGACAAATGTCGGAATGCCCTTCATGTAGTCGGTGAAGCGCCCCTTGTCTTCAAACCGCTGCCTGAACGGGGACTGGTCAAAGTACAGGCCCAGCCGGGGCACGATGCCGCCACCAATGTAGATGCCGCCAAAGGCGCCCTGGCTGACCGCCAGGTTGGCTGCAGCGGTGCCCAAAATCGCGCAGAAAACGTCTATGGTTTCCTTGCACAGCGCATCGCTGCCGTCCAGTGCCAGGCGGGTAATTTCAGGCGCGTCCAGGTTGCGCTCGGGCAGGCCGGCGCGCTCGGTCAAGGCGCGAAACATCAGCTCAATGCCGGCCCCGGACAGCAACCGCTCGAACGACACGTGGGGATACTGGCGCCAGGCGTATTGCAGGATGGCGATTTCACGCGCGTCATGCGGTGAAAAGCTGGTATGCCCGCCTTCGGTGCCGAGTGCGATCCAGCCGTCGTCAGCCGGAATCAACCCCGACACACCCAGACCTGTTCCGGCACCAATCAAACCCACCACGCTGCGCGGCACCGCGGCACCGCCCCCAAATTGGCGGCGCTGCTGCACGGTCAGGCTGGGCACCGACATGGCCAGGGCCGTGAAGTCATTGACCACGACCAGGTTGTCGAAATGCAGGCGCTGGCGCATCTGCTCGATCGAGAACTGCCAGTGGTAATTGGTCATACGCACTTCGTCGCCCGACACCGGGTTGGCAATGGCCACCGCGGCATGCTTGATGTCGCCAGGGGCAACATTCTTGAGTCCGGACAGGTAAGCCGTTACGGCCGCATGAAAATCGGGAAAATCCTCGCAACGCAGGGACGCGCTCTGCTCGAACAGATGGGGCGCAACTTCGAGAGCGAACCGTGCAAACGTGCCGCCAATATCAGCAATCAGGCGCGGATGGTCAAATCGCGGTTCGGACATGTCTGCTTCCCTTTGTTATAAATTCGCCAAGGGTCAAAGCTTAACGGATGCAGGCAGCAAACGGGCGGGGCACATCTGCTAGGGCAAAGTGTCCAGTGCACGACCTGCACCGATCAATGCCGGCGTGGACGCGGTAATCACCGACACCGGTACCGTCGACAGCAAAGCCCGATAGCGCCCCTTGCTTTCGAAACTCTCGCGGAACAGGGCATCATCAAACGTCGCCCCCAATCGCGGCACGATGCCACCCCCAATATAGACACCGCCCAGCGACCCCAGCGTCAACGCCAGGTTGCCCGCTACATTGCCCAGGAAGCGGGTGAAATACTGGACCGCTTGCACACACTGCGCATCAGACCCCGCCACGGCGCCATCGGTTACATCAGAAGGGTCCAACGGGCGCGCCGGACGGCCTTCCATCGTGCAGATGGCCTGGTACAAATTGACCAGCCCCGAGCCGGACAGCACGCGCTCTGCACTGACATGCTGGAACTGGCGGCGCAGTATCCCCACCAGCGTCGCTTCGATATCGTCGCTCGCCGCCAACGTGGCATGCCCACCCTCGCCACTCAAGGCGGTGAAATGTCCTGCGGCATCGGGCACCAGCCCCGAAACACCCAGACCGGTGCCGGGGCCCAGCAAGGCAACCGTGGCACCCGCCACCGCAACACCACCGCCCACCGACCGAAGGTCGGACGGCTTCAGCGCCGGCAAACTCATCGCCAGGGCGGTGAAGTCATTGATGACCAGGCAGCGATCCAGCGACAGTGCGCGCTGGAATTCGGAAATGGAAAAGCGCCAACTGCTATTGGTCAGGCGCACCTCATCCCCGGTGATCACGGTGGCAATACCGATGCCCGCCCAACGTGGATTCTGGTGTCCGTGGGCGGCCAGGTAGTTCGCTGCGGACTGCTGCAATGACGCACTGGCCTCGCAGGGCTGCACCGAGATGTCTTGCAGCTCAGCTCCGGCAGACTCCTGCCACGCCCAACGTGCATTGGTCCCACCAATGTCTCCCAACAACCTCGGATAGCCCTGATTCATTCCCAATATCCTTAACGGCGGCCGACTTAAGACCGTCAATGTAGTCAAACAACACAGAGTCTAGCCCGAACTATCAGGCAAGCCACCTAGGGTAAATAATGATTTTTATCAAGAAATTCAAATAATCAGAAAGGGAATAGATAAAAATATTAGCAAAACAACAGACTGAACCAGGATACCGCAAAAGAACTCGGCGACCCGACCCAAGAATTCACCCCAATGAAGCAAGCGAAAAGCAAGCCGCCTCCGATTGCCAAAAAAAACCCCACCGGGTGAGCGATGGGGTAAACCTTTTGAGAACCCAAACCAACCAAAAACCCCAGACCACAACACATTACAAATGTAGTTTGGATACATTACAGAATGTAAACCAATGATTTTTGAACTACAACGACGCCAGTTTAGCCCAAAAGCGTTGCAAATTACACAAAATATTCGCGAAAAAGCTTCAATTATTCAAAGTTAAGGGTTTGTTCCTATGTATGGATATTTCTTGTTTTGATACAAATACGGTGCTGCCGAGGAATTTAAAGCCAACGGTCGAGCCTTTGACGCCCCCTCAAAGAATGTGCAAAACAACGTGTATCAGGAGATATGTAATGAAGAACAACCCCACCCAGCGCACAGGCGCGCTTAACGCGCGGACTTCGCTGTTCAAGCTGGGCCCTATTGCTGCTGGTTGTGCCGTGTTGATCATGGCCAACAGCAGCGCCTTTGCGCAGGATGCTTCCGCTCTGGGAACGGTCACCGTAACCGGTATCCGCAAGGGTATTGAAGATGCGATTTCCACCAAGAAAAACTCTGGCTCGATCGTTGATGCCATCTCCGCGGAAGATATTGGCAAACTGCCTGATGCCACCGTGGCCGAGTCCATCGCCCGCCTGCCTGGTGTGACTGCCCAACGCGACATGCGCACTGGCAAGGCTTCCACCATCAGCATCCGAGGCATGTCCCCCGACTTCAATGGCTCGCTACTGAATGGCCGCGAGCAGGCATCCACCGGTGATAGCCGGGCGCCGTCGTTTGACGTTTATCCTGCTGAGTTGATGAGCGGTATCGTTGTCTACAAGACACCCGACGCCACGTTGGTTGGCCAGGGTTTGTCCTCTACAACCGATCTGCGCACGCTCAAGCCACTGGATTTCCCTGGCCGCACCCTGGCGGTGAACTTGAAGAAGAAGACCACCGGCATCGGCTCTGGCGCACCCGAACAGGGCGACGGCAATACCGGCAGCTTTTCCTATGTGGACCAGTTTGCTGACCGGACCATTGGATTGGCTTTGGGCGTTACACGCACGCGTGAAAGCAACAACCAGCAAGTCAAGTTTGATTCATGGGGTGGCTGGGCTGCCGACTGGAACAACCCCGCTACCGGGACGAATGTCAAAGTGCCCGGTGGCTTCAAGGCAGATGTCGAGACGACGGGCCAAGACCGCGACGCCATCCTTGCTGTGCTGCAGTTCAACCCCAGCAAGGATTTCAAAACCACCATCGACGTTCTTTCCTCCAAGGGCAAGGGCACTTACCGTCGTACCGGCCTGGAAGGCGCGGTGGCAGGTGGTGCCGGTGATTACGATCCGGATGGTGTGCTGAGCAATGCGACCGTTGTCAATGGTGTGGCTACCTCCGGCACGATCAACAATTACAAGGGTGTGGTGCGCAACCACATGACCACGTATGACGACAGCCTGGTGTCGATTGGCCTGAACTCGGCCTTGAAAACCGGTGACTGGACAACGACACTCGACTTGGCGAACTCCAAAGCCAAGCGGGACGAGCAGCGCTACGAAACCACGGCCGGCCAGCCGGGCGACTACAAGAACAATCCGGCAGGGCTTGCGCCACTGGGTTCCATTTCCTGGACGGGCTTCAATGGCAGCAACTTCGATGCCGTGAGGTACACAACCAGCGTGAACTACGCTGACCGGTCGCAAATTGCGCTGACTGACATCAATGGATGGGGCGGTACTGACAATGGTGTGCGTTTTGCGCAAGCGGGCTATCTGGCTCGGCCCAGCGAAACCGATACCGTCAACAATTTCCGGCTGACCGAAAGCAAGGATCTGGACTGGGGCCCGTTGGTAGCGGCACAATTTGGTGTGAATGTCGCGAAGCGTGACAAGCAACACTCGGCGCAGGAATACACCCTCCAAATCATCGGACAGGGTGCCTTGGGCTCAGTTCGCATTCCCGGAACGACCACCATGACGACGGCCAATGGTGTGCCAATCGCCACCTTTGATCCAGCAGGAACAGAAGGCTCCATTTACAGTCTCGTGAACAAGGTTGACGGCCCCATTGTGGAAAAACAATGGGGTGTGACAGAGGACGTAACCACTACCTTCATCAAGGGTGACCTTGATAGCACGGTAATGGGTCTGCCACTGCGCGGCAATATCGGGACGCAGTTTGTGAACACCAAGCAAAACTCTTCCGGGGTGACCTACAACCCCAACAATTGCTCCAAGACAGCTGCAACCTGCCCGACCACCACGGTCAATTTCGGTACCAATTACACCGACGTACTGCCCAGCATGAATCTGGCTTTGAGCTTGCCCAATGACCAGGTTCTGCGATTTGCCGCAGCAAAGGTGATGGCACGACCCTCCATGTCTGACATGAAAGCAACCGGCGGTTTCAGCTTGTCCCAGTCTGGTGATGATGCGGCCAATCCGGTCTTGCGCGGCAGCGGTGGAAATCCGTACCTGGAACCCTTCCGCGCCAACGCCTACGACCTCTCGTTTGAGAAGTATTTTGGCAAGAAGGGTGTGATCAGCGTTGCGGCCTTCTACAAAAATCTGGACAGCTACATCCTGTCCATCGGACGGCAGGTCGACTTCGCGCCCTACCTCTCCGCCTCCTCTTCGTTGCCATCAGCCGGTCTGTACAAGGGGTCAACCCGTGGTATCTGGACGAGCAAGATCAACGGCACGGGTGGCAAAATCCAGGGTTACGAAATTAACTTTGACTTGCCGTTCTCGCTGGCCTCCAGCGCGCTGGACGGTTTCGGCATGCAGATGAACTTCTCGGATACAACGAGCGATGTCCGGCTGCCCTCCAACTCGGTAGACGGCAAGGATCTGGGAGCCAGCATTCCGTTGCCAGGTTTGTCCCGCACGGTCAAGAACATGAAGCTGTACTACGAGGCCAATGGCTTCCAGATCGGCGTCGCCCAGAAGACCCGCTCTTCGTTCATCGGTGAAATTACCGATTTCGAAGATTCGAAGCGGACTACCTGGGTAAAGGGTGAATCCATTCTTGACCTGCAATTGGCTTACGAGTTCCGCTCGGGTGCTTTCAAAGGCTTGTCTTTGACCATGTCGGCCAACAATTTCAGTGACGCGAAGTTCCAGCGCATGACCGTTGACGACACGACCGGTGAAGAGAAAGTCATTGACTCCGTGCAATACGGCAGGACCTACAACTTCGGTCTGAACTACAAGTTCTAAGGCGTACTGCAACTTGCTGCGGCAAGAGCTGCAGCGAGTTCACCGGCCTGTCAAAAAAACTGAACAAACCCTGTTGGCTTCGGCTTGCGGGGTTTGTTGCTATAGAGTTCCAACTTATTGCGTCCAATATCCATGCAAACCACTCCTATCAAAACTGTCGTCATCGTCGGGGGCGGCACCTCCGGCTGGATGACGGCTGCAGCGCTATCAACCATCCTGAAGGGACGCTATGCCATTCGGCTGGTCGAGTCCGATGAGATCGGCACCATCGGTGTAGGCGAAGCCACCATTCCGATGATCCAGCGCTTCAACAAGGTGGTGGGCATTGAGGAAAACGAGTTTTTGCGCGAGACACAAGGCACCTTCAAGCTGGGCATCGAGTTCGTCAACTGGGGCAAGCTGGGCGATCGTTACATGCACGGTTTTGGCCGCATCGGCCAGGACTTGTGGACCGTTCCCTTCGAGCAGTATTGGCGCAAGATGCGCGCCCTGGGCAAAGCCCAGGACCTGGGGGCGTACTCCATCACGCGGATGGCGGCCAAAGCCAACAAGTTCATGCCGCCTCCGGCCGATGTCACCAATTCACCCTTGAACGACATTGCCTACGCCTACCATTTCGACGCCACCCTGTATGCCAAGTACTTGCGCAAGCTCTCCACCGAGCGCGGCGTGGTGCGTACCGAGGGCAAGATTGTGCGGGTCACCCAACGCGAGGAAGATGGCTTCGTAGACGCCGTGGTGCTGGCCAGCGGCGAACGCATCGAAGGCGATCTGTTTATCGACTGCTCGGGCATTCGAGCCTTGCTGATCGAAGAAACCCTCAAGACCGGGTACGAAGACTGGTCACACTGGCTACCTTGCGACCGGGCGCTGGCGGTGCCGTGCGAGTCGGCCGCGGTGCTGACACCCTACACACGCTCCACCGCGCACCGCGCCGGCTGGCAATGGCGCATACCGCTGCAGCACCGCATTGGCAATGGCCATGTGTATTGCAGCAAGGCTATCAGCGATGACGAGGCGACCGCCACGCTGCTGGCCAATCTGGATGGCAAACCGCTGGCCGATCCCCGCATGTTCAAATTCGCCATCGGCATGCGCAAGAAGGCCTGGAACCGCAATGTGATCGCGGTCGGGTTGGCCGGCGGCTTTCTGGAGCCACTGGAATCCACCAGCATCCACCTGGTTCAGGCCGCGGTATCCCAGCTCATCGAATTCTTTCCGGACGCTGGATTCAACGCCGCCGACGTGGAGGAATACAACCGCCAAAGCCGCTTCCACTTTGAACGCATTCGTGATTTCATCATCCTGCATTACCACCTGAACCAGCGTGACGATTCGGAGTTCTGGAAGGCATGTGCCAATATGGCGGTGCCAGAGTCCTTGACGAACAAGATAAACCTCTACCGCGCCCGCGGGCGCATCGTCAGATTTGACAACGAGCTGTTCGCCGAGACGGGCTGGTTGCAGGTGATGCAAGGGCAAAACCTGTCCACTGAAGGCTACAACACATTGGCCGATCTGCAGTCCGACGAGGCAACAGTGGAATACCTGGAGAGCGTAAGCTCCGTCATCGCCAAGTGCGTGAGCGTGATGCCCGACCATGCAGACTACATCGCCCGTAACTGCGCAGCGCCCAAGATAAAGATGTAGCGTCAACAGCGACGGGAGAAACATATGGTGAAGCCCTTGCCTGCACAAACAGCGGGTTTGCGTCGACGTACTGTGCTCGTCGGTACCGCTCTGCCGTGGGTGCTCACACCCACGTGGGCGGCATTGGGCCCGCCCAATGCGGCACAGTTTTTTCGCGACGAAGAAACACTGTCGGCCCACCTGTCGCCCGATGGCACACGCGTGGCCTTGCGCACGGTGGCCAAACACCGCGGCGTGATGCTCAGTGTGCTCAATCTGGTCAACATGCAGCCCACGGTCTTGCACAGCCAGGAAATGGCGGATGCCTGCGACGTGGCGTGGACCACCCCCCATCGGCTGATCTTCTCCATTGAGGAACGCCGGGTCCCTGAAGGGCGAATCGATGCGGGACCGGGCCTGTTCGCCATCAATGCCGATGGCACGGCGTTTCGCCAATTGGTGGAACGCCAGGAAATGATCAAGATCGAGAGGCTGGACAGCGATGGAATATCCGGTGCCCTGCCGACCGGAGCTGCACCCACCGGGGTCGGGGGCACAGCCATGGGACAGGAAGGGATGGGCTTCAAGAAAATCGGAGACGCCCCCAATGTCAAGAATATTCGCGAGGTAGATTCTGATCGGCTGCAAGCCTGGGACACGTACGTGGCGTCGCCCATCGCATCAACAACGACGGACAGCATCCTCATGTGGCGCCCCAGAGGCGCCGACCGGTCTTCGCTTGAGTTGTTGGAACTGAACGTGCGAAGCGGACGGGCAAAAGCGCTGGATGCGCCCGGTGCGCTCGTCTCGGCACACGCCGATGCGGCAGGCGACCTACGCGCGGTGGTCGTTCAGGACGGTGGCCTCCTGTCAACGGTCTGGCGCGATGCGGCCACCAGCGAGTGGCGCACCTTGGCGAACTGTACCCCCGAAGTCGAGAGCGATTGGGGCGTCAAACACATTGACCCGCGCGGCACTTTGTATGTGAGCGCCCGACGCGGGCAGGACAAGCTGGCGTTGTGGACCTATGACGTAGGTTCAGCCCGCTGGTCGGCAACACCGCTGGTGCAGTCTCCACAGTTTGACGTGGATGCACGGATACTGGTAAATCAAGGCAAGGTTGTGGGACTCCGGTTTACGATTGATGCCGAAGTTACCCAATGGCTGGACCCGGATTTCAAGAACCTGCAACAGCAGTTGGACCAACTGCTGCCCCGCACGGTGAACCGCATCGCCGTTGCGGCGCAAGGCAACCCCACGCTGGTTCTTGTGGAGTCGTTCTCGGACACGCAACCGACGATCTATCTACTCTACAACCGCGAAAGCCGCAAGCTCTCGCGACTGGGCTCATTGCGCCCGGACATTGCCGCCAGGGAAATGGCCAGCATGGATTTGCAGCGGTTTGCAGCACGCGATGGCCTGAATGTTCCCGTGTGGGTCGCCCGTCCAAAAGAAGCTGAAACAAAGCCATTGCCAACCGTGGTCTGGCTGCATGACGAGTTGTACGCGCACAGTGATCAGTGGGTCTGGGATGCGGTCCTGCAGTTTTTGCTTGCCAGGGGCTATGCGGTGCTTCGACCCGAATTGCGTGGCACGCGAGGCTTGGGGTTGCGACATTTGCGGGCCGGTGTGGGGCAATTTGGCCTGGGCATCAGCGACGACATCGCCGACACGGTGCACTGGGCTGTTTCGCAGGGCATTTCAGATTCCAAACGCATTGCAGTGGCAGGATCAGGTTTTGGCGCCAGTGCCGGTCTGATGGCCATGGCGCGTTATCCGCAGCTATTCCGCTGTGCGGTGGCCTGGTCGGCGGTGACCGACCTCACGGGATGGGATGCTGTCAAACGTGACCTTGCGCTGGGCACCGCTCGACCGCCAACGCCGGGGCCCTACCGGGGGCCTGGTTTTGGAATCCCGGCCAGTGAGTTGAAGACGCGCTCGCCACTCGGCCACGTCGCGTCGATCCGCCAGCCTGTTCTGCTAGCCCATGGCGAGAAGAACCGCACGGTCCCGCTCGACCAGGCCGAGGCATTCCGCAAGGGCCTGCAAGCAGCCAGCCCGGCGTCCGAATGGGTGCTCTACAAGAACGAAGGCCACGCGTGGCGCGATCCAGCCAACACGGTTGATTTTTTCAACCGCATGGCGCAGTTTCTGGACGCTCATTTGCTGGCACCGTGAAGCCGTTCCGCGCAAGGGCGCCGCACTATGCTTTCTTGAGCAGGTAGTTGAAACTGAACGATATGCGATCGGAGTTGGTCATGTTCGCGCTCACCCGGTGGAATACCTCGGACCTGAACAGAACCAGTCTGCCGACCTGGGGCTTGATCACGTAATTTCCAAAATGCTTGGCCTGCATATCCGTCGGAACGACCGAAAAATCACCATCATCCCCGTTGGTGTTGTAGTAGTAGGCTCCGCTGATAGGTAAGCCATCCGCGCCTCTTTCGTGGTTGTGGCGCTCCTGGAATCCGAATGGTCTGGTGATGTTGATCCAGCTCTGGGTATAGGCGTGATCAAATTGCAGGTTCTTGTCAACCCGTGTGGACTGGACAAATTCAAGAATCCGCTCCTCGACAAAATTTTTCAGTGTCGCCAATTTTGCAGATGTGAACAGGTCCTTTTCTTTCTCGAAAGATGACAGGACGTTGTCTCCCCAGGTTGGCGCCAACAGGCTTTCCAGCGCTGATCTCTGTTGCAGAACCTCGCGGGCGATAGCCTCGATCGTCTCCTGATCTGCCTGATCAATTCCAACCAGTGTTGGAAATAGCGTCTGGATGTTCATTGTCAAAATCCATTTCCCACTGCACTGTGCTTTTGCAGCTTTGGTGATACTACGGGCACCGTTAACATCGTACTGGCCACCGCCATCAACAGCAAGGCGGTAAAGGTCTCATTGGTGATGATGTTCTTGTCCAGCAGGATGTTGACGAAGATGATCATGATCAGCGCCTTGGTCTGCAGCAGCCAGCCGATGATGGACGCTTCGCCTTTTCCCCATTTGAGGATCTTGCCCGCCACATGAACACCCACCAGCTTGCCGGTGACAGAGGCAAGCAGAAGCACGGCTGCGGCCGCGAACACCATTACACCACCCACATTCCAGTTGGTGCGCAACCCCGTGCTCAGAAAGAACACCGGCATGATGACCATCAGCACATGGTGGCGCAGCAGGTCCATCTGCTCCTGGTTGAACCATTCTGCGTCCATCACCGCACCCGCCAAGAAGGCGCCTACCATGAAGTGCAGGCCCGCCCAATCTGCCGCAAAACTGCACGCAGCCAGCCAGATCAGGCTGGCGTACCAGCGGTCACGCTCGGCCAGGCGCACCATCAGGTAGCGAAAGGCCACCGTGGCGCCACCAAACACAAACAGAAACGTCACTTGCCGGCCCACGCGCGTCCAGTCCAACAGGATGATGGCCAGCACGCCCCAGATCGCAATGTCGTCCAGACTGGCGTAACGCAGAATGCGCTGGCCCAGGGGTGCCCGCAGGATGTCGAGCTTCTCCATCAACAAAATCAGGATCGGCAAGGCGGTCACGGCGCAGGCCATGCCGACTCCGACCACAAATTGCCATGGCCTGCCGCCAGTACCCATCCACCCGTCAGACGTCAGCATGCCAAGCGCCGCAACGCAGCCAAACACCAGCGGCACACCCAGCGCAAAGCCGGCGGTGATGCCACTCTCGCGCCGGTTTGCCCAGGCCTGCTTCAAATCCAGTTCCACACCGGCAATCATCACGAACAGCATGACGGCCCACCAGGCAATGCCATTGAGCGACTGGATGACCTGCGGGTTGAAGACAAACTGGTAGTACTGCGGATAGGCCGCTCCCAGAATACCCGGGCCCAACAAGATGCCCGTAATGATCTGAACCACGACCAGGGGCGCGTAGTAGTCCGTCCGCCCCAGCCGCCAGATGAGGTAGGGGACCGTGAAAATGATCAGCATGGCGATCAGGAATATTTCGGTTGTGTTCATTCGATTCAGCGGGTATGGATACAGCGAAAGGTGACGCTTAACCAGGATTCGGTCTATCGGTCCTTGGACAGCAAAAAAGCCAAAGGAATCTCCACGCGCGCCGACCAATCCGCCTCGCTGTGGCCCGTTCCCTCAAACACGCGAGTCTGCCAGCTGGTGGCCGGGTATCCCAGCTCCCTGCCGATTTCATCCACAACGGCCTGGTGGATGCCATAGATCGCATCGAGACCCGTAGTGCCGTGGTCCATATAGAGCCGGTGCGAACCCGGATGGGGCAGGTTTTTGCGCAAGTAGGTTAACGCAGCCAAAGGCAAGGACGCGTTCTGCAACTGCTCCGGCGTGCCCCAGGCGCTGGGACGCCCGACCCAGTGGGTAGACAGGGCCGCCACACCGCCAAATACGCTGGGATATTCGCACAGGGCATACAGTGAAATCATGCCCCCCATGCTGGAGCCCATCAAGAACGTGCCAGCAGGCTCAGACCGCGTGGAGTAAGTCCGGTCGATAACGGGCTTGAGTTCCTCGACGATGTAGCGCAGGTAGTCATCGCCCAGCGTGCGGCCCCATTGCGCACGGCGAACATAGTCTTCGCGCACGTCGGCAGGCACCAGCGCCAGGTATTTCTCGGGGTAGTACTCGCTGTAACGGTACTTGCCGTTGTTGGGGATGCCCACCACGATCGTGTCCTGCACCCTGCCCTGTTGCATCAATTTTGATAGCGCCTCATGCACATTCCACGAGGCCTTGTTCCATGTCTGGCCTGCATCAAACAGGTTTTGCCCGTCCTGCATGTACAGCACCGCGTAGCGTTTGGCGGGCGTGTAGTCAGCGGGCAACCACACATCAATGGGGCGTGCATCAACGAATTTCGATGTCACCGAAGCCAGTCGCTCCACGCGGCCCACGGAAACGGCAGGGGGAGTTACCGGCCAAGGGGATTCAGCCCGACTGAGCACGGGTGTGAGCAGCATGGTGAGTCCGATCAAGAGGCAAAGAAGACGGCGCATGGTATTCCAGCGATTCACTGCACCCGCTTGAACACCGAGTAGCCACCGGCTGGTCGCACATCGGGCGCCACGACGCTGAAGCCGCCCGCCGGAACTGTGACCGTTGCCATGGACGCAAGCACCCGCCATGGCTGCGCCTTGGGATTAAGAAGATCGATCAACGACGACCCGTTCATCAGCTTGGAGTTGGCAATCAACACACGCTCCGTCACGGGCGTCTTGCCCGGGTTGGCCAGCACCACCACGGTGTCCTGCACACGATCGGTGTAGCGTTCAAACGCCAGCAGCTTGTGGCTGGTCACCAACCGGAAGTTGCCGATGCGCAAGGCACGATGGTCCTTGCGCAACTGGATGAGCTGTTTGGTCCACTTCAGGGTGGCGTTGCTGCTGCGCACCAGGTCCCAGCGCATGGGCGAGCGGTTGGCCGGATCTTCTCCACCGGTCATGCCCAGCTCGCTGCCGTAGTACAGATTGGGCGCACCGGGCAACGTGAATTGCAGCAGCTGCGCCAGCCGCTGCTGGGGCACCTTGGGCAGAACATGGGTCAGCCGGTCGTTGTCGTGGTTGTCCAGCAGCAGCCACGACTTCAGCATGGGCTCGATACCGGACTCCTGCACGGTGCGATCAATCATGGCGGCAGCAGCAGGCGGCGCAATCAGGCCATTGACGGTGTTCAGAATCACGTCGCGCAGCGTGAAGTTCATCACCGCATCCACGGCGGGGAACCACTCTTTGGGGAAGTTGGGTATCTCGCCCACCACCAGCGAACCCGGCTTGGCGCTGTGCGCAGCGGCGGTCAGTTCGGCCAGGTATTTGGGGCCAATGTCCGGTGCCACGTCGAGGCGCCAGCCGTCAATGCCTGCGCGCAACCAGGTTTGCACTACCGAGTCGGGTTTGGCATAGACGTAGTCGCGTACGGCAGGGTTCTCCAGCTTGAGTTCGGGCAGGTTGGCGGCCTGAAACCAGCCCCGCGCACCACCGGGATACTGGTCACCAAAGAAGAACCAGTCGCGGTACGTGCTGGTCGGATTAGCCTGGGCCTCTTTGAATTTTTCAGAGTTACGGCCCATGTGGTTGAACACCCCGTCCAGTACCACTTTCATTCCCCTGGAGTGGCTCTCGTTGGTGAGCCGGGTCATGTCCTCCTGGGTACCGAATTCGGGCGAAATTTTCAAATAGTCGAGTGCGTCGTATTTGTGGTTGGTGTAGGCCAGGTGAACCGGGTTGAGGTAGAGCACATCAACGCCCAAATCCTGCAGGTAACCCAGCTTGGAGGTCACGCCGGGCAGGTCCCCGCCCCAGAAGTCCAATTCATGGCTCCACACGTTGGCCGACGCCACGTAGGTGCCCCGCTTGGCTTCCTCGCTCCAGCGGTGCAATACCTTGGGTGCCGGATACAGCGCCCGTTTCGCAGCCAGATTCTCCGGCGGCACAAAGCGGTCGACGAGCACCTGGTAGACGATGGCCCCGTTGCGCCAGTCTTGTGCGCGCGACTCAAAGACGCCTTGCAATGCCAGGTCGTGCACGCTGGCGTTCGAAACATCAGCGGCTGTTGGGGCCATCTCGGTACCCAACAACACGGTACCAAACAGCGCCGGCAGCGTCAACGTGACCTGGCCCTGCGCGACGGCGACGGATGGACCGCCAAATGCATCCGTCAACTGATCGACGTGCACGCCAGGCGGCAGTTGCACCGTGACCGTCTGCGCGGTCAAGGCATTGTTGGTTGCCGTAATCGCAAGTTGCTGACCATACCGGCGCAGCAGGACGATGGTGTGGTCATCCAGATGCAGCGGTGCGTCAATCGTGCCGCGGCGCAGCACCGCATGCTGGTTGCGCAGTCCAATCAACTGCTTGAAGGTGGCCAGCATGTCGGCGTCGGGCTTACCGCCCTGATCGGCCCACGGGTAGGTGGCACGGTTGTAGGGGTCATCGCCGCCGGTCACGCCCACCTCATCACCATAGTAAACAGTGGGTGAGCCGGGGAATGTCATCTGGAACAGCACCGCCAGCTTGAGCCTTTGGCGGGCCTGGGCAATGGCCTTGGCATCCGTAGTGTCAGCATGCCAGCCAAACTGGTGCAGGGCACGCGCCTGGTCGTGGCTGGAGAGCAGGTTCATCAGTGCATAGAACGCCTGGGGCGGATAGGCCTCGCGCAGGTGCTCGATGTTGGGATACAAGCTGCTCGCCTTGCCGCCTGCCGCGTAGTCCAGCACGGCATTGCGGAAGATGTAGTTCATGGTCGAGTCGAACATGTCACCCAGCAGGTACTTGGATGCGTCGAACCAGGTCTCGGCCACCGTTAACGCATCGGGCCTGTGCTGCTTGATGGCGCCGCGCCATTCACGCCAGAAGTCGTCTGGCACCCAGGGCGCCACGTCCATGCGCCAACCGGAGGCGCCCCGGTCCAGCCAGGTCTTCATCACCGAGTCGTTGGCGGCATAGGCATAGTTGCGCCAGCCTCTGGAAGCCTTGTTCAGTTCCGGCAGGTCCGCCACATCGACCCAGCCCTTGTACTGCTTGGCAGGATCCGTCTGGCTGGCGTCCAGCGTGTACCAGTCCGCATAGGGGGACTGGAGGTTGATCTTGCCGCCCTGGAATGCGCCGGCAGAGCCATGATTGCCAAAGCGGTTGAAATAGACCGAGTCGTTACCCGTGTGGTTCAGGCTGGTGTCAGGTATGACGCGGATGCCGCGCTTGGCGGCCTCGGTTGTGAGGCGGCTGAAATCGGCATTGGTGCCAAAACCGGGATCAATCTGCTTGTAGTCCGCTGTGTCATATTTGTGGTTGCTGGCAGCCTGAAAAATGGGCGTCAGGTAAAGGGTGTTGGCACCCAGCTCCCTGATGTAGTCCAGCTTCTGGATGATGCCCTCCAGGTCGCCACCAAAGAAGTCGTTGTTGAAGTGAGCGTCCGACCCGTCGCCCGTTCCAGGAACCCAGGGCTTGTCATTCCAGTTTTTGTGCAGCTCCACCGTGTGGTCATGGTATTTCGCAACACCGGGCCTGGGATCGTTGGCCGGATTGCCGTTGCGAAACCGGTCCGGGAAGATGTAGTAATAGACCACGTCGGGCGCCCAGTCCGGCACCTTGAAGGCCGCATCAAACACGGTCTGGCGGAAGCGCCGGATGGAGCGGCTGGCCGTCGGCTTGAAGTCGACCACGCCAACGCCGCCCGAGCCCTTTTCGCGTGTCCAGAACACCGGATCGCGGTTGTTATGCAGCACAAAAGTGGTACCGCCAATCTCCACCTCAAACCAGTAGCCGTAAACACCAACGCTATCAAATACATAGCGTGATATCCATATTTCACGAGGACTAGAGGCTGATCTTATCAATGGTATCCGGCCAACCTCAGAGTACTCCAGTACTTCCTGATTGCCCTCAAGACGGCGCTTCTCAACCACCAGCGTGAGTTTGGTCACGCCCGGCAATGCAGAAACCGAGAACGCGACGGGAGTGCCCGCTACGACCGCGCCAAACGGCTTCTTGTGTGCCAACGCCCGCGAGTCAAACCGTAGGCTCAAAGCCACCGGGTCGGACACCACGCGCGCGTTGGGGTCCACAAACGTTTTGGGCCCCAGGGTCAGAACCGGCTTGCCGGCTGCAAAAGCCAGCTTTAATGTCTGCTCGCCCGCAAAACTTAGACGCAGATTGCCTTTGGCGCCGGCCTCCAGCGCACCGCCTGCATTCCTGCCAACGGTGCTGGCATCGCTCCAGGCCGCGTCCCCAACCTTGAAGTCGTGGGCTGCGTCCAGTTTGACATTGAGGTAGTAGGCGTCGCAGTTGTACTGAAACGCAAAATCGTCCTGCGCGGCCCAGTTGTTCATGGTGCCACGCAGAAAGAGTGCGGTGTCGCCCAAAGGGCTTGGCTGGCAAACGGAGTCGGAACCGGCGTGTGCCAGGCTCGCCAACAGGGCGATGCCCAGTGCTATCCAGTGTTTCATTGAACGCTCTCCATGAGGTGATGCCCCGCCAGGGTTGTGCGCAGGCCTGGCGAACTAGCCCTTCACTCCACCCGAAGTCAACCCGGACACGATCCAGCGCTGCGCCGCCAGAAACACCAGGGTAATGGGCAGACCCGACAGCACGGCAGCGGCCGCAAAGTCGCCCCACAGGTAGCGCTGCTCGTACAGGTAGTACTTGGAGCCCACGGCCAGCGTCAGGTTGGGTTCTTCACGCAGCAACACCGAGGCAATGGGGTACTCGATGATGGTGCCGATGAAGGCCAGCACAAAGACCACCATCAGAATCGGTACCGCCATCGGCAGTAGCACGCGATAGAAAGTCTGCCAGGACGTAGCGCCATCTACCTTGGCGCATTCCTCGATCTCGGTCGGAATGGTCTCGAAATAGCCCTTGATGGTCCAGATGTGCATGGCTACGCCACCGATATAGGCCACGATCAGCCCGCCATGCGTCTCTATCCCCAGCCAGGGAATGAAGCCGCCAATGGCCTCAAAAATGGCATAGATGGCCACCAGCGCCACGGCCACCGGAAACATCTGCAGCAACAGCATGCTGTTCAGAATGGTGGACTTGAAACGAAAGCGCAGGCGCGCAAAACCGTAGGCCGCCGTGGTGGAAATACTGACGATCAGCAGCGACGAAATGGTGGCTATCTTGATCGAATTCCACAGCCACAACAGCACCGGAAACGGCGGCTGCACCACCACGCCATCGGCTTGCGTATAGGAAAACCCCAGCGCCAGCCTCCAGTGCTCCAGGCTGATCTCGGTGGGTATCAACGAGCCGGTTGCAAAGTTGCCGGGTCGCAATGAAATGGACACCACCGCCAGCAGTGGAAACAGGGTGACGGCGATCAACAGCCACAAGCCCACGTGGGCCGCGGCAATGCGCCAGCGCTGGCTTTTACCGGTCACAACGGCCATGGCTAGTGCCCTCCTTTGCGTTGGTCTTTGGATTGCGAAAACTTCAGGTTGGCCAGCGACAGGATGGCGACCAGGAAAAAGATCACCGTCGATATGGCAGCCGCCAGGCCAAAGTTGGCGCCCGCATCGGTGAAGGCAATGCGGTAGGTGTAGGACACCAGAATATCCGTGGTGCCGGCCGGCAACTTGGTGTTCAGGTAGTCGGGCCGGCCGTCGGTCAACAAACTGATCAGCACAAAATTATTGAAGTTGAACGCAAACGCCGAGATCAACAGGGGCGTGAGCGGCTTGACGATGAGTGGCGCCGTGATGCGAAAGAAGTTGGTCAACGGCTTGGCGCCCGCAATGGCGGACGCCTCATACAGATCCGCGGGAATGGATTTGATCAAGCCGGTGCACAGCACCATGATGTAGGGGTAGCCCAGCCAGGTGTTGACGATCAGGATCATGGTCTTGGCCAATGTGGGGTCGGCAAACCAGGCAGGCTTGATGCCAAACACGGCGTCCAGAATGGCGTTGATCTCGCCAAAGTTCTGGTTGAACAAACCCTTGAACACCAGGATGGAGATAAAGCCCGGTACGGCATACGGCAGGAACAGCAGCGTGCGGTACAACGTGCGGTACTTGAGCGCCTCCCAGTTCAGCAGCACGGCCAGCGTCATGCCGATGGCGGTGGAAAACAGCACCGTCAGGCCCGCAAACACCACGGTCCAGATGAAGATGGACACAAAGGGGCCGCGCATGTCCGGGTCGCCAAACAGGCGCGCGTAATTGGCAAACCCCACACCCACCTTGAAGCCGGGCTGCAGGCGCTGCCCCTGTGCATCCTCGAAATAACCGGTATCGCGGCTGGGCTGGTAGACCACCCCATCGGCCAGGCGTTTGAGCGCCCCTCCCGCCTGCCCCTGCCAGAGCGGCTCAAAGGCCGCGAATTCATGCAGACCGGCATACAGCAGCATGCTCTGGTTGGGCAGCGTCAGACGCAAAGACATCAGCGCGTCGCGCCGCTCGATGATCTGGCGCAGCGTGTAGGGCTGGCCCAGTTCCTGCTCGCCGGCCCATGCTTGCATCAGCACCGGTGTGGCAATCCTCCCGGTGAGCGACAGCGGTGGCGAGATATAGCCGCCAGCCGGAGCGCCCTCGCCCTGCGGTGCCAGCACCACGCGTACGTTTTTCCCATCCGGGTGCACCGTGAAGGCAAATGCACGTGATTCATTGACGTCGGCCTGCTCCAGCAAATAGCCGCGCGCACGTTCCTCGCTCAGCAGGTTGTTGGACGAGTAATTGGTGAAGCCGATTTGAATGGTGTAGACCAGCGGAAAGGCCACAAACACCAGCATCGCCATAACACCGGGAAACAGGTAGCGCCAGGCCAGTGTGCGGGATGACACATAGACATACAGGCTCAGAGCCCCCATGGTCAGAATCAGCATCGCCCACAGCGCCTGGCCGCTGGCGTAAATCCCGAAAGTGAGCCACAACAGGCCGAGCGCCACCAGCATGGCAATGGTTTGAGACAGCGGTGAAGTTTTTGGTTTCATATCACTTCACCAGCATGCGTGCGGCCGCGCCATCGAGCGCATCCTTGGGTGACTGGCGACCCTGACTGATGGCTTCCAGGGCGGCGTCCATCGCCGGGAAAAAGCGGCCGAGCTCGGGAATATTGGGCAAGGGTTCGCCCGTGCGCGCGTTCTCCATGGTGGCGCGGATATTGGCGTCGCCCGACAGCTCGGTAAAATAGACCTTGTTGGCGGGCGTGCCCAGGGGCACGTCGGCGGAGATGGTCTTGAGGCTATCCACCCGCAACAGATGGTTCTCGATGAACTCCCGGGCAATGTCCTTGACCTTGCTCGGCGCCGCGATCATGCAACCCAACACGCCGACAAACGACTTGGAGGGCTTGCCCGCAATGACGGCAGGCACCGGTGCCACAGTGAAATTGACCTTGGCCTTGCGCGCGTTGTCCCAGGCCCAGGGGCCGGTGATCATCATGGCAATTTCGCCTCGCGCAAAGCCTGCTTCCATTTCTGCATAGCGCGCACCGCGGGGCATGTAGCCCTCTTCGATCAGGCGCGACAGCATCTGCGCTGCGGCCACCGCGCCGGGAGAATTCACCCCGACCACCGAAGGATCGAGTTCGCCGGTGCTGGTGCGACCGAACACCTCGCCCCCGGCCCCCGCCAGCAGGGGCCAGGTGAAGAAGGACTTGTTGTAGTCCCACAGCAGGGCTTTCTTGCCCCGCTTGGACAACTCCTTGTCCAGCGCCATCACTTCGTCAAAGGTCGTGGGCACCGTTTTGACCAGGTCGCGGTTGACGACCAGACCCACGGCTTCAATCGCCAATGGATAGCCCCAGACCTTGCCCTTGTAGGTAAACGCCTTCCAGGCGGAATCGTCAATCGCATCGCGTACGCGTTTGGAGGGATGGATGGGCACCAGCAAACCGGAACGCGCCCACTCACCGGTACGGTCATGTGGCCAGCAAAAAATGTCGGGGCCCTTGCCGGCCGCAGCAGCGGCCTGAAATTTGTCGGTTGCGCCTTCGGGGTGTTGCACCACGACCGGCACGCCAGACTCTTTGGCAAACGCATCGCCCACCTTTTGCAGGCCGTTATAACCCTTGTCGCCGTTGATCCAGACCAGCAGCTTGGGCGCGTCCGCCGCGTGCACCGGCAGTACCACCGTGCCCACGATCGCGGCCAGAGCCAATCGCAATACCAAGGGCCGCATCATTCGGCTCCGAGGGCTGGAATGTTGCGCCTGAAGGCCTTGCCCGCCGCATCAAACAAATGGCAGCGATCTGGCTCTACACCCAGCTCCAGGGCATCGCCCGCCTTCACCCTCACCACGCCGTTCAACTCACAGGTCAAATCTTCCTGAACGCCAGGGAACGCGCAATACGCATAGGTGACGCTTCCCAGCGACTCAACAAAGGTCACCTGTGCCATCAGGCGGTTGGCATAGGGGACGCGCGTGATGTGCTCGGGCCGAATGCCCAGCGTCACCCTGTCACCCGGTTTGGCAGAAGGTGCACTGACGGCACAGTGAATCAGGGCGCCGTCGTTCAGGCGCACGGTCACATCCGACGCGTTGGCGGACACAAACTCGGCGGCAATGAAATTCATGCCCGGCGAACCAATAAAGCCCGCCACAAACAGGTTGTCCGGGTGCTCATACAGCTCCAGGGGAGAGCCCACCTGCTCGATCTTGCCAGCCGACAACACCACGATGCGGTCGGCCAGCGTCATGGCCTCCACCTGGTCGTGGGTGACATAAATCATGGTCGTCTTCAGGTCTTTGTGCAACTTGGCAAACTCATAGCGCATGCGCACCCGCAGGGCGGTGTCCAGATTGGACAGCGGCTCATCAAACAGGAAAACCTCGGGCTTGCGCACAATGGCGCGCCCAATGGCCACGCGCTGGCGCTGGCCGCCGGACAGGTCCTTGGGCTTGCGGTCCAGCAGGTGCTCAATGCCCAGGATTTTGGCGGCCTGGTGCACCAGACGATCCACTTCGGCTTTGGGCATCTTGCCGAGCTGCAGGCCAAACGCCATGTTGTCGTACAGGTTCATATGCGGGTACAGCGCATAGGACTGGAACACCATGGCGATACCCCGCTCCGCCGGAGGCACTTCGTTGACCAGTCGCTCACCGATATGCAAGGTGCCGCAGGAAATATCTTCCAGGCCGGCAATCAGGCGCAGCAAGGTGGACTTGCCGCACCCGGATGGACCCACAAACACCACGAACTCGCCGTCCCGGATATGGAGATCAACCTGCTGCAATATCCTGGCATCGCCAAAAGACTTGCCCACACCCACCAGCTTCACGTCCGCCACGTCGTACCTCCGTTCGGCACCCAGGCTGCCGTTTTCAGTGATTGTTCTCAACCCGGTCGCAATAACATCCAGGCCTCTCTGAGTATACTCAGTAATATGTAGTAATACAACACACTAAAAACACCAAATTTACACCTATTGCCCAATACATTTCTCTGATTTGCAAGGGTTTTCCCGCATGTACTGTATTAATACTACTTTAACCAATCCATAACAAGCTCTACCGTACGCAGCAGTCTCATGCCACCCTCCCCTTCACCCCTCCAACCCCACCGACCGCACGTGCTGGCGGTGGCCTGGCCCTTGCTGGCCGAATTGGTGCTGGGCTTTGGCGTCGGCTTTGTGGGCATGTGGCTGGTATCCAAAGACTCCGACACCGCCTCGGCAGCCTTCGGTCTGGCCAACCATGTTCAGGGTGCGTTCTTTTTGCTGTTTCGCATCATCAGCATGGGCGTTGGCGTGGTCATCACGCAGAACCTGGGCGCTGGCAACCGCCGGGATGCCGACCGCACCGCCTTGGCCAGCCTGGGAGCCAGTACCTGGCTGGGGCTTGGCAGTGCGCTGCTGCTGTTTGCCACAACCGGTCCCCTGCTCACCGCCATGCAAGCCACCGTCGAAGTGCGCGACCTGGCCAGGCCCTATCTGCACGTGCTGGCACTGGTGCTGGTGCTGGACGCTTTCAATGCCAGCATGGCGGCGGTGATGCGGTCGCACTTGCGCACCCGGGAAACCATGCTGAACATCCTGTCCATGCACGCACTGCACATCGCCCTGTGCTTTCCCCTTATGCGTGGTGCCGGCCCCATTGCGCCCCTGGGAATGACGGGCTTCGCTGTGGCCCTGGCCGTGAGCCGGGCCTTTGGCCTTGGCGTTCACCTCTGGCTCTGGCGCGAGGTCCTCGCGCTGCTGCCAAGCTGGCACGATGCGATCATGATTCGATGGGACACACTGCGCAGTTCGATCGCCATCGGACTGCCAGGCGCGGCCGAGGCCATTGCCTACCGAACGGCCATGCTGGTCTCCGTAACCGTCGTCTCTGCCATGGGAACCGCCGAGCTGGCCACGCAGGGTTATGCCATGCAGATCATGAATGTGATCGTACTGTCGACCATCGCACTGGGCTTTGCCGGCGAGATACTGGTGGGGCATTTGATAGGCGCCGGTGAATTGCGGGCGGCCTGGCATCTGGTGCGCAAATGCCTGTACTGGGGACTGGGGGTGTCACTGACGGTCGCCATCCTCACAGCGCTGACGGCGCCCTGGACCTTGCGCCTGTTCACCAGCGATGCCGCCATCATTACCCAGGCGACGACCCTGCTATGGATCACCGTCTTGCTGGAGCCTGGACGCACCTGCAATATCGTGATCATTACCGCGCTGCGGGCAGCGGGTGATGCACGCTTCCCGGTGCTGGCGGGATCGGCATCCATGGTCATCGTCATGGGCTTGGGCTCGTGGTTTCTGGGGATCCACCTCGGCCTCGGCCTCACAGGCGTCTGGATAGCCTATGCGCTGGACGAATGGGTACGCGGCGGCATCATGGCCACCCGCTGGTTCAGGCTGGGTTGGGTCAAACAGGCCGTGGCTTCACGCAAACAAGTGAACCGCCCGTTGGCCTGATAAAAGGCCATCCAAGAAATCTTAGCGTTCCATCCATGACAAACCAAGACACATTCCTTGCCTACCTCCGCCACTACGAAACGAAGAATGTTGAGCAGATCGCCGGGCTTCTTCAGCCCATCGGCGTCGGGCTGCTGGCCGACTTGGCTTGCGCGCTGCGCCCGCCACCATTGTTGACCGACCATGGAATGGCGGTGGCCTGGTCAATGGGCTTGGCCTTGGTGAACAGGGCCTGCCAGAAGAAGCCGCTCTGGAAGGCGATCACTTCAAAGAGGATGTAGCTCTGCGAACTGCTGGAGAGCCACAGGTTGTAGGTTGGGTAGAAAACGATGGGGGACACCAGCAGGGGCAACACGATACGCTCCACCTGCACCGAGTCCAGGCCCTTGCCCATGTTGAACAGGTCCCAGTAATAGTTGGAGAACATGCCCATGGTCATCCAGCAGGCCAGATGCCACACAAACACGATGCCGTGGTTGCGGGCCAGCAAGCCAATCCAGGGCGCAGAACTTTCGTCCGCATTCACGATAAGAACCATGAACGTACCCGTGGTGAGGAACACCACGAAGTAGATGAACATCAGGAATTTAAGCGCTCTGGACATAGGGACCCCGGGTAATGGTTCGCGCTATCTTACCCGGTGGTGCAGTGCACAATTTAATCAGTTGAGGACAGAGCTGCGTTGCGCTGCGGTCTGTCCCGCAAGGTTTCAGAGTAACGGCACGCCTGTCTTGGCCTGCACCTCTTCACGGGTCACGCCAGACGCCAGCTCCACCAGTTTCAGGCCCAGCGGCGTCACATCCATCACCGCCAGATCGGTAATGATGCGGTCCACCACGCCCACGCCGGTCAGTGGCAGCGTGCATTTCGGCAGGATTTTCAGGTCGATGGTGCCGTCTTTCTTTTTGGCCACGTGTTCCATCAGCACGATCACGCGCTTGACGCCGGCCACCAGGTCCATGGCGCCGCCCATGCCCTTGACCATCTTGCCGGGAATCATCCAGTTGGCCAGGTCGCCCTGCTCGCTGACCTGCATGGCGCCCAGGATGGACAGGTTGATCTTGCCGCCGCGGATCATCGCAAAGCTCTCATGGCTGCCGAAGATGCTGGATCCCTTGAGCGTGGTCACGGTCTGCTTGCCGGCGTTGATGAGGTCGGCATCCACTTCGTCTTCGGTCGGGAAGGGACCTATGCCCAACATGCCGTTCTCCGACTGCAGCCACACCTCCTTGTCGGCGGGCACAAAGTTGGCCACCAGCGTGGGGATGCCGATCCCCAGGTTGACATAGAAACCGTCTTCCAGCTCTTGTGCGGCACGTGCCGCCATTTGGTCTTGAGTCCAGGCCATGATCACACTCCTTTGGGGGTAACGGTACGCTTCTCGATGCGCTTCTCGGGGTTGGGGTTGTGCACGATGCGGTGCACATAGATACCGGGCAGGTGCACCTGGTCGGGCACCATGTCGCCGACCTCCACAATTTCTTCCACCTCGACCACACAGATCTTGCCGGCCATGGCCACGGCCGGGTTGAAGTTGCGTGCCGTCAGGCGGAACTGCAGGTTGCCGGACTTGTCGGCGCGGTGCGCCTTGACCAGGGCCACTTCGGGCACCAGGGCGTGTTCCATCACAAAAATCTCGCCGTCAAACTCGCGCAGCTCCTTGCCATCGGCCACGATGGTGCCCACACCGGTCTTGGTGAAAAAGGCGGGAATGCCGGCGCCGCCGGCGCGCAGCTTTTCGGCCAGCGTGCCTTGTGGGGTGAACTCCAGTTGCAGTTCGCCGGCCAGGTACTGGCGCTCAAATTCCTTGTTTTCGCCCACGTAGCTGGAAATCATCTTTTTGATCTGGCGAGTCTCCAGCAGCTTGCCCAGGCCAAAGCCATCGACACCGGCATTGTTGGAAATGACCGTCAGGTCTTTCACGCCGGTGTCCTTGAGCGCCTCGATCAGCGCCTCGGGAATGCCGCACAGACCAAAACCGCCAACCGCCAGTAACTGGCCGTCTTTGACAATGCCGTCAAGCGCGGCTTGCGCGCTGGGATATAACTTGTTCATTGCACCCGTCTCCTGTGAAGAATCAACCCCCGTACGATACTACCTATAGGCATACGTAGTTTCTCGTAAAGCACAACCCTATGGATATTGACTACAAACTGGCGTTTGACATGGCTCCGGTCGGCCTGGCGCTCTCAAGCAACCGCACCATCATGGACTGCAACCAGCGCCTGTGCGACATGTTTGGCACGACGCAGGAGCAACTGATCGGCCAGTCCTTTCAGGTGCTGTACCCCAGCGCCGATGAGTTTGAGCGCACCGGTGCGCGCATCAGTCCCATCCTGAACCGCAACGGCACCTATGCCGACGACCGCATCATGCGCCGCGTGGACGGCCGCCTCAAGGGCGAGGCCTTCTGGTGCCACGTGACCGGCCGCGCGCTGAACCGCGAGGCACCGCATGAGGCCGGTATCTGGTGCTTTGAGGACCTGAGTGCGCGCCGCCCGGTCAAGGCCGAACTGACGGCGCGTGAGCGCGAAGTAGCCGCTCACCTGATGCAGGGCCTGACGTCCAAGCAAATCGGAAAAACCCTGACAATCAGCCACCGCACGGTTGAAATCTACCGGGCCCGCCTGATGCGCAAATACAAGGCCGCCACTGCCGCCGACCTGGTCCACAAACTGCTTACATTTTGAGTTACAAGCCCATGAAACTGAGCCATTCCTTGTCCCTCGCCGTCGCCCTGGGTTGGGGCGCCACAGTCACTCCCTTTGCCCTGGCACAGCAGCCACCCGGCAAACCCGCGGCTCCCGCCAGCGCCGCCAAGGCATCCATGACGGTTACCACGGCGCGCCCCCTGCAAAGCAGCCTGCCGCTGCGCCTGGCCGCCAACGGCAACATTGCGGCCTGGCAGGAAGCCAGCGTGGGATCGGAAGCCAGTGGCCTGCGACTGGCCGAAGTGCGCGCCAGCGTGGGAGACTTTGTACAGCGTGGACAGGTGCTGGCCGTATTTGCGTCCGAGAGCGTGGCCGCCGATGTGGCGCAGGCCAGGGCCGCGGTGGCCGAAGCGCAGGCCCAGGCCGCCGACGCGGCAGCCAACGCCGAACGGGCCCGCGCCTTCCAGGCCAACGGCATGATGAGCAAACAACAGATCAGCCTGCTGCTGACCGGCGAACAAACCGCGCAGGCCCGGCTGGAGAGCGCCCGCGCCATGCTGGCCGTGCAGCAGATTCGCCTCAAGAACACCCAGGTCATGGCACCGGACGGCGGCATCATCTCGGCCCGTGGCGCCACCGTGGGTGCTGTCGTGGGAGCCGGCACCGAGCTGTTTCGCCTGATCCGCCAAGGCCGCCTGGAGTGGCGTGGCGAAGTCATCTCGACCGAGTTGGCGCGTGTCAAGCCAGGAACCCCGGTCACCCTGACCGCCGCCAGCGGCACCAGACTCGACGGCAAGGTGCGCATGGTGGCACCCACGGTTGACCCGCAGACGCGCAACGCCCTGGTCTACGTGGATCTGGCAACAACACCTGCCACCGCCACCACCGTCAAGGCGGGCATGTTTGCGCGCGGCGAGTTTGAACTGGGCACCACGGAAGCCCTCACCGTGCCGCAGCAAGCCGTAGTGGCGCGCGACGGCTTCAACTACATTTTCAAAGTCGGGACGGACAACCGCATCAGCCAGCAAAGGGTCGAGGTCGGGCGGCGCATCGGTGATCAGGTTGAAATCACCCAGGGCCTGGCTCCGGATGCCACCATTGCCGTGGTCGGCGCAGGCTTTCTGAACGATGGCGACACGGTGCGGGTGAACAACCAATCCGCCCCAAAATAAGGAGCGACTGCGATGAATGTTTCAGCGTGGTCGATCAAAACCCCGATTGCAGGCGTGATGCTGTTCGTGATGCTCACGTTTGCCGGCATGGTCTCCTTCAATGCCATGAAGGTGCAACAGTTTCCGGACCTGGACCTGCCCACCATCATGGTCACGGCCTCACTCCCCGGTGCGGCACCCGCGCAAATGGAAACCGAAGTGGCCCGCAAGCTGGAAAACAGCATTGCGACGCTGGAAGGTCTCAAGCACATCTACACCAAGGTACAGGACGGCGGTGTGACCCTCACGGCCGAGTTCCGCCTGGAGAAGTCCGGGCAGGAAGCGCTGGACGATGTGCGCTCGGCCGTCTCCCGGGTGCGCGGCGACCTGCCGGCCGATGTGCGTGACCCCATAGTCAACAAGCTCAACCTCTCGGGCCAACCGGTGCTGGCCTTTACCGTGGGCTCGAAGCAACTCGACGACGAGGCCCTGAGCTGGTTCGTCGACAACACTGTCGCCCGCCGCCTGCTGTCGGTGCGCGGCGTGGGGGCCATCAACCGCGTCGGCGGCGCTGACCGCCAGGTGCAGGTGGCGCTGGACCCGGCACGCCTGCAGGCCCTGGGTGCCACAGCAGCCGACATCTCGCGCCAGCTGCGCCAGGTGCAGCAAGATACCGCCGGCGGTCGTGCCGACATTGGCGGCAGTGAACAGCCCATGCGCACACTGGCCTCGGTGTCATCGGCCAGCGAACTGGGGCAACTGGAGCTGTCCCTGAGCGACGGTCGGCGCATCCGCCTGGACCAGGTGGCGACCATTGTCGACACCATTGCCGAACAACGCTCCGCCGCCCTCCTCAACGGCCAGCCGGTGGTGGGCTTTGAAGTGGCCCGCAGCAAAGGATCCAGCGAGGTGGAGGTCGGTGCGGCCGTGCAAAAGGCGTTGACCGAGTTGCGCCTGCAGCACCCCGGTATTGAAATCACCGAAGCCTTCAATTTCGTGATTCCGGTGGAGGAAGAGTACTCCGGCTCCATGCATTTGCTGTACGAAGGTGCCCTGCTGGCCGTGCTGGTGGTGTGGCTGTTTTTGCGCGACTGGCGTGCCACGTTTGTGTCTGCCGTGGCCTTGCCACTGTCGGCCATTCCGGCCTTCATCGGCATGCACTACCTGGGCTTTAGCGTCAACGTCATCACCCTGCTGGCGCTCTCACTGGTCATCGGCATTCTGGTGGACGACGCCATCGTGGAAGTGGAAAACATCGTGCGCCATTTGCGCATGGGCAAGAGCCCCTACCAGGCCGCCATGGAAGCGGCCGATGAAATTGGCCTGGCGGTGATCGCTACCACCTTCACCCTGATTGCCGTGTTCTTGCCAACCGCTTTCATGAGCGGCATTGCCGGCAAGTTTTTCAAGCAGTTCGGCTGGACGGCGTCGCTCGCCGTCGCCGCGTCCCTGCTGGTGGCCCGGGTGCTGACGCCCATGATGTCGGCCTACATCCTCAAGCCCATTGTGACGGAGCAGCAGCAGCCGCGCTGGATGGACATCTACATGCGCTGGGCCGCCTGGTGCGTGCAACACCGGCTTGTCACGCTGCTGGCCGCTGGCGGCTTCTTCGTCGGCTCGCTGATGCTGATTCCCCTGTTGCCCAAGGGCTTCATTCCAGCGGACGACAACTCGCAAACCCAGGTCTACCTGGAGTTGCCACCGGGTACGACGCTGGCGCAAACCAGGGACACGGCCGAGGCCGCACGGCTGCTGATCCAGCGCGTGCCCCACATCCAGAGCGTCTACACCACGATCGGTGGTGGCACGGCCGGTGGCGACCCGTTTGCGCCCCAGGGCGCGGCCGAAACGCGCAAGGCCACGCTGACCATTCTGCTGGACGAACGCGGCAAGCGACCGCGCAAGCAGGGCATCGAGCAGGACATCCGCACGGCGCTCGAACCGCTGCCGGGTGTACGCAGCAAGGTGGGGCTGGGCGCCTCGGGCGAAAAATACATTCTGGTCCTGACCGGTGATGACCCCGCTGCCCTGCAATCGGCCGCGCTCGCCGTCGAAAAAGACCTGCGCACCATCCCGGGCCTGGGCAATGTGGCGTCCAGCGCCAGTCTGGTGCGCCCCGAAATTGCCGTACGTCCCGACTTTGCCCGGGCCGCAGACCTGGGAGTCACGAGTACCGCGATTGGCGACACCCTGCGCATTGCCACCGTGGGTGACTACGACGCGGCCCTGCCCAAGCTCAACCTGAGCCAGCGGCAAATTCCCATCGTGGTCAAGCTCGACACGGCAGCCCGCACCGACCTGGACCTGCTGGGCCGCCTGACCGTGCCGGGTGTCAAAGGCCCGGTCATGCTCAGCCAGGTCGCCACACTCGAAGTAGCCAGCAGCCCGGCGGTCATTGACCGCTACGACCGATCGCGCAACATCACCATCGAGATCGAACTCTCCGGGCTGCCGCTGGGGGATGTGACCACGATCGTGCAGAACCTGGGCGCCATCAAGGGCCTGCCCCCGGGTGTCAAGGTGGTCGAAGTCGGTGATGCCGAGGTGATGGGTGAGCTGTTTGCCAGCTTTGGGCTGGCCATGCTCACCGGTGTCCTGTGTATCTACATCGTGCTGGTCATGCTGTTCAAAAGCTTCCTGCACCCGGTCACCATATTGACGGCGCTGCCCCTGTCGCTGGGAGGCGCGTTTGTGGGCCTGCTGCTGGCTGACAAGAGTTTTTCCATGCCCTCGCTGATTGGCCTGATCATGCTCATGGGCGTGGCCACGAAAAACTCCATCCTGCTGGTGGAGTACGCCATTCTGGCCCGCCGCGAGCATGGACTGAGCCGCCGGGACGCGCTGCTGGACGCCTGCCACAAGCGCGCCCGCCCCATTGTCATGACCACGCTGGCCATGGCCGCCGGCATGATGCCGATTGCCATTGGATTTGGCGCCGCCGACACCAGCTTTCGCGCCCCGATGGCCATCGCGGTCATTGGCGGGCTGATGACGTCCACGCTGCTCAGCCTGCTGGTGATACCGGCGGTATTTACCTACGTGGACGATATCGGGCAATGGTTTGCCAGGCGGATCAGGCGCGCGTAGCAGCTTGCAATCTCCAGTGCGTCGACTACACTGAAACGGCGCGCCTCATCGAAAAAAAGGGAGAGTGAAGGATGTTTGAATTTCTTGGCCGGGGTCGTTCAAAAGCCGAAAAATCGGTGCCCGACGCAGGCCCGTCGACCATGCCGCAAACGGTGCAACTCAGTGCAACGCAGCGGGAAATGGTGCGTTTGACGCTGCACGGTGTGCTCAAGCTCCACGGAATTCCAGGCAGCTGGATTGGCGGTGAGGTGATTCCGGTTCACATTCCGGGTCAGGGCAACGCCTTGCTGCTGCAACTGGAGGTGATGCACTGGCACGACGCACTGGTGCTGCATGCGCCCGCCCTGCAGCAGGCGCTGCTGGACGGACTCAAACGGTTCGATCCGCAGGCTGAAAAAACCCGCTATCTGTTCACCTGGAAGTTTTCACCTGGCTGTGGGTGCCCCCATACCGAGCTGCCCGAGCCGAGCTTCTGGAACACCAGTGCACCGGTCAAGCTGGGGCCCGTTTCCTCTGCCACGGTCCACGTGATTGACCCGCCTGCGCCTGCCAAGGCGCCATTCAATTTGGCACCCACTCCCTTGGACGATGACGATGACGACGACCAGGGATTTGCCCCCACTCAAATCCACGACATGCGCAAATAGGGCACGAACCGGCCATCCGCCCGGCCACGCTCAACAAACGGATTTGCTATCAATTAAATAGCTGCTTGCGCACATTCCGCGGGGGCTGGAGTGCCATCAGCCTTTGAAATCAGCGCCCACAATCTCATTCGCAGTCCGAAAAGCATCCACCGCGGCCGGCACGCCGCAGTAGATGGCGGCGTGCAGCAGTACCTCCTGAATCTCTTCCACACTGGCCCCATTGTTCAGCGCGCCGCGCACATGGCCCTTGAGTTCATGCTGCTTGCCCAGAGCGGTCAGCATGGCCACGGTGATCAGGCTGCGGGTCTTCAGGTCCAGCCCGGGGCGCTGCCACACATCGCCCCACGCTTTGCTTGTGATGTGCTCCTGGATGGGCTGGGTAAACGGTGTGGCATTGGCAAAGGCCGCAGCCACAAAGTCGTCGCCCATGACCTGCTTGCGGGTGGCCAAACCGGCCTCGTACTGGGAATCCATGGTGGGGTCTCCAAAAAAAGACCCCGAGCATAGCGCCCCCCGCCGATTACTTCACGTCGAAGCGGTCCAGGTGCATGACCTTGGCCCAGGTGGCGATAAAGTCGTGGACGAACTTGGCCTGCGCGTCACTCGCCGCATAGACCTCGGCCAGCGCCCGCAATTGCGAGTTGGAGCCAAACACCAGGTCCACCACCGTACCGGTCCACCGCACATCACCGGTGCTGCGGTCGCGCCCTTCCAGCACGCCCGGCGTAGCGGCAGACTTGTGCCATTGCGTGCCCATGTCGAGCAGGTTCACGAAGAAGTCATTGCTGAGCGTTCCCGGCCGCTTCGTGAAGACGCCGTGCGCTGTCCCACCCGTGTTGGCATCCAGCACGCGCAGGCCGCCAATGAGCACGGTCATTTCCGGCGCAGTCAGCGTCAGCAGTTGTGCCTTGTCCACCAGCAGTTCGGCCGCCGCGCCCTCCATCCCTGAGCGGGCGTAGTTGCGAAAGCCATCCGCCTGGGGCTCCAGCACGGCAAACGATTCCACATCGGTCTGCGTCTGCGCCGCGTCCATGCGTCCTGGCGTGAAGGGCACCGTGACTGCCACACCCGCCTTCTGGGCGGCGGCTTCCACGGCGGCACTGCCACCCAGCACGATCAGGTCGGCCAGCGACACCTTCTTGCCACCGGTCTGCGCGCCATTGAACTGCTGCCGGATGGCTTCCAGCCTGGCCAGCACCGGGGCCAGTTCGCCGGGCTGGTTGGCCGCCCAGTCCTTTTGCGGTGCCAGGCGGATGCGCGCACCGTTGGCGCCGCCACGCTTGTCGCTGCCGCGGAAGGTAGAGGCCGAGGCCCAGGCGGTGCGGACCAGTTGCGCGGTGGACAGGCCGCTGGCCAGCAGCTGGGCCTTCAGCGCGGCGATGTCCGGCGCGGCGATCAACGGGTGGTCTACGGCGGGAACCGGATCCTGCCAGATCAGCACTTCCTGCGGCACCAGCGCGCCCAGGTAGCGGGCGCGCGGACCCATGTCGCGGTGGGTGAGCTTGAACCAGGCACGGGCAAAGGCGTCGGCAAACGCAGCCGGGTTCTGGTGGAAGCGGCGTGCAATCTTCTCGTAGGCCGGGTCCATGCGCAGCGAGAGGTCGGCCGTGGTCATCATCGGCGGGTGCTTCTTGCTGGGGTCGTGCGCGTCGGGAATCAGGTGCTCGGGCTTGACGTTTTTGGCCACCCACTGGTGGGCACCGGCGGGGCTCTTGGTCAGCTCCCATTCGTAGCCAAACAGCATATCGAAGTAGCCGTTGTCCCAGGTGGTGGGGTGGGGCTTCCAGGCGCCTTCGATGCCGCTGGTGGTGGTGTGCACGCCCTTGCCGGTGCCAAAGGCATTGATCCAGCCCAAGCCCTGCGCCTCGATGGGCGCGCCTTCGGGCTCGGGCCCCACCAGCTTGGGGTCGCCGGCGCCATGGGCCTTGCCAAAGGTGTGGCCGCCGGCCACCAGGGCCACGGTCTCTTCGTCGTTCATGGCCATGCGGGCAAAGGTTTCGCGCACGTCGCGCCCCGAGGCCACGGGATCGGGGTTGCCGTTGGGGCCTTCGGGGTTTACGTAGATCAGGCCCATCTGCACGGCAGCCAGTGGGTTTTCCAATGAACGCTCACCGCTGTAACGCTGGTCGCCCAGCCACGTGGTCTCCGTGCCCCAGTAGATGTCTTCCTCGGGTTCCCAGATGTCGGCGCGTCCACCGGCAAAGCCAAAGGTCTTGAAGCCCATGGATTCCAGCGCCACGTTGCCGGCCAGGACGATCAGGTCGGCCCAAGAGAGCTTTTGCCCATACTTCTGCTTGATGGGCCACAGCAGGCGGCGCGCCTTGTCCAGGTTGCCGTTGTCGGGCCAACTGTTGAGCGGCGCAAAGCGCTGGTTACCGGTGCCGGCACCGCCGCGGCCGTCGTGGATGCGGTAGGTGCCCGCGGCGTGCCAGGCCATGCGCACCATCAGGCCGCCGTAGTGGCCCCAGTCGGCGGGCCACCAGTCCTGCGAATCCGTCATCAGCGCGTGCAAATCCTTGACCACGGCCTTCAGGTCCAGCGTCTTGAAGGCCTGGGCGTAGTTGAAGCCCTGGTCCAGCGGGTTGGATTGGGCGGTGTGCTGGTGCAGGATGCCCAGCTTGAGCTGGTTGGGCCACCAGTCGGCGTTACCAGGAGCGCCGCGGGCGACGGTGTTTTTGCGGGTACCGCCCGAGAACGGGCATTGGGCTTCGGCTGTCATGGGTCTCACTCCTTGGTTCATATGCAATAAACTGACCAAACCAGTGTAGGTTTCAGTTGTCTATCCATCCAGTTTGTTTTATTCATCCCTTCTATAGAGCAGTCCAATGTCCAGCCCCACACCCCGCTACCCCCTGCCCGACCTCAACACCCTGCCCGCCGACCTGCAGGCCAAGATTCTGGAAGTGCAAGAGAAATCCGGCTTTGTGCCCAATGTCTTTCTGGCGCTGGCGCGCCGCCCGGCCGAGTGGCGCGCCTTCTTTGCGTACCACGACGCGCTGATGCTGCGTGAGGGCTCGGGCCTGACCAAGGGCGACCGCGAGATGATCGTGACCACCACCAGCAGTGCTAACCACTGCCTGTACTGCGTGGTGGCCCACGGCGCGATTTTGCGTATCTATGAGAAAAAGCCGCTGGTGGCCGACCAGGTGGCCACCAACTACCGCAAGGCCGACATCACGCCACGCCAGCGCGCCATGCTGGACTTTGCGATGAAGGTCTGCCTGCACTCCGACGAGCTGGAGGAAAGCGACTTCACCGCGCTGCACTCCCACGGCTTCAACGACGAGGACATCTGGGACATCGGCGCCATCACGGCCTTCTTTGGCCTGTCCAACCGCATGGCCAATCTCTCGGGCATGCTGCCCAACCCCGAGTTCTACATGATGGGGCGCGTGCCCAAGCAGAAGTAGGAGACCGCCTTGCTAGCGACGCCGGCATTGCCCCAACCACAGACCCAGGGGTGGACGCACAGACCGCCGGCGCACCGGCTGGCACTGTGGATGGCCGCGGCGCTGTGGGTGTCGGGGTGCGCGGTTCGGCCCCCGCCACCACAGCCAGAGGCCAGCAGTGCATTGATCGAAAAGCCGGGCTGGGCGACCCACACCTACGCCGTAGCCGCTGCCAACCCCTTGGCGACCGAAGCCGGCCTGCAGATGCTGCGCAGCGGTGGCAGCGCAGTGGACGCGGCCATTGCCGTGCAAATGGTGTTGGCGCTGGTGGAGCCCCAAAGCAGCGGCATCGGTGGCGGCGCCTTCCTGCTGCACTTTGACGGCCAGCAGACCCAGGCCTTTGATGGCCGAGAGACGGCACCGGCAGGCGCCACGCCGTCGCTGTTTTTAGGGCCGGATGGCAAACCGCTGCCGTTCATGGACGCGGTCGTGGGTGGCCGCGCGGTCGGTGTGCCCGGCACGGTGCGCATGCTGGCCCTGGCCCACCAGCAGCACGGTCGCCTGCCCTGGGCACGCCTGTTTGCGCCCGCCATTCACCTGGCCACCAACGGCTTTGCGGTCAGTCCGCGCATGGCGACGCTGCTGGCAAGCGAACGGGCACTCCAGCAAGACCCGGTGGCCGCCGCCTATTTTTATGACCCGCAAGGCCAGCCCTGGCCCGCAGGCCACCTGCTGCGCAACCCGGAGCTGGCGGCCGTGCTGCAACGCATGGCCCAGGAAGGTCCCGATGCGCTGATGACCGGTGCGGTAGCCCGCGCCATCGCCGACAAGGTGCAGCAACACCCCGGCAACCCCGGCACCCTGTCCATACAGGATCTGGCGGCCTATCGGCCCGTGGTGCGCGATCCACTGTGCTTTGACTATCGGGTAGCAGCGGCTTCCACTGCAAACCAGGCAATCGGTGATCGCACCTACCGCGTGTGCGGCATGCCCCCGCCCAGTTCGGGCACCCTTGCCATCGGCCAGATTCTGGGCCTGCTGAACCAGACACCCGCCGCTGCCCTGCCCCTGCAAAGCGGCCGGCCTTCGGCCGACTGGCTGCATCTGTACACCGAAGCGTCGCGCCTGGCTTTTGCGGACCGCGCCCAGTTTGTGGCAGACCCGGCTTTTGTGCCGGCCCCCGGTGGCGACTGGCATAGCCTGTTGGCGCCACGCTACCTCGCCCTGCGCGCCAAAGCGATTGACGCCAGTCCCACGGGTAAAAGCATGAAGGCGGCACCAGCCGGCCGGCCCGGCGACGTGACACTGGGTTACGCGCCCATGCCCGACCAGGTGGAGCACGGCACCTCGCACATCTCCGTGGTGGACGCCTGGGGCCATGCACTGGCCATGACCACCACCATCGAGGACGGCTGGGGTTCGCGCCAGATGGTCAACCGGGGCGTGGGCTTGGTGGGCGGCTTTTTACTCAACAATGAGCTGACCGACTTCAGCCTCAGCCCGCTGGACGCTGCTGGCCAGCCGGTGGCCAACCGCGTGGAGCCCGGCAAGCGGCCGCGCTCATCGATGTCCCCCACCCTGGTGTTTGACAAAGCGACGGGCCAGCTGGTCCTGAGTGGCGGCAGCCCCGGCGGCGCGCTCATCATCCACTTCACTGCCAAAACGCTGTACGGCGTGCTGAACTGGGAGCTGAACGCCCAGCAGGCCATCAACCTGCCCAATTTTGGGTCACTGGGTGGCCCGACCCTGCTGGAAGACAAGCGCTTTGACCGGGCCACGGTGCACGCCCTGCAAGCGCGTGGTCACACGGTAGTGGAAACGCCTTTGCCCAGCGGCCTGCAGGCGATCCAGCGCACCGCAACGGGCTACTTTGGTGGCGCCGACCCGCGGCGAGAAGGCATTGTGCTGGGGGATTGAGCGATTTTTACTCCTTAAAATAGGCCTCCAGCCCCCGTATCCATAGCGTAAGCAGCTATAAAATTAATAGCATTTTGCGCTGTATGCCACCGCCCACCTGGGCCAGCTTCCTACAATCCCTGCATGGCCATCCCCCAAACCTTTCTCCAGGAACTGCTCGCCCGCGCCGATGTGGTGGAGATCGTGGGGCGCTATGTGCAGCTCAAAAAGGGCGGCGCCAATTTCATGGGCCTGTGTCCTTTTCACGGGGAAAAGTCGCCGTCGTTCTCGGTGAGCCCCGCCAAACAGTTCTACCACTGCTTTGGCTGTGGCAAGAACGGCAATGCCATCAGCTTTTTGATGGACCACGCCGGCATGACGTTTATTGAAGCGGTGAAGGACCTGGCCCAGCAATACGGCATGCAGATCCCGGAAGACGAGGCGTCGCCCGAGGACCGTGCCCGCGCGCTGGAGCAGCGGCAAAAACAGCACACGCTGACCGACGTGCTGGAGAAGGCCGGTGAGGCCTACCGCCGCCAGCTGAAAGACTCGCCCCGCGCCGTGGCGTATTTCAAGGGCCGCGGCCTGTCCGGTGAAATCGCCAAGCAGTTTGGCCTGGGCTATGCCCCGGAGGGCTGGCGCAGTCTGGCCAGCGTGTTCCCCCATTACGACGACCCGCTGTTGGTGGAAAGCGGCCTGGTGATTGCCAACCTGGAAGAAGGCAGCACCGAGGAAAAGCGCTACGACCGCTTTCGCGACCGGGTGATGTTTCCCATCCGCAACATCAAGGGCGAATGCATCGGCTTTGGCGGGCGGGTGCTGGGCGATGACAAACCCAAGTACCTGAACTCGCCCGAGACACCGGTGTTCAGCAAGGGGCGCGAACTCTATGGCCTGTTCGAGGCGCGCAACGCCCTGCGCGAGCACGGCTATGTGCTGGTGACCGAAGGCTACATGGACGTGGTTGCGCTGGCGCAACTGGGCTTTCCCAACGCGGTGGCCACGCTGGGCACGGCCTGCACCGCCGAGCACGTGCACAAGCTGTTTCGCTTCACCGATTCGGTGGTGTTCAGCTTTGATGGCGACAGTGCGGGCCGCCGGGCCGCGCGCAAGGCGCTGGACGCCGCCCTGCCGTATGCGACCGATGTGCGCAGTATCAAGTTTTTGTTTTTGCCCGACGAACACGACCCCGACAGCTTCATCCGCGCCCATGGCAAGGAGGCCTTTGCCCAGTATGTGAGCGCCGCCACACCGCTGAGCCGCTTCCTGATCGAGGCGGCGCGCGAGGGTTGCGACCTCAACACGGCCGAGGGTCGTGCGCGCATGTCCAGCAATGCCAAGCCCCTGTGGTTGCTGTTGCCCGACGGAGCCCTCAAGCTGCAGTTGCTCGGCGAGATTGCGACGCACGTGCAACTGTCGAGCCAGGAACTGGGCGCGTTGTGGGCCAACCACAGCACCAAAGCCCCCTCTGCGGGACGATCCAGCGATTGGCGCCCCGACGACTACGACGAGCACAGCCCCGCCGCCGCCGCATGGAGCCACCCGCGTGACGGCGAAAACCCGGACAGCTGGAAGGGCAAGCGCAAATGGGAGGGCAAGGGAAAATGGGAAGGCAAAGGCACGTGGGAAAGCAAGCGCCCCAGTCGCCCTCCTCTGCGTGGCCCCCTGGCCAGTCGTGCCGACCACGCCACGCGGATTCTGCTGGGTCATAGCGAACTGTGGGAAACGCTGAGCAACGAAGACCACGCCCTTTTGTGCGAGCTGCCTGCGCCCCACGGACCGCTGGTCGCCTGGCTGGAAGCCCAGTTGCATGAGCACGGACCGCTGGCCTGGGGTGCCCTTCGCGACGAACTGCAGGGGCACGGCGCCGAGGAACTGGCCGTGCGGCTCATGGCGGACCCCACCATGTCGTCCGGCTCGGCTGGCGACGCTGCGGGAGAGTCGGGGCCGGAGTTGCGCGACCTGCTCAACCGCATGCTGGTGGAACGCATCAAGGAGCAGGAGACCCACGCTATTGAAGCATCCACAAGCGACCCCGCCGCGTTGGCGCGCTACCGCGAGTTGCATGCCCGTCGCCTGCAACTGGAACTGGCAACGCGCCCGGCCGCCTGAGTTCGGCTCCCGGTCGACTATTTGGTGATCTTTGACAGGTATTTCTGCTTAAGTTGCAGGTATCGACCGTCATTCTTGATCTTCTGCAACGCCGCGTTCAGCTTTTTTGCGACCTCTGGATCGGTTGCCGGGTTCAGTCCATACCAATACGACAGGCTCTCGTCCAGCACCCAAACCGCTTGCAGGTCATCGGGGCCCAGTCCCGCATTCCTGGCGTTGTAGGCGGCTGCCCAGTCCAGTGACACCAGCAGGTCGAAGCGCTTCGCGATGAATTTCTTCATGTTCGACTCGTCGTGCGCGGCCAGATCCAGACCGGGACCCGGGACATCCTGAAGCCCGTTGATGGCAAATCCCAGCTTGATGAGACTTTTGGCAGCAGCGGACTCGCGTGTTGTCCCGATACGGTAAGCACGCGCATCGTCCAGCGTCCTGATCGAAATATCCGTTCTGTCGCTGAGCTTGTACAGCAGGATACGTCGGGAACTGATGGGCCCTACCCATTGGAAAAGCGTCTCCCGTTCGGGCGTACGCGCGAGTGAGTAAATCAGGGTGTTGCTGTGGCGCCCCACCATGTCATAGGCGCGCGACCAGGGCAATACCTGCTTGGTAATGGGCAGTTCCGCCTCCTTTGCCATCAGGTCCAGCAGCTCACTGGAGAAGCCGACCACCTTGCCATCGACCTCGTAGTTCAAGGGCGGCAGTGACTCCGTCAGGGCGGAAATCTCCAGCGCGGCGGCACACAGAGGCGCCAGCAAAAGTGTCAGCAGAACACACCGTGCGAAACCCCGTCTGGCAACAGGCCCGTGCGCAGCGAACGACATACACCACCCCCTGAAATGAGTACCACGGCGAAGCATAAAACCAAGATACCACAGCACAGGGAACACCGTTCGCAATGCATGCGCCGGTGACCCAGACTGGAAAATCCGGAGTTTCGCGGTATACTACCGGGTTGTTTCGGCAAGAGCGACAGCAGCACCTCCGGTCCAGGCCAAGCGTTGACAAGATCACAACCGGCCACCTTACCGCAAGGACTGCATACCAAATGTTCGCCCTCCCATCTTGCCTTTGGGGAATTCAATGCCCCGCCATGCCAACTGCCCCCGCCCAACCAGCGGTGTAGACGGCGCCCGTTCTGTTCGCCCGTTTTTTTGATGACCTGAGGTTTTCGCATGCCTGCTCAAAAATCTGTCAAAGCTGTTCAGTCTCCGTCGAAGTCCGATAAGAAAGCCAAGCCCGTGCCCGCATCCAAGCCACCTGTCACCAAATCAAAGGCCCAACTCCTGAAGGAATCGGCTGACGCCCTCCTCAGTGCCGGTGCGGCTGCCAAGAAGAAACCCGGGCGCCCCCCCAAAGCCGCCGCTGCCGAATCCAGCGCGCCGCCCAAGACCGGTGCCAAGCGCGGCCGCAAGCCCAAGAGTGCAGCAGAGCCTGCTGGCGACGACATGGACATGTCAGACATCGAAGCCGACCTGGTTGGCGAACCAACGACCGTAACAACAGCGACTGGGGAAAAAGTCAAACCCCTGCGCATGAAGATCAGCAAGGCCAAAGAACGCGCCTTGATGAAGGAATTTGGCCTGGACGAGACCGTCCTGTCCGAAGAAGACATCGCCAAGCGCCGCCAGCGCCTCAAGGCCCTGATTACCCTGGGCAAGACCCGCGGCTACCTGACGCACGGCGAAATCTCGGATCACCTGCCCGACAAACTGGTCGACGCGGAAACGCTGGAAGTCGTGATCTCCATGTTGAACGACATGGGCGTGGCGGTGTACGAGCAAACGCCAGACGCCGAGACCTTGTTGCTCAACAACAATGTGTCCACCGCAGCCACCCCGGAAGAAGCCGAGGAAGAAGCCGAAGCCGCCCTGTCCACCGTGGACAGTGAATTCGGCCGCACCACCGACCCCGTGCGCATGTACATGCGCGAAATGGGCACGGTCGAGCTGCTGACCCGCGAAGGCGAAATCGAAATCGCCAAGCGCATCGAAGGTGGCCTGATGGCCATGATGGAGGCGATCAGCGCATCGCCCGCCACCATTGCCGAAATCCTGCGCCTGGGTGAAGACATCCGCGAAGGCAAGGTCGTCATCACCACCATCGTGGACGGTTTCTCCAACCCCAACGAGGCCGACGACTACGTGGCCGAGGAAGATTTTGACGAATTCGATGCCGATGACGACGACGACGGCAAGGGCGGCTCCAAGGCGCTGACCAAGAAGCTCGAAGAGCTGAAGAAGGAAGCCCTGTCGCGCTTCGACCGCTTGCGCGAATTGTTTGAAAAAGTGCACAAGGTCTACGACAAGGAAGGCTATGGCACACCGCATTACGTCACGGCGCAGCGCGCGCTGAGCGACGAACTGATGTCGATCCGCTTCACCGCCAAGGCGATCGAAAAGCTGTGCGACATGGTGCGTGGCCAGGTGGACGACATCCGCAAGAAAGAGCGCGAGTTGCGTCGCATCATTGTGGACAAGTGCGGCTACCCGCAGGAAAACTTCATCGCCGACTTCAGCGGCCGCGACAAGAACGGCAACAAAGTTGCCAGCCAGCTGCTGAACCTGAAGTGGATCGAGAAGCAGGCCGCTTCCGGCAAATCGTGGGCCGCCGTGATGGGCCGCAACATTCCGCCGGTGCAGGACCTGCAGCAAAAACTGACCGACCTGCAAGCCAAGGTCGTGGTGCCGCTGGATCAGCTCAAGGACATCAACAAACGCATGAACGCCGGCGAGTACGCATCGCGCGCCGCCAAGAAAGAAATGATCGAGGCCAATTTGCGCCTGGTCATCTCCATTGCCAAGAAGTACACCAACCGCGGCCTGCAGTTCCTGGACCTGATCCAGGAAGGCAACATCGGTTTGATGAAGGCGGTGGACAAGTTCGAATACCGCCGCGGCTACAAGTTCTCGACCTACGCCACCTGGTGGATTCGCCAGGCCATCACCCGCTCCATTGCGGACCAGGCGCGCACCATCCGGATTCCGGTGCACATGATCGAAACCATCAACAAGATGAACCGCATCAGCCGCCAGCATTTGCAGGAGTTTGGCTTCGAGCCCGACGCATCGGTATTGGCCGAGCGCATGGAGATTCCGGAAGACAAGATCCGCAAGATCATGAAGATCGCCAAAGAGCCGATCTCCATGGAAACGCCGATTGGTGATGATGACGACAGCCACTTGGGCGATTTCATCGAAGATGGTGCCAACACCGCACCCATGGAAGCCGCCATGCAGGCCGGCCTGCGTGACGTGGTCAAGGACATCCTGGACAGCCTGACGCCGCGCGAGGCCAAGGTGCTGCGCATGCGTTTCGGTATCGAAATGACCAGCGACCACACGCTGGAAGAAGTGGGCAAGCAGTTTGACGTGACGCGCGAGCGCATCCGCCAGATCGAGGCCAAGGCACTGCGCAAGCTCAAGCACCCCAGCCGTTCCGACAAGCTGCGCAGCTTTACCGACAACCTGTAAATTTGTGGCCCCCACGCTCCACCGCTACGCGGGTCGCTGCCCCCCAAGGGGGCTAGTTTTTCTCGGGGCGGCCCTGCGAAAAATTGCGAGTTCTACCCCATGGCAATAGAAGCCCCCTACAGGCTGGCAGGGGTCATGGGGTGGCCGGTTGCGCATTCGCGCTCGCCGGTCATCCATACCCACTGGATTGCGCACCATGGCTTGAACGGAGCCTATGTGCTGCTGCCGGTTCAACCAGAACAACTGGGCACCGCCCTGCGCGCCCTTGCGGTGCTGGGCTTTGCCGGGTGCAATCTGACGATCCCGCACAAGGTAGCCGCCCTGCAACTGGTGGATCGCATCGATCCACTGGCTGCGCGCATTGGCGCCATCAACACCATCGTGGTCGAAAAGGATCACTCGCTGACCGGCCGCAACACCGACGCTTTTGGCTACATTCAAAGCCTGCGGGATGCCCAGCCGACCTGGCGGGCGGACGCAGGGCCAGCCACGGTTGTGGGCGCGGGCGGCGCGTCGCGGGCCGTGATTGTGAGCCTGATCGACGACGGCGCGCCCGAGATACGCCTGACCAACCGGAGTTGGGCCAAAGCGCACGATATGGCGCAAGAATTTGGCGGGCCGGTCCGCGCGGTACCGTGGGAAGACCGCCATGCGGCGCTGGCCGGTGCTGCCCTGCTCGTCAACACCACCAACCAGGGCATGCACGGCGAAGCCGGGCTGGACCTGCGCCTGGATCAGTTGCCAACGCAAGCGTTGGTATCCGACATCATCTATGTTCCGATGGAAACTCCGCTGTTGGCCGCCGCACGCAAAAGGGGCAACCCGACCGTGAACGGACTGGGCATGCTGCTCAACCAGGCGCGCCCGGCGTTTGAGGCATGGTTTGGCGTGCTGCCAGACATCACGCCAGAATTACTTGCCACAGTGCAGGGAACTTTCTAACGGGCCGGCTTGCTGGCTCGTTCCCGGACGAACGCGAACGCAAACTGCAGCACTTCTTCCAAAGACAACTCGATGGCATGGCGCTCCTGTTCCGTCAGGTAAAACATCAGATCCACGTCATGGCGCACGTAGCGGGCGGGAAGCCGGTTGAGCGCTACGCAGGCCACATCGCCCAGCATATCGGAGGTGAAGTCTTGATGCTCCTCTGAGCGGCGGGCCACCTCCTCAAAAACCAGACGTTCGTAATAATTGTGAACCTGCTCGAAATTAAACACCATGAAACCTCCAAAACGCTGCACAGACAAACGACTCCTGGCGCAACCTTAGCATCTCCTCCATGCGCTGACAAGCAACCCGCCTCTATTGCCTGTAGCTATGAAACTTGTAGCATGGAGAAAACTGCGATATAGTTTCACCTGATTTACAGGCCGTACACACAATTGCATTGGCGGCTATAGTGGCCGAGCTATTGGTCGGCAAAAAACCGAATCGAGGAGAGGATAAGTTAATGAGTTCGAAAGAATCGGTCGCCATCGGCCAGTTGTTGAGTCTGCTGGAGTCTCGCTATTCCATGCGCGTGTTGTGGGCCCTGCGTGACGGCCATGCACAGACATTCCGCCTGCTGCAAGACAGCGTTGGGGGCATCACCCCCAACACGCTGAACACCCGCATCAAGGAGTTGCGCGAAGCGGGGCTTATGACGCATGGCAGCGACGGTTACTCCGTGACCAATTTGGGGGCGGATCTGCTCAAACGTCTGGGCGACTTGCAGGCCTTTGCGGGCAAATGGGCCACCAGCCAGGCAAAAAAGGCGATGTAATTCCCGGCTCGGGTGGGCGCCATACCCCAAAAGGATGACAGGCTCTGCCTGTCTTTTTTTTGTCTGCGGCATAATTTGGCACTTTGCAGAGTTGGCCGGGAATCAAGGCGTCACTGTCCTCGACCACTGACCAATTCCCTGACACCCGCCCGATATCCATGTGCGTCACTGCGCACCCATTTTTCACCAAAGGAATTCCAATGATTACCACCGCTACCGGCCTGCAATATGAAGACACCACCGAAGGTACCGGACCTGTCGCCGTCAAGGGCAACAGTGTGACGGTGCACTACACCGGCTGGCTGTACAACGACGCGACACAAGGCGCCAAGTTCGACTCCAGCAAGGATCGCAACGATCCCTTTGTCTTTCATCTGGGCGCCGGCATGGTTATCCGCGGCTGGGACGAAGGTGTCGCCGGCATGAAGGTGGGCGGTGCACGCACCCTGATCATTCCGGCAGCGCTGGGCTATGGTGCGCGCGGCGCCGGTGGCGTGATTCCGCCCAACGCGACCCTGAAGTTTGACGTTGAGCTGCTGGGAACTTCAGCCTGATTTCAGCCCGAATTCCCGGTATCAGGCCATGAAAACGGCCAATTTCCCTCTTGAATTGCGATGGTGAGCCCCCACAACTAGGCTCACCCATCCGAAACCCGAAGTCAAACCTTCTCCAATTTGCATGTCTGACAAGCCATCCACTCCCCATCCAGACTCATCCGACGCGGCTTACCAAAGCACTGAAGGAATGTTCGCGTCCCAAGGTGCGCCCGACGGCGACCTGCTGTCTCAAGTGCAGGCGGAACTGGCCGCATTGCAGGCCAAAAGCGGTGATTTGGCAGACCAGTACCTGCGAGCCAAGGCGGACGCAGAAAATTCCCGCCGGCGTGCCGAGGACGAAATCTCCAAAGCCCGCAAATTTGCGGTCGAGAGTTTTGCCGAAAGTCTGCTTCCCGTTGCCGACAGCCTGGAAGCTGGCTTGGTCATCAAGGACGCCACCGCCGAGCAGATCCGTGAGGGCGCTCAGGCCACCTTGCGCCAACTGATTGCCGCACTGGAGCGCAACAAGGTGCTTGCCATTGCGCCGGCTGCGGGTACCAAGTTCGACCCCCACCAGCACCAGGCCATTAGCGTGGTGCCCTCGGAGCAGGAAGCCAATACCGTGGTCGGCCTGCTGCAAAAGGGCTATTTGATCGCGGATCGCGTATTGCGCCCCGCCCTGGTCACCGTTTCCGCCCCGAAATAGGGAGGGCCATGCAGCCGGATCTGTGAACACGCGCAATCCGGCCGCAGGCAAAGCATCAATTTGACACTTGAAATACCGCAAACAGTCTTCAAGTGTCCACCATCTGAATTTTGAATCAAATAACCTTGCGGGACTGATCTTCAGCTCTGTCCCCAACTGACACTAGGAGAAAATCATGGGAAGAATCATCGGCATCGACTTGGGAACCACCAACAGCTGTGTGGCCATCATGGAAGGCAACACGCCCAAGGTCATTGAAAACGCGGAAGGTGCTCGCACCACGCCGTCCATCATTGCCTACCAGGAAGATGGTGAGGTTCTGGTTGGCGCATCCGCCAAACGCCAGTCGGTCACCAATCCCAAGAACACCCTGTACGCGGTGAAACGCCTGATCGGTCGCAAGTTTTCCGAGAAGGAAGTGCAGAAGGACATCGACCTGATGCCCTACAAGATTGCCGCTGCTGACAATGGCGACGCGTGGGTCGAGGTGCGTGGCAACCGCATGGCGCCACAGCAGGTGAGTGCTGACATTCTTCGCAAGATGAAGAAAACGGCCGAAGACTATCTCGGCGAAGAAGTAACCGAGGCCGTGATCACGGTGCCCGCCTACTTCAATGACGCCCAGCGTCAAGCCACCAAGGACGCTGGCCGCATTGCCGGTCTGGATGTCAAGCGCATCATCAACGAACCCACCGCTGCCGCACTGGCATTTGGCCTGGACAAAAACGAAAAGGGCGACCGCAAGATCGCCGTGTATGACCTGGGTGGCGGCACGTTCGACGTGTCCATCATCGAAATCGCCGATGTCGATGGCGAAAAGCAGTTTGAAGTGCTCTCCACCAATGGCGACACCTTCCTGGGCGGCGAAGACTTCGACCAGCGCATCATCGACTTCATCATTGCCGAATTCAAGAAAGAACAAGGCGTCGACCTGGGCAAGGACGTGCTGGCCCTGCAACGCCTGAAGGAAGCCGCTGAAAAGGCCAAGATCGAACTCTCCAGCAGCGCCCAGACCGACATCAACCTGCCCTACGTGACAGCCGATGCATCCGGCCCCAAACACCTGAACATCAAGCTGACCCGCGCCAAGCTCGAAAGCCTGGTCGAAGAGTTGATCGAGCGCACCATTGCACCGTGCCGCACTGCCATCAAGGATGCCGGTGTGAGCGTTTCTGACATCCATGACGTGATCCTGGTCGGCGGCATGACACGCATGCCCAAGGTGCAGGAAAAGGTCAAGGAATTGTTCGGCAAGGAGCCACGCAAGGACGTGAACCCTGACGAAGCCGTGGCCGTGGGTGCGGCCATCCAGGGTCAGGTTCTGTCCGGCGACCGCAAGGACGTGCTGCTGCTTGACGTGACGCCACTGAGCCTGGGCATTGAAACCATGGGCGGTGTCATGACCAAGATGATCACCAAGAACACCACCATTCCGACCAAGTTTGCACAGACTTTCTCGACGGCAGAAGACAACCAGCCTGCGGTGACCATCAAGGTATTCCAGGGTGAGCGCGAAATCGCGGTCGGCAACAAGATGCTGGGCGAGTTCAACCTGGAAGGCATTCCACCCGCATCGCGGGGTACGCCACAAATTGAAGTGTCTTTTGACATCGACGCCAACGGCATCCTGCACGTGGGCGCCAAAGACAAGGGCACCGGCAAGGAAAACAAGATTACCATCAAGGCCAACTCCGGTTTGTCTGAAGCTGAAATCCAGCAAATGGTCAAGGATGCCGAGCTCAATGCCGCTGATGACAAGAAAAAAGTGGAATTGGTGCAATCCAAGAACCAGGCTGACGCCAGCGTGCACAGCGTGCGCAAGAGCCTGACCGAGTATGGTGACAAACTCGACGCCGGTGAAAAGGAAAAAATCGAAGCCGCCATCAAGGACCTGGAAGACGCCATCAAGGGCGACGACAAGGCCTCGATCGACGAGAAGAACACGGCGTTGATGACAGCCAGCCAGAAGCTGGGCGAAAAGATGTACGCCGACATGCAGGCCAAGCAGGCCGCCGAAGGTGCACAGCCAGCCGGCGGCGAACAGGCGCATGCCGGTGGTGCATCATCTGGTTCGCAGCATGCTGCGGATGACAACGTGGTGGACGCCGAGGTCAAGGAAGTCAAGAAGGGCTAAATCGCACGCATTGCGTGCTGATTTGGCGCGCCGCGCCCGAAGGATTCGTCAGGAATCGTCGGCGCGGCGTTTTGCATAACGTTAGCGCTATCTATCAAAGACCAACAATGTCTGGCAACCATGGCTAAAAGAGACTTTTACGAAATTCTGGGTGTTCCCAAAAACGCTTCAGACGAAGATATCAAGAAGTCTTATCGCAAGCTCGCGATGAAGCACCACCCTGACCGCAACCAGGGCGACTCCGGCAAGGTAGCCGAAGACAAATTCAAGGAAGCCAAGGAAGCCTACGAGATGCTGTCGGACCCGCAAAAACGCGCGGCTTACGACCAGCACGGCCACGCCGGCGTGGACCCCAATATGCGCGGTGCCGGTGGCGAAGGGTACGGCGGCTTTGCCGAGGCCTTTGGCGATATTTTTGGCGACATGTTTGGCCAACAGCGGGGACGCCCCGGCGCTGGCGGGCGGCAGGTGTTTCGGGGCAGCGACCTGAGCTATGCCATGGAAGTGACGCTGGAAGAAGCGGCTCGCGGCAAAGATGCGCAAATCCGCATTCCCAGCTGGGACGCCTGTGATGTCTGCAAAGGCAACGGCGCAAAGCCGGGCACCCAGGTCAAAACCTGCGGCACCTGCAGCGGCTCCGGCTCGGTGCAGATGCGCCAGGGCTTTTTCAGCGTGCAGCAGACCTGCCCAACCTGCCGCGGCACCGGCAAGGTCATTCCCGAGCCGTGCGTGGCTTGCCACGGACAAGGCAAGGTCAAGAAACAGAAAACGCTGGAAGTCAAGATCCCGGCCGGCATTGACGGCGGCATGCGCATCCGCAGCACCGGCAATGGCGAGCCCGGTACCAACGGCGGGCCAGCGGGCGACCTGTACATCGAAATCCGGCTCAAGAAACACGACATCTTTGAGCGCGATGGCGACGACCTGCACTGCTCGGTCCCCATCAGCATGGCGACCGCCGCGCTGGGTGGCGAAATCGACGTGCCCACCCTGTCCGGCAAGGCCGCCATCGACATCCCCGAAGGCACACAGACCGGCAAGCAGTTCCGGCTGCGCGGCAAAGGCATCAAAGGGGTTCGCGCCAGCTACCCCGGCGATCTGTACTGTCACATTGCGGTGGAAACACCGGTCAAGCTCAGCGAACACCAGCGGCGGCTGCTGCGCGAACTCGATGAGTCCCTGAAGAAAGGTGGCAACAAGCATTCGCCATCCGGAGACAGTTGGACCGACCGCCTGAAAAGTTTCTTCAGTTGAGGCACGAAAAACTGGCCCCCACGCTTGTCGCTTCGCGTACTGCGCTGCCCCCCCGAGGGGGTGCATTTCGCCTTGGGGGCGGCCCGGCGGCGAAATTAGCGCATAGTTGCTGCAAAACCATGCCGCCCGGTCTATAAAGGGGACCCGGCGGCATTTTTATTGGCTATTCAGCCCCATCGCCGCCGTGCAAAAAGGAATCACGCAATGGGTGTCAACATCACATTCCTGGGCGGAGCCAACACCGTCACCGGCTCCAAATACCTGGTGCGCCATGACGGTCACAGCCTGCTGATCGATTGCGGCCTGTTCCAGGGTTACAAGCAGCTGCGCCTGCGCAACTGGACCCCGCTACCCGTTGCACCCGATGCCGTGGACGCCGTGGTCCTGACCCACGCCCACCTGGACCACAGCGGCTACCTGCCTCTGCTGATCAAGGAGGGCTTCACCGGTCCTGTCTACGCATCATCAGGTACGCAGGCCCTGTGCAAGATTTTGCTGCCCGACAGCGGCCACATCCAGGAAGAAGACGCCGCCTTTGCCAACCGCCACGGCCTGTCCAAACACACGCCGGCCCTGCCCCTGTATACCCGCCAGGACGCACTGGACTGCCTGCCACGCATCAAGGCCGTGCACATGGGCGCGACCTTCCAGCCCATCCCCGGCTGGCGCGTCACCCTGAGCTCGGCGGGCCATATTCTGGGCGCTGCCAGCGTGTTGCTGGAAGTGGCCGGCAAGCGCATTCTTTTCTCCGGCGACCTGGGGCGACCTGACGATTCCATCATGTTCCCGCCCGACCGGCCGCCGGCGGCCGACACCGTGCTCATCGAGTCGACCTACGGAGACCGCCAGCACCCGGTGGAGAACCTGGCCGAAGAACTGGGACCTGTCCTGCACAAGCTCGCCGCACGGGGTGGCGTGGCCGTGGTGCCGGTCTTTGCCGTAGGGCGGGCTCAGGCGGTGCTGCACGCCATCGCACAGCTCAAGGCCAACGGACGGATACCGCGCTCGCTGCCCGTGTTTCTGGACAGCCCCATGGCGGTACACACCACCCACCTGTTTGACCAGCACCACGGTGAGCACCGTCTGGACGCCCGCGAAGCCCATGCCATGACCCACTGCGCCACGATGGTCAACAGCACCGACGAATCCAAGGCCCTGGCCTCGCGCCACGGCCCCATGGTCATCCTGTCAGCCAGCGGCATGGCCACCGGCGGGCGGGTGTTGCACCACCTGGAGCACCGCGCCGGCAACCACCGCAACATGATCATCCTGACCGGCTACCAGGCCCCGGGCACCCGGGGCGCCACACTGGCCAGTGGTGCCAAAACCGTGCGCATCCATGGCCGCGATGTGGAGGTCAACGCCGAGGTGGTGCAACTGCTATCCGCCTCGGCCCACGCCGACGCCGGGCAACTGCTGCAATGGCTGCGCAGCATGCCCAACCGCCCCGACCAGGTGTATGTGGTACATGGCGACCTGCAGGCATCGGACGTCTTGCGCGCGCGCATCGAACATGAACTGGGCTGGCGCGCCATGGTGCCAGAGCATGGTTCGACCTGGCCCTGCTAGGACGCGTACAACGAAGCCACGGCGTCAAACGCCTGCACCAGCGCATCGCGCAGCGGATGGGGCGTCGCCACTTCAGGCAGCAGCAGGCTGACGCTGAACGGAATGTCTTCCTGCAGAGGGCGCACGACCAGATTCGGCCCGGCCATCGCAGCGGCTGTCAGGGGGTTGACGATCGCCACGCCCAGCCCCTGCGCCACCAGCGCGCACACGGCCACGGCACTGGCGGTTTCCAGCAGCGTGGTGCGCACCACCCCGGCGCGCTCAAACAGGGCGTCGATGGCGTGGCGGTAGGGATCCCCTTCGGCCAGGCTCACAAAGCGCTCACCGGCAAAATCACTGGCCCGCAAAACCGCCTTGGCGCACAGGCGGTGGCCGCGCGGCAGCACCGCCACTTCTTTGGCCCGCAGCAGCGGGCGTAGCGCCACTCCGGTAGGCGCCTCGGTGGTTTCGCCCAGCCCCAAATCAAAGCGCTGTTCACTGAGGGCCTGCTCCAGCCAGGGCGCCTCCAATGGCACCACGCTCACGCCAACGTCTGGCATCACGGTGGCAAAGTGCGCCAGCGCCTTGGGAACCAGTGCATGGGCCAGCGCGGGCAAACAAGCCAGGCGCAGCCGCCCGGTGGAGAGCGTGCGCAACTCCTGTGCCCGGCGGGCAATCTGGTCCAGCCCGACAAACGAGCGCTCCACTTCCTGCAGCAAGACCATCGCGCGTGCCGTGGGACGCAGGCGACCCCGCACACGGTCAAACAGCGCAAAACCCAGCACCTGCTCCAGCCGCGCCAGTTCCCGGCTCAGGGTGGGCTGCGAGGTACCCACATCGTCGGCGGCACGGCTCAGGTTGCCGTGCAACATGATGGCGCGAAACAATGCCAACTGGCGGTGGGTGGGCGCGATGGCCGGCGGAGTGTGAAGAGGCTTCATGGTTATGACTATATCCATATTGAATGGATTGTTAAAGAAATTGGCATTGTTTGAATGGACTGCGGCGGGCATCATACGGCCCATGAACCCATTTACCCCCGCCACCCTGGCCGCTTTGGCCCACGAACACGGAACCCCTTTGTGGGTGTACGACGCCGCCACCATCGAACGCCAGATTGCAGCGCTGCGCGCGTTTGACGTGGTTCGCTTCGCCCAGAAGGCCAACTCCAACACGCACATCCTGCGCCTGATGAAGAAGCTGGGCGTGGTGGTGGACGCCGTGTCGCTGGGCGAAATCGAGCGCGCGCTGGCCGCCGGCTTTACGCCCGGTGTGCACCAGGGCCACGCCGAGATTGTGTTCACCGCCGACCTGCTGGACCGCACCACCCTGCCCCGGGTGGCCGCGCTGGGCATTCCGGTGAACTGCGGCTCCGTGGACATGCTCGACCAGCTGGGCGCGGCCAGCCCCGGCCACCCGGTGTGGCTGCGCATCAACCCCGGCTTTGGCCACGGCCACTCCAACAAGACCAACACCGGCGGCGAGCACAGCAAGCACGGCATCTGGCACGCCGAGCTGCCCCAGGCGCTGGCCAGGGTCCGCGCCAACGGCCTGGCGTTGCAGGGCCTGCACATGCACATTGGCTCGGGCGTGGACTACACCCATCTGCAGGAGGTGGGCAACGCCATGGTGGCGCTGGTGGAAACCGTCAAGGCGCAGGGCATGGACCTGCACGCCATCTCTGCCGGCGGCGGCCTGTCCATTCCCTACCAGGCCGGTGAACCGACCATCGACACGGCGCACTACTTTTCACTGTGGGATGCCGCACGCCAGCGCATTGCCACCCTGCTGAGCCACCCGGTGGCGCTGGAGATTGAGCCGGGCCGCTACCTGGTGGCCGAATCCGGTGTGCTGGTGAGCGAAGTGCGTGCCTGCAAGATGCAGGGCACACAGCGCTTTGTGCTGGTGGATGCGGGTTTCAGTGACCTGATGCGCCCGGCCATGTACGCCAGCTACCACGGCATGGAAGTGATTCGCGCCGACGGCACACCCGCCAGCGGACCGCTGCAGCCCACCGTGGTGGCCGGGCCGCTGTGCGAATCGGGCGACGTGTTCACTCAGGGCGAAGGCGGCGTGGTGCTGCAACGCGAACTGCCCACCGCACAGGTAGGCGACTGGCTGGTGCTGCACGACACCGGGGCCTATGGCGCATCCATGTCCTCCAACTACAACACCCGGCCGCTGATCGCCGAAGTGCTGGTGGAAGACGGCCAGGCCCGCGTGATTCGACGCCGCCAGACCGTGGCGGAGCTGATCGCGCTGGAGGCATGACCGAGTGAGCGAGGCAAAATACGCTATGTCGAACCCCATGTACCTGACCGCAGCTTTCTACAAATTCGTTGAGCTGGCCGACTTCGAAGACCGCAAGGCACCGCTGCTGGCGTTGTGCGAACAACACCATGTCAAGGGCACCATCCTGCTGGCGCGCGAAGGCATCAACAGCACCATTGCCGGCGCGCCGCACGACATCCATGCCGTGCTGGCCTACCTGCGCAGCGACCCCCTGCTGGCCGACCTGCAGCACAAGGAATCCTACGCCGACCGGCCGCCCTTCAACCGCATGAAAGTGCGCCTGAAGCGCGAAATCGTCACCATGGGCGTGCCCGGTGTGGACCCGACCCGCATGGCCGGCACCTACGTCAAGCCCGAAGACTGGAACGCGCTGATTGCCGACCCCGACGTGGTGCTGGTGGACACCCGCAACGACTACGAGGTGGCCATTGGCACCTTCACCGGTGCCATCGACCCCCACATCCGCACCTTTGGCGAACTGCCGGCCTGGGTGGAACAGGCCGAACAGCTGCGGGCCACCAACGGCAAGAAACCCAAGGTTGCCATGTTTTGCACCGGCGGCATCCGCTGCGAGAAGTCCACCGCCTACATGCGCGCACAGGGCTATGACGAGGTCTATCACCTGGAAGGCGGCATCCTCAAATACCTGGAGACCGTGCCACCCGAGCAAAGCCAGTGGGCCGGCACGTGTTTTGTGTTTGACGAGCGGGTGTCGGTCGACCACGGCCTGGTGCAGGGCACCCACAAGCTGTGCCGGGGCTGCCGCATGCCGCTGGAAGACGGTGCGCAGGAGTCGCCGCTGTTTGAACTGGGCGTCAGCTGCCCACGCTGCCATGCCAGCACCAGCGAAACCCAAAAGAGACGGGCCCGCGAACGCCAACGCCAGTGGGAGCTGGCCAAGGCGCGCGGCCAAGCCCACATTGGCGACCCCGCGTCACCGAAGACCGCCACAGCGTCAGACGGCGCACCGTAATGACCGTGGACGTGCTGGCACCCGCCGCCGCACCCTACCCTGTCCTGTATTCGTTTCGGCGCTGCCCGTACGCCATGCGCGCGCGCCTGGCACTGGCCGCCAGCGGCACCCGGTGTGAACTGCGTGAAATCGTGCTGGCACGCAAGCCCCACGCGCTGTTACTGGCTTCGCCCAAAGGCACGGTGCCGGTGCTGATTCTGGCCGATGGGTCGGTGCTGGAGCAAAGCCTGGACATCATGCTGTGGGCGCTGCGCCGCCACGATCCACAACAGTGGCTGCCGGCATCCGAGCCGGCCCTGCACGACACGCTGCAACGGGTCGCCCGCTGCGATGGCGACTTCAAGGCCCAGTTGGACCGCTACAAATATCCGCACCGCCACGCCCTGCCCGATGGTCTGGCGGCAAGGACCTTGGGGGCCGGGTTTCTGCACGACCTGAACACCCGGCTCGACGCGCAGTGCTATCTGGCGGGTGCGCACTTCGGCCTGGCAGACGCCGCCATCGCACCCTTTGTGCGCCAGTTCGCCCACACCGACCCGGCCTGGTTTGCCAGCCAGCCCTGGCCGGCCTTGCAGCAGTGGCTGGCCGCGTTTGAGGCGTCCAGCGCCTATGTGCGGGTGATGGACAAGACGCCGGAGTGGGCAGAGGGTCAAGCGCCGGTGTTTTTTCCGGCGCCGTAGACGCTATCAATTTAGTAGCTGCTTGCGCACATTCTGCGGGGGCTGCAGGCCTAATTGATTCATGAAACCTCTCACCAACGCTCCATGTAGGGGCGCAAGTCCAGCTCAAAGGTCCAGGCGTCGCGCGGCTGGCTGTGCAGGTACCAGTAGTTCTCGGCAATGTGCTCGGGATTGAGGATGCCGTCCTGGTCTTTCAGCGCGTAGCGTTCGGGAAAGCTGGTGCGGATGAAGTCGGTGTCGATGGCGCCATCGACCACCACAAAGGCCACGTGGATGTTTTTGGGACCCAGTTCGCGCGCCATGCTTTGCGCCAGGGCGCGCAGCGCGTGCTTGGCACCGGCAAAGGCCGCAAAGTGGGCTGCGCCGCGCAATGCAGCCGTGGCGCCGGTGAACAGGATGGTGCCCCGCCCGCGCGCCACCATGCGTTTGGCGGCCGCCTGCGCATTGAGGAAGCCGCTGAAGCAGGCCATCTCCCAGATCTTGAAATACTTGCGCGGCGTCTCGTCCAGAATGCTGCAGGGCACGTTGGCGCCGATGTTGAACACCAGCACCTCGACCGGCCCGTGTTCGGACTCAATGTGTTCAAACAGCGCGCCTACGTCTTCTTCCTTGCGCGCGTCGCTGGCGTAGCCAAACGCCTGGCCACCCTCCGCGCGAATGCTATCCACCAACGGCTGCAGCTTGTCGGCCGAGCGACGGGTCACGCAGGCGATATAGCCCTCTTTGGCAAAACGCCTGGCGATGGCACCGCCGGTGGAATCACCGGCGCCGATCACGAGGGCAACTTTGGGTTGGGATGCATGGGAAGTCATGGCTTGCTCCTGGGTTAAGGGGTGGCGCCACTCAGCAGCGCCTTGTCGAGAAAGCGGCGACTGGCCGCCAGAATGTCCTTGCGGGTGCGCTCACTCTCCACGGCACGCGCCAGCACCAGCGCACCCACGCACTGGGCGATCAGGGCCCAGCCCGCGTCCGGGTCGCCGGTGCGCTGGCTCCAGCTCTTCTGCGTGCGCTTGAGTGCCGCCTCGACCGTGCTACGCACTTCGGGGCCAGCCTGCGCGATCTCGGCACCCAGCGTGGGCAGCACGCAGCCCAGCTCGGGGTTCAAGGCATGGAAGCTGCTCAGGTAATCGCGCAGGCACTTGGCCACATGGTTGTCGGGTGAATCTTTGTCACCGGCCAGCATGGCGCTGCTGTTGGCCATCTCCTCCTGCACCAACGCCTCGAACAACGCCTGCTTGGAGGGGAAATGACTGTAAAACGCACCACCGGTCAAGCCAATGGATGCCATCAGCGCGTCCACTCCGGTACTGCTGAAGCCGCCCTTCTTGGCGATCGCACGGCTGCTGTCCAGCAGCTTCTGGCGGGTCTCTTCCTTGTGGGTTTTGGCGTAGCGCATGCGGGACTCCGGGATTTCCTTATTGACAGGCCTGACTCTATAGCATAACGTTCGTTTAGTAAACGGTCATTTATTGATGGAGGCAACAATGCCAAAAGCCGCGGAATTCTTTTTTGACGTGGGCAGCCCGGCCAGCTACCTGGCGTGGACGCAGATGCCGGCCCTGTGTGCGCAAGCCGATGCCACGTTGATCTACAAGCCAATATTGCTGGGCGGCGTGTTCCAGGCTACCGGCAATGCCTCGCCCGCGATGGTGCCGGCCAAGGGCCGCTACATGACGGTGGACCTTGGCCGCTTTGCGCGGCGCTATGGCGTGGATTTCAAAATGAACCCGCACTTCCCCATCAACACGCTGCAGCTGATGCGCGGCGTGATTGGCATGCAGTTACGCCAGCCAGCGCACTTCGAGGCGTTCCTCGGCGCCGTGTTTACGGCGTTGTGGGCAAAGGGTACCAATCTGAACGATCCGTCCGTCACGGCGGCCACATTGGCCGAGGCCGGGTTTGATCCGTCCGAAGTATTTGCGCTGGTCAATGATGCCGACATCAAGGCCGCGCTGAAAGCCAATACCGAGGAAGCCGTGGCACGCGGCGTGTTTGGTGCGCCCACGGTGTTTGTGAGTAACACAATGTTTTTCGGGCAGGACCGGCTGGATTTCATCCGGGAAGCGCTGGCCTAAGCCATTCCTTTAGAGCCACAGCCAATGGCGTGTTCGATTTCAACGATATCCACAGATCTATCCACTACGCCTGTGTTGCATTGGATGTGGGGTCACCGTTGGGAGACAAATTGATGCGTGCCATTGGCAATTTTTGCTGTAATTCATACTCGGCGGTTTCCTGATAGACAAAACGCTTGAGTGGGCAGATGGTCAGGCGTCGGTGTTTTCCCCGACATCACAGTTGCTATCAGTTTAGTAGCTGCTTGCGCACATTCTGCGGGGGCTGCAGGCCAAAATTGCTTGCAGAACGCCTTACAAAGGTTGGATGCAGGGACACCAGCACCATCAAAGAAGACGGTAACGGCATCCATAGAAAAAAGAGAAGTTTTGCCTTTGACTAACAGCGAAATATCGCATAAGCCGTAGGCTAAGAACTGCTCAATTCAGGGGGCAAGGTCGCCATGGACAACACAACTTGAGCGTATTGCATACTGGCATACGCAACACGCTCAAGAGCTCCAAAAAGAAACTTCCGATCATCGCCGCCTGCAATATGCAGTCAACATTGTGATGTCGTGAATTGCGAAAGTTTCAGTATGAAACCCCGGGCGAATCAGGAGTTAGTTGCTGAGCCCCTCAAAACTTCCGGAATAGCCACTACGGCTATTCACCCACGTGCCACCAATGTGCCACTTGCCATTGCGAGGGACAACAGTGCCAGAGAACGTTGCTCCACCCGCAGTGCTACCAGCCAAGAACTGAACATTGCCTTCGGTACCCATAGTTCCGGACGCAGTTTTTGTGTCGCCATTGGACGCCCGTCCGCCACCAGAAATGACGCCGCGACTGTCTATAGTGATGTTGAAATCACCTGCGTCAGTTCCCGTCCAAGTGCCGGTGTAGGTCCCGGAGGGGACTACATTCACTTTGGTTGTCGTCTCTTCGGGCACACCCTCAGAGGTCTTCGTTACGTACTTGATGTCATATTCCCCTGGACCCGGAAATGTGATGATCCCATTCGGGTCAACCTTCACATTGGGATTGGGGCTTGTTACCGTTCCGGTGCCGTTTCCAGGTGGATGCGCCTTAGCTACAGCGACAACCGCATTGCCCGAGACTGCTGGTGGAGCGACCGAGAAACAGCGGGGTAAGGGTCGAACATCAAAGCTGGAAATAGTGTACAGCTCAAAAAGCTCGGACTTGTAGAGTCCAACATTCAAGGTGACACCCAAAACCTTGAAAGGAACAGCGCCAAGCTCAATTTGGCTACCCAGGAAGAACTGGCCTGCTGTCCCGTATCGCGCCTCGCCCGCACTATCTTTCATAACTTCAAACTTGGGTTTGACGTTTGCACTGACTGGCGCACTCGCAATGGCGATGTTGTTGAAAATCTTTACCGAGGGCGTCAACTGTGCAAAAACGCGCGGCTCCAACGTAAACGCCCTGCAATTTTCAAACACGCCGCTGTCGATCGGACGCATTTCAAACTTATCACTAGTAGAAACGCTGGTTCCTGTCGATGAAAATGCTATTTTTGGCGAACGGTCGGAGTAGACGGCCGCAGTAGATGAAAAGGCAAGAACAGTGGGGTTAGCCAGCCCACTGACTTTGAAGGAAAGCGGCTTATCGGGTTTCTCCAACTCAAACCCGTATTGAAGACCAATGCACAGCTCGGCATTGATGATCGCGCTGACAGCACTTACGACCATCGCAGGGCCAAGAAGCTTGATATTTTTAATTGGCAGGCACCGGTCGGGTCCTACGGGTCGCACGAAGTTAACCGTGGCCGTCACATCACCTTCAACCTCCCATGCAAAAGAATGACGGAAGTCCATGGTGAATCCAAAACCATTGACCTCTGGTTCGTTTTCAATATTCCTGTAAATTATTTCCGGGTTGACATGAAAAAATGAATCTCCAACAGAATATATTTTCCCCTTGAACTTTTCGATGCCAAACTCGACTGCGTTGTTGCCAATTCCAACAGTTTGCGGAGAAACCTTTCCTTGATTTTCCGTTACAGATTGCCCATTGAGTTGCGCACTCATATTCTCACTTCCAGATATTTTCAGGGACTTGAAAATATGGGAAATGTTTGCGTTCTTCAGGTTGATCGTGCTGCGCCCCTGGCTGGTCACGACATCGCCAAGTTCATAAGCGCCACCTTGAAAAATGACAACGGCGCCGGTCTGTGCTGCAACAACAGCGGGGAACTGTAGTATTTTCCCGCCGTCCACCGGCGCTACCGAACTCGGCTCAATGGATGTGATGCTGTCAAAGGTCACGATCTTGTCGGATAGAGTCCCTTCCAATGTCACTTCGCTAGACTGAACCACAGCAGTTTCGGCGTCTTTGCTCCCGCCGCCACATGAGGCCAGCATCAAGAGTGTCGCCATACTCAGGGTAAATTTGGTCTGCAGTCGCATCTAGTCTCCTATTCGTCTATTGGTTCAGTCGCACCGGGCGTCAATGACAAGCCAGGCCACACTTGATTGGGTTCACGGTCGCCATCGGCAACTACTCGGTCCCGGTTCTTTTCCCCAGCCGTTAGGTTGTCAACAGAAGCAGGCTAATGCCAGCGTTGCTTACCCACAAGACAGCCCGTCTGCCTATGGCCCGCGCGGAAATGCCGACGGGCCACACGTCCTCAAAGGTGGAAGTGCCCGGACGAGCGCGGATTGCAGCCGCATATCTGGTGATAGCCCTTTTCGTCGAAACCGATGACTGTGGTTTGAGCCGTTATTCCGTTCTCGGTCAGGAATGATTTCTTGACCGGACGGACCCAATGCTCACGCTTGTCCACGTCGGTCGTTTCAAGCAGCATCTCGTCATCAGAGATGTCGAAATGTGAATGCAACAAAGAAATACCGAACCGCTCCACCTGCCCGTGCTTCAGCAGGACACGGCGGACCTCTTCCAGGCAGGCCGCGTCGCTGTCGCCTATCGGTCTTACGTCTGCGATGTGCTGGAGAGAGTTCCATTGCATGGATTCCACAACCACTTGGCCAGTCATTTGATTCATCATTTGTCTCCTTTCCCTTGTGTTGCCCTGATCCATGCCGGGACTGCATGGGTGGGTGGAGCAATCGCTCCGATTTTTGAAAAATGAGTACAGGCGACGAGCGCGCAACGGTGGCGTACGAATCCAATGGGATAAATCAGTCGTACGCCGCGACCACCATCGGTGCCGGGTTGGGTTCGAGCAACAAATTGGGGTTATTCATAATCGAGTGATCGATCGAGAAGGGTTCTTGCTGGACAAATTGGTCGACTTTGTGGTCATCGCCCGTCGTCCTGGCAGTCGATCTTTTATCGGCGCCCACCTGCGTTTCGTCTTTTCCAAACAGTGGCGTCGGTACAAACATCAGGCCAATACCAGTGATGCCTGCGACCAATGACGTCCAGATGACCAGGGCGCGAGCCGAGTTACCCCAGGGTACGGCGCAAATGTCGTTCGTGTTGCTTTCCTGCATTGCGAATCCCTGTCGTTGTGAAGGTACCGAACGATTTCGGTGCTCTCACAAGCTAATACGGGATCAACTAGCAAAACCGGACACGAGCCCTGAAATATATTTGCAGGCCCCCCCCGGCGGGCGTGAAGGCGGCGCCGACCTGCTAAAACAGCATCCACCGCTCGAACATAGGGTGTCGATGCCGGATTGCGTCAGCCAGCGCTTGCAGGGGCTCGGCCTGCAGCGTCCGCCCCGTCTGGCGGTGCAGCGCCGCCAGGCGCATGGCGACCCGACCAACCAGGAGGCTGGTCTTTGGGTCGAGGATTGCCCGGTAATGTTCTAGCGCCGCCTCAAAAGCACGACGGGCTCCGTCCGTATCGCCCAGCGCCCCGAGCGAGACCCCGAGAGAGTCCTGCAACCGGGCCTCCCACTCGCGCAAAAAGGGTCTTTCAGGGGCGCGGACAATCCGTGCCAATGCCGACTCAAGGCGCTGACGTGCGCTGGCATGTTGCCCTTGCATCTGCTCAACGGCAGCATCCAGCCACTCGACCATGGCTATCTCCGCCAGCCCGGCGCCGGGTGGTGCCAGCAACTTGCGGGATTGCTCCAGCAGGAGCTTGGAGGCAGCGGGATTCTGTTGCCCCAACGCCAGCGTCACACGATTGCGCCAGTACCTGCGGCCATCGGTGCTGGCCAGAGCCTCCTCCTCCGCTAGTTGATGCTCGGTCGCGTCAAGCAGGCCCTGGGCGTCGGACAGGCGCCCCAGCTCCAGAATCGCCTCTATCCGTTCGTGTGGCGGGTTGCCGAGTTCATCGGTCCGGTTAAGTACCACCAGCGCCTGCTCGACCGGCCCCAGGCGGGTCAGGGCACTGACCTGTGCCAGCAAGGCCCTGGGCGAATGCGTGAGCGCATCGCGAATCTTGGCGTCTGCGTCGGGGCCCCCGGTGCGTGAAAGCTTCAGAGCCGCGTTGGCCCGGCCGGTGTCGATCAGAAATCGGGTGTAGCGCGCCAATACCCAATCGATTAAGCGTGCGCTGCCCGCGTCGCCGTGGCGCTCCAAACCGTTGGCACGAATGAAGCTGGCCTCGGCCTCGGTATAACGCCCGGTCAATGCCTGCAGTTGCGCGAGCCAGGCGGGAAAAGAGGGTGCAGCCGATGCCGACATCCCTTCAAGGGCGAACAGTCGCGCCGAAGCGGAAAAGTTGCGCTGCGCGTCTGCGAATTCAAGGTTCTTGAAATAGGCCACGCCCATCAGGTTGTAGCGACTAGCGTTGGTATCTGCCTGCGGCAGCGATGCAAACAGGCGTTCGGCTGCACGTGCTGTCGCCAACGACTCTCCAACATGCTGGATGACGTCACGGTGCAACATCGCCTCGTAGACCCCGGCCGCCACGCGGCGCAACTCAACGTCATCGGATGCAGCAAGGCGCGGCAACTGTGGCCGTACCAGGGCCAACACCCGATCACCGGTTTCATTCATGTCGAAGGCATAGGCTCGCAGCGACCAGCGCGCGAGTTCCGCCAACGCCTTGGGGTGCGTCTCGCCATAGGCTTTGCGGGCCACGGTGGCGGCCTGCTCCGCAAGTTCGACAGCGCGAGCGGGCAGGCGCATTTCCGCGTACATCTGGCTCATCATGTGCATCAATTCAATCTGCTGCTCGGGCGCCTCACGCAACGACTCCGGTATGCGCCGCGCGCCCTCATCCAGCAGTTCCTCTGCGGTGCGTTTGCGTGCAGCAGCAGGATCGCTTTCGCCAACACTGTTACTGCGAAACAAATCCTTGAGAAACGCGGTTACCGCCGTCGCCTTGCGTGCTTCATCCCGGGCGGCCCGGCTGCTGCGCTCGGCATCAATCGCCTCGTTGATTGCGACGGCGGTGGTCCCGATGATTGCGGACATCACCACTGCCGCGACGGTGAACGCGCGCCAGCGACGTGCCAGCAATCGGCGCAACCGATAACCAGGCCGATCAGGCTGCGCCGACACCGGCTCCTGGCGCAACCAGCGTTGCAGGTCTTCTGCAAAGGCCTGCGCGGTTGCGTACCGGGCTTCCGGTGTCTTGCCAAGCGCTTTGAGCACTACGGCGTCCAGGTCGCCGCGCACCGTCCGCACCAGGGCACGGGCGCTGGTCCCGCGCTGCGCCGCAAGGGCCGCATCGACGCGGCTGCCAAGGGGCGCCACATCCTGCTCCAGCACCGCCTCTTCCATGGCCGCCCGCGTCGCACGCCGCAGGTGGTAGGGACGCCGCCCCACCAGCAACTCATAGAGCACAACGCCGAGTGAATAGATGTCGGTGCGCGTCCCCACGCTCTGGCCCGACACCTGTTCCGGTGAGGCGTAGTCCAGCGTCAGTGCCGTTCCGGCAAACTCGGTGTGTGATCCCTGGCCTTGGGCAAGGGCTACGGGTGCGGACTCACCATCAAGCAGTTTGGCGATGCCAAAATCAAGCAGCATCACGCGCCGCTCGTCCGTCACGAGGATGTTGCCCGGCTTGAGGTCGCGATGCACGACCAACGCAGAGTGCGCGTGTTGCACGGCGTCGAGCAGTTCGACAAAGAGCCGCACGCGCGCAGGCACGTCGAGCAGATGCTGATCACAGTACACCGTCAGCGGGTGTCCTGACACGTATTGCATGGCCATATACGGCTGGCCGTCGTCGGCGACACCTGCATCAAATAGCTTGGCGATGCCCGGGTGGTCCAGCGAAGCCAAAATGTTGCGCTCGCGCGTGAAGCGTGTGCGCAAACCCCGCTGTGCCACTTGCTGCAGCGGCAGCTTCAGGGCGACCGTACGGGTCAGCTGTCCATCCGACTGCTCTGCCAACCAGACGACACCCATGCCGCCGCGGCCAATTTCGTGCACCAGCCGGTAGGGTCCGACGCAATGGCCCTCAGAGAATCCGGGGGGATCCGGGCTGTCATCTTCCTGCGCGACGGTCAATGCGGGCAGTGTTTGTCGTTTGACTGAAGTGGCTGTGAATGCCGCGATGGCCCGCGCCAGCGGGGGATGCCTCCGAATAGCCTCTTCACGCCATCTGGCGCGCAACGCGTCCGGGAGGTCAAGCCACTCGTCGGTGAGTTTCGCAAGTATCACCAGCTCGTTGGCACCCAGCTTCATTGCACGCCAGGGCTCGGCCGAGAACCGGTCATGCCAACAACGCCCGCAGCATTAAGCGCGCCCGATGACTGTCGCGGCGCACGGTGCGGTCTGAAACATCAAGGCATGCCGCGATCTCGGGCTCTGTCATCCCGGCAAAATACTGAAGCTCAAGTACCTGCGCCAGTCGTGGTTCGGATGCGTGCAAGGCCTGGAGCGCGTCATGAACATGCACGATCTCAGCGGCAGGTTCGTCGGCAATGGACTCCACTACTGCATCCAGGTCCACATGCTCGGCACGCTCTCCGCGCCGCAGCGCCAAGCGACCCCGCGCAACGTCAACAATCACGCTGCGCATGACCTGGCCGACATAGGCAAGAAAGGCGGCGCGCTCTGCCGGACGCCATTGCTCGGCCGCAATCAACCGCAAGTACGACTCATGCAACAGCCCGGTCGTGTTCAATAGCGTGAAGGTCTGGTGCGAGCGCAATCGGGACCGTGCCATCCGCCGCAACACAGCATAGTGCTCGGTAAACTGGTCTTGGACAGCCAAGGCATTCGGGCCATCACCAGAGATTGGCATGCTGGAAATCAGGCGTAATTTCTTGCCAGTAGCCGTTCACGCGCGCTCGCGTACTCACGCTTGAGCTGGGCCACAAATTCCGCGGCGCCCTGCACCTTGTTGATAACGCCGATGCCTTGGCCACAGCCCCAGATTTCTTTCCAGGCCTTGGCCGCGCCGGCGCCGCCGAAGTTCATCTTGCTGGGGTCGCTAACGGGCAGGTTTTCCGGGTCCAGGCCGGCCGCGCGGATGCTGGGCGCCAGGTAGTTGCCGTGCACGCCGGTGAACAGGTTGCTGTAGACGATGTCGTCCGAGCTGCTGTCAACAATGGCCTGCTTGTAGGCTTCAGCAGCCCGCGCTTCCTCGGTGGCGATAAAGGCTGAGCCGATGTAGGCAAAGTCCGCGCCCAGCGCCTGGGCCGCCAGCACGGCGTCTCCGGTGGAGATGGAACCGCTGAGAGCCAAGGGGCCGTCAAACCACTGGCGAATTTCCTGCACCAGCGCAAACGGACTCTTGACCCCGGCATGACCCCCCGCCCCCGCCGCCACGGCGATCAGGCCGTCCGCACCTTTTTCAATGGCCTTGCGGGCATGCTTGTTGTTGATGACGTCGTGCAACACCACGCCGCCGTAGCTGTGGGCTGCGGCGTTGATCTCTTCGCGCGCACCCAGCGAGGTGATGATGATCGGCACCTGGTACTTGACGCACATCGCCATGTCGTGGTCGAGGCGGTCATTGCTCTTGTGCACGATCTGGTTGATGGCAAAGGGTGCGGCCGGCTTGTCGGGGTTGGCCTTGTTGTAGCTTGAGAGGGCCTCGGTGATTTCAATCAACCATTCCTCCAACTGCTCGGCCGGGCGGGCGTTAAGGGCGGGCATGGAGCCCACCACGCCAGCAATGCACTGCGCAATGACCAGCTTGGGGTTGCTGATGATGAACAGCGGCGAGCCGATAACGGGGAACGGCAGTCGATCCAGGGGTGCAGGCAGTTTGGACATGATCAGAATGCCTCCAGAGCCAAGGCCGTGACGCAGTCGGCGCCTTCCACAATGCTGTCGCGCAGGCCACCGGCCTTGACCAGCAGATGGTCGGCGTAGAAACGCGCGGTCGTGATCTTGGCCTGCATGAACGCAACGTCGGTTCCCGCCGCGATCTGCTCTTGCGCCACCAGTAGCGCCCGCGCCATCTGCCAGCCCGCCATCACATTGCCGGCCAGCATCAGGTAGGGCACGCTGCCTGCAAACACCGCATTGGGGCTGGCCTTGGTGTTGCCCGCCACAAAGTTCACCACATCCACAAAGGCTTCGCGCGCGGCCTTCAGGCGCTTGGCCACGGCCAATGCGTCGGGCGTGCCACTCTTGATGAGTTCTGCCTCGGTGCCTTCGATTTGCGCCGCCAGCGCCTTGCCGGTCTGGCCACCATCGCGCGAGGTTTTGCGGCCCACCAGGTCGTTGGCCTGGATGGCCGTGGTGCCTTCGTAGATGGTCAAAATCTTGGCATCGCGGTAGTACTGGGCCACGCCGGTTTCCTCGATGAAGCCCATGCCGCCATGCACTTGCACGGCCAGTGAGGTGACCTCCAGGCTCATCTCGGTGCTGTAGCCCTTGACCAGCGGCACCATGAATTCGTAAAAGGTCTGGTTGACCTTGCGCACGTCGGCGTCCGGGTGGTTGTGCGCGGCGTCGTAGGCCGATGCAGCCACGCTGGACATGGCACGGCAGCCTTCCACATAGGCGCGCATCGTCATTAGCATGCGGCGCACGTCCGGGTGGTGAATGATGGGTGCACCGGCGGCAATGGAGCCATCCACCGGGCGGCTCTGCACGCGCTCGCGCGAGAAACGCACGGCGGTCTGGTAGGCACGCTCGGCAATGGCAATACCCTGCACGCCCACGCCGTAGCGGGCGGCATTCATCATGATGAACATGTACTCCAGGCCACGGTTTTCCTGGCCCACCAGGTAGCCAATGGCGCCACCATGGTCACCAAACTGCAGCACGGCCGTCGGGCTGGCCTTGATGCCCATCTTGTGTTCGATGCTGACGCAGTGCACGTCATTGCGTGCGCCCAGCGAGCCGTCCTTGTTGACCAGAAATTTGGGAACCACGAACAGGCTGATGCCCTTCACGCCCTCGGGCGCGCCCTGCACACGGGCCAGCACCAGATGGACGATGTTTTCGGCCATGTCGTGCTCACCCCAGGTGATGAAAATCTTGGTGCCGAAAATCTTGAACGTGCCATCGGGCTGGGGTTCGGCGCGGGTGCGCACGGCAGCCAGGTCGCTGCCGGCCTGGGGCTCGGTCAGATTCATGGTGCCGGTCCACTTGCCGGCAATCAAATTTTCCAGATAGACGGCCTTGAGCTCGTCCGAGCCTGCCGTCAGCAGGGCTTCAATCGCGCCGTCGCTGAGCAGCGGGCACAAAGCAAAACTCATGTTGGCCGAGTTCTGCATCTCGCCACAGGCCGAGCCAATGGTTTTGGGCAGGCCCTGGCCGCCAAAATCAACCGGATGCTGCAAGCCTTGCCAGCCACCGTCGGTGAATTGTTTGAAGGCTTCCTTGAAACCCGGGGTCGCCGTCACAACGCCGTCTTTCCAGCTGGACGGGTTCTTGTCGCCCTCCCAGTTCAGCGGAGCGAGCACGCCTTCATTGAACTTGGCGGCTTCTTCCAGGACCGCCTGCGCGGTGTCAAACCCGGCGTCTTCAAAACCGGGAATTTGTGCAATCTGGTCAATCTTGGCCAGATGCTGGATATTGAACAGCATGTCTTTGACGGGCGCGACGTAGCTCATGGGAGTCTCCGGAAAGGGCGTGAAAAGCGATTAAAACAAACAAGCGAAAAAAAAGGGCATCGCAAGCGATGCCCTTTCAAGGTCGGTCCTTACAGTGCCGCCACGAGTTCGGGCACGGCAACAAACAGATCGGCCTCCAGCCCATAGTCGGCCACGCTGAAGATGGGGGCCTCGGGGTCCTTGTTGATGGCAACAATGACCTTGCTGTCCTTCATACCGGCCAAATGCTGGATGGCGCCGCTGATGCCCGCTGCAATGTAGAGCTGGGGCGCAACAATCTTGCCGGTCTGCCCCACTTGCAGGTCGTTGGCTGCGTAGCCGGCATCCACCGCTGCACGGCTGGCGCCAATGGCCGCACCCAGTTTGTCGGCCAGCGGGGTCATGACTTCATTGAACTTCTCCGCCGAGCCCAAAGCGCGTCCACCCGACACAATGATCTTGGCGGCAGTGAGTTCGGGGCGGTCATTCTTGGCGATTTCGCTGCCCACATAAGTGGCCTGAGCACTGGCGGCCACGGCAACCAACACGTCGACGGCAGCACTGCCACCGGTGGCAGCAGCGGGGTCAAACCCGGTCGTGCGCACGGTGATGACCTTGATGGCATCCAGGCTTTGCACGGTGGCCATGGCGTTGCCGGCGTAGATGGGGCGCTCAAACGTATCTGCACCTTCCACTTTGGTGACGTCCGAGATCTGACCCACATCGAGCTTGGCAGCCACGCGGGGAGCCACGTTCTTGCCCGCAGCGGTTGCCGGGAACAGGATGTGGCTGTAGCTGGCGGCAACGGCCACGATCTGGGCCGTCATGTTTTCGGCCAGGCCGTGTGCCAGGGCGTCGCTGTCAGCGTGCAGTACCTTGCTCACGCCAGCAATTTGCGCGGCAGCGGCAGCGGCAGCGCCGGCATTGCTGCCCGCTACCAGCACATGCACATCACCACCGCACTGGAGGGCGGCCGTGACGGTGTTGAGGGTGGCACCCTTGATGGACGCGTTGTCGTGTTCGGCAATTACGAGAGAAGTCATTTTTTTGTTCCTTAGATAACCTTGGCTTCATTCTTGAGCTTGGCAACCAGCGTGGCCACATCGGGCACCTTGATGCCGGCGCTGCGCTTGGGTGGCTCGACCACTTTGAGGGTCTTGATGCGGGGAGTCACGTCAACGCCAAGGGCTTCGGGTGTGAAGGTGTCCAACTGCTTTTTCTTGGCCTTCATGATGTTGGGCAAGGTCACATAGCGCGGCTCGTTCAGGCGCAAGTCGGTCGTGATCACGGCGGGCAAGGTCAACGACACGGTTTCGGATCCGCCGTCCACTTCACGGGTGATGTTGGCCTTGCCGTCCACGACCTCGACCTTGCTGGCAAATGTGCCCTGGGGCAGATCGGCCAGTGCGGCCAGCATCTGGCCGGTCTGGTTGCAGTCGTCGTCAATCGCCTGCTTGCCCAGAATGACCAGGCCAGGTTGTTCCTTGTCGATCAGGGCCTTGAGCAACTTGGCCACGGCCAGGGGCTGCAACTCGACAGCGGTTTCCACCAGGATGGCACGGTCGGCACCAATGGCCATGGCGGTGCGCAGGGTTTCCTGGCATTGGGCCACGCCACAGGAGACAGCGATGACTTCCGTCACAACGCCCTTTTCCTTCAGGCGCACGGCCTCTTCCACTGCGATCTCGTCAAATGGGTTCATGCTCATCTTGACGTTGGCGATGTCTACACCGCTGCCGTCCGACTTGACCCGAACCTTCACGTTGTAATCGACCACGCGTTTAACACTTACCAGGACTTTCATTGCTGCCGCTCCAGATGGTTACAAATTGGTTTCTCTACTTGACGTATACGTCAACTCTTCGATTCTATGCCGAGGCGCACTCCTGGACGTCACCCAGATGACCCGCATCGCATAAAACATAAAATAGAACGATCGTGCTTTTTCTGATTATAGCCCTACATTCGCGGCACAACCAAGCCATGTGTCGCCTGTGAATCAGCGGGTATGGATCACGCGCTGGGGGAAGGGAATCTCGATCTGGTGCGCGCGCAGAGCCGCCAGAACGGCCCGATTGACGTCGGAGCGCAGGTTCAGCTGCCCTTTCTCGATATCGCGCACCCAGTAGCCCAGGGTCATTTCCAGCCCATCGGTACCAAAGGCCGACAGGTACACGGCCGGCGCCGGGTCTCGCAACACGCGATCCTGGGCCAGTGCGGCCTGCAACAGCAGGTCCATGACCTGGTCCACATCACTGTCGTAGCCTACCGACACCACTGTGGTCTGGTGCAGATGCGAGTCGGCCAGCGACAAATTCTCGACCCGGCTGGTGATCAACAACTCGTTGGGCACAATCGATTCGCGCCCGGCCTGGGAGCGCACCACGGTGTAGCGCGCGTTGATCTGGGTGATGATGCCTTCAAAGTTGTCCACCCGCACGCTGTCGCCGATGCGCATGCTGCGCTCAGCCAGGATGACGAACCCGCTGATGTAGTTGGCCGCCAGTTTTTGCAGGCCAAAGCCAATACCCACGCCCACCGCGCCACCCAGCACCGACAGGGCGGTCAGGTCAATGCCCACGGCCGACAGGGCCAGCATCAGGCCGACAAACAGCAGCAGTGCGCGCGTGGCATTGCTCACTGCCTTGCGCAAGGACAGTTCGCCACCGGTGGCCGAGCGCAGCAAGCGGGTCTCCAGCGCCGACGAGATCCACAGCGTGATGATGAGCACCGCACCGGCTGTCAGCAAGCCCTCAATGACGTTGCGCACCGACAAGGTGGCGCCGCCCACCTTCCAGGTGATCTGGTCCAGCTCATTGAGCACCACGGGCAGCAAGCCGCTGACCCACAGCACCATGGCCAGCCACGCCACCCAGGAAATGGTGTGCTCCAGCGAGCGCGCCCAGCGTGCCTCTTCAAAGGCGACGCGCAACACCTTGACCCCGACCCGAATGACCACCAGGGCCACCAGCACCGGAATCGCAACCTTGAACACGGCCACCGTCATCAGCGGGTCCAGCATGGAACGTGCCACATAACCCAGACACAGCAGCACCAGCGGAAACAGCGCGCCGTCCACCCCCCGCTTGCCGAACCAGATGGAGCGACTGTCATGCCCGCCCACCGCCCGGCGCAGCAGGGCCACCAGGCCCCATGCCAGGCCGACACACACCGCCAGCACCAGCAGCTCGACCAGTACCGTTGGCTGGGCAAAGGCAGCCAGCCAGCCGTCCATGTCGTCAATGGGCCGGGGTGCCGGGATTCGCAAGCTGCTGGCCATCACAGATCTGCCAGTACGCGGATATGCGCTTCAACACTAAGGGCCAGCGCGTTCAGGTCGTAGCCTCCCTCCAGACAGGACACAATGCGCCCCTTGGCGTGGCGCAGCGCAACATCCTTGACGCGCTGGGTGATCCAGGCGTAGTCGGCCTCGACCAGGCCCATTTGCCCCATGTCGTCGGCGCGATGGGCGTCAAAGCCGGCGCTGATGAAAACCATCTCCGGCTGGTAGGCCTCCAGCCGCGGCAGCCAGTGGGCCTCGATCAGCTCACGCACCTGCGGCCCCTTGGTATACGCCGGCACCGGCAGGTTCACCAGGTTGCTGGCGCTGGAGCGAGACCCCCCTTCGGGGTAGAACGGATGCTGAAAGAAGCTGACCATCAGCACGCGCTGGTCGCCCGCAATGATGTTCTCGGTGCCATTGCCGTGGTGCACATCGAAGTCCACGATGGCCACGCGTTTGAGGCCATGGCGCTCCAGCGCGTAGCGTGCCGCAATGGCCACGTTGTTGAAAAAGCAGAAGCCCATGGCCTTGTCACGGCAGGCGTGGTGGCCCGGCGGCCGAACCGAGCAAAACGCGTTCTCCAGCTCGCCGGCCATCACGGCATCGGTCGCCGCTATCGCAGCGCCTGCGGCGCGCAAGGCGGCATCCCAGGTGTGCACATTCAGGGACGTGTCGGGATCAATCTGCGCGTGCGTGGGACCACCGGCATCTATTTCTTCGCGCAAGCCATCGGTCAGACCGCGCAGCGCGGCCACGTGCATGCGGCCATGGGCCAGCTCGATGTCGGCAATCGGTGCCTCGGGTGCCTCGCGCCGGTCCAGCGCATCGCCCACACCGCTGACCAGCAGCCGGTCTTCAATGGCAGACAGCCGCTCGGGGCATTCAGGGTGCCCGGCACCCATTTCATGTTTCCAGCAATCGGGGTGGGTAAAGTATCCGGTCTTGTTCACCAAAGCACTCGCCTATCAAAATTTCGGGTAACGTCCTGACATGGACGCACAACACAAACTCAAATCCCTGCTCGATCAGCTTAACACGGTGATTGTGGGCAAACCGTCGCAGATCCAGGATTGTGTGGCCTGCCTGCTCGCCGGCGGCCACCTGCTGATTGACGATGTACCCGGTGTCGGCAAGACCACGCTGGCCCACGCCCTGGCCCGAACCTTTGGCCTGCAATTCTCGCGCGTGCAGTTCACCTCCGACCTGATGCCCAGCGACCTTTCGGGTGTCTCCATCTACGAGCGCGGCAAGGAGGCCTTTGTCTTTCACCCCGGCCCGATCTTTGCCCAGGTGCTGCTGGCCGACGAGATCAACCGGGCCAGTCCCAAAACGCAGAGCGCCCTGCTGGAGGCCATGGAAGAGAAGCAGGTCACCATCGAAGGCGAAACGCGCCCCCTACCCCAACCGTTTTTTGTCATCGCCACGCAAAACCCGCTGGACCAGCTGGGCACCTATGCGCTGCCCGAGTCGCAGATGGACCGTTTCCTGATGCGCATCTCGCTGGGCTACCCGGACCGCCTGGCCGAGCGTGAATTGCTGATGGGGCATGACCGCCGCGACATCGTGGAGCGCCTGCCCAGCCTGCTCTCACTGGCCGAATTGCAGCAGTTGCAGCAGCAGGTATTGGCCGTCCACGCGGCCGCGCCCCTGCTGGACTATGTACAGGACCTGATTGCCGCCACCCGTTCCGGCCAGTGGTTCCTGCAGGGCCTCTCGCCCCGCGCCGGCATTGCCGTGGTGCGGGCCGCCAAGGCACAGGCGCTGCTCAGCGGTCGCGACTATGTGGCACCCGACGATGTGCAGGCCGTGCTGCCGCAAACCATTGCGCACCGCCTGATTCCGGTGGGCGACTCGGGTCGCGGCGCGGTCGAGCAGGTACGCGCCATGCTCTCTGCCGTACCCCTGCCATGACGAGGGCATGGCCATGAGCGCCGCCGGGCCGCCCCTAGGCGCGAGAGCCCCCTCGGGGGGCAGCGTAGTACGCGAAGCGACAAGCGTGGGGGCGACATTTTTTGCCGGTTCCACGGGTGCCCTGACATGGAACCCGCTTAACCTGCTGCGTGCGCGTCTGAACCAATGGTTCATCAACCGCATTGCCCCGCGCGACAGCGTCACCCTGACCCAGCGCAACGTCTACATCCTGCCCACCGCGCCGGGCTTCATGCTGGGCCTGACCCTGCTGGTGCTGCTGGTCGCGTCCATCAACTACCAGCTCAACCTGGGCTATGTGCTGACCTTTCTGCTGACCGGTTGCGCGGTGGTTGGCATGCACGTGTGCCACGGCACGCTGCGCGGCATCACTATGCATTTGATAGCACCCGAGGCCCATTTCGCGGGAGCCAACGTCACGATGGGCGTAACGATTGAGAGCAACCGGCGCAGCACGCGTTATGGCATTGGCCTGGCCGTACTGGGCACCGACCACTGGAGCTGGACCGATGTACCGGCCCTGGGCAGCGCCCGTGTGCAAATCGCCTTTCAGCCCCAGCGCCGTGGCTTGCACCGGGTACCGGCCCTGACCGCCGAAACCCGTTTTCCACTGGGCACGTTTCGGGTGTGGACGGTGTGGCGCCCCGCCGCCCAGGTGCTGGTCTACCCGGCGCCCGAGCCGCATCCCCCGCCCCTGCCACCGGGCGAGCCGCGCGCCGGTGGCGCCGCGACCGTGCAACGCCAGAGCACCGGCGAATTCGATGGCATACGCGCCTACCGCCGGGGCGATCCATTGAAACTGGTGGTCTGGAAGAAAACCGCCAAGACCGATGAACTGGTCAGCCGCGATGCCCAGCACGTGCAACGTTTTGAGTTGTGGCTGGACCTGGCCCATACCGGTCTGGCAGGCACGTCTGCGGGCGGTGCGGCGCTGGAGCAGGCACTCTCGCGCCTGTGCGCCTGGGTGCTGCTGGCCGAAAAACAGGGCCTGCTCTATGGACTGCGTTTGATGGGACTGGAGATTGCGCCGGGCAACGGGGAAGCCCACAAGAAAAACTGCCTGCAGGCGCTGGCACTGGTGGGTGGGTGAGCATGCTGCAAGCCCTCAAAAATCTTCCCCGCGAGGCGCGTGACACGCTGTTTTTGCTCACCGTCATCGCCTGGGTGATTGCACCGCAGATCAACAACCTGCCGCTGTGGTGCAGCGCCATGGCGGCCACCGTTTTGCTGTGGCGTGCCTACCTGGCCGTGCGCGGCCTCACCCTGCCCTCGCGCTGGTGGCTGATGGGTCTGCTGATGCTGGCCACGGGTGCCACGTTCTACACCCACCGCACGCTGTTGGGACGCGACGCCGGTGTGACCTATATCGTGGTGCTGTTGACGCTGAAGACGCTGGAAATGCGCACCCGGCGCGATGCCTTTGTGATCTTTTTCCTGGGCTTCTTCACGCTGCTCTCGAATTTCTTTTTCTCGCAGAGCCTGCTCACCGCCGTGGCCATGCTGCTGGGCCTGCTGGGCCTGCTCACGGCCCTGGTCAACAGCCACATGCCGGTGGGCCGCCCGCCCCTGATGCAGGCCGCCAAACTGGCCGGAAAGATGGCCCTGCTGGGCGCGCCCATCATGGCCGTGCTGTTTTTGCTGTTTCCACGGATAGCGCCCTTGTGGGGCGTACCCACAGACGCCATGAGCGGGCGCAGCGGGCTCTCGGCCCGCATGCAGGTGGGCAACATCGCCAGCCTGGCGCTGGACGACAGCATCGCCCTGCGCGTGCGCTTTGCCGGGGCGCCACCCCGTCTGAACGACATGTACTTTCGCGGCCCCGTGCTGTCCACCTTTGACGGACGCGAGTGGCGCGAACTGCAGTCCGCCTTTCCGGCGCGCATGCAACTCAGCGCGGATCTGCAAGTGCAAGGTGAAGCCGTATCCTACGAAGTCACGCTGGAGCCCAACAACCGGCCCTGGGTCATCGTGCTGGACGCGGCACCCGGCAAACCGGCACTGAACGGTTATCGCGCCACCATGACCAGTGATCTGCAGTGGGTGGCCGACCACCCCATTGCCGATCTGGTGCGCTACACGGCGCAAAGTTATACATCGTTCCGCCATGGCCCGGCGCGCCCGGTTGCCGCCCTGCAGGATTTCCTGACCCTGCCGGCCAACTTCAATCCGCGCACCTGGCAGCTCGCCAACGACATGCGCCGGGACCCCCGCTTTGCCGGCGCCGACGCCAGGACCCTGGTCGATGCCGTGCTGGAGCGCCTGCGCACCGGCGGTTATACCTATTCCCTGGAGCCGGGCGTGTTTGGCATACACAGCGCAGACGAGTTCTGGTTTGACAAGAAGATTGGCTTCTGCGAGCACATTGCCTCCAGCTTCGTGGTACTGATGCGGGCCATGAACATCCCGGCCCGTGTGGTCACCGGCTACCAGGGCGGCGAGGTCAATGCGGTCGACGGCTTCTGGACCGTGCGCCAGAGCGATGCGCATGCCTGGGCCGAAGTCTGGATCGCCGGACAGGGCTGGGTGCGGGTGGACCCGACCACCGCCGTGGCACCCGGGCGCACCGGCAGCTTTGTGCGGCTGGCGGCACCGCGCAACATCGTTGCCCAGGCCTTCAACCAGATCAACCCCCAGTTCACCGTCAACCTGCGCGCGCTGTGGGATGCGGCCAACAACAGCTGGAACCAATGGGTTCTGAACTACACGCAAAGCCGCCAGCTCAACCTGCTGCGCAACCTGGGCTTCGAGTCGCCCAGTTGGGAAGACCTGAGCTATGTGCTGATCGCCCTGGTCGTGGCGGCCAGTCTGGTGGCCGCTGCCTGGACCCTGTGGGAGCGCCACCGCCAAGACCCCTGGCTGCGCCTGCTGCGCGCGGCCGCGCAGCGCCTGCGGCGTGCCGGACTGGCGTTGCCGGATAACGCGCCAGCCCGGCAGATAGCCACGCTGCTGCAGGCCCGCACGGTCACCGGTGACGTGCGCATGAACGCCATCTGCCAGTGGCTGCTGCGCATGGAAGCCTGGCGCTACGCCCCGCACCCACGGCCGCAGCAACTGGGTACACTGCAACGCGAATTCCGCTCTCTGCCCTGGCCGCAACGCATTCCGTGAATCCACCCACAACCGTGACCCGTTTCAACCAGTTAATTGCTATATTTTTGATAGCTGCTTACGCACATTCTGCGGGGGCTGCAGACCAAAAACACTCCAAAGATGCGAAACATTCGCGGGCCAGGGCACACGCCGATGCCGCCAAGCGGGTGAAACATGCCGGGCACGCCAAACGCAAGACCGACGCCAACGGACCGCTGTACGCCACACGACCCGAGGTACTCAAGGAGGCCGACGCCATGGCTCTGCGCCTGGGCCTGGAGCCGCAATGGGTGCGCCACGCCATCGGCCAGTCCCACTACATGCCCGGTATCGCGCGGGCGATTGCGCCGCCGCCGGTGGGCACGCCCAAGAACTGGACCGTTTACCGAAGCCGCTTCATTGACCCGGTGCGCATCCGCGCCGGGGTGAAGTTCTGGCAGGACAACCGCGAAACGCTGGAGCGCGCAGAGCAGCAAACCGGCGTGCCGGCCGCCATCATCGTCGGCATTGTGGGTGTGGAAACCATTTACGGTCAGCAGATCGGCACCTACCGCGTGATGGACGCGCTGACCACGCTGGCTTTTGACTTCCCGCCGGAGCATCCCCGGGCCACCCAGCGCGCAGCATTTTTTCTGTCGGAACTGGAAGCATTTCTGACCCTGACACACCGTACCCACACCGATCCGCTGGCGCTACGCGGCAGCTATGCGGGAGCCATGGGCCTGCCGCAGTTCATGCCGTCGAGCTGGAACAAGTACGCCGTTGACTTTGATGGTGATGGCCGCATTGACCTGTTCCACAGCGCGGCCGACGTGATTGGCTCGGTGGCCAACTACTTCAAGGCTTTTGGCTGGACCGCTGGCATGCCCACCCACTTTTCCGTGCAGCTGGTCGCCGAAGGCATTGACAAGGCAGCCCTGCTGGCGCCCGACATCCTGCCCACGTTCACGGCTGCAGATATGGCAGCCCGGGGCGGTCAACTCGATGAACCCGCCCTGCAATACACCGGCGCCCTGGCGCTGGTGGAACTGCAAAACGGCGACGCGGCACCCCTGTACCTGGCAGGTACTGGCAATTTTTACGCGATTACCCGCTACAACTGGAGCAGCTACTACGCGCTGGCAGTGATCGAATTGGGTCAGGAAGTGGCCGCTGCCATGTCAAAATAGGCCATGACCGAAGCCCAAGCCCCGGAAGAAGACGTCACCACCACGCTGTACCGCGCGGCCATTGGCCCGGTCAACACGGGCTATTACCTGCCCATCTTCACGCGCTTTGAAGCCGCCGACCACGCGGGCATCAGCTGGAACACGGCAGCCAGTCTCTCGACGCTGAACTGGCTGGCTTTTCGCCAGCTCTGGCCGGCGGCACTGGCCTACACCGGAATCCTGGTTGCCGTGCTACTGCTGGTGTTTGGCATCGGTCGCCTGGTATTCCAGTTTTCTGACACGCTGATGATGATCCTGGCCCTGGGTTTTGGCCTGGCCGCCTTTGTGCTGCCGGGGCTCTTTGGCAATGCGCTGCTGCATATCGAATCGCGCAAGCGAATGGCCAAAGCCCTGGCCGGCAATGCCAACGTTGCCGACGCCTGCGCCGAACTCACGCGCCAGGCCTGCACCCGCAAGCGGGCCATCTGGTTGGCTGGCGCCAACCTGGCATTTCTGCTCGCCGCCGTATTTTCCTACCAGCAATTTTCTGCGCTGAGCAACCTGGCCGTCATGCCCCAGGGTGCGCTCGAAGCAGGTCATGTCACGGTTGGACGAACGGTCGACATGGCGGCTACTACCAGCGCCCCGCCGATGGCCGCCGCATCGATTGTCTCCACGCCCGTTTCCACACCCATCGCTGTCACGTCATCCGCACCAGCGGTCGCCGTGGTGGCCAGTGAGCCCAGGCCTGCGGCATCGGCTGCGTCAGCGCCGATCGCACCTGCAACGCCCGCACCCACCGCTCTTGCATCCGCACCGGTGGCGCTTGCCTCATCCGCTGCGTCGTCTGCCCCGGTCAGCCCAACACCCACCACACCCACCGCGTCAGCACCGGCTGCAGCGGCACCGGCACCGGTTGCCAAAGCCTCTGCGCCGACAACGCAGGCCAGTGCAGCCAAACCCAGCCCCAAGACAAGCACCAAGCCCGAAGCCACCGCCAGTTCTGCTGCCCGCGAGCGGCCCCGTAAAGACAACACCAAGCCGCTCAAGGCAGCCCCAACCGAAGTAGCAAAAAAGCCAGACAAGACGCCAACAGTTGAAAAGCCGTTTTTCATCAATGTCGGCCTGTTTGCCAAGCCCGAAAACGCGGCCAACGCGCATGCCAAATTGATCGCCGCAGACTTGCCATCAGCAACCAAAGAACTCAAGGCGTCCAAAGGCCCGCTGACCCGCGTTCGGGTGGGTCCCTTTGCCAGCCAACAGGAAGCCCAGGCGGCGGTTGAAAAAATCAAGGCCTTGCAACTGGACGCGGTCATCGTCCAGCCCTGACGGTGCAAGCATTCGGCCCCGCCGGAGGCTAAAAAACTTGACCGAAATCAGGAATAATCGCGCTAGACTCCCTCCGTTCGGTACAGCCACGACCGCGTGTCTGTGCCCCCCAACTCGCTGCATCCACCGCATGAAACCACTTTCCAGACTCGGCCTGATCGGCTGCGCAATGTTGTTACTGTCAGCACAGGTGGCAGCTGCTGACGCATCGGACGACCCCATTGGTTCCTTTGAAATCGGGCGTTTTGAGATTGCCGGCGACACCCAGTTGGGCGCAGCACCCATCGCGCAACTGCTGTCCCCGTTTACCGGCAAGGCGCGCCACTTCAGCGATGTGCAGCAGGCCATGCAATCGCTGGAAGAGGCCTACCGTGCGCGCGGCTACAACCTGACTCGGGTCATACTGCCCGAGCAGGAGCTGAACCAGGGGACCGTCCGCCTGGTGGTCACGCAGCCCCGCATCGGCAAAGTGCAGATTGCCGGCAACACGGTGTTTGACGACGCCAATATTCGCCACAGCGTGCCGGGTCTGCGCGAAGGCCAATCACCCAACCTGCGAGCCATATCGTCGAGCTTGCGCCTGGCCAACGAAAACCCGTCCAAGAAGGTCACCCTGTCCCTGCAGAACGCGGCCAGCGATGACGAGGTCAACGCCACCTTGCAGGTGGCCGACGAAAAGCCCTGGATTGCCGGCCTCGCGCTGGACAACGCGGGATCAGAAAAAACCGGCCGCACCCAGCTGACCGCCCAGTTCCAGCATGCCAATGTCGCCGGCCTGGACCATACGCTGAGCCTGCAGTACACCACCACGCTGGAACAGCCCAGCAAGGTTGGCGTCTACGGCGTGGGTTACCACATACCGCTGTACGCCTGGGGTGACGCACTGGACTTTTATGGCAGCTACTCCGATGTGAACAGCGGCCAGGTATCGGCCGGTCCGTTCAACCTGCAAATCAGTGGCAAGGGCTCGGTGGTGGGTGGTCGCTACACCCATCACCTGGCGGCCCAGGGCGACTACAGATCCAGACTCGTAGCGGGACTGGAACAGAAGGCATTTCAGAACAATGTGGACTATTTGGGAGTGCAACTGGGCAATGACGTAACGGTGCGCCCCTTCAGTCTGACGTATTCCGCAGACTGGACCCTGCCTTCGTCCAGTACCAGTTACTACCTGACCGCTGTGCGCAATGTTCCTGGTGGTGACCACGCCAACGACAGCGATTTTGCGCGCCAGCGCAGCGGCGCACCGGCGGGCTACAGTGCGCTGCGCTACGGTCTGAGCCATATCCGCCCACTCCCTGCGGATTGGCAATTGCGCGTGGCACTGAACGGACAAATCAGCCGTGATGCACTGATTTCCGGAGAGCAGTTTGGCGCCGGTGGCGCAGCGTCCGTGCGCGGATACCTGGAGCGCACCATCGCCGACGACCAGGGAACCCTGGCCAACCTGGAGCTGTACACGCCCGGTTTGTGCAGCGACCCGGCCATCCAATGCCGCTTGCTGGCCTTTTTTGACACCGCCAATGTCACGCGCAACAACCCGCTGCCGGGTGAACGCAAAGACACCTCCATATCCAGCGCCGGCTTCGGCCTGCGATTGGCCGTGGGCAAACAGCTGGCGGCACAAATGGATGTGGGACAGGTGCTGACCAATGGCAACGGCCAGTCCAGTGGCGATACACGTGTTCATCTCAAGATGAACCTGTCCTATTAACGCAAGGCGTCCAAGACTATGACAAACCATTCGCGCATCTCCCGGCTTTTCAGCCCGGCCTCGCCCTTGCGTCAAGCAGCTCTGGCCGTGGTTATCGCCGCAGGCTGTGGCGCCGCCCTGAGCAATCCGCTGGGCGCCCAGATCGCCAACGGGCAGGTCGGCATGGTGAGTGTGGGCAACCAGCTCACCATCACCAACACGCCCGGTGCGATCATCAACTGGCAAAGCTTCTCCATCACTTCCGGTGAAGTGACGCGCTTCATCCAGCAAAGCCCGCAGAGCAGCGTGCTCAACCGCGTGGTCGGCCAGGATCCATCGCAAATCCTGGGTGCCCTGCAGTCCAACGGCAAGGTCTTCGTGATCAACCCCAACGGCATCCTGTTTGGTGCCGGCGCGCAGGTGGACGTCAATGGCTTGGTCGCCTCCAGCCTGAAGCTGAGCAACGAAGACTTTCTGGCCGGCAAGCTCCATTTCAGCGGCACCGCAGGCAGTGGCGACGTGCAGAACCAGGGCTCCATCACCACGCCCAGTGGCGGCCAGGTGTACCTGATCGCCCCCAACGTCACGAACAACGGACTCATCACCAGCCCGCAAGGCGACGTGATGCTGGCAGCCGGGCAAAGCGTCAAGCTGGCGGACGCGTCAGACCCCAGCATGCGTGTCGTGGTGAGCGCATCCCAGGACCAGGCACTCAACATCGGCACGGTACTGGCCCAGGGCGGCAAAGTGGGCATCTACGGCGCCCTGATTCGCCAGCGCGGCGTGGTCAGCGCCAACAGTGCGGTGCGCGGAGAAAACGGACAGATCTTCTTCAAAGCCAGCGGCGACGCCACGCTGGAGTCCGGCAGTACCACCAGCACCAGCGGTGGCGATATTGCCATCAGTGCGGACCGCCTGCTCGCGGTCGACGGCTCGGTATCCAGTAACGGCGGCGCCATTCGCCTCAGCGGTGAGAAGGTGCGGGTCACCGGTTCTGTCGATGCGGGCGGCGGCAAGGTAACCATCACCCGCAATGCCAACACCGGGGCGGTTATACCCACCTTGGCGGAATGCATAGCAAACCCGATACTGACGGGCTGCGATGTGGTGCTGCCTACGCTAGCCGTCTGCGTTGCCAACCCAATGACCCCCGGCTGCGAAGTGGTCCTGCCGCCATTGCCGGTCTGCATTGCCAACCCAGCAACCCCAGGCTGTCAAGTGGTCCTGCCGCCGTTGGCCGTCTGCATTGCCAACCCAACAATCCCGGGCTGTCAAGTGGTCCTGCCTACGCTGGCTGCATGCACGGCAACTCCCACCTTGGAGGGTTGCACTGCGGTCCTGCCTGCACCGCCAACACTATCGGCATGCATTTCTGATCCAGCCACAGCGGGTTGCAGCGCAGTGCTGCCTTCGATAGCAGCCTGCACGACCGCTCCAACCACGGCAGGTTGCAGCGCAGTGCTGCCTTCGATAGCGGTCTGCACAACCGCTCCAGCCACAGCGGGCTGCAGCGCAGTGCTGCCTTCGATAGCGGTCTGCACGGCCGCACCAACCACCGCGGGTTGCAGCGCAGTGCTGCCTTCGATAGCGGTCTGCACAACCGCTCCAGCCACCGCGGGCTGCAGCGCAGTGCTGCCTTCGATAGCAGCCTGCACGACCGCTCCAACCACGGCAGGTTGCAGCGCAGTGCTGCCTTCGATAGCAGCCTGCACGACCGCTCCAACCACGGCGGGTTGCAGCGCGGTGCTGCCTTCGATAGCGGTCTGCACAACCGCTCCAGCCACCGCGGGTTGCAGCGCAGTGCTGCCTTCGATAGCGGTCTGCACAACCGCACCAACCACAGCAGGTTGCAGCGCAGTGCTGCCTTCGTTAGCAGCATGCACGTCGACTCCATTCACGGCGGGCTGCAGCGCGGTGTTGCCTTCTCTGGCGACATGCATTGCTACGCCGACTGCCGCCGGCTGCAGCGCGGTGCTGCCCACACTTGCGCAATGCACTGCTACACCGACCCTGGCGGGTTGCGCCACGGTCTTGCCGCCGGTCAATATCTGCCTTTCCAATCCAAGTGCCGCTGGCTGCGCGGTCGTCCTGCCACCGGCAACAAATCGAACCACTGAACCGGTTGCACAAGCGATCAATTCAACCGTGAACATCATCAATACGGTAACAACAACGGCAACTGCGCCGTCCGTGCCCAGCTTTGTAGCTGGCGCGAAAGTGTCAACGCCAAATGCCACAAGCACAAGCGCTGCCGGACCTGCTGCACCCGGTGCCGACAAAAAGGAAGAAAAGAAGGAAGAAAAGAAGGAAGAGAAAGCATCCGTAAAAACCGAGGCAAAGAATGAACCACCCCCACCAAAAACTTTCTGCAACTAGCCGCCTGTTTGGCGTTCTGCTGGTCCTGGGTGTAGCACCCGCTTTCGCCGGCGTAGCCATTGGAACGGTCACCCAGCTCAGTGGACCCCTGCTGTTGAAGCGCGCCGATGGCACGCTCAAGGCCCTGGCGGTCAACGCATTCGTCGAACAGGGCGATGTGCTGGTGAGCGAGAAAAACACCTACGCACAACTCCGCTTTGCCGACGAGAGCGAGATCACGCTGGGGCCCGATACCCTGCTCAAAATCGAGGCGTACACGTTCAACGTCAACGCGGCCAACAACATGGACAGCATCTTCAGCCTGGGGCGCGGGTCGGTGCAGATCAAGACCGGCCTGAGCGGCAATGCCCGGCCCGACCTCATCAAGCTGGTGGCACCCACGCTGCTGGACCCCGCCGCCACGCTCACGCTGAATCGGGTAGCGGGAACCACCTTGATCGCACAGTACACGGCTCCCACGTCAACGCATCTGGCCCTGTTTGACGCCAGGTATCTGGCTGCGCGCTATCCTGCCACGCAACTGGCCTGGAGCGAGCCGAGCACGCGCACGGATGGACCCAGCTTTGCCACGCCAGCCTACAGTTTTCAAAACCTTCTCCTGGCACAAAACACACCAAACGTGCCGGGAGCCGGAGGCCTTGCAGCTGGTTTGTACGTGCATGTCATTGACGGCATCATCAATCTGACCAATCGAGGAGGCTCTCAGAGTTTTACGGCCGGGCAATTTGGTTATACCGCCAGCGTAATAAAGCAACCGGTTATCGTGCCCAATAACCCGGGCATCCAGTTCAGCCCACCGCCGGCGTTTTCCAGTTCCAGCGCACCCAGCTCCAGTCCCAGTTCAGGGAGCAAACCCAAAACGGTCGATTGTGAAGTGCGCTGAGCCAACGCGTACGGGGCCTGTGCTGCATCACGCGGAGTCCAGGCGCTCGTATTCCGAGATGACCTGGGCGCCGAGCAACAGCAGCCCGGCAATGATTTCCATGCAGAACAGCGCCACCACGGCCGTTGTCAGCGAACCGTAGACAACACTGGTCCTGGAAAGTGTGGTGAAGTACCACACCAGAATATGGCGAATGATTTCCCACGTGGACGTTGCCACCAGTCCACCAATGACCGCATGGTGCAGGGGCATGCGCCCAACGGGCAGTGCCAGGTAGATGGCCGCCACGATCAGCGTTTCCACAGCAAATCCAAACAGATAGAAAAACAGACCCGAGACGCCGACAAGAGACCAGTCGCGACCCAGAAAATGCAGGCTCTCCCGGGCCATGGCCTGCAGCCCTATGGACGCCAGTGTCAGGAACAACAGCGCGACGCCCAGCGCCAGCACAAAACAGTAGGGCAAAACGGCTGAAACCAGCCGGTGTCGTTTCTTGACGGCCCCGCGGTGCGCAAAGATCACCGCCATCGCCTTCTCCAGAATGCCAAATGCCAGGGAGCTGAAAAACAGCATGGTCATCAGCAGCACCGCACCCACAGCGATCCGGTTGTCCAAAAAAATGCTGATGTCACTCACGACCGCCTTGGACTGGCTCGGCACCAGCCATTCGAGATAACGGCCCAGTGCCATCAACAGATCCGATTGGTCGACCCAATGCGACAGGGCAATGACCGACAGGATGAGCAATGGCACCATGGATAGCAAGGCATAGTAGGCAATCGCACCGGCCAGCATCATTCCCTGGTTGGCATTGAACCCGCGCACCGTCTGCAGCGCAAAGCCCAGCGGGTGCGCCAACACATGCCGCATGGCTTTGCTGGTCAGGGGGATATCGAATCGCATGGTGGGGCAGGCATGCCTCAGCCCAGGGTAACGCCCTCAAACACCGGGTGCAATGCGTCGATCCAGGTATCCAACTCGGCCTCTTCCACGTGCAGAGCGGCCAGGCAGGCGGGACCGTAAGCCTCCCACTCACGCTGTTCCCGGGCGCCCTCATGCAGGGTCACCAGATGCTCGGCCACCAGCGCCATGGCGACCAGGGTCCGGACTTCGGGCAGGGCCTGGCTGTCCTGCAAAATCGTGAAATCATGGTGCAGTCGCACGGCCTGGTAAATCGGGGTTGGCAAGCGCCAGGTGCGCGCCACCAGCGCACCCACCACCGCATGGTCCGTCTTGTGGGCCGCGTTCTCGGTCTCGGTAAAACTGCGGTCCTGGCGGGCCAGCGCCTCCGTCAGCGTGCCGGCGTAGCCGCGCACGCCCTGCATGAGAATGGGTATGCCCACATGGCCGAACAGCCCGCAGGTGTAGGCCAGGTCGGGGTCCACGCCATAGAGCTGGCGCGCGATATGGGCCATGGCCAGCGCACGCCGTGTTGAACTGTCCCAAAAATGCTCCAGCAGAGGCGAACTGACACGGATGGCGTTGCGCATCAAAAAGGCCGTCAGCAGCTTCTCCGTCATGCGCATGCCCAGCAAACCCAGGGCTTCGGAAACCGAGGTCACCGGGCGCGAGCGTGCATAGTAGGGGCTGTTGGCGGTGCGGATCAGCGATGCGGCCATGGCCACGTCACGCCCGGCAATGTCCGCAATGACCAATGGATCGGGGTCGGCCTTGTCCATCTCCATGCGCAAAGCCATCAGCAACTCGGGGCATGGCGGAATGACAATGTCGCGCAGCGGCCCCGAAGCCAGGGCCCTGTCGAGTTCGCGGTCTGTATCTGCTGTGGCGGGGTCCTGGGCTAGCTGGGTTTGCATACCATGTCCGGTCAAATTGTTGTGCTTGTCTCCATTATTGCCGCGTTACCACCACCGGCCCCTGACCGGGCACAAGACCGTGGCAATCAGGCGTTGACCGGCACCAGAAATTCGCGGCTGATGTGGGCTCCCAGGTCGTTGACGCGGTCCAGAAACTGGGTTAAATAGGCATGCAAGCCCGTAGCCAGAATCTCGTCGATGCGTCCAAATTTCAGGTCCGCGCGCAACTTGCCGGCACGACGCAGGGTTTCGCTCGACGGGTCACTGGCCACCAGTTCCAGGTTGTTGACCACCTCGTTCAAGCTGGCATGCAGGGAGCGTGGCATGTCCGGCCGCAGGATCAGCAGTTCGCCCACACGCTCCGGCTTGATCACGTCGCGGTAGACCTTGCGGTAGACCTCGAAGCCCGAGACGCTGCGCAGAATCGCGCTCCAGTGGTAGAAGTCGTATTCCTGGTCCTTCTCGCTGCCGTTGCCAAAGAAGTCGCTTTGCAGTGCGTGAAACTTCACATCCACCAGGCGCGCCGTGTTGTCGGCCCGCTCCAGAAACGTGCCCAGGCGCATGAAGTGCAGCGCCTCGTCGATCAGCATGGTGCCCACGGTGACGCCACGTGATAAATGCGAGCGGAACTTGACCCACTCAAAAAACTGTGCCGGGTCACGCTCGAATTCGCCCGCCTTGAGCAAGCGTTTGACTTCCAGCCAGGTGGTGTTCTGCGTCTCCCACACCTCGGTGGTCAAGGTGCCACGCACGGCCCGCGCGTTCTCGCGGGCGGCGCCCAGGCAGGACAGGATGCTGGAGGGATTGCTCTCGTCTTTCACCATGAAGTCCATGACCTCGCGGGCTTCAATGGCGCCATAGCGTTCGGTGTAGGTGGACAGCAACTCGCTGATGCTCAGCAAGCCTTGCCAACCGACCTGCGCAACAGCGTCGGATTGGGGCAGCAACGCCGTCTGGTAATTCACGTCCAGCATGCGTGCGGTGTTTTCGGCCCGCTCGGTATAGCGGGACATCCAGAAAAGGTGGTCTGCGGTGCGTGACAACATGATGGGTCTCCTAAACTTCCAAAATCCAGGTGTCTTTGGTGCCACCGCCCTGCGACGAATTCACCACCAGCGAGCCGTCTTTCAGGGCCACGCGGGTCAGGCCGCCGGGCACCATCTGCACCGTCTTGCCTGACAGCACATAGGGGCGCAAATCGATGTGGCGCGGTGCAATGCCGCTCTCGACGAAAGTAGGGCAACTGGAGAGACTCAGCGTAGGCTGGGCGATGTAGCCGCTGGGGTTGGCCACAATGGCCTTGCGGAAATCCTCGATCTCGGCCTTGGTCGATGCCGGCCCCACCAGCATGCCGTAGCCACCGGCGCCGTGCACTTCCTTCACCACCAGGTCTTTCAGATTGGCCAGCGTGTAGGCCAGGTCGTCCTTGTTGCGGCACATGTAGGTGGGCACGTTGTTCAGGATGGGTTTTTCGCCCAGGTAGAACTCGATCATCTTGGGCACATAGGGGTAGATGGACTTGTCGTCCGCCACACCCGTGCCCACGCCATTGCAGATGGTCACATGGCCGGCGCGGTAGGCGTTGAGCAATCCGGCGCAACCCAGCGTCGACGTCGGCCTGAATGCGGTGGGGTCCAAAAAATCATCGTCCACCCGGCGGTAGATCACATCGACCCGGCGCGGGCCGCGCGTGGTGCGCATGTACACAAAGTTGTCCTTGACGAACAGGTCCTGGCCTTCGACCAGTTCCACGCCCATCTGCTGCGCCAGGAAGGCGTGCTCGAAATAGGCACTGTTGTACATGCCGGGCGTCAGCACCACCACCGTCGGTTCGGCCGTGGTGGCCGGGCTGCTGGCGCGCAGCGTCTCCAGCAACAAATCGGGGTAATGCGCGATGGGAGCCACGCGGTGGGCGTTGAACAGCTCGGGGAACAGCCGCATCATCATCTTGCGGTCTTCCAGCATGTAGGAGACGCCGCTGGGCACGCGCAGGTTGTCTTCCAGCACGTAGTACTCGCCGTTGCCGGCAGAATCCGGTGCCCGCACGATGTCGATGCCGGAGATGTGCGAATAAATCTGGTGCGGCACGTCCACGCCCACCATCTCGGGGCGAAACTGCGCGTTGTTTTCGATCTGCTCACGCGGCACCACGCCCGCCTTGATGATCTCCTGGTCGTGGTAGACGTCGTGGATGAAACGGTTCAGGGCCGTGACGCGCTGCACCAACCCCTTTTCCATGCTGGACCACTCGTGAGCCGGGATGATGCGCGGAATCAGGTCAAACGGAATGAGCCGCTCGGTGCCGGCGCCGTCTTCGTCCTTCTCGCCATACACGGCAAAGGTGATGCCGACGCGGCGAAAGATCATTTCCGCTTCTTCGCGCCGCTTGGCCATCATGTCGCCGGGCTGGCGTGCCAGCCATTCGTCATAAATCCTGTAGTGGTCGCGCACTTGTTCGCCCTTGCTGAAGAACGCGTACGGCAAGCTGGTGTACATCTCGTCGAATTTCTGCATAAACCTCTCTCCTGAAACCTGTGCGGGCCGACCGAAACGTAACGTGTCCTGTCTTTAGCTCATCCTGGATTAGCAAGGATCGCGCCACACAGCACACGCAAGGCTGGCACCAATAGTGACAACCAGAGCACCACTATGGCACACGATGGTGCCAGTAGCGCAAACTCTCCAATCGCATGCATGCACCATCTTGTGGCAGCCAGGACTGCCAGGTGTACGCACCACAATGGGGTGAGTCCAGCACCTGGATCTGGCGCTCGCCCAGGCGTGCCAACACCGCCGCAGCCGGGTGGCCAAAGCGGTTGCGATAGCCCGATTGAACAACGCCAATGCGGGGTGCCACGGCGTCCAGAAACGCGGCACTGCTAGACGTTTTGCTGCCGTGGTGTGGCACCAGCAACAGGTCTGAACGCAGACCAACGGCTTGCGCCACCAGCCGTGCTTCCTGCGGCTGTTCGATGTCGCCCACCAACAAGGCGCTCTGCACACCGTTGGAGATGCGCACCACACAGGACATGGCGTTGGACTTGGCGTTCGCCTCGTAGTCGGCCGCCTGCGGGTGCAAGACCTCGAACTGCACCCCATCCCAATCCCAGCGTTGACCCACGACGCAGCGCCGGGCCGGGCGCAGGGTCTGCAACTGGTTGCTGGCTTCAATGGAGCTGAGCAGCTCGGCCTGCGGCTGCATGGCCAGCACGGCGGGCGCACCGCCCACATGGTCCATATCGCGGTGACTCAGAACCACCATGTCCAGCCGGGTATGCAGGGCTTGCAGCAGCGGCACCAGGACCCGGTGACCGGCATCGCTCTCCAGACTGAAGCGCGGGCCCGCGTCGTACAAGAGCGCGTGGCTGGCGGTACGCACCAGCACCGCATTGCCCTGACCGATGTCGGCGGCCAGCAACTCGAATTGACCCGGCGCAGGCAGCGGCGCGCGCCACAGCAGCACCGGCAACAGCAAGGGCAGACCCAGTGCCCGCAGGCGCCAGGACCATGGCAGAACCAGCAACAAACCGCCCAACACCCCCGCGGCGCCCGCCCACACCGGCGGCACCGCCACGGCTATGGACGCCCAGGACCACGATGCCAGCCATTGCAGATAGGCCAATAGCCAGGCGATGGCCCCGGCTGCAGCGTCCCACAGCCCCGGCACCAGCACGCCCAGCATGGCCAGTGGCGTCACCACCAGCGTGATCCACGGAATGGCCAGCGCATTGGCCGCCAGCCCCACCACCGACACCTGAGCAAACAGCAGCAGGGTCAACGGCGTTAGCGCCACGGTGATCACCCACTGCTCCCGCAATGAGGCCCCCACGCTTTTCGCTGCGCGTAATACGCTGCCCCCCAGGGGGGCTAATCTTCCTTGGGGCGGCCCGGCGGAAGATTCCGCATCGGTTCGGCCTGTAGCCCGCGTGGAACGTGCGTAAGCAGCTCCTGAATCTGTAGCAAACAGCACCCCCACTGCGACGAAGCTCAGCCAGAATCCAGCTTGCAGCAGGGCCCAGGGGTCGCTTGCCACCACCACGGCACAAGCCAGCATCCAGACCTGCGGCCAGGGCCAGCGGGCGTTTGAGAGGCGCAGCAGCGCCACGGTGGCCAGCATCAGGCAGGTGCGCTGCGCGGGCACGCCCCAGCCCGAAAAGACCGAATAGGCCGTGGCCAGCAACACACCCCCGACCAATGCCGCGCTGGGTGCGGGCACGGCCATGCACAGGGCGCCAGAGCGCCGCCACAGCCAGCCGACCAACAGCGCCGCGCCCCAGGCAAACATCGTGATGTGCAGGCCGGAAATTGAGACAAGGTGGGCCACGCCGGTCGCCCTGAACACATCCCAGTCCAGACGGTGGACCCCGACATTACAGTCGTTAACTCAGACATTAAGTCGTTAAACGGTCGTTTTCGGACATTAAGTCGTTAAATGAGCCCAACGGACCGCCCTCAACGTTCAATGGCAAAGTCGTTAAATGAGCACCGATGCCTCATTGATTTTGCTCGGCTTTTTGGCCAAACTACCAATTCGTGTCTGGCATTTCGCAACAAGCTGACTCGCCGACGGGCTAGGTTCGAGCGACTAAGATTTTTCGAGCAAAATTTTTAAAAGTGCCGACAAGTAGCGTTTTAGGGCGTTTCAGACATTAAGTCGTTAAACGAAAACCTCTTTACGACATTAAGTCGTTAAATGCCCCGCATCGCCAGCGGTACCCCGACCGAAGCCCCTCAATTCTCCTGTGGGGCCTCAAATAGGCTCGCAACTGGTACTGAAAGCGTGTCAGCCAACTTCTGGATGTTGTCGGTAGTCGCATTCGCCACGCGTCGCTCAACTTGGCTCACATATGTCCGATGAAAGCCGGCCAGTTCAGCCAACTTTTCCTGCGATATCCCCATTTTTGTTCTTAGCTGCTGGACATTGATTGCCAGCAAAGTCCGTGCATCCGGCACTCGTTCCAGTTTTGTCATTCCCCGAGACTGCCTAAAGCCCGCTTAAAAATCTACAGCCTAAACATCTACTGCTTGTATTATCACCGCTTATACATCTACAATATCCCTGCAAATGAGCTACTGCCAGTCCCGTCACCGGAAGGATTGCGGTGTCAGCCGAGCATTGATTCAAAGGAAGCTAAACGTGAAAGACACATCAATCCATGTAAATCCGCCCCTGTCATTGCAAGGCTGGACAAATTCGTACAGGCACACCTCTACGCCCAAATTGAATGTTTCCTCACGTATCCCGCAGTAGTAGTTTGAGTTCAAAAATTCCTTAAAGGAGCAACGCCCGTGAAAGAAGCGCCGGTAACTTCCGTTCCTCACCATGTATTGAGAGGTTGGCAAGCATTTCGAATTGGTGACACGGAGTTTTTCACGGGGGCAGGCGAAGGCCCCGAAAGAATTGGAACTGGACGCATTGAGTACTTCGACCGAGTGACGCAATGTGGCGTCTGCGAAAAGGGAATCGTTTGGAGAGTGATGCCTGAAAACGTCTATTGCCAAGATTTTGATGACTGCACATGGGAGTTTCTCGCATTGATGGAAGCCCCCGTACTCGAAATCGCGACGATGCTTATCGAGCAACCGAGACCCGCTATCGCCAGCCTCTCCACGTCCGAGTCCCAAGCCGACTCAGAACCTCTCGGACTCGAAGAAGATTCTCTTCTTAAGCCCTGCCCTTTCTGCGGGTACAACGCAGCCCAAATGCGGGTCGGTAGCGCGCCATTGTCATTTTCTGAAGAAGGTTCAATTTGGCACGTCGGTTGTTCGATAGGTTATGGAGGTTGCGGTGCGTATGTAGCTGGACCAAGTCGACAAGACGCAATCAATAGATGGAATCGTCGTGTATCCACCGCCTCCGCGCCTTGTGTCCACCCTCGGGACAAGGAAGCAGAATTGGCTGCCGTGCAACAACCCTGCGAGGGCATGGAGTCGAAGCAATGATGGGTACCGGCAAGATAATTGTCTATCTGGACTACGACGGCGTTTTGCACCATGAAAACATCCGGGTCTCGAACAAAACAGGGCCTTTCCTCCTGGCCCCTGCGCGCTACACCCTTTTTCAGCACGCCAAACTCTTGGCGGCGTTGCTTGAGCCCTATCCAGAAGTGCTGGTTGTGCTTAGCACCTCGTGGGCGGTGCGCTACGGGGTAACAGCCGCCACGAAGCGACTCCCTGCGTCGTTGCAATGCAGGGTGGTAGGTGCAACTTTCCACAACAGACACATGCGCAAAGACGAATTCCTCGACACGCACCGCGGGCGCCAAGTCATAGCGGATGTACAGCGCCGTCAGCCTAGGGACTGGCTAGCTCTAGACGACGACATGGAGGGCTGGGGTACCCACGCGCACCACCACGTTCTCACGCATCAATACGAGGGAATCTCGGACCCAGAAGTGCTCGCTCTGCTCAAACAAAAACTGGAGGCTATGTGCAAGCCCAAGAGGACCAACTAGCTCGTGCGCGCGCCTGCCTCGCAGACGCGGAACACTCTGAAAACTCACTCGAAACGCGCATCGGCGCGGCGTTCCAGGCCGCAGCGTTCCTGGACGTAGCCGCAAAGCAGGATTCCATTTTTCAGGAATATCTCGCAAGCAAATACGACGAACCGCTTGAGCATTACGAGCTCCTGGAGTACTACGCACATGCGCATACGCTCGCCAAGGAACTGCTATCAAAGACGGGGCAATCGTGACAAAACAAGAGCGTGAATACCTAGTTCTGCGGCTAGCGCAAGACTTAGCAAAGCTGCTGAGAGTCGAGCCGGGCCAGCAAGTGGCTTTTGTAGAGCTTGTGGCAGAAACCCTGGCTGCAATTCGCGTCTATCTGACCAGATATGTGCTATCAAAGCAGGAGCGAAAGTGATGCCCAGGCGCTACGGAAGAGTGACGCGCTTCGTGCTACTAAATTTGTACTTGCGAGATGCCTACAGCGTTGCAGACTTAGCTACAAAAGAACGCAAAGCAGTGCGGCAGATGCGCCGAGAGTTGCAATCAAAGCGGGGTGTCAGCAAATGTTGAGATTCGGCAAAAGCAAAACGCAAAGCCTCAGCGCGCTTGCTCGTCTGCTATACCTAAAAAACGACGATGCATTAGTAATTTTTGTGATTTGGTACGTTACAGCGCGCGAGCGCAAAGCTGTGCGTCGGATGCAGCGACAAATGCTATCAACAAAGGAGCGTTCGTGACAAAAACAGAGCGCGAATATCTGGTGCTGTGGCTCGCTCAGGACTTAGCGCTGCTACTGAAAACAGAGACAGACCAGCAGGCGGCGTACGGAGCGCTGGTGGTCGAAATCATGGACGCAATCGGGGCCTGGATGGGCTGGCCATTGCTATCAAAAAAGGAACCGTAGTGACCGTACAAGAACTGATTTCAATCCTGCAGCAGCACGACCCTGCGGCTGTTGTCGTGTTGTCCATGTGCCCCGGCGAAGGTGTCGGGGACAGGGATGTGACTGCGGTGGAACGTGCCGACATCTGGTCGGTGCAACTGCGTGCAATTGATGACGCCGAATATCGCAAACGCTATAGCGCTGTGGTTGAAAGCGGCATTGCGGGGGTGTGGCTAGCATGAAACCCAGGCGTCTACCCCCGTTCCGGCCGCTTGTAGTCGCCTGGGTTCCGGTGCGCAAGTCCCGGCCCGAATTTTCAAAGTGATTGAAAGCGCCTATGAAAGTCAAAGACCTCATCGCCCTGCTCGATACGCTCGACCCAGAGCTGACCGTCGTCATTAATGACGACGATGAGCCCGACTTTGGGCACATAACTGAGCTGCGCGCAGAGCAAATTCGGATGTGCGCGATTTGGTATCCGCACCGCGACCGAGCGCCCAAATTTGCAAGGGACGGTCGCCCGCTGAACGCATTCTTTATAGGCGCGAGGATGCCGGGATGAAATCAATCCGCAAAGGCCTGGCGGGCTGGTGGCCATTCCAAGCCATCGTGATTCTGTGCGGGCCGGTGTACCTGCCGACGCTGGAAGAGAGTGAAAAATACTGGGACGCAAAGATGCTCGCAGAGTACGGCATCGATGCCTGTACTTTGTACGGGCCGGAAGACCTCTGGTGGTGGCAGCAGCTCGAAGAGCTGCAAGAGCAGGCGGCAGCGAGAAAACGCTTTGACAAGTACCTGAACAAGCTTTGCGCATGGTGGGCAGTTGCTACTCTGCTGTGCTTTGCAGCTGCACTGTATGCAAATTGGATGCTGAAATGAAATCAATACGGAGACCCCCGCGCCCGGTTCCGGTGCTGACACCGGAAGAAGAAGCCTATCTGTCCTGGATTACTGACAGCGAAAAGTTCACCATCGAAGCAGCGCTTGCAATGTACGCCCCAGGACGCACGGTGCCGCTTACGCCTGCAGAGCGGGCGGAGATTGCTGGGGCGGACCTTGCGCCGTTGTTGCGCGCCGGGATTGAAATTGGACTGGCTGACTACCCCGAGCGCGACAAAATTTTGAAATCATTGAACGAAACGCCGGGTGCAGCAGAGGGCTCCCCCAGCGCAAGAAATCGAGGCAATGATGACAAAGAAACGTAAGCCCCGCCCGGTCCCCGTGCTGACCGACAAGCAAGAAGCGCTTTTGACTGCAATAACCGAAAGCAAAATGTTCACGCTCGACGTAGTTCTGGCGAGGCACCGAGACACAGAGGATTCCCGGATTTTTAGAGAGCTGTACGAAACCGCGTGCGACCTGCATGCCGCAGGTGCTATGACTTACGAGGAAGTGGCCAGCATTGTGCAAATATTTCACGAAGCCCGAGCCCTGCACCTCCAGCTTGCCTACGACTTGGCGGCGCTCCTAGTTCGTGAACGCGGACAGCAAGCAGTGGTGCAGTACCTGTACAACGAAATCGGCCGACGCGTCGCTGCCACCCTTGGAGCCAAATAAATGCCCAAAAGAATAAGACGTGAAATCCGAGAAATGCTGAAGCGCGATATTGCAATGCTGGCGCGTAGCCCATTGCTGAGTGAGCCCCTGCGGTTCATCATTAAAAAGCACGGCAAAACAATGCGCGCAATGCAGCGCCAGTCCGACAAGTCAGGCGGAGGGCGAATTCGGAAAGTTACAGCGACCGTGTTTGCTGTGCTCCCTGAGTTCAAGCAAGCGCGCATCGAAAGCCCAGACAGTTGGCATTACGCAATTACTGATAAGACCCCGGGTTTCGATTGGCAGGGCTTGCGCGAAGGTCAGCAAGTCGAGTGCACAGTCACTACTACAGACTTACCGCGCGTCATCGAAGTGCGAATATTGGAGCCAAAAAATGACAACCCCGTCTGAACGCACGTTTGCAGTTGTCTATGGACATGCATTCCTCAAAGACCTGCTCAACCCCGCAATCACACCACGTGTGCCGAAAGACGTCCGCGCGACTGCGAAGTGGCTGTTGCGCCACTACCCCGAACCGTCTACAGTCGCAACGGCGCACAACTTATGTCCACGGCTCTTCGGTCCACTACCCGAGCACATGCCTTCGCGAGCGGAGACGCCACGAACGGAACCGGGAGCCAATAAATGACCGTCCCTTTCGAGCGCACGCGCGCCTTAGTTCTGACCAAGGAGTTTTTGGAAGCAATGCTGGACCCGAAGCAGACGCCCAGAACGCCACGATCGATGCGCGGGAAGGCAAAGGCGCTGCTGCGGCACTATCCCGGCTTGTGCGAAATTGAGCGAGTGCACAAGGCGCTGCCGGACGAGTACGGGCCAGTTCCTCCTTTTTCACGCATGCACGCAAAAACTGCAATTACGGAGCTGGGACTAGACAAATTTGGCAGCGAGAGCGAAGAGCGGGCTTAGCATTTGGGTTAAACCACAAAAAGGGAGTCGCTGAGCTCTAGCGAAAAATCCGGTTCAGCAACCCTGCGAGCCGCGCGCCGGCAGTCGCAAGTCTTTGCTCCGCCAAAGGTGTAAACCGGTTGATGTAGTCCTGGCCAACACGCCGTTCCGGATAGTAGTCCGGCAGGCCAACTATCTTGCATGACTCTTGTGCCGCAATCACAAGGTCGAACTCTCCAGGCTGAATATCTGCACCCAACGGTTCCAATCTTGCTGCCAAAGCTTCCGGCTTCTCATTTAGGTTCTTGATGAGGCCAGAGTCCCAAAGTGCGTGCAAATTGCTCCCGCGCATGAAGGTTTGCAATTGATACTGATTGCCTCCTTTGTCATCAGCGTAGCCTGCGTGCAGCGGCTGGTGAACATCCCCCACAAAATGCACAAGGTACTTCAAGGCCCCCAGTCGCTCCTCATGCGTTGAAGCTGCTTGCAAAATCCCGGTCTGCCGTTGAATTGCACCCACCACACACTTGCCGTCAGGGCAGTCTCGCAGGGCATCGTAGACGCAATCCCCTCGGGGGAAATTCACGTAGTGCCAGGACGCAGTCGTTGGGTTTCGGTGTTCATCCGCCCATGTCGATATTGAAGCCAAGGTGGCACTGGGCTCCAGAGCCAACAGCTCCTGGACTCCGGTGCGTGCCTTTGGTGTCAATTGGGCCTCGGCAATCAGGGCCACGGTCTTGTGACCGTCAGTGCCCCAGGCGTGGGCCACCCCGCAATAGGCAAACGTGGCTAACGCAGCGATTGCAGTGACAAGAGCTCTGCCTTTTGACGCCCTTCGGGCCAGGTGCTTGATGGACGAGATTGACTTCAAATCATTCCTTGATTTCAAAAAAAGAAACCCAGCGCTGAGGCTGGGTCAACCTTTTGAAGGGCCACGTTCAGGGAGGCAAAACGCGGGGCTGTGAGGCCAAGCGGAACTGTATCACTTGCTTGGTCAAATCCCAAGTCGATGCGAATTCACCGCAGGCCTGCAATTGAGTCTGGGAAAGCCCTGTTACGAGTTTGGGGACTGCCCTGCCGGCCAGTACAAATTGGCGTCGCAGGTATCTACACCCAGGGAACTACACGGGACCCCAATGAATCCAACACTTCACCGCCCATTTGAAATCGTCATAGAGCCCACTATCAAGTCGTCCGAACGGCCTGTTCCCGAAGAACTGTGCAACATGAAGATACGCTATCGCCCGGAAGGCGCGTGGCAGCACTATCTGGAAGTCTGGGTACCCCAGAAGCTGCAACTAATTCTGGCCTCAGGGGACGTGCGTTCTGTGCATGTGGAAGCCCTTGAAGACAATGGGACAGCAACTCGCGCTTTAGGGTACCCAGCTGCATACGCAGTCTTGGGAGTTGAAACAAAGGCGCGCAAGCAGATTGAAATGGTGCCGCCAGAGTTTCGCCGATTCAAAAGATTCAGTCTTATCAGTGGAGGACTGGCTTGCGCGCTGGGAATGTTGGGCCTGTCTATGGGATGGGATTGGCTGGGTGCATTGGCGTTTACCATAGGCACGCACGCAATGTGCGCCGCACGGCGCGTTCCAACAGAACCGTTTTTGGTTACTCGATACCAAGTGTGATTTCAAGGCGGGCCTGCGCGGTGGTTCAAAGACCGGAAATTCAGGTAGATTCCGGTCATGTTAAATACAATTCTTATTCGGCTCCGCTGTTTTCTAATGGGTCACAAGCCCGTGTGGACGCCTACCGAAACTGCGAACAATGACCATAGCTGGGTCCAACAGACTTGCGTTCGAGCGGGGTGCCCTTGGAAGGGTAGTACCAAGCCAGAAAGTCAAGGAGACCACGCGGGATAGCTCAATTTGAGCCTGCCATAGCACCGAGCTCAGAAATGTTTGAATGCGTATCTAAGTTTGTTCGAAGAATCCCTTCGGGTTTCCAATCGCATGCGACCCCAACGTTTTGGGAGGTCAGTCCCGCCAAGTATGTTTGGAAGCACGGGGGACATGAGTCAGTTCATTTTCAAATTGAGTTCTCGTCCATCAAGAGGGATGCTCACGGGGAGTTCAGCGCCGAGATGAGTGTCAACCATGCTGGTATTCGCGTCGGTAGTTTCGTTACCCTCGCGGGAGGCAACCTCCTCATCTATCTTGGAAATTACTTCTTCGTACCAGAGCAGTTGAAACGCCGAGGACTGGCAACAGGCTTGTTGACCGCATTGATAGATAGCTTCCAAATTGCAGCTATCGAAACGACTGTAGAAGACATGCCTGTGTTTCTGGATGGGTACTTCATCAAAGAGGGCTTGTTGTTTGCAAAGGCACTTTGTGAAGGTGCCTGCCCCACAAAGGGCGGCTCTGTCCGTATTGGGTCGAGTCGACTGAATAGCGCGCGCCAAAACATGATGATGTTGAGCCGACCATTCAAGCTGAAACATTCTACGGACTAAGCGCAATGGACTCAACAAAAACCAAGCGAATTTTTGCCTTTTTGAAACTGAATTCTTCTTGGAACGATGCGTTCCAAAAGAAGGAATATCTGCGAACGTTGGCTCATTGTCAATCGGACTCGGAGCGATTGAGGCATCTTCTATTCGCTACTGTCTACACACAAGCTAAGCCCAAGATGACTGAGCTAGCAGCATTCTGGAGAGGCGTACACGGTTTTGAAGCCTCTAAGGGCCCGTCACTCGTGCAGTTCACCGAGAGTTTGGAAAAGAGATTTGAACCCAAGACATTAGGTATCGGTCCTTGGGAAAGGCTGTTCTGGGCTCTCAACGCGACACCTGGCTGGGGACCGAAGACCAGCGCTCTTTTTGTTAAGGCGGCGATTCGCCTACACCAAGGTCAAAGAGAGTTCCATTTTTGGCATGATTCAAACGTGACAAAGACTGCGCTCAATACCGACCGGATACACCTACCAGTCGACGCAGTGATAACCGACATATTTCGCCGTATGGGGTTAGCACGCGCAAACTTTAGAAGTATCAATGAACACTTATCGAGCAACTACTCAGCGACTGAAATGTTGGTTTGGGACGACCTTTGGTATTGGGGGTTCTTCAATCAGATTGGAAGCGGAGCCCAGAGGACCCTCGGTTGGAACCCTGATAAGTTTTGGAGTCAGATATCTGCTCCGAAATCTGATGAAAACCAAATCAAGCAGCTCTCAGAGCAATTTATCAGGCTTATCGGCTAGGTTCGTTACAAAGGGCGTAAAAATCTACCGCAGGATTTCGAGCATCTTTGACGAATTGCTCTCTAAGGTCAGTTGAGCATCGGCCAATGGAATAGCCCAGACCTCAGCAAGCAGTTGCGCGGTAATTGGCATACTCCAAGGCATGACAGGCTTCTTGTCCATCTGCGCAAATGGACCGTCGCTCTCTGGGAGCACTCTGTCTCGTGGGAGCTTCGCTGCTATGGCTCTTCCACTGCTGGAATTGAACATTGCTGGGCCGACGCTGAACCAACAGCCCTGAGCCTCGGCCGCCTTCAACTCGGATGCTGTCCCCGAAAACCAGTGAAGTACCGCAGTACCGAACTGTGGATGCAGGCTCAATTCAGCCAGCACGTCTTTGACAGCCTGCCGAGAATGAATGCTGAGCACCCGACCACCCAAGCTCTCACATCGCGCGACGACCGCGCTAAAAATCCTTCGTTGAACGTCGTAGGTGACTCTAAATCGTGATGAACCATCAAGCCCCACCTCTCCCACTGCGGGCACAGACTCTATCTGCTCCAACAGAAGGTCCAGTTCTTGGGCCCTCTCATGCGCAATCTCAGGGTGCAGCCCTGGGGTAATCAGAACGTTCGAAGATGGTTCTAACGCACGTGAGGTGGCCGCAAAGGCCTTAGGGCTTGTCGTGACGAGCCAGGTGAACCTGTTCCGGCGGCAAGCCTCCTTGTAGACCTCCCGCGCGTTGGGGTAGAGGTCAAGATGGCAATGAAAGTCCATCACAGCAAGCCATCCGCTCGAAGTAGCGCATCAAGCTCCGCAATGCCCTGTGCAAGAACAGTTCTGTACGACTGACGTTCGGCAGGAGAAGCAAAAGCTAATGTCGCACCTAGAAACCGGTCCAACCCATGAGACTGAACCGACAGTACAGCTAGCGCCGCCGCCATAGGGTCATCGGGGCCACTAGCCTTGTCTGACCCGGATAGAGAGGGATGCACGTACCTGGTTGAATCTGCAGTAGGGTCCCAGGCACGGAATGCGCTTTTGCGAATCATGCAGGGCACACAGCGGCCACAGTGGACGCGGTTGTAGGTACGGAACCTGCCGCAACTTGTCGAATCGGCAGCCCACGTTCTGAGCAAGTCTTGATTGAGGCATTCGGTCAGCATCTGACCCTTCGACTTGAACTTGTAGGGCAACTCAAGCTGCACCGGAATACCTAGGCCCCTTAACAGCTCTTGAAGCATTCCGATGAACAGGGGGTGCGTTGTCCGCGTGCTGAGACTAGCCACTCGGCCCGGAACCAACGGTGGGTTTATGCAGATGAAGCCATTCTCCGGAACGAATACCTGTACGGGTGAAGCTGCAACTCGAGAGGCTGCGAGGACCGCAAAGCCATAGAAGGCCAACGAACGTCCGCGTGTCGATGGCTCGCGAGCACCACTAAAGCTAATGCCGTGACTCCATTGCTGATGCGTAGCACCGCTTCCCAACATTGCGGCATAGCCGCGCTGGCGCTGCGAGTCCTCATGCGCAAGCTGGGATACAAACATAGGGCGACGCCCTTGCTCAACAAGGTCAATGCCGCCAATGAGGCTATCCAGCCCGCCGGAAAGCAGCGACACACAATCTCGGTCGACCGCTGCAGCGCTGCCATCGGGCGGCGGTGCACCGCCCTCTATAAAGTGAAGCGTCCAGTAGTCCCCTGTCAGAACTTTCAACATATCCTCGGCATGCTGCTTCCAGGGCACCCACCTCAGAGGCTCATGCAAACCGACAGTAAGTTCAATCGTGCGGGTCCACCCATCTGCGCTGGAGCCCCGAAGACAAGCCAAATCTGCGGCACACACGGAAAGACAAAACTGCACGAAGTCCCATGCCTGTGGGCTGGGCGCGAACCCTTTCCGTTTGAGAGAGCCCCTCCAGCTTTTAGCTATGGTCCCGACGCCTTCACGCCTTGCACTTTTGAATAGAGTGAAAGCGCGCTCTCCGTCAGCGAGATTCGCAGGAAGATGGTCAACTGTTGTGCAAATAATCTTCATCATTGAGCGAATACCTGTAGAGAGGACGCCAATACATCGCGCGCGAGTTGCTGTGGATTCAAATTGTTGGGTGTGAACCGGCCCATCACAACGGTAACTTCGGCGGTTACGTACTCCTTGATATCCTGCCGGTACAGTTGCACTTGCTGGGGGTCGAACTTGAGTCGTTCGTAGGTCTGTCCAAGTTGCAGGTCCATCCGGTTGCAAACTTCGTTTGCAATAGTGAAAGCCATTACGTTTGCGATTTGTTGGTCCGTAAGCGCAAGAATGTCCACGTCTGGCTCTAACTCATAAAGCATTCCCAACGCTTCGGCTGCTGCGTTGCGGAGGGACTCATCGTCAATACTGCCGGTTTCAGGGATAACCTCCTTCACAAGCTCCAAGACAAGGTCACTTGCTGACAGATTAGCCTGACGCACTCGTTCAACCCAATCCACAACCTTCTGGTCAGTCCGGTCACGAGCCGAAGCGAGGAATTGACCTAGCTGCCCCACCCCCTGCGCGGTGCGGCGCATTGTGGATGCCGCCTGCCCAGGTCCTCCCATGCCCCTATTGACCATGCTTTTGGTGGCGGAACGCAGCGATTCGCGCCCGCCACCCGAGAGAAATGCAGACATCTTGGTCCGGGCTTCCGCATACCTCCGGTTCGGTGCGACGGCTCCACCGTCGGCCAGGGTGTCCCCTTCAGAAGACGTAAAATCGGCGCCTTCTGAGTCAGCCTCGGTGCCCTGATTTGGGTTCGAGTCCCCATCGGGAGCATCCGGCGTATTGGGCACGTCGCCGGCACCGCCATCGCCTACAAGCCATTCAGGGTCGAAGGGTGACCCGGTTTTGCCGCCCTTACTAGATGTGGATGTTCCCATCAGCGGGCCTTCTTAGCTTTGATTGCGTTCTTAACCGGAGTGGCCAAGGTCGATGCCTTATCCCAAGTGTCAATGACAGAATGCGTCCAAGTCTGCTCGTACAGCGTCGGAATAATCCCAGGACCGATATCACTTACCGGCGCTTGGGCCAAGAGCACAACTGCTTCGGCAGACAATTCGGGAAAGACCTTGCAAGATTCGACCAAGATGACAATGTCTTCCCCACGCTTCCAGGTACGTTTCGGAGCCTTTATATGCCACGCTCTACCCATAGCCAACTTGGCTTGAGTGGTACCAGCGTTGCGAATCGCCTGTGTGAGTGGCTCATTTGCGCCAGTGGCTGCAACAAGGGCGTCACGGAGGTCTCTTCCCACCGACGTCAAATCATCAGCTCCAAAATCGCGTGTCGCCGTATCTCGGCTCAGGTGGAGTAGCGGCCGCAGGTCAGTTTCCCCAAGTGCAGGATGAAGTTGCAGCCACTCCCTGGTTGTGAAATCTTCCTTAAATGGTTCAGGCAGAGCCGTACCGTCCAAAGCCGCAACCTCCGCAATGCGCAGCGCGTCCACACGGCCGTCCAAGGCAGACGTCACCAACGCGGCAAGAGAATTTGCTAGGGATTCATCGCACCGCTCCACCAAGTGCCACTTCGCCAGCGCGCGAATATCCAGTTCAATCCCCTGTGGTTTGGCCAGCGCTGCCCGGAGGTAGACCGTGTTGAGAAATCGCTTCATCAGGCGAGGATTTGCATTGACCACACTGGACTGGGTCAGCAGTGGAGCCAGGCCTTCGGCCAAGTCCATCAGCCCGACCATTCGAGCATTACCTACATCAACAAGACTATGCAGGAAGTCCGTGGTGACGGCGTCACCACGCCAGCTGGTCCTTAAGCGCTCCGGAACGGCGGCCAGCGCTCGTTCAAACCTGTCGCTGTCGAATTCCCCATCCTTTTTGGCTCGCTCGAGCAGTAAAAGTGCCAGGTAACCCTTTGCCTCGTTTACACCTAGCCGAGGTACATGCAAAGGAACCTGGATGAGCTTGTCAAAATAGTTGGTGGCAATGTCGCTGGTAATGCCTGTGCCCTCGAAGTGGACCCGCACGGCACCGCGAATGAATTCGTTGTCTGCCGCAATCACGAAAGCACTTCGTTTGAGAAACAATAGAAGTCGAATCGACTCCAGCGTCGATATGGCTGTCTTGGGTAAGCATCGGTCGAGGTCATCGACGAAAACCACCAATGTAATTTTCAGTTCACGCAAAAGCTCCTCAAGTGCGTCCCGAAATGCTTGAATCTCACTGGGTAATGAGACCGGCTCGGCTGCCTTGAGCAAAGCAGCGTCGTCCTTGAATTTCTCTGCTTTTGCAGCTTCCTCATCACCGTCTTCGGCCTCGACTTCAGGTCCAAAGATACTGCCAACTGCAAAGAGCGCCCGACCAATGACACCAACAGGTACTCCCGTAGCAATGGTGGCGGCCACTTCACCGCCCATTTGCACTAGTCTGAGTAAATTGATACGTTGCAATAAGCGCTTAGCCTTTTTATAGAGTCCTTCATCCGAGGCGGCGCGGCGCAATACCTCGTCGCCTACTAGCTGTAACAAAGCGCTGCGGGCTCCTTCAAAATCTTGGTACAACCAAGGATTGAAAGTGACAACTACGTAAGTGTTGTCCGCAGGCACAGTTGCGGAATCCAGTCTCTGTGCAATCATCCTTACAAGAGAGGACTTTCCAACGCCCCAGCCGCCGGAGATGCCGATGGAGATGGGGGCACCATCTGCTTGCTGAAGCAGGTTTGCACAAGCGTCTGCGACCACCCCGAAATTTAGGTAGTCAACTGTTGTTTCGTTGTCATGCCACATTGGCAGTTCCTCCCCTTTTTATTTTTCAACTGTCGGAGACAGGCTAGATTAGTATGACTGGCTCCGCATTCGCCTTGGAAATCCAAAAGGCGCCAGGGTCATTGTTGAGCTCCCTGCTGAAACCCCTTCCAGACCATCTTTGCGACCATCTTTTGCATCACGCCCAGAATGCGCTCGTCCTTGAGCAGCTGGTCGGCAATGTTGTTGTGGGAGTCCTGGGCCTCAATGACGACGTCCATAAAGGCATCCTTGAAGTCCCCCATGGCGAACTGTTCTTCAGAGTTGTTCTTTGCCTGGTCGGCCAGCTTGTCGCTGGTCATGAGGCGCCCTTGCCAGGTCGTGACAGCGCCCAGGAAGTCCGACTCTGTGATGTCCCCCGCGAACAAGTCATTCATCTTGCTCACAATCTCACGGAGCTCCTTGCGTTCATCTACAGGGGCGGCACCCGTGCCCACCTCACTGATTCCACCCAGCTTCACCACTTCAGCAGCCTCAAGGTCAAGCTTTTGCTCACCCATCTTCTGCAAGCGGTAGTGCGTCAGGCGAACGTCGGAGTCCAGGGACAGCATCTCTTTGCGACCATGCTCGGCAAGCCGTGGTGCCAGGTTCTTGCCGAACACGAAAAGCTTTTCCAGCTCCGGGTCCGCGTACGGGATGATTTGGGACAGGAACTCGTACAGACGCAGGAATGACGTCAGGTCTTTGCGGAACAGCTGCTGCTCCTCATCCTCCAGGTCGTCATAACGGTCGAACGCGGGTTTCAGCACCCCGTGCAAGGCACCCTGGGTCTTCACCTTCGGATTGAAGAACGCTTGGGCAAAGGTCTCAACCTCTGACCAGAAATAGACGCCCGCCTTGTTGAGCTTCGTCATCAGTTCATGGACCAGATTCGGGTCGGTCACTTCCTCCAGCTGGGCCGTGCGGTAGTACGGCTGAAAGCTCTTCAGAATTTCTTCCGGCTTGTTCACAAAGTCCAATACGAAGGTGTCTTCCTTGCCTGGATACATTCGGTTCAGCCGGGACAGCGTTTGGACTGCCAGGACGCCGGACAGGCGTTTGTCGACATACATCGTGTGAAGCAAGGGCTGGTCGAAGCCAACCTGGTACTTGTTGGCCACCAGGAGAATGCGGTACTCGTCCTGCTTGAACGCCTCGGAGGGCTCCTGCCCCTTGATGTCATTCATGTTGGACTCAGTGAAATCATCCGAGCCAGACTCAGGGTCGTCCACTGACCCAGAGAACGCAACCAGGGTTCGAAGGTCCGTGTACTTGCGGTCTTTGATGTACTTGTCGATGGCCAGCTTGTACCGAACCGCCGCCTTGCGGCTATCAGTGACCAGCATTGCCTTGGCCTTGCCGCCAATCTTCCCTGCTACGTGCTCGCGGAAGTGCTCCACGATGACAACAACCTTCTGGCTAATGTTGTGGGCGTGAAGTTTGGCGAACTGGGCCAGGGCCTGCTTGGCCTTCTTCTGGGGCACCAGCTTCTCGTTTGCAATGGCTCCCAGGTTGTAAAAGGTGGCATAGCTCGTGTAATGCTTGAGTACGTCGAGGATGAACTCCTCTTCGATTGCTTGGCGCATGGAATACACGTGAAACGGGATTGGTTTGCCGTCGGCGTCCTTGCGACCAAACAGTTCCAAAGTCTTGTTCTTTGGCGTCGCGGTGAACGCAAAGTAGCTCACATTCTCTGGACGCTTGCGCCCCTCGACCACGGCATTGATGACATCCTCTGCCGTCAAATCGTCGGCATCGACCTCAACTTCGGCCTGCATGGCAACTTCGACGCCATCAATGACCTCCACTGCGGTGGGGTGCGGCTTGCCCTTGGTCAATGCCTTACGGAGCTTGGTGGCAGCCGACCCGGACTGGCTGGAATGGGCTTCATCGATGATGAGCGCGAAATTGCGGGTCCCAATGTCCCCGACCTGGTCCAGGATAAACCCGAACTTCTGCAGTGTGGTGACGATGATAGGGACGCCATCGTTCAATGCCTTCGCCAGTTGCGCGCTGTTCTCGCTGATGACCTGGACGACGCCAGCTTTGTGCTCAAACTGGCTGATGGTCTCCTGCAACTGCTTGTCTAGCACCCGACGGTCAGTGACCACTACCACGCTGTCGAAAACCTTCTTGTCGACAGAGTTGTGCACATTGGAAAGACGGTGCGCGGCCCAGGCAATGGAATTGGACTTCCCAGAGCCTGCCGAGTGCTGGATGAGATAGCTGTGTCCAGGGCCCTCAACGGTGGCGTAGGCCAGCAGCTCTTTGACAGCAACGAGCTGGTGAAAGCGCGGGAAGATGATGGACTCTTTGAAGACCTTCTTGCCGTTGACCTCAACCTCTTTGACTTCAAGGTGCATGAACTCGCCAAGGATTTCTAACCAGGTATCAGGCTTGAAAACAAATTCCCAGAGGTAGTACGCAGGGTAGCCCTTGCCAGCCGGCGCTGGTGGATTGCCCGCACCAGCGCTGAAAACATCAACTCCATCAGGTTTTCCAATGTTGAACGGCAGGAAGAAGGTTTCGTCCCCTGCAAGCTTGGTGGTCATGAACACCAGGTCGGTAGAAACAGCGAAGTGCACCAAGGCCCGGGTCTTGAATTGCAGCAGTGCTTCCAGCTCCTTGGTCTTTGGGTCCTTTGGCTGGCGGTCCTTCTTGTACTGGTTGATGGCGTCCCGCACGCTCTGGGTCAGGTCAGTCTTAATTTCCAGAGTTGCCACTGGCAGTCCGTTCACAAACAGCACGATGTCGATGCTGTTTTCATTGTTCAGGCTGTAGTGCAGTTGACGGATTGCGGTCAGTTTGTTCTTGGCAAAGAGCTCAACGAGCTTGGGGTTCTTGCCATGCGCAGGCTTGAATGCGCACAGGAAGAATTTGGCATCAACGTCCTTGAATCCATGACGCAGCACATGTAGCGTGCCATGCGCATCGAGCTGCTTGGCGACACGTTTGACAAAAATCGCCTCAGACTGCCCGTTGTGCCAGCGTTTGAACTTGGCCCACTCGGTCGGCTGCGTCTCCTGAACGAATGCCAACAAGTCGGCTGCGTAAATTGCCAGCTCACGGTTGTAAGTGGGGGCGTTCTTCGGGTGAGTCTTGATGACCCAGCCACTGGCTTCAAGCTTGGAGCAAAGCTCGTCTTCAAAGACGCGCTCGGTATGGACGTTTGTTATTGTTGGCATAGCTCCCCTGTGAATTGGTTTTACGTTATGGATATAGCTTCGTCAAGTTCAGCTTCGGGCCTTATCGTCCGGGTCTCTTACCTGCTGCAGTGTTTGAGAGGCAGAAACCAGGTCGCGCATGACTTTCCCGATGCCGTAGTCAAAGTCGTGGAAAACTGAACCAAGCCTCGTAGCAAGTCCGTGAACCGGAGTTGTTTCCTTGGTAAACGGCACATCAACATAGACGCCTTCCCCCTTTAGTCGATACACCAGCCCGCAAGCCTTCATCATGTCGGCGCAAATGGGGTTAAGTTCACATATGTCCCAATAGGCGCCCCAACCCGGGCGCCTGGCATCCAGGGCATCGAGGCCCCTTGCTGCAGCATCCCATGCGGGACGAAGGTCCGTTTTCTCAAGAAGCGCGGCGAGGTCCTCATCGTGCTCATCTAACGTCTGGTCCAAGCCCGCCAGTCGGCCAAGCGCATAGCCGAAGCACTGCGCGAGAAATCGAATTTTTGGCTCGGCGACTGCAAGTAGTACGCCAAGCTGATTGCCGGAAGTGCGATAGGTCAATATGGCTTTAAAAAGTTCGGACCGGACGAAATGAACCGCGTCATGCACAAGCACAAAGTCGGAGCGCGTATCGGACCAGGGGCCATGGGAGTATTTGTTAGCAAAATACTCCGCCCACATTGACTCGGCCATCGGGAGGAAGCGGCTCTCCAATTCACTCCTTGCATACTTGATACCTCCGCTTTCGATGAGCGCTCGTTTAAAGGACTCATCGTGGACATGGCAGAGTTCATGGCGAATGACCGACATTGCGAAGTCTTGGTGCTCAGAATTTTCTGACAGGAGTGCATGCGCAACTCCTTCTTGCATTACCAATTTTGAGCCATCAGCCACCTTTACCAACATGCCTACGCTGAAGCCACCAGCTTCCTTGGTTGGTTCCGGCTGCTTTCCGGCGGGGCCCACAGCTTCCCTCAGTCCTTGCTCATAGTCGTTGGTGAAAACCACTTCCTTCAGAGCAGAGTGGTCCATCCAGGGGTGTCGTTCTTGCTGCAGCTTCGCGTAGACGCATACCCGCATCGCTGCTCTGTTCGCTTGTTCCTCATCCCCCGCCCACGAAAACTTGAACGGGCAGCTGATGGCTGGGCTCTTGGACATCCTGTCCACAAAGTCGTTCGCTTCGCGAAGAGCGTGGTCTTCAGACTGGTCACCCGGAACGGGCTCACTGACGGTCATTGGTTTTCCTTCAATGTCCCGATGGCCAACTGCCCCGTCACCGCCTCTGAAATCAAAGATGAGCGGTACTCACGAAGTCGTGCGATGTGCTCAACCACGTGCTGGGTTAGTTCGTCGAGCTTAGTTCGGCTGGCATGAAGCTGGGTGATGAGCTCGGGTTGAGCAACGATTGGTGGCACTGCGAGCCATAGTTCGCGCAGGCTTCCTGAACCAATGTTTTTTGCCAACCCATCTGCACCGCTCACAAACTGAAGAATTTGCTCTCGCAGAACGCGCGTGTTGCACATCCAGGCCAGCAATTCAGGCAGAAGCCGCGGCTCGGGACCAAATTTGAGCCGGAAGTTTTTGTCACTCAACATCAGTTTTGGCCTAGTTGCGTAGACGTACGCGAACGACCCTACGTAGTCCGCGGTACCGCTAGCCCTAGTGACAAGCACATCCCCGGTCTTTACCTCCAGCGATGGGAGCGGTTCAAGTGCTGCAGGCAGAGCCTTGTGTTCATCTTCACGAAAAACGCCAGCGTTGGCTGCTCCAGCCTTCAAAACACCCCATTCATCCTGGGCTGCAAGCCTACTCTCGCACTCCGGGCTCCATCCCTGCTCAATGGCGGTCACCAGGTGCTTAAGGCGCATGACCTTCCAACCTTCTGGCAGGTTGGGCAACCAGAGATTGTCAGTTGCAACCTGGGTAAGGTGCCCTCCAAAGCAGATGCGTGCAAGCTCCGCCGCGCGCCACTCAACCAGAGATGCAAGCAACCGTTCCTTCTCTGCAATCAAAGCATCAATGCGCGCCGTCTTGTCATCAAGGAATTGAGCAATGTGCACTTGTACGTGCTTTTCAGGAAAGGCTACTAGCGTGCTACCAATCAGGCCACCATTCAAATTTGCCAATCCACTTGTCGTGTTGGAAAGATAGCCAAACTGTTCGCGACAAAGTTGGTTGTTGAGCCAGTAGTGCACAAACCTGGGCTCCGTACGCCCATCGACCCTCAATCGCTGCATGAAGTTCGAATAACAAGCGTTCAACGACGCCACCTCTGAATTCACGAGGCTCGCTTTACCGATGTGCAGCTCACTGCCGCTGGACTTGGTTACCAGGAGGTCTCCCGATTCAAGCAAAGAACCTTCTATTTCTGCTTCGGAAAGCTTACGCCTGGCAGGTTCGGCGATTTGCCAACCCCCATCAGACTTTTGCTCGGTAGACCGTAGGACAACAGTATCGTTTTCACCCTCAGGGTCTTGACCCCAAACTCCACCGTCATTCCTGACCAATCGAGTTTTTAGTGGCGCTTCTTGCCATCCCCCAGGCAACTCACTGAACCACGGGTTCAAGCTACCACCCCCTTCATCAGTTCGACAAACCTCTTCTCCATCTCAAGGATTTCAGCTGCAATCACCTCCGGCTTGCGTGGCGGCGTGTAGATATAGAAGTACCGATTGAAATTGATTTCATACCCGACCTTTCCAGGCTGGCCGTCCGTCTCGTCTTTGGCGTCTTTGTTGACCCATGCATCCGGCACGTGCGGCAATACCTCCCGCTTCATGTAGGCGTCAATGTCTTCTGCCAAGGGGATGCTCTCTGTGTCCCGCAAATCCTTGTCGTAGGGCCTCTCGCCCTTCTTGAACTTGCCATCCTTGCCTGTGGCCAAGGGACGGTCAACTGTGACCTTTCGGTAGCCAAAAAACTTGTTGTCAAACACTTTGGAAACAGTTCGAGGCGCATCGGGTTCAGCAGGCCCAGCGACCTTGCCACCCTTCACCGGCTCCTTGAATTCAAGTTTGAACGCCGCATCCTTTACGGCACCGGCGTACACCCCCACGATTTCAGCAATCTGCTCATCGGTCATCATCACGCGCTTGTTGCCCAAGGATTTCTTCATCTTTGTGTACATGCGGGTGGCATCAATCAGTTGGACCTCGCCTTTGCGGTCAGCCTTTTTGTCGTTGTCCAAAATCCAGACGTACGTGGCAATGCCCGTGTTGTAGAACAGGTCGTTGGGCAGAGCGATGATGGCCTCAAGCATGTCGTTTTCAATAATCCAGCGACGGATTTCCGACTCGCCAGAGCCGGCATCCCCGGTGAACAACGGAGAGCCGTTCAATACGATGCCAATGCGGCCGCCGCCTTCAGTAGCCGGGCGCATCTTAGAAATCAGGTGCATCAGGAATAGCAACGAGCCATCCGATATGCGAGGGAGCCCCGGACCGAATCTGCCAGCAAAGCCCTTCTTTTCATGCTCGCTCTTTATGGAGTCCTGAACCTTCTTCCAGTCGACCCCGAACGGGGGATTGGCCGCTCCGTAGTCAAATTTCTCTTGGGGGAAGCCGTCGGCTGAGAGTGTGTTGCCACGAACAATGTTCTTGGGGTCTTGCCCCTTAATGAGCATGTCCGCCTTGCAGATGGCGTAGGACTCGTCATTTAGCTCTTGGCCATAAAGACGAATGACGGCAGATTTGTTGATTTCACGAGCGGTCTTCTCGCCCATCGACAAGATGCCACCGGTCCCTGCAGTGGGGTCGTACATCGAACGCACGACTCCAGGCTTGGACAGGGCCTCATCATCACCCGCGAACAGGCAATGCACGATAAGCTGAATAACTTCGCGCGGGGTGAAGTGCTCTCCGGCCGTCTCATTCGAAGCTTCCGCAAACTTCCGGATGAGCTCCTCAAACGCCATACCCATCATTTCGGGGGATACAACGTCTGGGTGCAGGTCGAGCTTCGCAAAAATCTGCACCAACTGGAACAGCAGGTTTTTGTCTTCAAGTTCGGTCACACGCTCTGTGAACTTGAAACGTTCAAACACGTCCCGGGCGTCCTCTGAAAAGTCACCCAGATACGCCACGAGGTTCTGTCGGACGTGCTTCTGGTCATCCAGGAGCGCCGGAACTGTCAAGGGGTTGGTGTTGTAGAACGACTCCTTGCTCTTGCGCTTGAGGAAGGGGTCAAGATTGACACCAGAGTCCTTGCGCTTGGCATATTCGTCCAGGACATCCTTCTTGGTGGCCTCCAACACGCAGTCGAGCCGGCGGAGCAGCGTGAACGGCATGATGACCTTGCCGTAGTCAGCCTGCTTGTAATCGCCTCGGAGAAGTTCAGCTACGTTCCAGATTAGGTTTGCGAGTTCGGAAAAGTTTTGTGCCATGTGGTCCCTGAATAGATTCTAGTTTTGACTTTGAACTGAGTGTTATCTTCCCAGCCGCATTTCTCGGTATAGGTGAGCCGGTTTATTCATCCTGCTTCAGGTCACGGGCTTCACACCTAGCACTTCTTCTCGGTTACGCAAGACAATCTGCTGCTTGGGTGGGTCCCCTTCAATTTCGGCGTCCAGGCCCAAATGGCTCAAAAAGTAGAAGAGCAGCGCCCGTTTACAGGGGATTCGGGACTCTCCATCAACCATCCCGTAGTCAAGAGCAATCGCCCTCTTAGCGGACTCTGAGAGCTTCGGATGGGGCGCAATGACCACTTCCACCATTTCTTGCCATGACTTGTCGTCCTCAGCGTTCGGCCCACTGTCTTGGGACGGCTGAATTTCAAGCATCCGAGCAACTACGAAATCAAGGAATTCCTTGCGTTTACAGCAATAGGCTCGGACATGCCATCGACTTCCGTCGTGTGAAAAGGCATGAGGTCTCAAGACTCGCCTCCCGGGCTCTGGCGTTGACATTGACTGGTACAAGACCTCGACGGAGCCCTTGTCCCGGATAGCACGCAATAGCCCCGCGAGGATGTCGGGGCTCAGTGTCCGACCGGGTGTCGGAACGATGGCTGTCGAAGGCCGCCACCCCAAGAAACTCGAATCGAGCTCGACAAGGCCACTTTCGATAGCAAGTAGTTCGTTTAGAAATCGCGAGGAACTACTGGCTGCGAACAACTGGCTGAACTCAGGAGTGGCCACGTATACGCGGGCGCTTCTGTCGTACTTCAAATTCTTTGGTGCCAATTCGAGGTACCTAGCGATGTCCAAGGAAGCCTGAGGCACGGAAATCCCGAAAAACGACATCAAATCGCTTCGATTGAGTTTCCCCTCCCAGCGCAATCGGAAGTCAATGAACTCCAATCTCCGCTCTCGCCCCCAGGGGGACATGACCTTTTGCTCAACGACTGTGTTCTGTTCTTCGGCATTCATAAGACAATTTTACGCACAAATACAAAAACTATACACATCTAATTTTTATTCGTATAATAAAAATACGTAATGCCCAGGTGAAAGCCAAAACCCAAGGTCGCCAACTGTTCATTGATGTCACTTTCTTCAACTCTCATCAAGGAAATACCATGAACATTGACTTCCATTACGGCGTTATTTACGTCACATCCAGGTTGGCTGGCCTCAGCGTCTCGGACGCACAAGTGGTGGCGCATGCGTGCCAATACGTCGATGACGCCACAACCGATGGTCTGCTGAAGTTTTCAGGTGGGGAAACGTTCGAGCGTTGCGCGAGCGCCCATGAGATGTGCGACTACGAAAATGCAATTGACTCCCAGAACCGAATGATTTGGGTGCCGTTCCACTTTCTACCTGCTGGCGAGGGTGAAACGCTTGATGACAAAGCCGTGTGTCGCCCTGACAGCGAGGTCGCGCGCGCGATGGTGAGGAAGGCACTTATCCGTCATGAGGCTGACAACGCTCTACATCGATTGGGAGTCACCCTTCACGTCTACATCGACACATGGGCTCACCAGGGTTTCAGCGGAGTTGCAAGTGACAACAATAGATTGCTATTCCTTGAGGGGGATGACCACAGCCATGAAACCTGGGCGCAGAAATTAGAGGCAGAACTTGTGGCGTTTGGTCAGAACATCGGGGCCGGGGCCCTTGATGCGGTTTCAGGACTGGGGCATGGTGCTGCTCTCCATTTTCCGGATATGCCCTGGGCAAAATGGAAATACAGAAACAAGAAAGACCAAGAAATTGAGAGGGAAAACCTTGAGGATTTCATGCAGGCCGCTGACATGGCGTGCAAGGTAGTCCAAGGCTTTATCGCTCAGCGTGCGGACTATGAGGGGGAACCCGGCTTAAGCGAAGCACAAAAGGCTGCACTGCGGAAATTGCTTGAAAACAATCGCGACCACGATGCTGACGCACGCTTCAGTGTCATCGCCAAGGCGGTAGGCAATGGTGAGATTCCTGGACTGAGAGAAAAAATCCCGCAGTACATCGCCAAGGGCGAAGGCTCTTGGAAACACGCGGCCACAGGCATCGCAGCTGTGCATGATGGGAATTCGAGCCCAACTTGGACACCCGCGTTTGAAGCATCACATTACCGGAAATTTCATGATGCAACCAAAGAACACCGCTTCGTTGTTACCCAGGAAATATTGCCTGCGTTTAAGGTGAGGCTGGCCTGAGAAACACCTGAGCCTCATCAAAGTCAAGAATGATGAACATTGCAGACACTCCGAAAATGTGACTACCCTCTAGACTCCAGACTTACCCATGGCAATTTTGGTGATTCACACTTGCGTTTCCAAGCTCTCAAGAGTCTTGGGCACTCTTTGGCACTAAGGAACAGTAGTGAAAGTATTGCGCGCTACAGCATCACTGAGAGGACTGAGAGAGCAGCCGCTTTGGCGGCTGCTCGCTGCCCTCAAAGCGCCTGTCGTCGTAGCCCTATTACAGTGGCTCTACGAGGACAACATCAAGTCACTTCCTGGTTCCGTGCTCATGGAGAGGCTTTCCCGGGAATTGGAGGACCTGCGCGCCACCGGCGAAGACATGCCGCAGACTGCCCAAGCCTATGTGGCGGACTGGTTATCCGAGGGATGGCTTACTCGCCGTTTCCCAACTGGAGCGAGTGAAGAGGAGTACGAGCTCTCCGCCGAGGCCCTGAACGCCATCCGTTTCATCTTGGGAGTACTCAAGCCACGGACCATGGCCACGGAAAGTCGCTTGTCCCTGGTCATCCAGCAACTTTCACGGCTGGCCGAGGAAACGGACACCAACCCGACATCCCGACTTGAGGCCCTGCGCCGCGAGCGCGACAAAATCGACCTGGCCATCGCAGAAGTTGAACGCTCGGGTGTAAAGCCCATTCCGAAGGCACGCGCGCTGGAGAGAACTCGCGAAGTAATTGCCCTAGCGGAGGAGCTCACTGGCGACTTCCGAAGCGTGCGCGATGAATTCGACAAGCTCAACCGTGGGTTGCGCCAGAGCATCATGGAGCACGACGGCAATCGAGGCGACGTCCTGGAGGCCCTCTTCGCGGGGGTTGACCTGATTGGCGACTCTCCCGCCGGTCAGACCTTCAATGCATTCTGGCGCCTGTTGACGGACAACGAACAGGCCCAAACACTGCTCGACTCTCTTGAAACAGTAGTGAGCCGACCCTTCGCGAGGGACCTCACTACCCATGAACGCAAGTTCTTAAACGGGCTAACCGGTGCGCTCTTGGATGAGGGTAGTGGCGTGCACGATGTGTTGCAGAGCTTTGCAAGAAGCCTGAAAAGCTTCGTCCAGAGCCGTGAATTTTTGGAACATCGCCGTATCAACGGGCTTCTCAAGAGCGCTACGTCTGCGGCGATTGCCAACAAAGATGCGGTGCGAGCCAACCAGGCAATCGAATATTCACTGGAGCTGACCAGCAGCACACTCAAATCCGTCTCGCAGTCCACCTTGTATGACCCGGCGGAACGAATGTCCGACACCAGCATGGCGCAGGCTGAGCCCTCAGAGCTGACGCTGGACGTCATCAGCGATTTGGTGCGCCAGTCGGAAATCGACTTCCGCACTTTGAAGCAACATGTGCGAGACATGCTGGACCGCAAGTCTCAGGTTTCCGTTGGTGAGGTACTGGACCACTTCCCTGCCGAACAGGGCCTTGGCAGTGTCGTCGGGTACATCGCACTTGGCGCCAAACATGGCGAGGTCACGCCTGGCACAGAGACTGTCAGCTGGGGTCCAGACGAAAACAACAAGCGCCGAGCCAAAGTGCCAGCAATTTATTTCATCAGGGAGAGACGTCATGAGCTCATGGGATGAGACTGAAGCAGAAGCGCAACACATTGATGGCGCAGTCACCAGCCAAACGCCGGCGACAGTAATACCGGGCGACAGGGGCACGCTTCCTGTCGAAGCACGTCGTGTATTGGTCCAATTGCTGCGGGGGCCGTCAGTTGACGTGCGCCGACACGCCAAGCTCTGGCCCATTCTGTTGCGAGATGAAGATGTAATCACCTCTCGCCTTCACGACATCTTCCTGGAGCTGGTTATTGACCGTGACCAAGGCGTCGCATTTACCAGGCAAATGGCGTTCGAGCAGTTGGACATTCCAATTCTCTTGCGCAAGGCCCCTCTGACCTTTATTGAGTCCGTTTTGGTGCTCTATCTGCGGCAGCGCCTTACCCAGGCAGATGCCCAGGGCGACCGAGCAGTCGTGTCCAACCCAGAAATGCTGGAGCACATGAGCGTTTTTGAGCGACAGCCCAACCCTGACCACGCCAAGTTTGAAAAACAATCGCTCAATGCCATCGAAAAGATGAAAACCTTGAGCCTGCTTCACAAACTGCAGGGCACAGACGAGCGCTATGAGGTCTCGCCGACACTGAAACTACTGTTCTCTGCAGAGGACATCCAGGCTCTCACCAAGGTGTACATGACCAGCGTAAGCCCCAGTCTAGATGGCCATGACTCCAGTGAAGAAGTCGCAGCCGATTAAGGGAGAGGTAAAAAGATGAAATCGTTCGAACAGTCCACACTTCTGGACGGAGCCGAAGACCAGTTTCGCCTGAAGCGCATTCAGACTTTCAACTGGGGTACCTTCTCCGGAATTTTCACGTTTGAGATTCCCGACGCAGGCTATCTCTTTGTTGGCCCATCCGGCTCCGGCAAGTCCACGGCACTGGACGCCCATGCAGCCCTGATGACTCCGCCCAAATGGGTGGATTTTAATGTGGCAGCGCGTGAGGCGGAACGTAACGGCAAAGACCGTAGCGTCATGACCTACATTCGTGGCGCATGGGCCCAGCAAACTGGTGATAACGGGGAATACGCCTCCCAATACTTGCGGACCGGCACAACCTGGTCAGCCATCACAGAAACCTACAGGAATCAACAAGGTCGATGTGTCGTGCTTGCCCAGGTGCTGTGGGTCAAGGGGAACTCCACAAACACCGGTGACGCAAAGCGCGTCTACCTGCTTTTGGACCGTCCCTTTGACGTCTCTGAACTGGAGTTCTTTGCAAAGTCTGAGTTTGATGTCCGCCGCTTCAAGCAAGACCTTCCAGATGCAACCGTCTGCCAGGAATTCAGCGTCTACCAAGAGAAGTTCCGACACCTTCTTGGCATAGACAACGAACGCGCGCTTCGACTGCTGCATAAGACCCAATCGGCCAAAAACCTGGGCGACCTCAATGTGTTTCTACGTGACTTCATGTTGGATACACCCGAGACGTTTGCTATCGCCGACCGCCTTGTAAGTGAGTTTGGAGAACTCAATGCTGCCCACAAAGCTGTTGTTGATGCCCGTCGTCAAATCGAAACTTTGGCGCCTGCACGGGAAGAGCACATGCAGATGGATGCGGCCAACTTGCAGCGTCAGGATGTACTTTCTATTCAAACCTCAGTGGAGCTCTACCGTGAATATCGGCGTCGCTTGCTACTCAACGAACGCATCGAAGAGCAGGAGGTTGACTTTGAGGGTGCCAAGCAAAAGCTCCTCCAGCTAGAGGAAATTGAGGAGAGCGAGGGTAAAACACTGGGCGAGCTGCAAGCAAGTAAAGCCGGTATGGGCGGAAATCTTCTAGAACAATTGCAACGAGCGCGCGACCAGGCAGAAAAAGAGAAGCCGCTGCGGATAGGTAAACGTGACCAGGCCAAGCTGGCTTGCGAAACTATGGGATGGGCCATGCCGGATGAGGTAGTCTGGTTTGTACAACGAGTGGAGACGGCAAAGCAGTTTGTCCTGAAAGCCACGGAATTGCGTCAATCCCTCGAAGAACAAAAAGACGAGCTCAAGGGAAAGAAAAAGGAAGCTGAGGCGAAGTTCGCTATCACTGCTGCAGAGGTGAACGCTTTGCAGCGTCAACGCTCCAATCTACCGGCCAAGTTGTTGGACCTCAGAGAAGCAATGGCCGACGACCTGGGCATACCCGCCGAGAAGCTCCCATTTGTGGGCGAGCTGCTGGAAGTGAAGGCAGATGCCTCCGTATGGCAGGGCTCCATTGAGCGTGTCATGGGCGGCTTTGCGCGGTCAATTTTGGTTGACGACAAGCACTACCGCTCCGTATCTGCCTACCTCAATGAACACAATATTGGAACACGCCTTTCCTACTTTCGGGTGATGCCGCAAATTGCGGGAAACAAGACTCCGCACCCGCTATCACTGGTCCGAAAGCTGAACATTGCACAAGGGCCCTATGCCCAATGGCTTGGAGACGAACTCAAGTTGCATTTCGACCTGGAGTGCGCCGAGAACATGCTTGCCTTCAGTGCCGCCACCCGAGCGATAACCAAGGAAGGATTGGTAAAGCACAACAGCACCCGACATGAAAAAAATGACAGTCGCAACATCTCTGACCGTAGCCAATGGGTTATTGGCTTTGACAACAAGAGCAAGCTCGCGCTCTACGTTGAGACCGCCCAGCGCCTTGCGGGTGAGACTGGGAAGCTGGAAGATGCCCTCAAAGGGCTGAACGCGGAAGAGGCGCAGCAGAACAACAAGTTCATGCAGTGCCAAACCTTGTCAAACATGTTGTGGTCAGAGGTTGACGTCGCCTCGCTGGTCTCCGCCGTGACTGATTTGAACAAGCGCATCGCGGAGGAGACGAAAGCTCGGCCAGACTTGGCTCTTATCGATACGCAAATCGAAAAGCAGAAGCTTAAGTATGAGAAGGCGGTTACTGCACGAACGGATGAGGTTGCCCGGAAAAGCGGCATTTTCACTGAGCTTCGCAAGTTGGAAAGTAGGTTACAGAACTTGGAGCGGCTGTACCCCGGTTCGGACAAGCCTCCGGCTTTCAGTGAACAGCTTGAGGCTCGGTACGCTGTGGTTGCCGCCCAAAAGGGTATCTGCACGTTGGAGAACATCGAGCAACTCAGCTCGGTGGTAGACAAGGGGCTCTCCTCGGAGCTGAGCTCAACAGATTTACGCATGACGAATCTGAAGAATGCAATCATGCAGTGCTTCGCCCAGTTCAACCGGGACTTCCCGGCGGAAAGCGGCGGGTTAGACGCGACGATGGCCAGCGCCGACGACTACTTTGGCAAGCTCAAGCGGCTGGAGACTGATGGGCTGCCGCAGTATGAGCAACGCTTCCTTGATTTGCTGCGCGAGCAGAGCGACCAGAACATCACACTGCTATCGACAAAGCTCGGACAGGAACGTTCGGCAATTCGCGTCCGGATGGAGTTGGTGAACGCGAGTCTTGAGACTGCACCCTTCAACCCCGGAACGTACTTGGTTATCGACACCGCCGACAAATATCTGGAAGAAGTTCGGACATTTAGCCAAAGCCTGAAAAAAGCCCTGAGCCACACGTTCAGCGCCGAACCCGAGGTGGCAGAGCAACGTTTCCTGGTTTTGGCGGCACTGGTAAAGCGACTTGGAAGCCAGGAGACCGCCGATAAAAACTGGCGTTCGTTGGTGCTAGATGTTCGTCAACATGTAGAGTTTGTTGCTCGCGAGTTGGACTCTGAAAAGAAGGAAGTCGAGGTCTATCGCAGTGGCGCCGGAAAATCGGGTGGCCAACGCCAAAAACTGGCCGCCACATGTCTTGCAGCCGCGCTTCGTTACCAGCTGGGTGGGCAAGACCGCACCCTGCCAAGCTATTCGACCGTTGTCTTAGATGAAGCATTCGACAAGGCTGACGCCGAATTCACGGCCATGGCAATGAATATCTTCAAGACATTTGGATTCCAGATGGTGGTGGCTACGCCGATGAAGTCCGTCATGACCCTTGAGCCATTCATTGGTGGCGCCTGCTACATCCACATCAAGGACCGGAAGAAGTCCGCTGCAATTCCGATTGAATATGACACGGGCACACAACGTCTGAAACTAACGGAGGAGTTGCAACATGGCGAAGCTGCTGTCGCCTGATGCCGCACGCGACTTTCTGGTTCGTCGGTTTAACAACCAGCATCAAGCCTGGCTTACCGGGGAAGGTACATGGCCACTCCAAATCAGTCTCGGCACACCAACTGAGAAAGATGCAACAGAAGATGCCTCCGTAGTCCGTGCATGGGTGTCGTCATGGGCCGCCTGGAAGAACGTGGGTGAAGTAAGCCGAGAAGTACGCAAGTGGGCTCGCCTGGGGGCTCAAGAGCTTCCCGTGGGCCTCACAGTTTCAAATGCGGAGGACGTTGCGACGTTGGTTGGGCAGGCTCCTCGTTGGACTCGCGCAAAGGAGCGGTATGCCCAACTGATTGACAAGTGGCCCCAACTGAAAGAAGGTGGGGCCCTCGCCCCTCGCTTCAATGTTCTGGCGGACTACTCCGAAGTGGACTTCAGTCGACTGCTTGCAATGCTCAACTGGCTCATCCAGAACCCGGCGTCCAAAGTCTACTTGCGGCAACTGCCTGTAGAAGGCTTGGACACGAAGTGGGCTGAGCAACGAATCGGCGTCATCACTGGGCTGCTCAAGGACATCAAACAAGACAAAGACGATGGAAATTTTCATGAGGTATGCGGTTTGCTTAGGCCTCCGCATCGAATCCGAATAAAGCTACTGTGCCCTGAACTCAGGAAGCTTGTAGGAGGGCTTAGTGATTTTGAAGCCCCGATTGAAGACATCGCAGCCTTGCAGATTCAACCAACAGCGGCAGTCATCGTGGAGAACCTAGATACGGGGATGGCTCTGCCGGACATTGCTGGTGTCGTTGGAATCATGAAGCTGGGGAATGCCGTCAGTGCACTAGCGGAAATTCCATGGTTGCAGGGTATCAATGCTGTCTATTGGGGAGATATCGACACCCACGGATTTGCAATACTGGATCGCGCACGTAAGGCACTCCCTGGGTTGCGTTCAGTTCTCATGGACGAGGCCACAGCGCTTCGGTATGAAAGCCTTTGGGGAACAGAGCCAACGCAGACCTCCAACTTTGCGCTTGAGCACCTTGTTGAACATGAATTGGCAGTCTATACGGCCCTCAAGTCAAACTCGTGGGGGCAGAAGGTACGACTGGAACAAGAGAGGCTGCCGTGGGCTAGTTCACTAAGCGAGTTGCAGGCAGCCGTTCTAAAAAGCATATAAAAACTAAGAAAACTATCGATCCACGCGAGTAGGCGGGTCGAATTTCCTGTTTTGCATCTGAAAACAAACATTGCGCGCATACTGACCGCATCAGGCATCTATCCTGACCGCCGGCCAGTGGTACCCGCACGGATTTATAGATTCACTTGACCATGAGTAATTCGTCGATCTCATCGAAACCTCTGCCCAGAGAAGTCGAAGCAAACGTGTCAACAGATTGTTCAGAAAGTGTTGTTGAATTTACTGAAAATCATAAATACCAACACTGACTGTAAACAGACCTAATCAAGGAGCATCCGTTGTACTAAAACGATTGTCTGACGACAATTGATGCATGAATATTGATGCCAAATTCGCTCAATCATGCAGGCCCAAGCAGGGAACGATCAACCACGCCGTTGCGGCTTCGGTGAATGTACACCGCCACCCACTTCTTGGCAACAGTCAAAGTCCAGCATACGTCTCGTCCATCGATAGAGCAGAACCCGGCTCATCGCAGAGCATCCGGCAGCCGCGCGGACGCGATGGCTATGTGCTGTACTTGGACTTCGACGGCGTCTTGCACCATGAGAACTGCTTGTGGCATCCCAAGCTCGGTCCGTACCTTGGTGCTCCGCCGCGGTACTCGCTTTTTCAGCACGCGGAGCTGCTTGTGCAGCTGCTCGAACCATATCCTCAAGTCAAGATTGTGCTGAGCACGACGTGGATTCGGCGCTATGGCGTTGCCACCTCCACAAAGCGCTTGCCCGAAGCCCTGCAAAAGCGCGTCATCGGGGGCACGTTCCATTCGCGTCATATGCGTGAAGACGAGTTTCAGTATTTGCTGCGCGGTGAACAAGTGTTTGCTGACGTTCAACGTCGCCAGCCGCGGGACTGGCTCGCCCTGGATGACGATTACGAAGGTTGGCCAAAGACGCAACTCCACCGGTGGGTACAGACCGACCCGTACGAAGGCATTAGCGACCCTGCGGTACTCGCCAACCTCAAAGAGAAATTGGAGGCCCTGTGCAAACCGAAAACCCCGTGAGCGAACCAAGTCCGCTTGCACCTGCGCGCGCATTCATTGCTGACGCCGAGCGGCCGTTTTCGGACGCTGAACTCACACCATACCTTGCACATGCCTTATCACTGGCGAAGACACTGCTATCACTCCGGGAGCAGACGTGATTCGATTTGGTAAAGCCATGACGCAGAGCCTCCGCGCTCTTGCCATGCTGCAAATCATGACCAGCGGCAGAGAAAAACTTGCAATAAATGTCATCTGGTACACGACTGCGCGAGAGCGCAAAGCGGTCCGGCAGCTTCATCGACAAATGATATTAAAACGGGAGCAACCGTGATTCGATTCGGGAAACTCAGGATGAGAGAGCTACGCGCTTATGCGCGGCTGGAAGGCAGAAGTGAGCTAGCCGCCTTCGTTCGCAACTACATGTCTGCGCGTGAGCACAAGGCCGTGCGCCAAATGCAGCGCAAATTGCTATCAAAAAAGGAACTGCAGTGACCGTACAAGAACTGATTTCAATTTTGCAACAGCACGACCCGGCTGCCGTCGTTGTGCTGTCAATGTGCCAAGGCGAAGACGTCGGGGACCTGGGCGTTGTTGTGGTGGAACCTGCAGACATTTGCGCTGTGCAGTTGCGTGCATTGGACGACGGCGAAGAGTACAGAGCGCGGTATGTCGTGGTGCTTGGAGACGGCGCCCCTGGGGTGTGCCTGGCATGACTATGTAAAGGTGAGACTGCAATGCAAATAAAACATCTGATGGCGCTACTGCAAGAGCTGCCGCCCGAACTGCACGTTGTGCTTCACGATGAGCGCGAGGTTGACTTTTTTAGCATTACAGAGCTAACCCCGGAGTACCTGAGGCCTTGCACGATTTGGCACCCGCACTTCGACCGCGCTCCAAAATTTGCAGAGCCAGATACGCCGCAAGAAAAGCGACTAGATGCGCTATTCATTGGTACCTGGCTGCCAACATGAAATCAACAAAAAGACCCCCGCGACAGGTCCCCGTGCTTACTGCTGGCGAAGCGGTGAGCGTCAAGGCAGCGTTTTGCTATGTACCCGAACAATCTGAAAAATTGGAGCCATTATGACAGTACCGGACGAACGTTCGCGCGCATTGGTCTACACCCGCGCCTTCCTGAAGGACTTGCTCAACCCCGCGATCACACCACGCGTTCCGCAAGACGTTCGCGACACCGCAAGATGGCTGCTACGACACTACCCCGAGCCGAGCACAGTCGACCACGCACACAATTTGTGCCCGCAGCTTTTCGGGCCGCTACCTGAACATATGCCGCCGCTTTCGTATGCGCCACGCCCAAAAAAGGGAGCCAAGAAATGACACTTCCGTTCGAGCGCACCCGCGCGCTAGTCATGGCCAAGGAATCCTTGGAAGCAATGCTGGACCGCAGAGCAACACCCAACCGTAACTCCGCTTGATACAACGCGGTACATAACTCGCTGAGTGGCGGCGTCGATAGAGTGTTTGACGGTGTTACTGGATTCAACGGGCGGTGGAAGCATTTGGGTTCCATTGTTGGGGAATTCCGCCAGCACTGTGCTGGCGGAAATCTACGGATAGCGAGTTTTTTTCCGCCGTTGATCGCCGCAATTCAATCGCACGAAGACCCGCATGTTTGTTGAGTTCTCTGGCCTGAAATGTACTTCCAAGGTGATTTAAAGGTATGCCGAATCAGCGCCAAAATTGGTCGGAACTCAAGATTTCTAAAGTCCGCCGGAACTTCAGATAAAACGCCAGTCGCTATAGGTTCTGTAACCGATTGCTGGCAATGCTGGCACAGGTATCTTGCGGAGCGCAAATTTGCGCAGCGCATGCAAAAGGAACCAACCTCTAAAAACCTTAAATGCTCTACAACTACACACCAAACATTCAGATTGACTTGACCCAAGCCCGGACTGCAATCCTCGGTGAAATTTCGGTATCTGAGAAACGCCCGAGTACGCGCGTTCACACAACAAATCCCTGCCTCTACTTTCCGGTCCCTGCGGAGTTGCAGGGGGCAGACAACGGACTAATTCCGATTTTCAAGAGCAGTGTTGTCGAAGCTTTTTCTGGTTTCAACGTGCTTCTCGCGGCTTGGCACCTTGGGGACATCTCGCTGATTTCAGCGTTTCACATGCAAGACTCGCGGACAAGAGAGCTTCTTGAGCCAAGTCTAAAGTCAGGTCTTTTGACATCAGCGATTGCGTTCTACGGTCCAGGTCCCTATGACCCCGACCGCAAAACACAGGTTCTTTGGTATCAAGATGAAATTGACCTCAAAAGCGCTGTTCAAAACGGCAAGAGGACGGAGGGCAAAGTCTCGCAGAAAGAGTGGGATTCTATGGCGTCAATTATGATGATAAAAAACCTGAAGGCACTTGGCGTAGACGAAGCGCTGCACAAAGGGGGGACCGTTTACATCTACAACGTCGCTCCCCAGGATGGACGGACGGATTTGCGGATGCTTTAGGGGAAGAACGAGAGCGCTAAGACGCCCATTTGAAAGCGAGGGTTCGCTTGTTGATGCCCGAGTCCTTTGCAACTTAGCAAAATGAAATCCAATGAGACGTGACCACACCAGGAAACCTCGTTGGTGATTCGTGCCTCTGCAGCTTATTGGTTGCAGAGGTTCACTTCTATCTGCAATCAATTGCTTGCCATGTGCTGCTAAGAGCTAGCCCTCCGCGCTCGCACCGTGCCAACTGAATCGACAACTGCACAGGTGGCGGGCACGCCAGCATGGAGCAACTCATCGCCTACATCCAGAACCAGGAGCGCCCTGCTTAAAAACCAAGCCGCTTGACCCGCGACAAAACGTGTCGGCAGCGCCTTGTATCCCCGACTTGAAGGAACGGGCTTTACGGCGACCGTAGGGTAAACGTTCTCAAAACTAACGTTACAGAGTTGTCTAGAAAAAGTAATTGAACAAGACACGTGGAATCCAAAAAAAAGCATTGAGCAGATATAAACAATGCGTCTATATGTCTTACCCGAATCTCAATTCGGACAACACCATATAGATAGGCAACCATGAAACACCCAAAAGTAAAAACAATCGAAGATTCGTCAGAGTCGACGAGCAACACGTCAACAGCAGGGTCCGCCCCCCGTGACTATGACAGTCTCACACCGGCCCAGAAACTTGGGTACAAATTCTGCATGGAGTATGAGTCTCTGGGACCAATTGGCTTCGCCTGGGAAGACACCATGGCAACTTTGGTATATGAGACGGTCGTGCATGACTCATTTGGCTCCAGATACCTCCAAATCGCAACAGACTCCGGCATTTCTGAGCAGGAATTGATTGCAGGAATTAGTGCAATCAAAATCGTCAAGGTTCACGCAGAAGCGTGGGCTGACCTGTTGGCACTCACATACTGCAAAGACGGAGACCTTCTGGACCCTGATATTGCCAACACCGATTACATCGATGATTTCATTTCCGAAAGCTCCGAAAACAACGTCTTACTGTGGGAAGTCCGGCAAACGAGCCCCCTGTTGTATGGGGAGATTTGCGTCGAAACTGGGCGTCAAGTCTATGCGCTGCATGCGGCCGCAGAACGCTTGAACCTATAGCACCGTATCACTGACCAAGACACGACTGGCCAAGCTCCGGCTCGAAGTTCAGACTAATCGTGAGAAGATGCGGCCCCTGATAACAGGGGGCCACATCCCATCAAATTTCATCGACAGTGGCTACTTTGGCTGCAATCAGGATTTTTCGGCCGTTCCTGAAGATGCCCTGCCAGCTTCATTTGCGGCCTTCAGCGCTGACCGGACGCACTGACCTTTCCCTCAAAAAACGTATCCCTTACTGAGTGTTTCGATTCACGCAAGAAGAATGGAAATGACGAAGATGGCAAGAGCGCGATACACGCTCGAATTCAAGCAAGAAGCAGTCCGACTGGTCGAGAGAGGTCAGAGCATTGAGGCCGCGGCACGCACACTGGGAGTGGTCACCCAGACACTGTTCAATTGGGTCAAGGCACAGCGCCAAGGCAAGTTCCAGGTGCTGACAGCAAGGTAAAGGTCAGTGCCCAGCAAATGGAGATCAGCAGGTTCGGGCCGAATTGGCGCGCGTGAAGATGGGGCGCGAGATTCTTGGGAAAAGCGACGGCGTACTTCGCATAGGGACCGATTTGAAGTACGCCTTCATCCAACGCCACCGCAGCGTCTGGCCGATCTCGTTGCAGTGCCATGTACTGGGCGTGAGCATGGCGGGGTACCAGGAACACTTTGTTCGCCTGGCCAGCGCGGCCCAGCGCCGCCATCTGAACGATGGCGTTGCTGGTGCACATCAAGGCCATCCATGCGGAAACGCGAGGCGGCTACGGCTGGCCACGCACTTGGAAGGAGTTGCTTGCTCGTGGCATTCGTGTGGGCAAAAGTCGCGTGCAAAGCTCATGCAATTGCACTGCATTCGTGCCAAGGGAAAACGGCGCCTCAAGGTCCCCACTGACAGCAATCACAATCTGCCGATCTCACGGAACTTGCTCAACAGGGAGGTCGTTGTGGCAGAGCCCTACAAGGTCTGGGAGGGTGATATCACGTATATCGCCACGGACGAGGGATGGCTGTTCCTGGCCGTGGTGATTGACCTGTTCAGTCGCCAAGTGGTGGGCTGATCATTGCAGCACGACATGACGCGCGACATCGTCATCGACGCATTGTGCATGGCATGGTTCAAGCGACACCTGATTCGCAACAGCCTGGACTACGCGAGCTGGAAAGACCGCAAGGCGCTGGCGGCGGCCAACAAACCAATCCACACCGCTGCCAGTGCCGAGGCCGAACTGGCGAAGTTGGAGGCGTTTGAGGCCGGACCATGGGGTGTGAAGTTCCCTACCATGGCAGCTACCTGGCGCCGGGCTTGAGACAAATTGATTCCGTCCTTTGCGTTCCCGGCCCACATCCGGCGGGTGATCTACACCACCAATGCCATTGAGAGCGTGAATGCCAGACTGCGCAAAATCATCAAAACGCAGGGACACTTCCCCGTGGGCATGGACCTCAATAACCAAATCCTTAGAGCAACACATGTCAACGATGCCGCAAAAAACCGCTATATCGCTTTCGAACGGAACAAGTGGCATCAAGGCTCGCTACTACATGCGGTCACGAAGCAGAGTCCAAATATTGACCCAGGAATAGTGATAAATCTCTCCAAGTGAACATTGAATGATTGGGATTTGATACAACTTCATACGTCCTTACTATCCACACCAGATAACACGCTGAGCAAACAACGATATGTCAGACCAGTCCTCAAGTCATTGCATTGAATTCAAAAATGTCTCAAAGAGCTACGGAGATATTCCTGTTCTTACGAATTTCTCTATGGCGGTAGAGCGCGGAGAGCACATCGCCCTTATTGGCCCAAGCGGCTCAGGCAAGACAACAGTTTTGCGAATTCTAATGACGCTGGAGAAAATTCAAAGCGGGTCGGTCTGGATTGAGGGTGAGTCGCTTTGTCACATGCCTTACAACGGGTCATTCGTAGAAGCATCAGAAGCCCACTTACGGTACATGCGGAAACGCATTGGCATGGTATTCCAGCACTTCAATCTGTTTCCACACATAACTGCTTTTGACAATGTGGCATTGCCGCCTCAGATAGCGCTACGCGTACCCAAGGAAGAGGCATCAGAACGAGCAACGGAATTGCTCCGAATGGTCGGCCTTTCACACAAGGCCGACCACTATCCTGCTCAGCTATCCGGTGGCCAAAAGCAACGCATTGCAATTGCTCGGGCCCTCGCAATGCGCCCAGAAATCATGTTGTTTGATGAAGTGACGTCTGCTCTCGACCCAGAGCTCGTAGGGGAAGTCTTGTCGGTTCTTCGCGATATTGGAAAAGAGACCAATAAAACGATGATTTTGGTTACTCATGAGATGAGCTTCGCGAGTGAATTCTCCAACCGCGTCATATTTATGGACGGTGGAAAGATTGTTGAACAAGGGAATCCAAAGCAAATATTTACCGAACCTAAGGAGGAGCGAACTCGTGAATTTTTAAGAAAAATGCTAGCAGCTGGACAGCGGTTGTCCTAATTATTTAGTTTCAATTTTCCAATGCAAATGCAATGGACAAACATACAAGAGGAGATTAATATGATGAAGCAAATGAAGTTTTGTGGGCGGGCAATTTCCGTCCTTCTAGTCATGTTTGGCGTGAACTTCGCAAACTACGCCAGTGCTGAAACCGCCGTTTCCGATCTGCGCACAAAAGGCGCTGTCCTGGGACTTGCAGAGGAGCCTCCATACGCGACATTCTCTGCGGATGGCAAACTATCCGGTGCTGCAGCAGATCTTACGGTTGCTGTTCTTAAGAAAATGGGAATTGAAAAGGTAACGCCCAAGGTTACTGATTGGGGCTCACTCATTCCTGGTGTGCAGGCACATCGGTTTGACCTCGTGTCGACCGGCCTGTATATCAAGCCAGCGCGTTGTAAGGCGGTTCTCTTCTCTCAACCTGATGTCTGTACATCAGAGGGTTTCGCGGTCAAGAAAGGCAATCCGCTTAATCTCACAACATTTCAAGATTTGAAGAAGCAAGGTGTGCGAGTGGGTGTCTGTGGTGGCTGCGCCGAAGAAAAGCGTGCGCTGGAAGTCGGCGTTGCCAGGGACCAGTTGGTAACGTTGAGCGACGCCTTCAACGGCATGGAGATGCTAAAGGCTGGTCGAATTGATGTCGTAATCTGGCCAGACGCTACGCTCGCATCAACCATTTCAAAAATGAAAGCGCAGGATCTGGAAGTAGTGAGCCCGCTTAAGGGTGAACCTTTGCAGTGTTCTGGAGTTGTATTCAATGCTGGCGACCGAAGCTTCCGCGACGAGTACGACAAAATGCTTGCTGAGATGAAGCGCAACGGTGAGTTCGATACGATTATCTCACCCTATGGGTTCAATCCGGCATTCGCAAAGTCTGTTACACGCGATGTCCTTTGTGAAGGTCCGAACTAGCTAATTGTGGCTTGGGAGCACATCATGCCTACTTTCCTCCATTACGCACAATTTCTCCTTGATGGCGCGTGGATGACCGTAAAAATAGCTGTGCCCTCAGCCATATTTGCCGGTCTACTTGCACTAGGGGCAGGCATTGCACGAACGTCTACACTGAAAGCTGTTCGAATAATACCAACAGCCTACATTGAAGTATTTCGAGGAACGCCTTGCTACGCTCAGCTATTTTGGGTGTTCTTCGTGTCACCTTTCTTTGGCGTTCACGTGGAGCCCTTCGTTGCAGCAGTGTTTGTTTTCGGTTCAAACATTGGCAGCTATGGGTCAGAGGTCGTGCGCGGAGCCATATTGAGCGTTCCGCGCGGACAAACCGAGGCTGGAATTGCTCTCAATTTCACATATTGGCAGCGCTTCAGATACATCATTTTTCCTCAAAGTCTGCTAACTATGCTGCCGCCTGCGGGAAGTCTGGCAATTGATCTGGTGAAACTCACCTCGCTTGCATCTCTCGTCACGGTGTCTGACCTCACATACAACGCTTTGGTAATTCGACAGCAAACTGGGAACACCGTGCTATCCATTCTGGTTATCTTGATTGGTTACTTCTTTCTGACTTCGTTGTGTGCATGGGGAAGCAAGTCAATAGAGCACCGTGCATTGAGTTGGAACAGCGCGGAACGTGGAGGCACAGCATGAATTGGGATTGGAATTTTGCATTCACTATCCTCCCTGAGGTCAAGCAAGGCCTGCTAGTAACCATTACAGCAACTGTATTTGGGTCGGCTCTCGCGATGGTACTGGGGTTACTGATGGCGCTTGGGCGACGCTCCAAATCGGCAGCCCTGAAGAACTCGGTGAATGGTGTCACCGAATTTCTACGGCGAACACCACTATTGGTCTTACTGTACTTTATCTTCTATATGCTGCCAGAAGTCAACATTTTGATACCTCCATTGATCGCAGGAATTGTCGCCCTTGGTCTTCAATCATCGGCGTACATGTCAGAGATATATAGAGCGGGGATTGACGCAATTCCGCGTGGCCAATGGGAAGCAGCTGTTGCGCTCAACTACTCCAAGGTAAAGCTATGGACAAAGGTAATTTTGCCCCAGGCCGTCCCACCAATGACGCCGGCAATCGGGAATTACGTGATTTTGATGTTCAAGGACTCGTCGCTGCTTTCAGTGATATCGGTAGTTGAACTTATGGGTGTTGGTCGCAATCTTGGCAACGAAACATATCGGTATCTTGAGCCAATCACCCTTATTGCAGGAATCTACTTTGTATTGAGCCAATTGGCTGCTTGGTTTTTTCGCTGGATCGAGCGGCGAACAAAATGGGATTGACATCGTCTCTCTAAACTGGACAGTCTTGCCTGTTGGCTCACAGAAGAGAACCCGCCAGCTCAAAAAAAGCATTCGGTGCGAATATTTATGCCATTCGAAAAATCATCTTGAAAGTAACAGCCATGCGTCCATTGGATTTCGCGCAGGCATTGCTCGTTATCATCGTTTGGGGCGTGAACTTTGCGGTCATCAAGGTGGGCGTTGCAAATATGCCGCCATTTCTTCTGGGGGCACTACGCTTTATGCTGGCGGCATTTCCCGCCATCCTTTTCTTTCGCCCGCCCAAGGTACCAATTCGCCTATATCTTCTGTACGGCATGGTGGTCTCCGTCGGCCAGTTTGCACTGCAATTTTCAGCCATACATGTCGGCATGCCATCCGGTTTGGCCTCGCTTGTCCTGCAGTCTCAGGCGCTGTTTACGATGCTATTTGCCTCTGTCTGGCTCAGAGAGGGTTGGTCTGCGAATCAGATCTCAGGCCTCTTGCTTGCTTCAACTGGGCTGGCAATCATTGGTGGTTCCCATGGAGCATCTATGCCAATGGCGGGCTTTCTACTTACCCTCGCTGCGGCTGCAATGTGGGCAAGCGGCAACATTGTCACCCGCGTAATCGGCCGTTACGCACCTATGAACCAACTCGCCTTTGTAGTGTGGGCCAGTGCTGTCCCACTGACCTTGCCCCTGGAATCCGTATCCCATAACCGAGATCATGAGTTGGCTTGCTTGGGCTGATTTGCAAGCCAGTTCTGCTCGAACCGCACCGGGCTGACGTAGGCCAGCGTCGAATGCAGTCGAGTCCGGTTATACCAAAGCAGCCAGGCAATCGTTTCATCCTTTGCCTCTCGCCGAGTCTTGAGCTTCTGCCCGTACAACCGTTCCACCTTCAATGATCCAAACAGCGTCTCGCTGCAGGCGTTGTCCCAACAGTTGCCGCGTCGGCTCATGGAACTTGTGATGTCGTACTCCTTGAGCACTTCCCGGAAGTCCTTGCTGGCGTACTGACTGCCACGGTCGCTATGAAACATCAGGCCAGCCTGCTTGCCTGGATGCCGCTTGAACCATGCCATGCGCAGCGCATCAATGACGATGTCGCGCGTCATTTCCTCTCGCAACGACCAGCCCACCACCTGACGGCTGAACAGGTCAATCACCACGGCCAGAAACAGCCAGCCTTCGTCCGTGGCGATGTACGTGATATCACCCACCCAGACCTTGTCGGGCGCTGCCACTGTGAACTCCCGGTTGAGCAGGTTAGGCGAGATCGGCAGATCGTGATTGCTGTCGGTGGTGACCTTGAAGCGCCGCTTTCCCTTTGCACGGATGCCGTGCAACTGCATGAGCTTTTGCACGCGCTCTTTGCCCACACGAATGCCACGGGCAAGCAGTTCCTTCCAGGTGCGTGGCCAGCCGTAGCCGCCTCGCGTCTCGGCGTGGATGGCCTTGATGTGTACAAGTAAGGCGTCATCGCTCAGGTGGCGACGCTGGGCCGCGCTGGCCAGGCGCACAAAGTGTTCGTGGTACCCCGCCATGCTCACGCCCAATACACGGCACTGCACAGAGACTGGCCAGGTGCTGCGGTGACGTTGGATGAAGGCGTACTTCAAATCGATCCCTTTGCGAAGTACGCCGTCGCTTTTCCCAGAATGTCGCGCTCCATTTTCACCCGCGCCAGCTCGGCCCGCAGCCGACTGATCTCCATCTGCTCGGCGCTGACCTTTGCCTTGCTATCAGCTCCTTTGAGTTGGCCCTGGCGCTGCGCCTTGACCAAATTGAACAGCGTCTGATCGACCACTCCCAACGTGCGTGCCGCGGCTGCGATGCTCTGACCACCTTCGACCAGTCGCACTGCTTCTTGCTTGAATTCGAGCGTGTAGCGCGCTCTTGCTCTCTTCGTCATTTCCGTTCTCCTTGCGTGAATTTAAACACTCAGCAAGGGATACGTTTTTCGAGGGCAAGGTCACCACCGCTTCCATTTCTGGCACTTTCCTACATATTTGAGGGCTCCCAAACAATCGAAGTGGCGCTTCGAGACATGAGCTTTCAGTCCATTGCAGCAGTAGCCTATCTAGCGTGGCCAGCCACCCTGCTGGGCTATGGCCTTTGGACTCAATTGCTAGCTAGGTATCCCGCCAACAAAGTTGCACCATTCACTATGTTGGTACCGCTAATTGGTGTTGCGACCGGCTGGTTGGCGTTTGATGAAGCGCTTAAATCGGTCCAACTGGTCGGAGGGGGCCTGCTCCTGGCTGGATTGTTCGTCAACCTATTTGGCGCGCCTCTCTTTGAACGCTGGAAGAGAAAAACGTGAATCCCCATTCGTCAGCGCATATCGGCGCGTGTGTATGACTCGAAAACAGTAAAAGTCTCTATCTTTCACCCAAGAGGCTTAGATGTCAGCATACCTCTAACCAGACGATAAAAGACATCTGCAGCCAATTCGGACCAGCAAGCAATACAGATCGCGCAATGTTAGGCGAGGCTATCTAAACCGCATTCAATATGCCGAGAAATTTGCTCAGTGCGAATGAAAGCTTCCTTGTAGTAGGCAACACAAGCATGTGGTTCGATGTGTACCCCAAAGACTCTGAATTAATTGCTCGAAGCTCTCCTCGCTTCACCCAATCTGCTGCATAGTGATCGGGGAGAAATCCAAGGTATGAGCCAGTGAGAAGCAAGGCTAACATGCCCTCCATGGTTTGAACGGTTGCCTGGTACTCAGCTTGCACGAATCGTGCGCGGTCAAAGTCAGCCTGATAACCTCTCAAAACATACGACCGCCGCACCAATTCAGACTCTGGGATTGATGCTCCGACATACGAAAACAGTGGATGCAACCGACCACAGTAGAGTTCATGTCGTTCCTTGAAAAAGGATTTGAAATGTAATCCGTCAACAGGCCTGAAATAGGGCACTACTGCCGCATTGATGCGCCCATCAAGAACGCCCCGTTCAAGCTCATCACGTGATGAAATTAGCAACTCAATGTGAACCTGATGGTCCAATTCATTGAATCGACGAAGCGCCTCGACAAATGGGAAGGCTGGATGGGTGATGAGCGCGTCAACAGTTCCCAAAACAAGCCTGCCCGCAAGCTCAGATCGCAGTTCTGCGAGTCGTCCAACGTAGTCGGCCATAGAACCCATTAGACGTTTGGTCTCACCATAAGCCTCACGGCCCTGCTCCGTAAGACTGAATCCTCCCCGACCACGTGTGCAGAGCCGAAATCCCAGTCGAACTTCCAGATCCGACATGTGCGAGCTGATGCTCGAAGTACTGATATTCAGAGACGTTTGAGCAGCGGCGTACCCACCGGCTTCCACAACAGCGACAAACACGCGAAGGAGTCGCAGGTCGATATCACTAACGCGCTTCATAGGCTCAAAATCCTTTGTACTGAATATATTACTTTGAAAGAAGTCAAAGTGAACTCCAGAAAGTTGGTATTTTACGACCGGCGTTTCATCGTTACCATTTTCCAAGTCAGTCGATAAGGCTGACTGCAATCCTGCTCTTTGCAGTACGCACATCAGTCATAGAAGGAGAATCAATGACCAAGGATAATAGAGAAATTATTGAACTGGAGGGTTCCATTGGAAACGTCCAGTTCGACAGAGTAAGTCGAAAATCAGCCAGTGGCAGGACACTCGAAATGCTCTTGCACCCGGGACTAGCTTTCAGCGCTGAAGAGTATGTCAGGCGTTACGAACTCATCCAAGAGTCGATGGCGGAGCAGGGTCTAGACGCTCTGCTGATTCGCGGTCCAGAAAACATCACATACTTTACCGGATTCGAAACACCCGGCTACTACCGATACTTGTGTGTCATTGTCCCTCGCAACGGACAGCCGGTATTCCTCGTACGCGATTTCGAGTGGCTCAATACTCTTGAGTTTGCATGGGTCACAAAGATTGTCAAGGTTTTCGACTGGGACCACGCACCTTCAGTCACTGCCAACATCCTGCAAAAGCTCGGGTTGTCTAGCGGCAAGAGAATCGGTGTTGAGAAACAGTGCTTCTTCTACACAGTAGACGAACACGATACGTTGTCAACAAAGCTTGACGGAAACAAGTTTGTCGACGCGACGAGCATCCTCTGGAATGCCCGGATGATTAAGTCAGCGGAGGAGATTGCTGTTATGCGGCAATCTGCAGCTTTGGTTGACAAGGCGATGTTGGCTGGCTTCGCTGCCACCAATGCTGGTGTTAGCGGCAATCACATCAATGCGGTTGTAAATGCCGCACTGTTTGAAGATGGCGGTGAGTACATGGGACTGCCTCCCTTCGTTCTGGCGGGCGAACGCAGTTGCCTTCCCCACCAGACCGGTGGCTCGAACGTATTGGCGAAGAACGATCTTATGTATTTCGAGATCTCTGCCTCAAAGCGTCGATACGCCGCAGCACTGATGCGAACCATCTTCTTGGGTAATCCCAAAGATGAGTGGCTAAGTGCTGCTCGTGCCTGTATCGACGCGGTCGAAGCTGCACTTGATTTCATTAAGCCAGGCGTAACCTCACAGGATGCAGATACTGTCGCGCGTCGAGTCACAACTGCTGCGGGTTTTGCTGAAATTCACCGTAACCGACTGGGCTATTGCATTGGTGTCAATTACCCACCAGACTGGGGAGAAGGTGAGATCATTTCATTGCGTCAAGGCGAGGAGCGTGAACTGCAGCCAGGCATGACTTTTCACATGCCACCGCTATGCCTGAAGTATCGGGAATACGGCATTGGATTCTCCGAGACAATCGTTGTCACCGAGACAGGCTGCGAGCGGCTATCCATGTTGCCGCGTGAAATCATCATCAAATAACCAGTTGACGGCAATGATCAATCCTGCTCCTATTCATCCTGATCGTCTAATTAGGGACCTGAATGATCTTGCCGCCTATGGTGGAATCTCCGGAAAGGGGGTGAGCCGGACGGCTTTCTCCCTTCCAATGCAACATGCAATTCAGTGGTTGCTTCAGCGAATGCAGGAAGCGGGGCTAAAAACACGCATAGATGCTGTCGGCAACATTATTGGCCGCCTAGGCCCGGAAGGAGTTCCAGCAATCGTGTGCGGATCTCATATTGACTCCGTGCCAGGTGGAGGAAAGCTCGACGGTACTTTGGGTGTTCTTGCAGGCATTGAGTGCGCTCGCCAACTCGCACCGAGGTCAATGGCGCTCCCACTTGCGTTTGAGGTAATCGCATTTGCTGATGAGGAAGGTGCATACATTAGCCTGCTTGGCTCTCACGCAATGATGGGCAAAATTTCATTAGATCAAATAGCTAAAGCCTGTGACCGCAGCGGTCATAGGCTGGCAGACGCAATGGTCAGCTCTGGGCTGTCACCAACCAGCCTCCGAGAGGCTACACGACCGCCTACCGATATCGCTGTGTACTTAGAGTTGCATATCGAACAAGGCCCTGTTTTAGAGTCAGTTGGTATTGATATAGGTGTTGTAAGTGCTGTCAACGGGGTTGAAGCTACTGAGTACGTTTTGAGCGGCAGTGCCCGTCATGCAGGGACAACACCCATGGACGCTCGAAAGGATGCAGGAAAAGGAGCCTGCTCTGCAATTACTTCCGCATTCAGTATGTTTTCGAAGTTGGCCTCTCCAGATGACCGCTTGACCTTCGGTGCTATCGAATTCTTGCCAGGCGCACGCAACGTGGTGCCTGCGAGTGCACGGATAGTCAGTGAGGTAAGGTCCAACACCGTTGAGTCGATTGCGGCACTTAGAAGCATTGTCAACACGTCAATGAACGTTGCATGTGAGAGTGAAGGCTTGACACTCAGAAGTAGACTACTTGACAATGATTCTCCTGCAGCGATGAACGCTCAACTCATCGGCATGATCGAGCAGTCATGCACCATACAGGGTTATACGTACAAAACGATGTCCTCAGGTGCGGGGCATGACGCACAGGCGTTCGCGCCTTATATCCCTACGGGGATGATCTTTGTCCCTAGCAAGGATGGAATTAGCCACCATCCGGATGAACATACAGACCCAGAACACATTTCTGCGGGGGCTTCTGTACTAATGAACACTATTCTCCAGGTCCTCAACGCTCATTCTGAATTTTCGCGAATTTGAGGAGGTCGGACGGCACAATTCATTGCGACTGAATTCAAAGCCTGCTAACAATCGTATTCATGTGCCGTCAAGAATGGTACAGATATTAATTAATTGCCGCGAAAAACGATCTGTTCCTGTATGGCGCGAATGGCCTCAATTCGAATAGACAAATGGTAAACGATCATGATAAAACTAGACAGATTTGATCTACGTATCTTGTCTGAAATTCAAAAAAATGGACGCGTTACAAAGATCGCGCTGGCGGACACTATTGGTCTTTCTCCATCACCATGCTGGACGAGACTACGCCGCTTGGAAAGCGCCGGCATTATTTCTGGCTACCACGCTAAATTGGAGCTGAGAAATATCGCACCGTTTTCTACCATTTTTATAGAGGTGACATTGAGTGCTCACAACAATCCAACATTTCAGCGCTTCGAGAAATACATCAAAGACATAGATGAAATAGTCTCCTGTTTCGCCATAGGTGGTGGAATTGACTATATGCTTAAAGTCATCTCACGCGATATTGATGCATACCAACGGTTAGTCGATAGGCTGCTTGAAGACGATATAGGAATTGACCGCTATTTCAGTTACATCGTTACGCGTACCATCAAAGAAATCTCTAGTGTCCCATTGGAAGCTCTGATGGAAACTGCCAGTTGAGCATGTTTAAGTTGCTATCAATACGTGCGTGGCAAAGCCTAGCGGCATGGACTTGCATTCCACAATCCAGTTTTGTCACAAGCGACTTCGACAAGGAGAGGAACGATCCTATTAACTAAATGTCTGGGATCTGGGAGAAAAAATCCGAGACTTTAGGACGGGCTATTCCGATAAGCATGGCAGGAACACACTTCAGTCGAAAGCTTCCCAACTGGTTGCACATATTGGCCATCTTTTTGGCACTAAGTGCGTGCTTCCTGCATACGATTCACCATAGATGTTTGGATTCAAGTAATCGACAGCGAGAGAGGCCGGCCAATCTATGCTCCGTTGTTCAAGAGAAGCCTGAAACTCAGCGACAGGAGAGTCTCGAGAAGATCTACGCCCCTCAACGAACGAATCATCTGAAGACACTAGAAGAGACTAAGAGACAGGCATATCACGCAGTTCAACGGACCAGGTTGGCCCTCAATTCAAAGAAAGACAGCATGCGTCGAACCGTTTTTGAACTCTACGGGAAGGTTGTAGACAACGGGCACCCCCAGTCGGGCATCAGTAATGGAAGAACAAACGTCTTTCACTATGGCACGTCTTGGGCCACAGCAGAGGTACCTAGTTTGACCATCTTTAAAGCCATTCAGGCTGACTACATTAGCCTTGGAAAACCTTTAGCGACGGCGTTTTCGCGCAATATCTCAGTCAATCTCGCTTACTGGCAGCGTCAACTCTATGAGTACGCATGGGCCATACTCATATTTTTTGTCGTGAGCATTCTGAGTCTTTTCTTTCACGTTACACGCCGTCGTTCTGATATTGACCTAGCGCGCAGTAAGGAACGGGCGGAACTGCCGCCTTGACCTTTCACTTCGCGTATCTACGGCACGTGCGATGATGGCCCGCTAGCGTGGCGCAGTCATTGACTCGCCCTAAAGAGTATGCCCTGCTAGAAGCAAGTCAGCCTACGATAGTGCAATGCCAAGAAACAGGGTGAATCCAAGCCAGTGGTTTAGTCTGAAAGCTTTGAAGCACCCAGCGCGAGACCTGGTTCGGATTAGGGTGTATTGCCAAACCACTTGCACGAAGGCTAATCCTAATGCGATATCGAAGGCCACGCTCAACGCATATTTGGTTAGAGCGATAGTCTGTATGAACAGAAATGCGAGATAGCACACCAGGACCGTCGGAACGTCCCAAGACCCAAGCGTGATGGCCGACGTCTTTAGGCCAACCTTCAAGTCATCATCCCTGTCTACCATGGCGTACTCGGTGTCATATGCCAGCACCCAGAAAACATTTGCCAGAATCAGCAACCACGCCAGCATCGGAACCCTGGATTGAACAGCGGAGAAAGCCATGAGAATGCCGGAGCTGAACGTTGCGCCCAACACTGCTTGTGGCATTGAGATGAACCGTTTTGAATAGGGGTAGACCAGCGTCAGAGACAATGCTCCGAACGACCAGTAAATGGTTTCGACGTTCAATCCAAGTACTAACGTAAACGCAAGAACAACTAGCAAGGTACCGAGGACCAAGGCTTCCTGCACCGTCACAGTGCCCGCAGTTACGGGACGGGCCGCTGTTCGCTTAACGTGCCTGTCAAATCTACGGTCAGCCACATCGTTGAAGCAACAGCCAGCACTACGCATCAAGACAGTCCCCAACGTAAAGACAACGAGCATATACCAGCCTGGAAAGCCGTCCGAAGCAATCCACAGGGCGCTTAGGGTTGGCCACAATAGCAATAGCCATCCGGCAGGACGATCCCAACGAATTAAATCTAGATAGAGGCTCGTCTTCCTGCGCATGGTTCCGACATCAGGCACTAGGCCCAGATACTCAATGTTCTCTATCCCGCTCTAGTCGAACTAGTGCAAGATATCCCATTTGCACTACTCGGCCGTCGATAGAAGGCCTGCAATTGGAAAACTTTTAACCAAGCCGAGTCGCCAGACTCTCGGCATCGAAGGTTCGATCCGAGCAGTCTAACTTTAGTTTGAGCTTGGGACAACTTGCCAAGGGCTACAGCGTCAGTGGTTTGTATTCAAGACACTGTCAAAAACCGCGAGGCGTGAGCTCTGATTAGACAGATGGACCTGAACTGACTCTTGCGAAACACCACAATTTATCCGGCCACTTCAGCGAATGCACGAACAGGGAACGTACCGACCCCCTTCACCTTTACAGGTACGGCATAGAAGCTAAATCCGTTCGTCGGAACCAAATGCAGACTGCACATGTGCTCAACAATCAATATTTCTGCTCCCAGCAAAATCGAATGCACCGGACGCTCTTTTCCATCAACGGTGTCAATGTTGTATGTATCGATTCCAACCAGTACGGCCCCATTGTCTTTTAAGAGCTGCGCTGCGTCTTCTGTCAAATATGGATGCCCTTCATAGTATTGCTCGGTGTTCCAATGACGTGACCAGCTTGTCTCCACTAAGACGGCCTTTCCTTTGACATCAACGCCTTCAAAATGACTCTTGTCAATTGCGGTAACCGACTTTGGAACAACAACCTTCACTCCAACCAAACTTGCCAATGATTCGAGATTAAGTTCTGAGATATCTTTGCTGTCCTCATACCGGGTAAAGGGGGCATCTATATACGTCCCTGTATGAGAGCACATATCAATTTTTGCGATTTGAAATGATGTGCCTTCAGCGTAGTGCTCTTTTGACGCCTCACGGCTAATGAAATCACACACTATCGGCGGAGGTAGCCCCTTATATGTGACTAGTCCATCGGTAATGGTATGGCTCAAATCTATGAATTTTTTCATGAAAGCTTTCTTTTCATCTCTCGAAATTATTAGGACCAGTCACCGACTGTTTTTGTCGGCCTACTAGTGTCTATCGCAACAAACGGTTTACATGACTAAAAGGAGAAGACACCGCAACAGCTTTCCCCCTGAAAGGACCGCCCCATCACCTATTTCTGGCAATGAGAATCGGCCCAGGGCGGCCGTCAGGTGCCCCTCAACTCTATCGAGTGGTTTAACTTAAAAGACTGTCGGCGGCCACGTAGTTGTAGTTGAGCGCATTCGCAACCGCCTCATACGTAACTTGGCCGTTGGCCACATTCAGGCCGTTCATTAAATGCCGGTCGTCTTTGAGTGCCTTCTTCCAGCCTTTGTCAGCTAGTGCCACTGCATGTGCAATGGTGGCATTGTTCAATGCAAACGTCGAAGTGCGGGCCACTGCCCCAGGCATATTGGCGACACAATAGTGCACAATGCCGTCCACAACATATGTCGGTTCGGCATGGGTTGTGGCGTGCGATGTTTCGAAGCAACCGCCTTGGTCAATAGCAACGTCCACAACCACCGCGCCCTTCTTCATGCGGGAGATCATGCTTTTGGTAACAAGTTTGGGAGCAGCTGCGCCAGGAATCAACACGCCGCCAATCACCAATTCCGCGTCGAGTACCGCGTCTTCAACGCTTTGAGCGTTGGAATACACCGTATTGATCCGATTTCCAAAAATCAGGTCGAGCTGCCGCAATCGGTCTACGTTTTTGTCCAACACTGTCACCCTAGCACCTAGACCAACTGCCATTTGGAGTGCATGCGTTCCAACCACACCAGCACCGATCACGGCCACATGCCCAGCGGGAACTCCAGGCACACCACCGAGTAGGACGCCCATGCCGCCCTTAGACTTCTCGAGGTGAGCGGCACCCGCCTGAACGGCCATTCGACCGGCAACTTCACTCATAGGCGCCAGCAAAGGCAAGCCCCCGCCAGGGCCAGTAATGGTTTCATAGGCTATGCAGATGGCACCTGACTTCACGAGTGCCGCTGTTTGCGCTGGGTCCGGGGCCAAGTGCAAATAGGTGTACAGGATTTGACCCGAGCGTAGCATCGCACACTCTTGCGCTTGCGGTTCCTTGACCTTGACGATCATGTCGGATTGCTCAAATACTTGAGCAGCGTCCGTAGCGAGGCTCGCCCCCGCCGCTTGATACTGTTCATCTGTCAGGCCAATAGAGGAGCCTGCTCCGATTTGGACCAAGACTGAATGACCATGCTCTGTGAGTTCCCGAACACTTGCTGGTGTCAATCCAACACGATACTCGTGGTTCTTGATTTCTTTGGGTAGACCGATTCGCATACTATTCTCTGTGTTAATTAGGGTTTGCAATTGGACAGTGCGTCCGACGTTTTTGTTGGAAATAGTCTTTTTAACTCAATGAGTCTTTGCTTGTTTGATTCTTGGGTCACCCCAAGAGTCCACAACCGAGGAAAGCTTTGACAGCAGTCATTTCTTCAAGCACGCTCTAGACTTCAATAGCGCAGTTGTTAACCATTCACTTCATAGGCCACGCTATCAATTGCCGCGAGTGTCGCTCCGACGATGATGTCAGCTTCTGAGCGCGTAAGGCAGAGTGGTGGCGCAAAGCCGAGAATGTCTCCCTGGGGCATGGCACGGGCAATAACCCCATTGGCCAGCAACGCAGTAGCAATGCGCGGACCCACTTTCAATGCAGGGTCGAAAAACACTCGATCGTTCTTGTCAGCAACAAATTCCACAGCTGCCAACAATCCCTCTCCGCGAATATCACCAACAATTGGACTGTCTTTCAGAGCATCCTTTAAGGCTGCCTTGAAATATGGACCGACGTCTCTTACGTTTTGAATTAGCTGCATCGAGTCAATCAATTCCAGATTTGCAACGCCGGCCGCTGTGCACAGTGGGTGTGCGGAATATGTCCAACCGTGACCGATGGGCCCCATCGTTTGAGATCCTTGCTCAAGGACTTTCCAAACCTTGTCTGAAACGATAACGCCGGAAAGAGGCGCGTATGCAGACGTCAGACCCTTCGCAATCGTGATCAAGTCTGGCTTAATGCCGTAATGGGTGGATCCAAACATTGAACCAAGACGACCGAAGGCGGTAATTACCTCATCGGCAATGAGAAGAATGTCGTATTTCGCCAAGACTTTTTGCACTTCACGCCAATAGCCATCCGGTGGCGGAACAACACCTCCTGTACCTAGAACGGGCTCGCCAATGAAGGCCGCGATTGTGTCTGGCCCCTCCTCCAAAATCATGGCTTCAAGCTTTTCAGCACAGTGCTTGCTGAATGCCTCCTGATTCATCGACAAATCAGCGCGCCGGTAGAAATACGGGGCCTCCGTATGCAGAATCGGAGCGCGCGGCAGGTCGAACGCCTTATGGAACACATCCAGACCCGTCAAACTTCCGGTCATCACCCCAGAACCATGATAGCCACGCCAGCGTGAGATAATTTTCTTCTTTTCCGGCCGTCCAAGAATATTGTTGTAGTACCAAACCAACTTAATGTTTGTCTCATTCGCGTCGGAACCGGAAAGACCGAAGTACACATGTGAGCATCCCTCAGGCGCTCTATCGGCGACCATCTTTGCCAGGCGTATAGATGGTTCACTGCCATGACCGACATACGCATGGTAGTACGGCAGCTTTTTCGCTTGTTCTGAAATTGCGTCAGTTATCTCGGTTCTACCGTATCCAACGTTGACACAATATAGTCCCGCAAATGCATCCAAGCTGCGCCGATTGCTGTCGTCCCAAATGTAGACACCCTCTCCACCAACAATCATCCGTGTTGGCGTGTCGCCAGCACTGTGTGCCTGCATATGCGTCGATGGGTGAAAGAAGTGATTCCTATCCCAGGATGTGAGTGTGTTGTTATCCATAATGTAAGCTCCTATTGGGGTGAAACGCTGCTAATTTCCAATGTCAAGGCAGAGATATTTGATGTCGGTAAATGCTTCAACACCATGTCGGGATCCTTCCCGTCCCAGCCCGGATTGTTTGAATCCCCCAAAGGGAATGGGCGCCCCTGTTAGCTTGACTCGATTGATTGCGACCATTCCGTATTCGAGAGAGCGCCCCATGCGGAGCCCACGCGCCAAGTCCGGTGTGACAACGTAGGCCACGAGACCATACTCAGTAGCATTCGCACGCTTCACAACCTCGTCCTCAGTATGGAAAGACGTGAGCGCAGCAACTGGTCCGAACGTCTCCTCTTGCATGATCGATGCCTCGTCAGAGACATCAGCAAGCACGGTTGGGGGGAAGTAATTCGTTTTCCCCTTGAATTCAACAGTACCGACGAGAAGACGAGCACCATGCAGTTGCGCATCGCGCACTTGCGCACTTAGCTTTTCAACGGAACTTGAATGCATCATTGGGCCAATTTCTACATCCTCATCTAGGCAATAGCCGACACGCAGTTTCGCAACACGTGCTGCGAACGCTTGACAGAATCTCTCGTAGATCGGCTGTTGAATGTAGATTCGATTGGCGGCTAAGCAGTCTTGACCAGAGGTAGCAAACTTCGCTGATACCGCCATATTGACAGCGCTCTCCAGGTCAGCATCTGCAAAGACAATGAACGGTGCATGCCCACCCAACTCCATAACCATCCGCTTCATGGTAGTAGCACAACGCGCATAGATTTGGCGGCCAATTTTTGTCGACCCAGTGAAACTGACTGCGCGCACCCGTTCGTCGTCAAGCCAACGGTCAACAATGGGTTGAGCGTCACCTGGAATGACATTAAATACTCCTGGCGGAAGTTCAGCGCGGTCTGCAAGCTCCGCAAGAGCCAGCGCCGACAATGGCGTGTATGCAGACGGATGACATACAACCGTACAGCCAGCGGCGAGCGCAGCTGAAGCTTTTCTCGCCAGCATCGCCATCGGAAAATTCCATGGCGTGATGATCGCCGCTACACCGATCGGTTCGCGCCGAGCAAACGTCTCAGCATTCAACAGATGACTCGTAACCCCTTCTATATTGGTACGCTTCGCCTCTTCAGCGCACCATTCAACAAACGTCGCCCCGTAGTCGATTTCACCTAGGGACTCAGAAAGCGGCTTTCCTTGCTCAAGCGACAAGAGCAACGCCAAGTCATCTCTATTCTCAACAATTTTTGTGTGCCACCTGCGCAAACAATCACTTCTATCCTGCGGCAGTAACGCACGCCAACGCTCAAAGGCAACGCTTGCGGCGGAGACAGCACACTCAGCATCTACGTCACCCAGTTTCGCAACACTTCCTAGTAGCTTAAGCGTCCCCGGGTCATAGACCTCTATGGAGGAGCCGCTTAGATTGCTGGTCCAGCGACCATTGATATATCCAAGACCGCGCAGCAGTCGACGGTCTTTAAGACGATAAGTCTCCGGGTGACTCTCCAATCTAGCAATTATTGCGTTCATATTGCACTCTTCATAGCGTGTTTCAGTACAAGAAGAATAGCCTGCACGCACCCAACGCTTGGTCCGTTTTGCACTGCTCCAACGGACAAATAAACTTATATTCGACGTCCAAAACTTCCATCATTCTTTTGCAAAACGTACAGCCGTTTTAGGCGAATATGAGCATGAAGTTGCAAGACTTGAGATCTGACTTCTCTGAGGTCTTTCATCATTCAATGATTCAGAAACTGCCATGCTTGCACTGGCCACAAGCCGCCGATGGTCTTTCCAGTGCGGTCCCCGGGCATGCTGCGTTAGTTGGGCGAGGAACTTCATGAGATTCGATATCCCGGTGAACAATTGACGACGCGCATTGGCGTGCCACGCATATCCGGTATCCAGACCAGGTACCCTTATATGGGCCCCTTCCGGTTGTGACTGACGCCTTCTCTTATGAACATATGGCTGGTTCAAAAGCTGCGTCCTGGACTTAGGCTTCTAATTGCGTGCTCCCTCGATGTTCGGCAGCACGATCAGAATCGAGCTCAATATGAGCCCAAGAGTCTTGAGGGAGTAGTCATGGCGTGGCTGATAGCGGCATCTTGATGACCGACCAGACCTTGATCGATTTCGCCAAGCCTAAACACGCAGACAACTTGCACAAGTTCCTGGGCCTGGCTTTTAAGGCTGCTTGCCGCCGCAGCCATCTCTTCGACCAATGCAGCGTTCTGCTGTGTAGCTTGATCCATCTGGGTCACAGCCTCTCCCACTTGAGATACGCCGGCAGCCTGCTCACTACTGGCTGAACTGATTTCCCCCATGATGGTAGAAACTCTCTGTATAGAGGCGACCACCTCGACCATCGTCTCCCCAGCCGTATTTACCAGAGTCGTGCCCTGAGAGACACGTTCAACACTAGCGGCGATCAAACTCTTTATCTCCTTGGCTGCGTCTGCACTGCGCCCGGCTAGACTGCGAACTTCGCCTGCAACCACAGCAAAGCCGCGCCCTTGCTCACCAGCTCGCGCCGCCTCAACGGCCGCATTCAACGCCAGAATATTAGTCTGAAAGGCGATGCCATCGATTACGCCAATGATGTCGGATATTTTCCTCGAGCTGTCATTGATGCCTTTCATTGTCTCTACTACTTGGCTGACCACCTCCCCGCCTTTTACTGCGACTAGTGAGGCATTTGTCGCTAGCTCTTTGGCCTGGTGTGCAGAATCGGCGTTTTGCTTGACGGTAGCGCTCAGCTGTTCCAAGCTCGCTGCTGTCTCCTCCAAAGCACTCGCCTGCTGCTCTGTGCGTGCCGAAAGGTCATTGTTTCCATGAGCGATTTCTGCGCTGGCAGTGGCTACCGCTTCAGCGCCCTGACGGACGTCAGTAACTACGCGATACAGACTGGTTCGCATGTTCTCCATAGCATGCAACAACATGGCTGGCTCATCCTTACCTTGAGACTTCAATTCAGCTGTCAAGTCTCCCATGGCGAAGCCCTCGGCCGCAAGCACTGCGGAGGCCAAAGGCTTTGTAATCAGTCTGGTAATCCAGACTCCAAGTCCAACAGCTAAAGCCACTGTAATCAGCATGGCGGATAGCAGACCCGTCCGAGCAAGCGCGTAGGTCGACTGCGCTCCGTTGTGCACCTTCTCGACACCTAGCCCGTTAAGTGCAAGCATTGTCTCCATTGTTTTGTACAGCGCTCTTAAAGCTGATTGCGACTCCCCATTGAGGTAGGCGAGGGTTGCACCTTCTTCGACCACGCCGGCGTTCGACAGTGCAAGCAGCTTTTCGTCCGCCTCGTAGTATCTGGACAACCGGACTTGGTACTCATCCCATGCTTGCACTTCCTCCGGTGAGCTGAGCAGTGCTTTGAATTTATTGCCGACCTCATCTGCTTTCTTCTTTGCCACAAATATACGGTCTTGCTCAGGGGATTTCTCCTCTTGCAGTACGGCCATTACATGCTGGAGTTCAGATCGACGCAGGCTGCTAATTTGAATCTGCAAGTCACCGAGATGTGACACGCTGGGAAGCAAGTTTGTAGCCATTTGCTCAGTGTTGGCATTGATTCTTTCCAACGCCAACATAGCGAAGCCTCCGGCCATAGCCGTCGAGATCACCAGCATCAAGAACACGACTCCCAACTTGACGCTTATCTTTATGTTCGAAATGTGCATTACTTATCTCTGTTACCGGAAAATCTCGGCGCGCCGTCTTTTGGATGCAAAGAACGGAGCCAAAACCTGCTGTCTAGGGGGACTTCCTCAATTTGATCGGCATGCAGGAAACTTCATCCGAAATCGCCTAAAACCCAGTGCCAGAGCCTTCTAAACAAGACGCTTTCTTTGAGGCTGGTGAAGTTGCAATTTCCTGCATAGACATACCCACCAGATTTTGGGTTTCCACGGACAATAGCGTCACAACCAACATGAGTCTAATGATACTTTTTTAACTGTTGTATGAACAATTTTCATGTTTATGCAATCGGCATGAGTACTTTATGGGCTTGAAACTCTCGAATATTTCTCACATCCTGGATAGCACTATTTCGCAATTTCTCCCAGTAATGCAGCCTGACTCTATAGGCTGAGTTGGATGAATCTATCTTTGATTTTCAGGCAGCTCTCTTAGGCTAACGGCTTCCTGATAGAGGCTTATACATTTCGCCCCATTTCCAAATACCGTCTATTGACGGGAAAAAATCAAAGCGATAGGATATCAATGTTGAACACTACATGTCCACTATTGATTCATATGGAAAACATTACACGAGTTGCAGTTGTACAAGCTTGCCCGGTGGCCTTCGACTTAGACGCTACGCTTCGAAAAACAGAGGTCCTTATCTCCGAAGCAGCAAAGGAAGGAGCGAAACTAATCGTATTTCCGGAAGCATTTCTTACCGCGTATCCAAAGGGAAGTCTTTTTGGCGCCTACGTAGGTGGCCGAACAGACGTCGGTCGCGAAGAGTTCAGGCGCTACTACGACAGTGCGATTGATGTCCCGGGCCCGGCGGTTGACGCCTTGGCCAAGATCTGCTCAAAGGAAAGCATCTTCCTAGTCATCGGTGTTGTCGAGCGTTGCATGGGGACTCTTTACAACACCGTTCTATTCTTTGAACCTAATGGGTATCTTGGCATGCACCGCAAGGTCATGCCAACCGGAGCAGAGCGACTAATGTGGGGATTCGGAGATGGTTCAACTCTGGAAGTCTTTCCTACTGAGGTCGGTCGTATTGGCGCGGTTACATGTTGGGAAAATTACATGCCACTCCTACGCGCAGCGATGTTTGCTCAAGGCATTGAGATTTATTGTGCGCCTACCGCCGATCAACGAGAGACTTGGATAGCAACGATGCGCCACGTTGCCTGTGAAGGCAGATGCTTTGTACTTTCGTCCAATCAATTTTCAAGGAGAAGCGACTATCCTGCCGACTATCCAACGCACTTTGGAGACAACCCAGAAACGGTAATCTCCGCGGGAGGTAGTTGCATCATTGACCCAATGGGAAACTTTCTGGCTGCTCCGAACTATTCGGAAGAATGCATCCTTTACGCAGATTTGGACCCAAAGCTGCTTGCCCACGGGAAGTACGACTTCGATGTTGTCGGGCACTACGCGCGACCCGACATATTCCAACTTCATGTGAATACTCGCCCGCAAACCGCTGTGACTTTCTCCTGCTCAACGGAAAGGTCATCCAGTGAATAGCATCAATCGTCGATCAATTGCCGAAGCGTTGCACCGAATATCCCCATACGTTCGTTGCACGCCAACTATCGAGGTTCCGGGTAGCGATTTTGGGTGCAATGGCACACTTGTATTCAAACTTGAACAGCTACAGGTCACAGGTTCATTTAAGGCGCGCGGTGCATTCAACCGCACTCTTTCCAATACTGTTCCGCAATGTGGCCTAATCGCCGCCTCAGGTGGAAATCATGGCATCGCCGTTGCATATGTAGCGAAGCAGCTCGGGCACCCGGCAGAGATATTTGTTCATGCAAACACAAGTCCGGTCAAGAAGGCCGCGATCGAAGCCTTAGGGGCAAAGGTCTTTGTCGTGGGAACTTGCTTTGACGACGCCTTTGAAGCGAGTACCGCTAGACAACGTGCCAGCGGCGCCTTAATGATTACGGCCTTTCACACTGAGGAGACACTAGCCGGACAAGGTTCGTTGGCATGCGAGTGGGAGAGTCAGTCCAGACGGATGGACACGGTATTGGTCGCAACAGGTGGAGCCGGCCTAATTGCGGGCATCTCCGCGTGGTTCGAGAAGTCCACACAGGTACTAGCGGTAGAGCCTATCGCCGCACCGACTCTGCACCACGCTCTTGCCGCTGGCATACCGACTCGCGTAGATGTCGGCGGCGTTGCCGGCGACTCGATGGGAGCCAGACAGGTCAGCGACATTGCCTTTTCTACAGCTAGGCAGTGGGTCCAGCGCAGCTTACTGGTCAGCGACAAAGACATCATAGAGGCACAGCGTCGCCTGTGGCAAGACTTGCGGCTCATCGTAGAGCCAGGCGGTGCAGTTGCACTAGCCGCTTTGCTTTCCGGTTCCTACCAGCCTTCACGTGAGGAACGCGTTGGCGTCCTGCTCTGCGGAGCCAATACCGACGACTTTAGCTTCACAACACCACTAAACAATTGAAAGAAAATGACATGACGAGACTTTGCATTGTTGGTGAATACAATCCCGATTTTCCGCCCCATGCAGCGACGAATGCTGCAATAGAGCACTCATGCCGGTATTTGGGTATTGAAGTGAGCTATGAATGGGCATCCACCGAGTCGATGGTGTCATCCAATCTAAAGCAGTTTTCAGGTTTTTGGATTGCACCGGGTAGCCCCTACAAGAGCATGGAGGGCGCACTGAGGGTGATTCAATACGCCAGAGAGCTAAACATACCCTGCTTGGGTACCTGTGGCGGATTTCAGCATATGGTAATTGAATACGCGCGTAATGTACTTGGCTACAAGGATGCGACCCACGCAGAATATGACCCTTACGCGTCAAACCTCTTCATCTCGTCGCTGGCGTGCTCACTCGCTGGCTGCGAGATGGAGCTTGAATTTGCCGAAGGTAGTAGTGTCGCCAAAATTTATGGCAAGACAAAAGCCAAAGAGAACTACTACTGCAACTTCGGCGTTAGCGACGAGGCCGTTCCACTGCTTAGAGATGGACCGCTTAAGGTAGTTGGGTCGGATAGTGAAGGTGACGTCAGGGTACTGGAACTGCCAGGACATCCCTACTTTGTCGCGACGCTCTTCGTTCCACAAAATCGCTCGCAACCTGACAATCCGCACCCATTGATCAATGCTTTTTTAGGCGCCATGTCTAAGACGGCAACAGTGAATGCTCCCTCGACTAAACGCTTTGCGCCGTAGTCGGGGCATCTAGACACCCCAATACAGTCGGCCAGTGCGATAGTTCTGATTAACTTTCCTCGATACCACTAGCACTGGACTCGCAAGCGTTCGCCCAGATGTCAGCGAGGACAATCGGCATTTTCGATGTGGTGTCGGAACTTTTGCCGCTCTCCACCGCCGCACGGTCTCCCGTCGTTACCCCGAGCATCTGCGCAATGAAGCGAGCTGCTATGTTCAGGGCGGCGTTTGAGTCCGCGTTGTAGCGTTTGCCAGAGGCAAACGTACAAAGGGAGTAATTCTTCTTATTCCGCACGACTTCGCCAGAACCGTCGTGTGCCTAGGACCCGGTGCCCTCGGCTTTACGTAAGCCACTTTGATACTTGTTCTTCGCACTGGGAAGTCACCTTCCTCGCCAACATGCGGTGCAGCCAGCGGTTGAACTTCTGGCGCAGATTCAGGCGAGGTCCCTTGGGCCTCCAGCCTTTCAAGTGTTCAAAGACCACGGTGGTGGCTCTGCATTCGCGGGCGAACGCCACAATGGCGTTCGCGACTGCCTGTGCCGCTGCCTGGTTGAACCCCTTGATGCACTCGAAAAGCACACGACAGGACACTTTACTCAATTTTCCTGGACGCACGAACTTCGTGGTGGCCTTGTTTTTACGCAAGGGGCCAAGGGTCTTCTCAGCGGCCTGACGGATTTTTGTGGCGGCTCTGTCGAGAAGGTCGTTGTGTCGCGCGGTTCGGATAGACCTCAGCGCTCACACCGTGCCAACCGAATCGACAACTGCACAGGTACCTCCAGCGCCTTGGCGAACATTGGGGGTTTGTTGGTGCGCTTGGAGCGCATGCCGGCCGGCCTGCCGGCGACGGTAGTTGGACAGGTAGGAGCTCACCGCACCAAAGGGTGCGTGGACCGTGACCCGGCGCAGGTAGCAGGGGAACTTGGGGAACATCCGGTCGATGAGCGCGTAGCGCGGCGTGGGGTTGTCGGCCGTGAAGTGGAACATGTGCTCGATGTCAAGCAGCGGGTTCTGGAGTTTGTTGAGCTGCGGAAGGTTGCGGTCAGGACGTCAAGAGACATTCAATATGTTCATATCATCCACTAGCGCGCATGGGCACTGGTCACTTCTTTCTGGTAGCCTGCGCCAGGCCGTAATGCGCCAGATTCACAAGTTGCACTACGCGTGAATGCCGGGGGTATTTGAGTCAATACCGAAAAAACTTGCTGTCAATTCGCTGTAACATTACACCGTTAAACTGAAAATACCAAAGTGGCAATTAACAGCGTATCGCATGCAATAGCAATGGTCGAACTAATGGCCAGCAAGTCCGATTTGCTATCGGTTTCTGAAATTGCGCAGCTTCTCGATCTGCCGAGGCCAACAGTTTATCGACTGATTGACACTTTGCTAGAAGCCGACTGGTGCGAACGCGTTGGTCACGGCTACCGGTTGAGTCCTGGCTTGGTCCGCTTGGCTCGTACCAGCAACCGACTGGACCTACTGATGGGTGACATTAACGCTTCGCTGGAAGAGATCGTTGCGGCGACCGGAGAAACGGCGCACTTTGCGGTTCTTGATGGGACCGGGATTACCTATGTCGCAAAAGTCGAGTGCGCACACCCGATACGCATGTTCTCGAAAGTCGGTTGGCACGGACCCGCGCATGCTACTGCAGTTGGAAAAGCCCTTTTGTCGGTGGCGCAGCCGCAATTTATTCAACGAGTATTGGCACAACCACTAAAGAGGTTTACTGAAAAGACAATCATCTCTGGCTTAACGCTTGAATCCGAGATTGCAAGAACTAAGAGAAGAGGATACGCAATCGACAATGAGGAACTTGTTGAGGGCCTAGTCTGTTTGGCTGTAGCCGTTTCGCACGATGCGCTTACCTTGGGCGCTGTTTCAGTTTCTGGGCCAAAGAGTCGCATGCGTGAGACAGAGCGATTTGTTGAAGAATTGAGGCATGCAAAAAACATGCTTCTTGCTGCCAATAAGCGTCTTGGATGACGGTCCCCTGTGCCATGGTGGTTCTCGCATGCAATGCATGCATCCAAGCCAAGTCTTCGAGACTGACGGATTGAATAGCTTTTAGCAAGAATACGGCTTCAGGCGCTGGGCTGTTCAGTACTAGGAGTCTGGGCGGCAGAAACTAGGGTTGTCACCAACAACGCGATGTGAGGCTGATCGTTAATTTGGGATGAGCACCAGCTATGTTCCTTACTTGCCCGATCAGCAATACCTCTTGCCCTGCGCT